>WNGO01003336.1_pt1 | contig 10327 bp, 8 predicted proteins | sample 5400511 | NCBI WGS metagenome assembly WNGO01 (sample SAMN13153380, study PRJNA577476) | soil metagenome | isolation source: 20 cm soil or saprolite under Garry oak tree replicate 2 | place: USA:California | collected 2016-06-15
CGCGGACACACTCGATCCACGACAACCAGCCGATCCTCAGGCGGGCCGACCGCGACGACGTGTGGATCCACCCGGCCGACGCGGCCGCGCGCGGGATCACTGACGGTCAGCCCGTGCGCGTCTTCAACGATCGCGGCGCCACCGTCCTGCCCGCGCGAGTAACGGACCGCATCGCGCCCGGCGTGGTCTCGATCAAGGAAGGCGCCTGGTTCACGCCGGACGCGTCGGGTCAGGACACGCGCGGATGCTCCAACGTGCTGATCGCCGACCGCGCGTCACCCGCGGGCGCGGCCCCGTTCAACACGTGCTTCGTCGACGTCGCGCCGGCGCCGAGCGCGAGCTCTCGACCGCCCTACGATCGCACGTCACGCTAACCGCTCAGGCTCACCAGTGAACGCGTCGCATTGACCGAGGAGCGCACCAGCTTTGCTGGCGCGCTCCGAGCGGGTTGGGGGTGTGGGGGCCATGTCGGGGCCCCCACTCAAACATGTCGCCAGTCGCCCGCCTGCTCGAAGGCGTGGGCGGCGCGATAGATGGTGCTCTCCTCCCAGTGCTTGCCGATCAGCATCAACCCGATCGGGAGGCCGTCGGACTGGCCACACGGCACGCTCATGGCCGGATGTCCGGTCGCGTCGAACGGCGCGGTGTTGCTGATCATCTCGAACGCGCGCTGGATGGAGACCTCGCGCGGCGCATCGGCCGGCGGCAGCGGCGTGGCCTTGAGCGGCAGCGTCGGCATCACGAGCACATCGAAGTCGGCGAGCGCGGCATCGTAGGCGTCGCGGAGCTTACGGCTCAGATTCTGTGCCTTGGCGTAGAAGTGGCCGCGATGGTGCTTGACGAAGTAGTGGCCGAGCAGCATCGACAGCTTGAGCGTGTCCGAGAGCTCGTCGGCACGGTGGCGCCAGGCCGAGTGGGCGTCGATCAGGCTCGTGACGTAGAGGCCCCGCCAGTTCGTGCCGAAGCCGTTGCCCTTCATCATCAGCTCGGTGGCGCCCTCGAGCGCGATCGGCGACCAGATGGCCGGCCCCATCGCGTGCATCGGTACGGAGACTTCGCCGACCTTGGCCCCGAGCTTGCCGAAGACGGCGGCAGCGCTCCGCACTCTGGCGTCGACGTCCTTCTCCGAGTTGTGATGTCCGAAGCCTTCCTTGACGAGGCCGATCCGGAGGCCGTCGACGCCCCGCCCGAGCGCCTCGGTGTAGGGCGCGGTCCTCGGCGCGTACTGACGAGGATCGAGGCCGTCGGCGCCGGCGAGCACCTCGAGCAGCAGTGCATTGTCGGCCACGGTCGCGGTCATCGGCCCGGCGTGGTCGAGCGTCAGCTCGATCGGCATGATGCCCGTGTAGGGCACGAGGCCGTGCGTGGGCTTCATGCCGTAGATGCCGCAATACGACGCCGGAATGCGGATCGAGCCGCCCTGATCGCCGCCGATCGCCATGTCCACTTCGCCGGCGGCCACGAGCGCGGCCGAGCCCGATGACGAGCCTCCGGCCGAGTAGCCGGGCTTGCGCGGATTGTGCACGGGGCCCGCGGCGCAGGTGTGGCTGCCCCCCGAGAAGCAGAAGTACTCGCAGTGGGCCTTGCCGACGATGGTTCCTCCGGCATCGAGCATGCGCGTGACGATCGTGGCATCGACGTCCGGGACGTAGCCCTCGAGCGTCGAGGCTCCGTTCATCATCGGCACGCCGGCCAGGCAGACGTTGTCCTTGAGGACGATGGTCTTCCCCGCGAGCTTGCCGGTCTGCGTGCCCTTCACGGTCGTCTTCACGTACCACGCGTTGTAGCGGTTCTCGGCGCCTTCCGGCCGGTAGCCGGGTGTGCGCGGATATCTCACGGCGGGCACGTGGTCGGGCATCGCAGCGACGGCGTCGTACGCCGCGAAGCTGCCGGCCATCAGCCCCAGGAACGACTGGGCGTCGGCATCGGAGAGCGTGAAGCCGAGATCGTCGGCGAGCGCACGGACTTGAGCAACGGTCGGTCGTGTCACAGGCATCGCTTGGCTCCTCCTCGCCGGGAGCCTAGAGAGAATCTCCCGCCCGCGTCAAGCGGAGCGCTCATGCTCGCTCGACGTCCCGAAGGTAGGCCTTCTTCTCCTCGTCGGGCAGGAAGCTGGCTTCGAAGGAGTTGCGGGCCAGCGTTCGCACTTCCGCTTCCTGCAACCCGAGGGCGGAGGCGACCGCTAGATAGTTGTCGACGACGTATCCGCCGAAATAGGCGGGATCGTCGGAGTTGACGGTCGCCACGATTCCTCGCTGCAGCATCATGCGCAGAGGATGATCCTGTATCGAGCGGAAAATCCCCAGCTTCACATTCGACAGCGGACAGACCGTGAGCGGAATGCGCCGGGCCACCAGATCATCGACCAGTGCTGGATCCTCGAAGCACCGCACGCCGTGGTCGATGCGGGAAACGCGCAACAGCGCGAGCGCTTCGCCGATGTACGACGGGCCCGCCTCTTCTCCGGCATGCGCGACGGTCAGGAATCCTTCCTGACGTGCGCGCGCGAAGACGGCCGCGAACTTCGACGGCGGATTGCCGACCTCCGCCGAATCGAGGCCCACCGCCACGATCCGATCTCTGTATGGCAGCGCCGCCTCGAGCGTCTGCATGGCGGACTCCGCACTGAGATGCCGCAGAAAGCAGAGGATCAGGCGGCTGGAGATCGGACCGGCGCGCAGAGCCGCCGAAATGCCGTCGATCACGGTGGCGAACGCGATCCCCCGCCCGGTGTGCGTCTGCGGGTCGAAGAAAATCTCGGCGTGGCGGACGTTGTCGGCGGCCGCCCTTCGTAGATAGGCCAGGGTCATCTCGGTGAAGTCACGCTCCCGGCGCAGGACGGCGGCCCCTTCGTAGTAAATGTCGAGGAAGGACTGCAGATCGGTGAACTGATAAGCTCGCCGCAGCGCATCGACCGATCGGTAGCGAAGCGTTATCCCGTTGCGCCGCGCGATCTCGAACATCAGCTCGGGCTCGAGAGAGCCTTCGATGTGAATGTGCAGCTCCGCCTTCGGGATTCGGCGGATCAGCTCGTTCAGCGACATTACCGTGACAATCCGAAGAGGTCGTCGTTGACGGCGCCGGTGTTGATCGCACGCGCAGATTTCGAACTTGGTCCCGACACGTCAGCTGCAGTCATTCTGGCGACCCCTGGGCGTGGTGCCCCGCCGCCCGCGCCAGGGCGACTGCGTGCGACGCGGCGTCCGCGCATCGCTTGGCGATGCTGGGAGATTCGCGGGTCCCAGGCCACCCGCTGCAGTTTACCTCCGAAGGAGCTGTTGGTTGATCTGGGTAGTCACGTCGAAGTGGCCGTGAAGCGGCGCCAAGGCGCTTCACGTCGACGCCATGCGCTTCACGGGAGGCGATCCTCAACGCGCCGCCGTCAGCAACGGCCGAAGATACGGCCAGAGGCGCTCGGCGATGACGCGATGCCCGGCAGGGTTGGGATGAATGCCGTCGGCCAGGTTGGCTCGTGTTGGCCGCCACGCCGTCGAGCAGGAAGGGGACGAGCGGCACGCCGGTCCGCCGCGCGACGTCCACGAACACCGCGGCGAAGTCGCCCGTGTAGGCCGCACCGTAATTGGGCGGCAACCGCATGCCCGCCAGCAAGACCTTCACGTTGCGCTTCTTGAGGCGCTCGACGATCGCCAGGAGATTGGCGCGCAGCGCGCTGACCGGTTGACCGCGGAGGCCATCGTTCGCGCCGAGCGCCACGATGACGATCTCGGGGTCGTTGCGCAGCACCCAGTCGAGCCGGGCCAGCCCACCGGCGCTCGTGTCGCCGCTCACGCCGGCGTTCACGACTCGATACTCGGAGCCGGCCCGATGGAGCTGGGCTTCGAGCAGCGCCGGCCACGCCTCGTCGGGCGCCACGCCCAGGCCCGCCGTGAGGCTGTCGCCGAGCGCCACGATCACGCGCTCGGCGCCGATCGCCTCGTGAACGGGAATCGTCGCCAGCGCAAGCACGAGGGCGAGCACGCAGACGGTGCGGCGGGTGCGAAGCGGCCTCACGAGCCAAGTGTAGTATGGGTCGGATGATCCTCCAGGTGCGCGACCTCGTGATGCGGCTGCGGAGCGGCGGGCGCGAGGTCGCGATTCTCGATGGTGTGAACCTCGACGTCGCCGCGCGTGAGACGGTGGCCGTCACCGGTCCGTCGGGCAGCGGCAAGTCCACGCTGCTCGGCCTCATCGCCGGGCTCGACCGGCCCACGGCCGGCTCCATCGTGCTCGACGGTGTCGAGATCACCACCCTCGACGAGAACCGGCTCGCACGTTTGCGGCGGGACCGAGTCGGCTTCGTGTTCCAGTCCTATCACCTGATCCCCACGCTCACGGCCATCGAGAACGTCGCGATGCCGCTCGAGCTGGCGGGCCGGCCGCACCGCCTCGAGCGAGCCCGTGAGCTCCTCGACACCGTGGGCCTCGTCGGCCGCGCGGATCACTATCCGAGCCAGCTCTCCGGCGGTGAGCAGCAGCGCGTGGCCATCGCCCGCGCGCTTGCGTTGCGGCCGCCGCTCGTCCTGGCCGACGAGCCGACGGGCAATCTCGACTCGGCCACGGGCGCGCAGATCATCGAGCTGCTGCTCGCGCTCAATCGGGAGCACGGGAGCACGCTCGTGCTCGTGACCCACGACGAGGCGCTAGCCGCACGTGGTCAGCGGATCGTCGCGCTGCGCGACGGGCGCGTCGTCGGCGCGGCATGATCGCGCTCGTCCTTCGCCTCGCCTGGCGCGAAACGCGCGCGGGCTGGCGTCACCTCGTCGTCCTCGTCGTCTGCGTCGCGCTGGGCGTGACGGCACTGGTGGCCGTCACCAGCTTCGCCGGCAACCTCGACCGGGCGCTGGCCCGCGAGGGCAAGAGCCTGATCGGGGGCGACGTGGAGCTTCGTTCTCCGCGCCCGCTCGATACGGAGACGGAGGCCGCTCTGGCGAGCTTGGTCGCCCGCGGCGCGACGTTCGCGCGCGTGCGCGAGCTGGCCGCGATGGCCCGTCATCCCCGGCGGCCGTCGACGCTCCTGGTCGAGCTGAAAGCCGTCGGCGAAGGCTATCCGTTGTATGGCCGACTCGAGACGCGCCCGGCCCGTCCTCTCGGCGAGCTCTTGGCCGGCGACGGAGCGTTGGCCGACGAGACGGCGCTGGCACGGCTCGGCGTGGCCATCGGTGACCGCGTCCTCGTCGGCGACGTGATGCTGGTGATTCGGGGCGTGATCCTGAACGAGCCCGACCGCGCAGGACGGATCATCTCATTCGGGCCTCGGCTCCTCGTGGCGGGACCGACGCTCGACCGCGCCGGCCTGATCCGGCTCGGCAGCCGCGTGAATCACCGCACCTTGTTGCGGCTGCCGGACGCTCTGGAGGCAGCCGCCGTGCGAGCCCAGCTCGCCGGCGTGATTTCCGATCCGTCCGTTCGAGTGAGCGCTTTCGACGAGGGCCGGCCCGGCTGGCGCCGCTTCTACAGTCAGCTCACCAGCTACCTCGGCCTCGTCGGGATGGCCAGCCTGCTGGTGGGTGGAGTCGGCTTGGCCGCGGCGGTTCGGGCGTTCGTGGCGCGCAAGCGTGACACGATTGCGATCCTCAAGTGCCTGGGAGCGACGTCGCGGCTCCTGCTCGCCGCCTATCTCGTCCAGGCGGCGGGGCTCGGTCTCGTCGGCAGCCTCGCCGGCGCCCTTCTCGGCGTGGCCCTGGCCCCGCTCGTGGGCTCGCTCCTGTCGGGCCTCGTGCCGCTCGCCCTCGAAACTCGACTCGAAGCGTGGGGGCTTCTCCGTGGCGTGGCGATCGGCACGGGGTTGACGATGCTCATCGCGCTCTGGCCGCTCGGCGAGGTGCGAGCCGCGTCGCCGTCGTTGCTCTTTCGTCGCGACGTCGAGGGGGATGCTCCCTGGCCGACACGGCGATGGCTGGCGGCGCTCCCGCTGGTGGCCGGGGCCGGCGCCCTCGTCCTCTGGCAGGCCGTCTCGCTCACCGTCGGCGCGATCTTCCTGGGCGCCGTCGCTGCCGCGCTGCTCGTGCTGGCCCTGCTCGCGCGTGCCCTCGCCTGGCTCGGTCGACGACGGCCCCGGTTTCCTTCGCTCGCCTTGCGTCAGGGACTGGCGAATCTTGCCCGTCCCGGCGGTCACGGCGTCGGCGTGGTCGTCGCGCTCGGCATCGGCGTCATGCTGCTGGTCGCCGTGGGGCTGCTCGAGGCGAGCCTCGGCCAACAACTCGATCTCGAGCGCCGTCGCGAGGCGCCGTCGTTCTTCTTCGTCGACATCCAGCCCGGGCAGCGCGAGCGCTTCGAGAGCATCGTCCGCGACGTCTCCGGCATCACGCCCGCCGTCACGCCGGTCGTGCGGGCCCGGCTCGCGGCGCTGGATGGGCACGCGATTACCCGCGCCCTCGTCGAGCAGCGGCGCGGCCGCGGTGACGAAGGGATCGGATACTTCACGCGCGACTACGTCCTCACCGCGGCGTCGGCGCTGCCCGCGGGAAACGTCGTCACCGTCGGTCACTGGTGGAGCGATGGTGCGACGGCCGCTCACGAGGCGTCCGTAGAGGAAGCCGCGGCCCGCCACCTCGGGCTCGCCGTCGGCAGCTCCATCGCGTTCGACGTTCAGGGCGTGAGACTGGAGGCGCGGGTGACGAGCTTGCGTCAGGTCGACTGGCAGAGCCTCACGACGAACTTCTTCGTCATCCTCTCGCCGGGCACGCTCGACGGCGCGCCCACGAGCTACGTGGCCACCGCGCGAGTCGCGCCGAACGCCGAGGCCGCCGTGCAGGACGCGGTCGTGCAGGCGCTTCCCAACGTGACCGCCATCCCGCTGCGTGACGTCCTGGAACGGCTCGGGCGTGTGCTCGATCAGATGGCGGTGGCGGTCAGGACGATGGCGCTCTTCGCCATCTCCGCCGGGCTCGTCGTGATGGCCGGCGCGCTCGGCGCGAGCCGCTATCAGCGCCTGAGTGAGTCGGTGATCTTGAGGACGCTCGGCGCCACGCGCAGCACGGTCGCCCGGGTCTTCGCCGTCGAGTACGCGTGCCTCGGCCTGGCCGCCGGCGTGGGCGGAAGCGTGCTCGCGGCGGTGCTGGCCTGGGCCGTGCTCAGGTTCGTGCTCGACGCTCCCTGGGTGCTCGCGCCGCTGGCGCTGGCGCTCGGTCTGGCCGTGCCCACGGCCGTGGCGCTCGCGGTCGGGAGCCTCTCCACGTGGCGTCTGCTTGGAGAAAAGCCGCTGCCGGTGCTGCGCCGCGAGTAGCCCCCCGCGTACCTCACTCCGTGACGGTCAGCTCCAGGACAGCGCCGTCCTCGAGTCCGAGTTCGCTCCTCAGATGGACCGCCGAGATCACCTCCAGCACGTCGTCGTCGTACCTGGTGACATCGGGAACGATGACGGCCGCCGCGACGCCCCGGGGCAGCGTGATCGAGACGAGCCGCCCGCCACACGTTTCGGGAGGTGGTGGAGTCAGGAGCAGCGCGCGCTGCTTCGAGACTCCCCGCCAGCGCGAGCGCATGTCGGGATCCGCGAGTCGGACGTTGAGCGTACCCGGGTACGGCTCGAAGCCGAGCGATCGGTGGACAGCGTTCCGCACCCACGCCAGGCTCATGAAGTACGCGCCCTGACCCACTCCGGACGCGACGATCCCGCGCAGACTAGACAACACCCTCGGCGTGCAACGTCGCGATCTCGCCGTCCGTCAAACCGAGCAGCCCGGACAGGATCTCGTCGGTGTGACGGCCGAGCCTCGCTCCGGCGTGCGTCACCCGCCCGGGCGTGCGCGAGAGTCGCGGCACGACGGTGGGCTGCGGCAGCGTGCCCATACCCTCGGCGGGGACGTCGATGATCGTCCCGCGCGCGCGATAGTGCGGGTCGGCGAAGATGTCGGCCATGCTCATGATCGGCGAGTGCGGGATGTCGTGACCCGTGAGCTCGGCCAGTGCCTTCTCGGCCGGTCGCGCCGCGAACCACTGCCGCATGAGGTCGACGATCACGCCGATGTGCTTCGGCCGCTCCGTCGCGCCGGCGAACCGCGGATCGCGAGGAAGGTCGGGCTGGTCGATCATCGTGCAGAGCCGCTCGAACAGGTGCTGCGCCGGTGCCGTGAAGACGATCCACTTGTCGTCGAGCGTCCGAAACGCGCCGCCCGGCCAGCCCGCGTGCTGGAGCTCACCGCGCTCGCGGACGACGTGCTGGCGGCCGTAGAGCGTGGTCGTGTACTCCATGACGCGAAACGCCGATTCGTAGAGCGCGGCGTCGATCCACTGGCCTTCGCCGGTCGCGTCGCGGTGGCGCAACGCGGCCAGCACGCCGAACGCCGTGAACAACCCCGTCATGTAGTCGGGATACACCGGCGTCGGCCGCGCCGGCGGCCGATCGGCGTGGCCGTTGACGTACCAGCTGCCGCCGAAGGCCGATGCGATCGCCGCGTAGCCCGGGCCCTGGTTGAGCGGCCCCGTCTGGCCGAAGGCGGTGATCCGCGCCATCACCAGACGCGGGTTGATCGCGTGGAGCGCCTCCCAGCCGAGTCCCCAGCGCTCGAGCACGCCGGGGCGGAAGTTCTCGAGGACGACGTCGCAGTGGGCGACGAGCCGGCGCACGATGTCCTGTCCCTTCGCGGCGTGGAGATCCAGCGTCATGAGCTTCTTGTTGCGGTTGTCCACGGCGAACCAGTACGAGCAGTCGCCCTCCGACGGGCCGAGGCGCCGCAGGTCGTCGCCGCGGCCCGGCATCTCGGTCTTGATCACCTCGGCGCCGAACTCGGCCATGAGCGTACCGCAGAACGGGCCGGCCACCACCTGAGCCAGCTCGAGCACCCGGATGCCATCGAGAGGAAGGCGCGCGTCGGTCATGGCGCCGGAGTCTAGCACCGACGCCGCTCGTCGACGGCGATGGAAGTCATAGGTTCGCGAGCGCCCGAAGCCGCGGGTCGAGCTCGTCGCGCAGCGCATCGCCGACCAGGTTGACGGCGACGACCGTCAGCATGATGCAGAAGCCAGGCACGGACGAGATCCACCACGCGCGCAACAGGTAATTCCTGCCGTTGCTCAGGTCGATGCCCCACTCGGGGATCGGAGGGCGCGGGCCGAGGCCCAGGAAGCTCAGCGACGCGCCGAGGATGATCGACCAGGCGATGGCCACCGTGGAGAGCACGATGATCGGCGCCACGACGTTGGGCAGCACGTGCTGAACGGCCACGCGGGTCGGCCAGCAGCCGAGCGCCCGCGCCGCCTCGACGTAGACGTTTTCCCTCACGGACAGCACGTCACCGCGCACGAGCCGCACGAACGTCGGGACCAGGGACACGCCCACGGCCAGCATGACGTTCACCGTGCCCTGCCCGAGCACGGCGACGACGACGAGCGCCATGAGGGTGCCGGGGAACGCCATCATGATGTCGACGAGGCGCATCACGAGGAGATCCGTCCAGCCGCCGATGACGCCGCAGGAGAGGCCGACGACCACGCCCGCGACGAGCGCAACCGCGACGGCGCCCAGGCCGGTGAGCAGCGAGAGGCGAGCGCCCATGATCGCGCGACTGAGGATGTCGCGGCCGTACTGATCGGTGCCGAAGGGATGGCGCAGCGTCGGCGGCGACAACGCCTCGGCCGGCTTCACCTGGAGCGGATCGTAGGGCACCAGCGCCGGCGCGAAGAGCGCCGCCAGCCCGATGACGGCAAGGACGATGGCGCCGACCAGGGCGGTCTTGCGCCGGCGCAGCAAGCGGGCCAGCATCACGCCTCGGCGACGTCCCGGTGGCGAATGCGTGGATCCAGGGCCGAGTACGAGACGTCCACCAGGAGATTGGTGAGCACGTAGCCGAGGGCGCTCACGAGCACGACGCCCTGGATGAGCGGATAGTCCTTGTCGAGCACGGCCGTCACGGCGAGCCGGCCCATGCCCCGGCGCGAGAAGACCGTCTCCACGATGATCGTGCCGGCGAGCAGGTTGCCGAGCTGGACGCCGATGATCGTGGTGACGGGAATCAGCGCGTTGCCGAGCGCGTGCTTCAGCGTGACGCCCCACTCCGACAGGCCCTTGGCCCGCGCCGTCGAGATGTAATTGTTGTTCAGCACGTCGAGCAGGCTCGAGCGGACGAGGCGCGCGATGACCGCCGAGTAGTTGAGCCCGATGGTGGCCGCGGGCAGGATCAGGCGGCTCAGGCCGCCCTGGCCGGTCGCGGGCAGCCAGCCGAGCTGCAGCGAGAAGATCAAGATCAGCAGCAGGCCGAGCCAGAAGCTCGGCATCGACACACCGCCGAGGGCCACCAGCATCGCGGCACGATCGATCCAGGTGTCGTGCCGGACCGCCGCGAGGAGGCCCAGCGCGACCCCGACGACGACGGCGATGACGATCGCGGTG
>WNGO01003337.1_pt1 | contig 10326 bp, 5 predicted proteins | sample 5400511 | NCBI WGS metagenome assembly WNGO01 (sample SAMN13153380, study PRJNA577476) | soil metagenome | isolation source: 20 cm soil or saprolite under Garry oak tree replicate 2 | place: USA:California | collected 2016-06-15
AGAACAAGGGCATAAAGCCGCCCATGATTTATTAGCGCTCGGTATCAATGAAAATCTTGCCCCCGATGTCGATGTCAATCTTGTAAATGGCTATGATATGGTAACGCGCACTTTCGGTAACACCGCTCAGTCCGTGGTCACATATGCCGGAGCTTATATGAAGGCTTTACAAGGAGATGGTGTGGTTGCTTGCCTTAAACATTATCCTGGATTGGGGGATGCAACACCCGATGCGCACACTACTCTTCCCGTGGTACATCGCACAAGAGATCAAATCTACTCAGTTGAACTTGCGCCTTTCAAAGCCTTCATCCAGTCGCCCGACAGATTACTAAATCCGGGTATGATCATGCCAACGGATGTGTTGATGCCCGCAATTGATCCCGTCTATCCGGCAGAACTGTCGCATATCTTCATGACCGATATCCTGCGCAGACAGTTTGGCTACGATGGAGTCGTCTTGACCGACGCACTCTATATGCAAGGTATCACGCAAAAGTGGAGTATGTACCAGGCAGCAGTAATGGCCTTGAACGCTGGCAATGATATGCTACTCGGACCCACAGGAGCCGATCAGATGCTTGCGACAATCAACACATTCAAGGCGGCTTTACAGAATGGCACACTCTCGAAGGCACGAGTTGACGAGGCGGCTACCCGTATTATTGCGTTAAAGATGGAGGACCACCTTATGCCCGCGCTACCATCGCAGGGGTAAATACGACGTACTCTAATCGCGAGTGAACGTCTGTTTCTCCGATCTTGGGCGCGCTCGAAATTGGAGGCGAATGCCCGTTCCTCTGAAACTGAAGGCATACCGTAACTGATTTTCGAGGTAGCGCTCATAGGAGAAATGCAACGCCTGTGGATCATTCACGAAAAAGACAAACGTTGGTGGATTGACCTGCGTTTGTGTAGCATAGTATATTTTCATTACCTTCCCCTTAAAGACTGTGGGGTTATGGCGGCGAACTGCCTCCTGCACAACCTCGTTTAGTCGAGAAGTAGGAACGCGCAGATAACGCATTTCGGCAATGTTCAATACAGCGTCGAGCAATGATTGCACATGGTAACCCGTTTTCGCTGAAGCAAAAACAATAGGAGCATAGGGAATAAACTTAAGGCCCTCCGCTATAATCTTGCGATAGCGTTCTGCGCTTTCAATCTCATCATCAGGATTGGGAAATATTCCCTCACGTTCTTCACGCCGTTGCACCTGAGCAAGGTCCCACTTGTTGACGATGACCACGACACCCTTTGCTTTCTCCTGGATCTCACCAGCGATATGAGTATCCTGGGCTGCTAGTCCTTCGCTTGCATCGATCAAGAGTAAAGCCACATCGCATCGATCAATGGCACGACTTGAGCGCAGCACACTATATTTCTCGACACCAGGGCCGACACGTCCCCTGCGTCGTATACCGGCAGTATCGATCAGTATGAGTTTTTTGTCCTTATACTCAAACTCGATATCTATCGCATCTCGAGTGGTTCCTGGCACATCACTGACAATCGAGCGTTGAAAGCCCAGAATGACATTAAGCAATGATGATTTGCCAACATTTGGGCGACCAACAATGGCGATGCGCGTGACTTCTTCTTCCTCTTCGTCTTCAGACCCCTCTTGCTCTGGAGGAAGCGCATCTACTATCAGGTCGAGCAAATCACCAGTTCCAGTACCCTGAGTAGAGGAGATTGTAATCGGTTCGCCAATACCCAGTGAATAAAACTCGACGACATCCTGGCGCAGCTTGGCGTTATCAGATTTATTGGCGGTGAGGATTACAGGTTTTTGGGTTCGTCGCAGTAAATCAGCCACTTCATCATCAGCAGCAGTGATACCTGCCTGCGCATCTACCATAAAGATAATTACATCAGCTTCTTCGATAGCCAATTCAGCCTGAGCCCGCACCCGCTTTATAATGTCGCCCGGTTGTCCATCAAGTCCGACCTGTCCAACGGGTATATCTGAACCTAATTCAAGGCCACCTGTATCAATAAGTGTAAATTCACGACCATTCCAATCGGTATCGCCATAGATGCGATCACGGGTTGTGCCAGGCATATCCTCAACGATGGCGACCCGTTCGCCAATCATGCGATTAAAAAATGTGGATTTTCCGACATTCGGTCGGCCAACAATTGCAACTAGTGGCTTCATAATTTGCCCCTCTACCCTTTCCCATAAATGGGGCACCCCGTGGGGGTGCCTTGTGCTAGTATAGTTTTTGCGCGGGAGTATTATAGCATAAAAAGAGAAGTCGAAGTTGTCACCAAAACAACTCTGTCACAGAGCGCCCATCATGAATGCGGCTAATCGCACCCGCGAACAACTCCGCAATCGATAACACAGTCATGTTCGGCAGACGCTTCTGCTCCGAGAGAGGAATAGAATCAGTGATAACAATTTCTTTGATAGGCGCGCTTTTAAGGCGATCAATAGCAGGTCCTGAGAAGATACCATGAGTAGCGCAGCAATAAATATCACATGCGTCATGCTCATGTACAACTCGCACAGCTTGTGTAAGCGAGCCAGCAGTATCGATTTCATCATCCACAATCAGGGCGTTTTTCCCCTCAACAGAACCTATAATCCCCATTGCTTCAGCAACACTATTATTTCCATGTCGCCTCTTCTCGACTATAGCAAGAGGTGCGTTTAGACGGTCTGCCAGCTTACGAGCCTTTTTTGCAAAACCTTCATCGGCAGATACCACCGTATAATTTTCATGCTTTTTCTCGACAAAATATCGCGCCAGTAGAATCTCCGCTGTCAGTTCATCTACAGGTATATTGAAAAACCCCTGGATCTGACCAGCATGCATATCCATAGTTAGTACTCTATGAGCACCGGCCACAGTAATGCAATCAGCGATCAGACGGGCGGTAATAGGTACACGCGGTTGATCTTTTTTGTCTGTGCGACCGTATGCGTAGTATGGGATAACGGCTGTGATCCTGGCAGCGGAAGCACGTTTGAGTGCATCAATCATAATCAACAATTCCATGATGGAGCGGTTGACCGGCATGCAGAAAGGCTGAATAATAAATACATCGCGTCCGCGCACATTATCATTGATCTTTACAAAAATATTTTCATTGCTGAATTGAAAAACATCTGCGTCTCCCAATGGTATGCGCAGATGTTTGCAGATAGAAGCCGCCAGCGGGCGGTTTGCATTTCCTGTAAAGACACTCAGATCGTCCATTCGCTCCTCCGGTTTCTGAGTATATCACATTCAAAAGGGTTATGTAAACTCGCATGCTTGCTCAATGAAACGACCCTTTTTTTGATGTATCTTCTCACTCGTGTATGGTACAATAGCAACGCCATTTTATTTGCATTGTTATGAAAACACTTTTGAGACCCATAACTTGCCTTTTTACTATTTATTATGGAGAGTGATGATGTTGGAGCAATCAAATCTATTAGCAGGACTTAACGAACCACAACAACAAGCTGTTACTACGACCGATGGTCCCGTGCTAATTCTGGCAGGACCAGGCAGCGGCAAGACCCGCGTCATCACTCACCGCATTGCTTATCTCGTCCAATATAAACACGTTTCCCCCTGGCGTATTCTGGCTGTCACCTTCACAAATAAAGCTGCCAAAGAGATGCGTGAGCGTCTAGAAATACTGGTAGGCATCAACGAATCTAAAGAGATGACCCTTGGCACATTCCACGCGATTTGTGCGCGCGTACTGCGTATTGAAGCGGACTATCTCGCACCCCTTGGACTCAATAAATCATTTGTCATCTTTGATACTGATGACCAGGCAATGCTCGTGAAGCAAGCTATTAAGGCACTGGACCTCGACGAAAAGCAATACAGACCAATTACTATTCAGAGTATGATCTCCCGCGCCAAAAACGATTTGCAAAGCCCGGATCAAATGGCAGAGCTTGCTTCGAAATATCTTGAAGAGGTAGCTGCTCGCGTCTATAAACAATACCAGAAGCTATTACGCGCCAATAATGGAGTTGATTTCGACGATTTATTGATGCTGACCGAACAGCTCTGGAGGCGAGAACCAGAAGTGCTCCGCAAGTATCAGGCGCGCTGGCACTATATTCACGTTGATGAGTTCCAGGATTGCAACCTGCCCCAATACAAGCTGATACGGCTGCTTGGATTCGGCACAGACGAGAGGCATGAGGGGCTGGGGAACGTCTGCGTAGTAGGAGACGATGATCAGATGATTTATACCTGGCGAGGGGCTAGCGCCGAAAATGTACTGCGCTTTGAACGAGATTTTCCTCAGACAAAAATCATTATGCTCGAACAGAATTACCGCTCAACCCAGACAATCCTCGACGCAGCTCAGAACGTGGTACAGCGTAATCGGCTGCGCAAAGATAAGCGGCTGTGGACCGCCCTGGGTGCAGGTGAGAAAATCGTCCTGCACGAGGCTTTTGACGAAGAAGAGGAAGGGCTCTTCACGGCTCGGGAGATCAAACGTTTACAGGCACGAGGCGATATCGATAAGTTGGGGGATGTCGCTGTTATGTACCGCACCAACGCACAATCACGCGCTCTGGAAGAGCAGTTCCTACGCGCAAATATTCCTTACAAGGTAATTGGTAGCCGCAAGTTCTACGAGCGCAAAGAAATTAAGGATATGCTGGCTTACCTGCGCTTGCTGGCGAACCCCAATGATGACCTCAGCATGCAGCGCATCATCAATGTGCCCAATCGCAAGATTGGCCCTAAAACGTTGGGTGAGTTACAACGCTGGGCCAGCGAAAAGCATATCTCCCTCTATGAAGCTGTACAGCAGATTGATGAGCATCCTACACTTGGCAAAGCGGCAAAACTTGCGTTGACAGGCTTTGGTGAACTACTTGTTGACTTTAACAATGCCCTTGAGGAACTGAATTTGCCAGAACTGCTTGATCGTATCGCCGAACGCAGTGGTTACGGTCCCGAACTGCGAGAGTCTCAAGAAGGTGAAGAGCGTTGGAGCAATGTGCTCGAATTGCGACGTGTGGCTGAAGACTACTCGGCAATTGAAACACATACTGCGTTGGAACTCTTCCTTGAGAATGTCGCGCTTGTTGGTGGCGCAGATACCACCCAAACTGGAGAGAACGGCACCATTATAAAGGAAGAGCATAACGACGCGGTTACCCTGATAACGCTCCACGCCGCGAAGGGCTTGGAGTATCCTGTAGTATTTATTGTTGGTATGGACGAGGGTTCACTGCCTCATGCGCGTACGGTTGATAAACCAGAGCAATTGGAGGAAGAACGCCGACTGGCATATGTTGGCTTTACCCGTGCAATGAGACGCCTCTACCTTATACGCGCCTATCGCCGTTCCTACTTTGGTGAGAGTCAGGTGACTGAACCATCACGGTTTCTCGAAGATATTCCTTTACATCTCGTCTCGAATCAGGGCGCTGCCAGTGCTCACTCGTCAGGAAGCCCGCGTTCAAGTGTTTCTCGTCGCAGCAGTTGGGGTGATGAGTACAATCAGGACACCCGTACGTCGCGAGAGACAGGACGCGTATTTGGTTCAGGTAAACCGCAGGCAAGTAGTTCAAAACCACAAAGCACTGCTCGTCCGTCATCGAGCACAACACCTATATCGCCAAAAATATTGCCCCCACAGAAGAACAATCCTGAAGGAGCACCTCAGACTTCAGCCAAACCAAAGAGCCAGCAATACAAGCCAGGTGAAAGGGTTCGCCACGATAAGTTCGGAGAGGGTATCATCCTTAGAAGCGAAATGGAACAAAACACAGAGTTCGTCGAAGTTCAATTCCAGGGTAAACACGGTAAAAAACGCCTGAGTTTGGATTTTGCAAAGCTAGAGAAGATATAATTGCTTCAAATTATGCCATAAAGTACCATCGACAAGCCTCTGCTGCTTGATTACCCCAAAGGATCTGTAAGTTGCGTTGATTTGTTTCAGCAAGACTATTTCTATTGACTTTTTTGGGGAGGCACCCTTAATGACTTCTTACCATATCCCGATGCGTCGGGCAATGATGTGTTTTATTCTCACTATTGCAAGTGCTCTATTAATCATAGGCTGCACACCGCCATGGCAGCATGGTAGCACAGCCGCTGCCAGTAATTTAGGCTCAAAACCAACCGCCCAGCAGGTACTTACTACTATACACAAAAACTTCCGCCAGGTCAGTTCCTTTCATGTGTCCATGAAAGTAGTCAACCTGGGTACTTCATCTGGGAGTCAGATACAAATTCGCTCGGCTGACGGTGATGTAATTATGCCAGACAAAGTGAAGGCCCAGGCCAACGTGCTTTTTTCAGGCCAACCTGTTACAGTCAAACTCATCAGTATCGGTAACATTCAATATCTCACTGACCCCATTACAGGCCAGTGGCGCGTGGTCAAGGGCGTACTGAATGCGAGCACGCTTACCAATCCTGACACCGGTATTATCTCTCTTAGCAGTAAACTACAAAATGTAACCGGACCCACTGATGACACCGTTAACGGCATACCGTGCTGGCGAGTAAATGGTTCGCTGGATGCAAAATATCTGGCGTTCTTGACAGGAGGGGGGGTCCCTGCTGGCACATTGCTACAAACGAGTGTATGTGCTGGGAAATCTGACGGATTGCCCTATCAGTTGAGTGTAGTGGGACAGGCAGCAAAAAGCGATACCTCGCAAACCTCACGCACTTTTATCATCTCTAGCTACAACGAGCACATCGCCATCACAGTTCCGCAGATGTAATCACAAGCATTTTAACAAAATAAGTAGTTTTTCATCCATCTTACCAACGATGCTGAGCTTAGACAGATTGGAAACGACGCTAGCGCGTCTACTGCTTCGCAGTCATCCAATCTGCAAGGAGTGCGCGCGTCTAGCCTTTCGGCCCAGGTAAGATGAAAGGCAGTTCTTATCTTTATTTGGGGGTCAGATGTACACATTAGAAGATGATCAGGAGACATCTGCAAGTCTGCATAAACGCGACTTCGCAGACATGTCGGCAGTCCCTGAGGGACGAGGTTCCGGAGGAGTGAACGAACGGACACCTGATAGTTCCTCCTCTGCCCACCACTCTATACCTGAGCAAATCACAAATTCGCTCAAAAAACTTACCTCACCCAACCAGCATGTAACCAACAAGCGTGAGAGGCGTGTAGCTCTGGCAGCGCTAATAATTGCATGTATTGGTGTCTTTATCACGGCTCTCGATCAGACGGTTGTTGTCACCGCGTTGCCAAAAATTATCGCCGACCCAGGCATTAACATCCCATTCACGCAGCTTGATCACGCCGCGTGGATCATCAGCGCCTATTTGTTAGGCTTTATTATTGCCATGCCACTCATGGGACGTGTATCCGATATTTATGGACGCCGTCGTATCTTTTTGCTCTGCTTGAGCATTTTCGGCATCGGTTCTATTCTGTGCGGCCTTGCACCAACACTTGGCCAGATTATTGATCTAAGCTTCCTGAGTAGCTTCGGAATAGACGTTTCCTCTCCCGGCTTAATCTTGTTAATCGCCGCTCGCTTTATCCAGGCTATCGGGGGAGGCGCTGTTGTACCGGTAGCGATGGCCATCGTCAGCGATTTCTACGGCAAAGAGCGACTTGCCCTGGCGTTGGGTATCATTGGCGCTGTTACCGAAGCAGGAGGTGTGATGGGCCCATTGTATGGTGCGCTCATTGTACAGCACCTTGGCTGGACTTATATCTTCTACTTCAATGCACCAATCGTCTTAGCGTTGATGGTCGGTGCCTGGTTTCTCATCCCAAAGGGGAAACGTTTGCACGAAGGTATCGACTGGCCCGGCGCAATCCTGTTAGGACTGATGCTCACTTGTCTGAGCCTTGGATTGGCCCAGCAAGGGACCGAACTTGGCCCAACAGCAGTTAACAGTGCAAATCCGCAAAATAATCCTGTCTCATTGATACTAGCCCTTGTTTTCTTGCTGGCCTTTATCGCAGTTGAGCTGATACCACGTTGGCGTGTTCCACGCTTATCGCTCTCCAGGCGTTTTCCATTCTTGCGCTTGAGGCTTGTTCAAGAAATGCGCTGGCCTGTTGTCGATCTGTCTCTGTTCAAACGCTTACCTTTCAGCGCGAGTTCATTAGTAAGCCTGTTAGTCGGTGCAGCACTCATCATCGCGATGGCCGACATTCCCCTTTTCGTCGACACAGTACTCAGCCGGCAGATAAACGAAGCGGATATACCGCTTGTTAGTGGACTCGCGCTGCTGCGTCTGACAGCTATGATTCCTGTTGGAGCTTTGCTGGGTGGCTGGCTCTCAAGTCGTATTTCCTGTCGTTTTACAGGTGTGCTAGGTCTGCTCTTCGTAGCCACAGGATTTTATCTGATGAGTCGCTGGTCTATGAATGTTGACTGGACTCAAATTACAATCAGCACCATGACCACTGGATTAGGCTTTGGCCTCGTAATCGCGCCCATCAGCACAACGGCCATAAAAGCTGTGCGCGCTACGCAGGCAGGAATGGGTGCCGCTATAGTAACTTCGCTGCGTATGGTCGGTATGATGCTTGGTCTGGCAGCATTGACATCGTGGGCATTGGCTTATTTCAAGCAACTGGCTTCACAGTTCCCTTCGCTACCATCGACTGCCACAACTGACCAGTTTGCAAAGTGGTCACAGGATTATGCGAACCACCTGATCACCTCGGCGCACTCGGTTTATAGTGCTGTTTTCTTCGCAACCATGATTCTTAGTCTTATTGCGATTATCCCGGCTTTCTTCCTGTGGGGAAGCAAAGCGCCACTAGAATTACTGGCTACCTCCACTACCGACCCGCTAGAAGTCACTCCATCTGAACCCGATCCGCATATAGAAGATACTATTCCAGTTGCTGCTTCCGCGGAGGGAACATTTCTTGTCACTTCTGATGCGCTTGATGATGTTTACGCGGATGCAATTCCGCCCCTTCCCCCTGTGCATGAAGATGGTGGAAGTGGAGGGAGCGATAATAACAAGCATCAAAATCGTCGTCGTTTATTTATAGCCATTGCCAGTATTGCGCTTGTATTGTTCTTAGTGCTGGGAGGTGTTTTCGCTGCTTTTATGTGGCAGTCGTCTGTAAGTAACTCAGCAAGTAGTGCCAGCAATCCTGCGACAGGCTCAACGCAAGCGCCGACAGCTACACCAATCTCTGGACCACGCATGATAGAACTTGCATTGGATCAAACCGCCTTGAGCACACTCTTCACCTCGCAGCTTGGTTTGAACCAGGGAACAATAACCGACATGAAGGTCATACCCGTGCCAGGTGACGGTGTTGTCCTCACCTTGAACCTGCATATCAATGCGAGTGGTATTCACCGTATCATGCCAATCGAGTTGGACAGCATCATCGGTGTGAATCAGCAACAGAATATCACCTTACACGTATTGCACCTGAAACGTGACGGCTTAGATGCAGGTCCCACGGCTGCTGCGCACATGGAGCAAGCCTTAAATCAGCTACTGCTCAGCTCACTGATGCCTTCCCTACACAGTCAACTTAAGAACGCGCAGATTATCTCTGTGCATACCAGTACATCAATCGTCTGTGGCAGCGGAACTGAAATGCTTGTGCTGTTGATTAAAGCGCCGCCCATTGAAGGTGTTGCTGCTCAACCTACCCCAACAGCGCTATGTTTTAAAGGCCCCATTGATATCAATAAACTCTTTCCCAGCTAGGCCATGATCTTAAGGAGAAAAAAATGAAGTATTTACGCATTTTGTGGGTGGGTTGGATATTGGCGCTGGCAGCACTAGTTCTGGAAGTCACCATTATAACCCCCGCGCTAGCATCCAACAGCGCCGCGCACCACAAGGCACAAATACAAACAGCCGAACAGGCAAACAGCTCGTCTCTTAACGCAATCGTTTATCTTACAACAAGTAGCCTTGCATCTACATTTCAGAACCGAATCAACCAACAGGTCCCTAATGCCGTTAACGCAGCTATTGCTAACACGGTGAGCACATTACCCGCAAAGGATCAAGGCTGGGCTACCGAGATGGCCACAACACTTATCCAACCCTCTGCTGCGCTCGTGAATCTCTATCCGCAACAAGGTGGCCTGGCGATGAGACTGCGTCTCAGCCTCTATCCAGGTGATCCCCAAGCTATCACCTCCAGTTTGCTTATCAGATTCAGCGTGCTAAATTCGTCTACGGTACAGGTAAGCGCAACTCCCATAAACGGTGGACCATCGATTGTCAATGGTCCTCTGACAACCTTCCATATGCCTCTTGGCTCACTGAATTCCATATATTCAACACCTGGATGTGGTAGTTCAGCTCTGGCCTTAACCCTGCAATTTCCAGTAGCATTAGGGCAAACCTCCTCACAGGTACAACGCAT
>WNGO01003341.1_pt1 | contig 10323 bp, 8 predicted proteins | sample 5400511 | NCBI WGS metagenome assembly WNGO01 (sample SAMN13153380, study PRJNA577476) | soil metagenome | isolation source: 20 cm soil or saprolite under Garry oak tree replicate 2 | place: USA:California | collected 2016-06-15
ACCGCTGCCGGAGTGCTATTTCATTTATCACGAGGACGCCGAGTACTCCTGGCGGGCGCACGCCGCAGGTCTACCCGTGCTGTACGCTCCGCGGGCGGTGGTCTATCATGCGGTGGGCGGTGCCGTCCGTCGGCAGTTGCCGCAACCGCGGGTCGAATACCTGAAGACGCGGAACCGCGCGCTATTCGTGCGGCGCAATCTGCACGGCTGGAGACGTTGGGGGGCACTGGCGTACCTGGTCGTCACTAAATCGGGGCGGGCGGTCGTGGAGCTGCTTCGCGGTCGGTCCGCACTGGGTGCGGCCTTCCTTCGCGGACTCGCCGACGGTTTGAGGTCGCGCCACGGCGCCCGCCTAGGAGCGGCGCACCGATGACGCCGGACGAGCTCAGGACCGCCGTCGCGGGCATTCAGTGGTATCACCACATCGACCTGGGGCATGGCATCGTCACGCCCGGCAGGTCGCCAAACCTCCGAACCTTGCAGCGGCTTGGTTTGCCGGACCGGCTCGACGGCCTGACGGTGCTGGACATCGGCGCGTGGGACGGCTTCTTCTCGTTCGAAGCGGAGCGCCGGGGCGCACGGCGTGTCCTCGCGACGGACTGGTTTTGCTGGGCCGGACCAGGATGGGGCACAAAGCAGGGGTTCGAGCTGGCGCGACGGACGTTGCAGTCCCGGGTCGAGGACCGGGAGATCGATGTGGACGAGCTAACTCCGAACACGGTCGGCGTGTTCGATCTCGTGCTCTTTCTAGGAGTGCTCTACCACGTCAGGGATCCGATGCGCGCACTCGAGCGTGTGTTCACCGTCACTGGCCGCCAGCTCATCCTTGAGACCCACGTAGACCTGCTCCACATCCACCGACCCGCTTGTGCCTTCTATCCAGGCGATGAGCTCGACCGCGATCCGACGAACTGGTTTGGCCCCAACGTCTCGGCCGTCGTTGCGATGCTCCGGGCCGTCGGTTTCCCGCGCGTCGAGGTCGTCTCGCGCTATTCGTTCCCGGAGAGGCTCGCTCGCGCCGTCATGTGGCGCTGGCAGCGGCGCGGGAAATTCTTCAGGACTCTGAACCAGGGTCGTGTGGTCGTCCACGCCTGGCGCTAGGGCAGAGCGACTCGTGTCCCGAGTATCAGATTGACATTGAAGGCGTCGTGCGTGAAGTCACGGTTCAGCTCGTACACCGCCGTCAGCCGTAGCAGCAGGTCGTAGCGCCCACGGAACCACAGTCGTTCGAGCGCCAGGGCGTGTTGCATGTCCACCCCATTGGGGTCGGGAGGCCCGGCGCCTGAAGGATCTCCACGCTGCTGCCGCTGGAGTCGTGTCCACGACCAAGTCCAGCGACCGCGTGGTGAATACGACTCGACTGCAACCACCGACCCGGCCCCACCGACTCCTGCCTCCGATCCCAAGACCTGCCCCTCCATGGTATGCCCCTGGCTCACGACCTCATGAGTGTAGAACGGTGCCCATCCTCGCCCCTGCGCCAATCGAGAGAACTGTAGGTTTTGGACTTCGGCCCGCACCGCTACCCACCGGCCCCCTGCGCGCACCATCACCTTGCGGAATCCGATTGTGTACCCGCCGATGTGATCGGGCTCCTCAAGGAAGTCACGAAAAGTCGCGTTGTAGTCATCCCTTCCGTACTCGCCGTAAACCTCGAAGCCGCTGCGGGGCAGCACCCATCGAAAAAAGGCGGTTGCCAACTGGTTGTCCGAGCTGACGTTCATCGAATTTCGACCCTCACCTGGGCGCAGGATGTGCAGTAGGTCGTCGAGCGATAGCCCGCCCTCCGGCCATGGTTGATGCGAGAAGCGCGTCACGCCTAGCTCGAGGCCCGGGACCCAGCGGGACGTGAAGTCAAGCACGATCCCCGTGCCGTAGCGCACCGGCGCATCGGTCTCGGGCGAGAACGCCGACTGCGACAGCCGGCCCCAGATGAGACGGCCGTGCACGCGGAGAAGCCAGAGATCCACGGGCCGAGCCGTCCCGAGGAAGACGTGGGGGAAGCCGGGTGCGTTGTTTCCCAACATGATGGGCAACTCGGTCGCCGGTCCCCAATACTGGTTGGCGGTCGTCACGCCCAGAGCGAGCTTCCGCCAGTCGAGCCGCAGTGTGGACTGCCCCGGATCGAGCCGCGCGTACGCGCCGTTGCCAAAGCGCTGCGGGCGGTCGATGGTGTTCGAGTGTGTCCCGTCGCCAAAGGCGAGGTTTCCAGTCTGGCCGTTCGGCATGAGGGTGAAAGCCGCATTCTGCGCCACGAACGCCAGCGGTGCCACCGTCAGCGAAAGCACGCCGCGCCGCACGGCGAAGCCGCCTTGAACGTCGAGCGTTATTCCACGCCCCGCCCAGACCGGCCCGTCGTTGTAGCCGAAGGGAAATGTCGTATTGATGCGTGCGTTCCCGGCGGGGCTGACCCAGGCAAACGCAGGTCGAGCCGCGAAGTCGTACCGCGCAGCCCAGGGATGAGACGTGTCAGCCGGAACGAGATGATCGAGCTCGGCGGGGGAAAACGCGCGAACACCCCAAGGGTAAAGCGGCAGCAGATTCAGGGTCTGCAGATAGCGGAGGTAGTTCTCCCGCTCGCCGCCGGCGAAGGCCTGGGCAGACGTTCCAACTTGGCCCGAGCCCGCGCGCGTCGCGGCTGCACTGAGCAGCAATAAAGCGGCGAGGACGCGGCGGCGCACCGCAGGAGCTTAGCGACCGTAGATTACCCTGTCCATGCGATCCCACTGTCCGTTCCGCATGATCGGTCTCGCCCTGGCTTGCCTCGTGGCACTGTCGTTCCGTCCCGCGCTCGCGCAGGCGACTCGGTGGGAGGTTTTGCCAACCTTAGGCGGGGACGCGGATGACCGCGTGCGACTCAGTCACCTCTTGGGCGCCCCCATCAACGACCGTTTCCTGTTGCGCGGGTCATCGGAGGCGTTGGATTCGCTGCCCGGCGTTCGCGGGCGGGTTCGCTGGGCCCTGCTCGCACCGGAAGCCTCCGTGGTCTACAACTCGGTGCTGCCGTTCTCCCTCAACGATGGCGCCTTGTGGGCGGGGCGCGGTTGGAGCGAAGACGTCCGCGTAGGATTCCGGGCGCAATGGCGCCGGGTCTCTCTCGTGCTGGCTCCCGAGGTCGTTGCGACCGAGAATCTGCCGTACACCCTGCCCCCACCTCAGGTGCAGCTCCCACGCCCAGCGGGCCGCAGCACGTTCTCGACGCCCTGGTACGTCGGCGTCTACTCAATCGATTTCCCGTTGCGCTTCGGCGATCGCGGCTTCTCTCGCCTCGATCCCGGACAATCGACACTCGCGGTCGACGCGGGGCCCGTCGTGGTCGGACTGTCCACTGAGAACGAATGGTGGGGGCCCGGGATCCGCAACGCCATCGTGCTCAGCAACAATGCCGCCGGTATTCCACGGGTATTCGTGCGGACGAACCGGCCGGTCCGGACAAAAGTGGGGACATTCACCGCCCGCTGGTTCCTGGGAGGCCTGCTTGAGTCTCCGTACTTCGACATGACGTCGGAGAACGACCGCCGGTCGATCAGCGGGCTCGCTACGACCTGGACACCGCCGGGCACGCGCACCCTGACCGTGGGCTTTGCGCGGACCGTGTACGCGCCGCTCACGGAATGGGACCAGGTGTTTGGTCATGCGGTCGACGTGTTGCGCGACCGAGGGCTACACCGAGCGTCAGGAGACACGACGCAGGTCCCCAGCCGAGATCAGGTCTTCTCGCTCTTCGGCCGGTGGGTCTTACCCGCCGACGGCTTCGCGGTCCATGCGGAGTGGGCGCGAACCGATCCCCCGCGATCCGTACGAGAGTTCCTCGTTAGTCCGAATCACTCGCAGGGGTACACGCTCGGCCTCGAGTGGGCGCGCCCGTTACGGGCCGGACGCGACGCCCTGCGATTTGAGGCGGAAGTCACCTACCTCGAAAAGTCTCCGGCGTACCGCAACCTACCGGAGGCGACGTGGTACACCGGCGCCGCGTCCCAGCAAGGATACACTCAGCGCGGCCAAGTCATCGGCGCTGCGATCGGGCCGGGGGCCTCGAGCCAGTGGCTCACCGTCGAGTACTTCGCCCCCACGTGGCGCGTCGGTTTGTTCGGCGGACGGATCCGGTGGAACGACGACGCGTTGTACACATTCCCGGGGCTGTATGACAACAAGTGGTGCTCGCACGACGTCTCGCTGTTCGGCGGCGTGACCGGTGCGCTCACGTCGCGCTGGGGCCGGTTCGCCGCCACGGTCGCGCGCGGCGAGCGGCTGAACGTCTTCTTCTATCACCTCACCTGGTGCGAACCCGGCGTGAGCCAGCTGGACGTCGTCGACGCCCGAACGACGACGCTGCAGCTGCGCTTCACGCCGCTTTGACGCCTCGGGCTTGCGCGGGCATCTTGCAGGGCCTATGGCCGAGCGTGACCTGAGCTTCCCCCTGCTCCTGGTGGGCATACTGCGACGTTGGCGGGCAGTGTCGATTGTCGCCGCCGGCGTGGTCGGCGTCGCGGTCGTGCTCATGGTCGTGCTCCCGCCCGCTTACCGGTCAGAAGCGTCGTTTGTCAGCAGCAGCTCGAACGTGCAGCTACCGCGCGGCCTCGCTGACCTGGCGGAGGGAGTCGGGGCTTCCGACTTGGCGGACCAGTTCGGACTGGGCTCGGCGCGCGAGCCCTCTGAATCGCCCATTTTCTACTCCCACCTCCTGAACAGCCGCGAGCTCCTGACCCGGCTCGCACTCTCACGCTTCCCCGACCCTCGAGGCTCGGGAGACGGGAGTGACAGCCTGCCGCTGTTCCGCCTCCTGGTCGGCGGCGAGTCCGATTCCGTACGGGCCACGGAGACCCTCGTGAAGCGTCTGCGCCGCAGGGTGCGCATCACCTACGACACCAAAACCAGTCTCGTCAACCTGGCCCTGGACACCCGATGGCCCGCTCTGAGCGCACAAGTCCTCAACCGCGCCATGGACCTCGTCAGCACCTTTAATAAGGAACAGCGTAGCTCCCGGGCGCACGCCCTGCGGGAGTTTCTCTCCACGCGGGTCGAAGCCGCACAGCAGGAGCTCCGGGCGGTGGAAGATTCGCAACGGCTGTTCTACGAACGCAACCGCTCGTGGGAGAACTCACCAGCGCTGCTCGTCGAGGAGCGACGCGTGCGACGCCAGGTTGAGACCGCCAACAGCCTGTACCTCTCGCTGCGCCAACAGTACGAGCGCGCGCGAATCGACGAGATCAATACAACACCTGTGATCACCGTCGTCGATCGCGCCATCGCCGCGCGCAGGCGGGAATGGCCAAGGCCCGCGCTGATCCTTCCGACCGCCGCTTTGCTCGGCGGCGTGCTCGGCACACTGTGGGCGGCAGCGCGCGTTTTGGTAAGCCATTGGGCGCGTCACAATCCTGACGAGGCCGCGGTGCTGCGCACCGTTTTGAGTCGCCACGCTTCCTGAAGCCGCGCTCCGCCGCTCCGAGCCGCTCGTGTGGGGCCTGCTCGCGTTCATCTGGCTACTCCCGTTTCACATCCTCACGATCGCCTACCTCTACGGCGGCCTCGGGTGGCCCGCCGGCCTCGTGCGCGTCATCGCGGCGTGGAAGGAGGCGCTCGTTGCCGGCCTCGTCGCGGCCGTCGCGCTTCGCGCCCTCCGACGAGGCCGCGGCGGTCACGGCGTCCAGTGGACAGACCTGGCCGTAGCGGGCCTCGCGGCGCTGGCGGGCGCGTACCTCGTGGGCGCCGAGTGGTGGTTCGACCAAGGCCTTCCCGTCGCGGCACAACTCTACGGTTGGCGTGACGCCGTATTCGCGAGTCTGCTCTACTTTGCGGGTCGAGCAACACCGGGCATTGCCGAGGACCCGCGCGTGCCGCGCGCGTTGTTCGCGGTGGGCGTCATCACTTCCGCAATTGCCGTCGTGGAGCGGCTGTTCGTAACGCCGGGCATGCTCGTGATCCTGGGGGCGGCTCGTTACGTGCAGGAATTCCTCGGCGCGACGCCCATTACCCGCGGCAACGTGTATGGGCTCCCCGACAATTACTGGACCACGGTCGGGGACCACGTGGTGCAACGTGCGGGGTCAACGTACCTCTCGAGCCAGGCCTATGCGATTCCCTTCCTCATCATCCTGCCAGCTGCGACGCTGTACCTCCTCTCTGATGCGACACGACGCCGCTGGCCTGCCTGGCTGGGCTATGCACTGCTGTGGGTGGGTCTGCTTGTCACGGTCACACGAATGACGCTCGTGGTCTGCGTGCTCCAAACGCTCATTGTCTTGGCCGTGCACCGACGCTGGGGCATCACACTCAGCCTGGTAGCAACAGGTGTAGCGGCCGTAGGCCTAGCCTTCGCCTTCGTGCCCGATCTCGCCACATTCGCGTGGGAGACCTTAGCGTGGCAAACCGGCAGCAGCCGCTCGCACTTGAACGATTGGGGCACCGCCTTCGCGAATCTGCCCGCCCATCCGCTCGGCGCCGGCCTGGGCTCCGCGGACTTCGTGGCCGCGCGGTTCGGCGTCACCGCCCTCGCCGCCGACAACCAGTACCTCAAGTACGGCGTCGAGCTCGGGTTTTTGGGACTCGCTCTCCACGTGGCGGTGCTGGGGGGGCTGTTGGCGGCCGGAGTCCGCGTCTGGCGGCGCGCCGCTACCCCAGCGCAGCGGCGCGCGGGACTGCTCGTCGGCATCACGTCGCTTGGGATCGTTATCAACGCGTTGACAGCGGTTGTGTTGAACTCCACGCTGCTAGCATACGTCTTCTTCTGGCTCGCCGGCTCGGTGACGAGCGTTGCGGCGAGCCCGCGTCCGGGCCCGCTCGAGCAAACGTGAGCGACTTTCGAGTCGCCCTCGACGTCACCATGGCCCGATTCGGACGAACCGGACCGGCGGTTTACGCCGATCGCCTGGCCACTGCGCTCGCCCCCGTCCTGGGAGACCGCCTGGTGTGTCTCGCCAGCGACTTCGCTGTCCCAGCGACCGCCCGACGCACCACCGCCGACCGCGCTCGGACGTTGGGGCGTGATCTGTGGTGGCATCAGATCGGCGTGACCCAGGCGGCGCGGCGGGCCGGAACCGCGCTGGTGCATCTGCCTGCAGGCCTCGGCCCCGTGCAGTCCCGGCTGCCCATGGTCGTGACGATTCACGACACCATCGTACTGCGCTTCCCTCACCTGTTTCGTCCGTGGCACCGCCACTACACACGCTTCGTCTTGCCTCGGCTCGCCCGGGCCGCCGCAGCCGTGATCACGGGATCCGAAACCACGCGCGCAACAATCGTGGAGGATCTCCGCGTCCCGCTCGATCGCATAACGGTAGTGCCATACGGCGTGGATGCTCTCTTCGGCCCTGTCTCGGCTGAGAGCGACGAGGCTCGCGCGGTCGTGGCACGATATCAGCTGCCTGCGGATTTCATCCTGACGGTGGGCGCCGTCGAGCCTCGCAAGAACCTCACTCGAATCATAGACGCGGTGCATCGCCTCCGCGAGCACCGCGCCACAGCCGCGATCACGCTGGTCCACGTCGGCCCCGAGGGCTGGCTGTCTGACGACGTACCTCGCGACGCAACTCGATTTCTGGGATACGTGCCAGCCGCGGATCTCCGCGTTCTTTATGGCCTGGCCCGTGTGCTCGTCTATCCTTCGCTGTGGGAGGGGTTCGGGTTGCCCGTCCTCGAGGCCATGGCCTGTGGTTGTCCGGTCGTGACCTCGTCGGTGTCGGCCCTGCCCGAAGTGGCCGGCGGGGCCGCGTTGCTCGTCGATCCCACCAAGGTCGAGGAACTGGGGGCGGCGATCGAGCGGGTATGGACGGACGAGAACCTGTGGCGGGAGCTGTCGGCGCGCGGTCGGGAGCGCGCGCGGACCTTTACATGGGAGCGAACCGCGCAGGCGACGGTCGCCGTCTATGAGCGCGTCGCCGGCTGATCGACGCGGCGGCATCGTTGTCGTCCTGCTCGCCACCGCCGCGTGCGTCGCTTACGATCCGGCTGGCCCCCCGGTACCGTCGCTGGACGGAGTGTGGCAGGCGGACATCACGATTGCGTTCGAGAACCAGGTCGAGGTCCGGACCGACACGCTCCGCGGACAGCTCACCCTGCGCGACACACATGATCGTGGCCGTTTCACCGGCACTTACCGGATCGGGAGCGACACGGGGGACTTCGGCGGGGTGATCAGGCCGGAGAGCACCTTGGTCGTGGACGAGTTCGGTGCTCCACCAAAACCGATCGCCGCGGTGGATACGTTGCGACGGTTATACCGATGGTGCGACTTCACCCGCCTTGGCACCGGAGGGCTCACCGGGCGCCTCCATGACGATACGCTCAGTGCCAACGGTCCGTCCTCGCTGCCGTGCTTTTACTCCCAATTCGGCAGTGAGATCGAGATCTCCACGACGCTCGCTATCGCCGTAGAGGCGGTTCGCTGAAGGTTACATCACTGTCGCACCAGAGTGATCCTTGCCGCAGTAAAGCCGCCGCCATTGAGCACTGCGTCGAGCACATTGTCATCATCTAGCGATCCTGTCAGCGTGACCGGAGTGCCGCTCGCCTGATACAATGTGAGCGTTACCGAGGGCGGCTGAACACTGCCCTGCACCGAGAAGAAGCGGCGCGCCGCGCCCCGGGAGTTGAAGTTCCCCGATCCAGTCACCAGCCCGGCCGCGTCCGCCAGTTCCAATCCCACGTTGAGCGTGTCACCTGTGAAAACCCAGCGCCCGCTCAATGTGACGTTCGCCGTCACGAGAAATGTCACCGCTACGAGCGACGTGTCGGCCCCGGCTACGACCACGATGTGCCCATGATGCGTGCCGATCGACAGGTTCTGAAGGGCGGCCGTCACCCACGCCGTCGCGGGGGCGGTGTCCTGGGCTGGAGCAATCGCAAGCCAGGGCGTGTCGGACGTCGCATCCCATTGCAACCGGCCGCCGCCGCGCCGATCCACGGTCAGGAGCTGCTGGGGCGGGCCCACGCCGCCGATCGGGGCGGTGAAGGCGAGCGTTGGGGGACTTACCGCCAGGGTGGTGGCGGGCTCGCCGAAGTTCCGGCAGGCAGCGGCTACGACGACGAGGATCATACAGACGGGGCGAACGGAGGGCATCAGGAAAGCGCGGCGCGTGCAGCCACACGCTCTTCCTCGGCGAGCAGCGATCGCCAGGCGTATACGAGGAACGCCAGCGCGCTTGCGCCCAACAAGGCGACCCGCGGCATAGGCGGCACGGTCAGGCCGGCGACGATGGCTACGGCGGCGAGAACCCCCACGGCAGCAAGCGCGCGTCCGGCGCCCGCGCCATACCATCGCGCCGGCGGGAATCGCTCCGCCCGCCACACCGCGACCGCGAGCAGCCCCGCGTCCAGGGTGACGCGGCCGGTCCAGGCCAAGGCCGCTCCCGTCACACCGAACGCGCGCACCAGCAGCCAGGCACTCACCGCATACAGTCCCACCTCGACGAGCTGGAACTTCGCGGGAAGGTCCGGCCGGCCGCGCCCCAAGAGATACACCGACGGGAGTTGCGCGAGCGAGTTGATGAAGACGCCGGCGGCAAGGATTACCAGGACCGGCGCGCTCCGCGCGGCATACTCGGGGCCGAGCCACGCCGTGGTGAGCGGTCCCGCGCACGCGATCACGACGATGATGGGAGGGGCGAGCGCGACCAGGAGGAATCGCAGCGACCGTTGGAACAGACGCTCGTGCCGTGCGCGTGCCGCGTCGCCGCCGACCGAGGCGCTGAGCGCAGGGAACAGCGCGCTCGCGAGACTCGCTGGGACAATGAGCAGGCGGGTGACGGCTTCGTACGGCGCGGCGTAATAGGCTACCGCCGCGACGCCCGCCAGAGCGCCGAGGATAAAGCGCTCCAGGTACGCCAGGAGCGGGTTGATGGTGTTCGAGACGGCGACCCAGCCGGCGTAGCCCAGCACCGTCCGCAGCACCTGCCGCCCGTCGCTCCAATCCCAATGAAAGCCCGGGATCGCGCGCCTAACGGCGACGGCCAAGAAAACGACTCCGGCGAGCCGCAACACGGCCAGCAGCGCAACAATCAACCCGAGCCCCCCTCCCCATCGTGTTACGACAGCCGGGACAACGAAGACGAGTATGCTGCTGGGCATGCGGATGAGGTTCACCACGTCGAACCGCTGCGCGGCCTCGAGGATCGCACGTAGGCTGAGCGAACCCACGACGAGGGGTACGGACAGGGCGAGCAACCGAAAGGCGAGCCGGGTCTCCTCCGCGACGGCGACGGGCACACGAAGCACATGATCGACGAGGAATGGCGTGGCGGCGAAGAGCAGCAGCCCAGCCGCGATGCCAAGGAGCAGTTGACCGGCGGAAGCAACCGTGGCGATGCGCCGCGCGGCGACCTGATC
>WNGO01003343.1_pt1 | contig 10323 bp, 8 predicted proteins | sample 5400511 | NCBI WGS metagenome assembly WNGO01 (sample SAMN13153380, study PRJNA577476) | soil metagenome | isolation source: 20 cm soil or saprolite under Garry oak tree replicate 2 | place: USA:California | collected 2016-06-15
CATGACTGTGCATGCCATGCTCCATGAGAATCCCAACCCTAGCGATGAAGAGATTCGTCATGAACTCTCTGGCAATATCTGCCGCTGTACTGGCTATCAGAATATTGTTGAAGCAGTCAAACTAGCTGCCAAGCGATTACGCGAACAGCAGATGGAGGTGCAGTGATGGCTACTCGTTGGTTTGGCGCATCCATTCCAAGAAACGAAGATCCTCGATTGCTTCGAGGAAAAGGCAGCTACGTGGATGACATCGATTTACCTGAACAATTACATGCCGCTGTTTTGCGCTGTACACATGCGCGGGCACGCATCTTGAATATTGATGTGAGTGCTGCTCGCGAACTACCGGGTGTGCATCTTGTGCTCACTGCATCCGACCTTGGAGAAGTGCTTGAGCCTTCTCCATTGCTTGTACCACACGATGCATTGACGCAGCCACGCACACAACTTCCATTGGCTCTCAATGAGGTCCGCTATGTCGGTGAAGCTGTTGCCTTTGTCGTAGCAGAAGACCGTTATATCGCTGAAGATGCGCTAGATCTGATCGGAGTTGAGTATGAACCATTGCCCGTCATACATAGCATGGAGGTTGCTGTCGCTGAAGATGCGCCGTTAGTACACGAGGACGTGCCGGGTAATGTCGCAGCACACCTGATACAGACAGTAGGCGATCCTGATGCAGTTTTTATTAGTGCGCCACATGTAATTCGCGAGACACTACTAATGGATCGTGGTGCAGCAATGCCAATGGAGTGTAGGGGTGTTCTGGCACGTTGGGATGCACATGAAGAAATGCTTACCTGCTGGATATCGACTCAAGGCCCTATTCCTATCCGCAATGGTCTTGCAGCAATCTTTCACTTGCCTGAGCACAAAGTTCGTGTAATAGCGCCTGATGTGGGAGGTGGTTTCGGCACAAAGATCATGATGTTCTATCCCGAGGAGGTTTTGACGCCGTTTGCTGCCATTCACCTGGGCAGACCTGTTAAGTGGATCGAGGATAGACGCGAACACTTTATCTCAGCTAACCAGGAACGTAGCCAGCTGCACGAGGTAGAGTATGCTTTTGATGATCAGGGTATCCTACTGGCTGTACGTGACAACTTCATACACGATACAGGCGCTTATACACCATATGGTATCATCGTGCCAATTATAACGGCATGTACGCTGCCTGGTCCATATCGCTTAAAGAACTATTATAGTGAATTCAAAGTAATTTACACGAACAAAGTTCCTGTCAGCCCCTATCGTGGTGCTGGCAGACCACATGCTGTCTTTGTAATGGAACGCATTATGGATCGCATCGCCAGTGAACTACATTTGGATCGTACCGAGGTGCGTTCACGCAACTTCATTGCCCCCGATGAATTTCCCTGGGATGTAGGTTTAATCTACCAGGATGGTGGACCTACAAAATATGATAGTGGCAACTACCAGGCGGGACTGGATAAACTAAAAATCATACTGGACTACGACAACTTTCCCGCGAAACAGGCCGAGGCTCTCAAGGATGGCCGTTATCTGGGTCTTGGTATTGCTTATTACGTAGAAGGAACAGGAATTGGCCCATACGAGGGTGCACAGGTACGGGTGGAGTCAGATGGCCGTGTATTTGCTTCTACTGGTGTGACCTCACAGGGTCAGGCTCACTATACGACCTTTGCGCAGATTGTTGCAGACCAATTGGGTGTACATCCACAAGATGTGCTGGTGACTACAGGTGATACGCAGGCGTTTTATTGGGGTGTCGGTACCTATGCCAGCCGTGCAGCGACAATTGCTGGTTCAGCCATGCATCTTGCGGCGGTCAAAGTGCGTGAGAAGGCTAAACAAGTTGCCGCAGATCTCTTCGAGGCTGCGCCGGAAGATATTGAACTAGCGGACGGCAAGGTTTTTGTTAAGGATGCTCCTCATCGCTCGCTAACACTTGGTCAGGTCGCTATCTCCGCCAACCCCTTGCGCTATGCGTATGGTGAGAATGCGCGTAAGTTGATGTCTATGAAGTTGGCTGGTTCTCGTCAGGGTCCAGCTTTGTCCCCTGAACGAGGTGCGCCTGGATTAGAGGCGAGTGAATTTTATAGCCCACCACATGGTAGTTTTGCAAGTGGTGTTCATGGAGCTATCATCGAGGTTGATCCAAAAATTGGAATGGTTACGTTCGTCAAATATGCGGCTGTTCATGATTGCGGACGTGTTATTAATCCTATGGTGGTTGAGGGGCAGGTGCATGGCGGTGTTGCACAGGGCATTGGTGGAGCTTTTTTTGAAAGGCTTGTATACAATGAAGAAGGACAGCTTACTAACGCAAGTTTCATGGATTATTTAATCCCCACAGCAGCCGAGATCCCGTCTATTCAGGTCGACCATGTTGAGACCCCTTCACCACTTAATCCTTTAGGAGTGAAAGGAGCGGGTGAAGCAGGTGTCATTCCAGTTCCAGCCCTCTTCGCTTCGGCCATCGATAATGCTCTTTTGCCATTTGGAATCCGGGTACGAGAAATGCCATTGCATCCTTGCCGGTTGTACGAACTTTTGCAGGAGTCGATGGGACAATAAGGAATTACCCAAAAATACTACTCATTTGTTATAGAGTAGACATGCAGGCAAATGATATGTAATACTCTGCCTAGCATATTATTGCCGTTAGTGGAGGAATTCTTGATGTCCTCAGTGTATCCACCCTTTGGAGGCCCACCTGCACAACTTTGTCTGCGCTGTGGAACTCCTTTGCCTTCTAATGTAGTTACCTGTGTGAATTGTGGCACATATAACCCTGTAGCTCAACCTGGAACGTTTTCTGATCAGAGACAAATTCAGTGGGGAGGTTTGCAGTCACAGGCTTCATTTAGTGGTGGACAGTATCCAGGGACACAATTGGGGCAACCACCAGCGCTACCTCAAAATAATGCTCACGGTACATCATATACACCTCAATCTTATTCTCCTCCTAACAACTTCTATCCTATGGGGCAGCCCAAAGATGTATGGTATCGCGAGGAAATTCAATCTTATTCTCCTCCTAACAACTTCTATCCTATGCCTGGACAAAACCCACAGTCAAATTTTAATAATTTTTACGTTGCGCCTCAACAAAATGCTTATTACTCTGCTCCTACGACTACATACGGAGGGTATAATCAATCTCTCCAGCAGAAACGCGGTCCCAAAGTGGGTTTAATTGTCGGCCTTGTATTGCTGGTGGTATTACTTGTGGGAGGCGCGTTTACAGGATACTTTTATTACAAAAAACACTATCAAAATAGCTCTGCAACTCCCACAATAGTAGTTACTCCTACCGCCATACCATTGTTCAGCGATTCTTTCGATACTACTAATAAAATGGGTTGGGATCTGACAAGCAATCCGGGAAAATTTTCAGTGAAGGTTGGTGGAGGTACGTTAGTCCTGGAAGATGACCAAAATAAATTGCTATGGGAAGTAGTACCTGGCCAAAGTTTTACGGATTTTCGTCTGGATGTTAATGCCACACTTACCAAGGGGGATCCAAATAACGGATATGGTGTATTAATTAGAGCATCAAACCAGGGTACTGATCTAGGTACTTATTACCGTTTTGAGTTGTACGGAGATGGTACCTATGCTATTTTCAAAGGGTATTTGGATGCCAGCGGCACAACCCAAAGTATAAAAGTTCAGGGTTATGTAGTTGATCCCGCAATTGCAAGAGTAGGACAGGTCAATCATATTACTATCGTCGCGAAAGGGTCAGCAATGTCGTTGATGGTCAATGAACAGGCAGTGTACACCTATACTGATGATAATTATAAAGGGGGCTCCATCGCGTTATTTGTCTCTAATCTGCCTAAACTTACTCCCGGAGCCCAGGCAACTTTTACTCATCTAGCGATTTTCCCCACACCAAAGTGATCTAATATAACTTTTGCGGAAATGAAAACGAGAACATCGCGGATATCATGGCTATTTTCCAAGCAAAGCCTGTGCATATACAGTAGGATCTACGTTACCTCCGCTTACAATACTGCAGACACGTCTCCCACGAAATCGTTCAGGTTCGGTGAGCAGAGCCCCAAGGGATAAAGCTCCTGTGGGTTCAACTTTGAGGTTTGTGTAAAGAAAATAACGTCGTAGTGCTTCAAGAGTTAGTTGGTCGGGTACTGCTATAATGTCCGTAATACCTCGTTGTATGATTTCCCAATTGAGTTCTCCAAGGCTCAGGGTACGCGCGCCATCGGCTATTGTATCTGGCTCGTGTTCATTGCGGATAAGTTGGCCACTTTGTAATGATTGTGCTGCATCATTGCCAGGTAAAGGTTCTGCTCCAATGATTTCAGTACGAGTATGCAGGTGATCGCGAGCGATGATCTGCCCCGAGCATAATCCACCGCCTCCTATCGGTGCGATGATTACATCGAATTCACTGGCACTTAAGATTTCCTTGCTCAAAGTCGAATTGCCTGCCACAACGCGGTAATCATCGTAAGCTTGTGCGTAAAATGCGCCAGGTTGTTCCGCCATTAACTGCTTGACACGGTCGATGCGGCTTATCTTGCCAACATCAATTAAATCAACGATGCCTCCGTAGGACTGCACAGATGAGATTTTGACCTGTGCGGATGTATTCGGCATTACCACGATACATGTCTTGCCAAGTAATTTACAGGCGTAAGCTACTGCCTGCCCGAAATTACCAGATGAGGCAGTGACTACACATTCCTGAGAAATACTGGAGAGTAAATTATAAGCTGCGCGAAATTTGAAGCTGCCTGTATGTTGAAATGTCTCGCTTGCGATAGTCAGATCGCAATTGAATTGTGCTGAGAGCGCCTGGCCTGGTAATAAGAGGGTTGGTCGTATAAAACGCGGAAGCGTTTCCCATACCGAAGTAATATATTCGTTGGTGAGCTGAGGCGCTGTGGTATAAAGTGACATGGTACAAACTCCAGGTGTGTTGAAATGTGACGGCAAGTTGTTGCCTGAATTGTACCATGTCTGCTTGAGAAAGAGAGATGAATCTTTAGTCAGGAATACGAATGCTCCCACATGTATTTCACATAGAAGCATTCGTATTCAATGTAGTTATTATTGAATTTAACCCCAAGAGCAGGATTCTATTGACCAGCGCCTGGTTGTGGCTCAGTAGGATTTAAGCCAACTGCTGAGTCTGCGCTAGCTATTTCTTCTGGCTGAGGTTCACGTTCGCGCAATATCTGGTAGAGGATGATTGCAGAAAAGGTTGCAGTCCCGATACCACTCATGCTAAAGTTGCCGATGTTTAAGGTGAAGTTTCCAGCGCCCATGGTAAGGGCAACAGCAGCAGTGATTAGATTGCGACTTTTAGAGAAATCTACTCCATTTTGAACCCAGATACGACCACCGGTAGCGGCAATCAGTCCAAAGAGTACGATTGCTAGCCCACCAAGCACTCCCACAGGAATGGTTGCAATCAAAGCACCAAACTTAGGAGAGAAACCAAGCAGGATGGCGACACAGGCCGCGAAAATGAAGATAAGGGTAGAGTAGATGCGCGTAACGGCCATTACGCCGATATTCTCAGCATAAGTAGTCACACCTGTTCCTCCGCCTGAAGCTGAGACGATGGTTGCCAGGCCATCACCAAGGAAAGCTCGCCCAAGGTATTTGTCCAGGTTACGTCCGGTGATTGCTCCCACAGCTTTCACATGGCCCAGATTCTCAGCAACAAGGATGATAGCGACTGGCGCGATCAATGTCATAGCGTTGATGTTGAACGTAGGGGTGGTAAAGGCGGGTGCGCCTAACCATGCAGCATTGCTAAGGTTTGTGAAGTTGATCGGTGTTCCGTTTCCTAAATGCAAACCGTTGGCAAGCAACAGGTAAATGAGATAGCCGATAATCCCGCCAAGCAAGATTGGGAGGCGGCGCAACGGCCCAGGAAGAAAGACTGCCACCAGTGCAACCGCCAGTATAGTGACGAGCGCCATCCAGGTGTCAAATGTGCTATGATTTGCTTCACTGATCGCAGTAGTCGCGAGGTTTAGACCGATCACTGCTACAACTGTGCCTGTGACTATAGGTGGCATCAGGTATTCAATCCACTTATAGCCGACGAATATTACGATGATGCCGATGATGGCGTAAACAACACCTGCAGTGATGATGCCCCCTAGGGCTACAGGGATATTGTGGGTAGCGCCTTCAGCCACGAGCACAACGGCGATGAAAGAGAAGCTTGAGCCGAGATAACTAGGTATGCGACCACCTACAACGAGAAAGAAGATGAGTGTGCCAATACCGGAGAAGAAGATTGCGGTGTTGGGGTTGAAGCCCATGATTATTGGAGCCAGAACCGTAGCTCCGAACATAGCCAACACATGTTGCAGGCCAACAAAGATTGTTTGTCCCCAGGGGAGTCTTTCATCGGGTGCAATGATACCCTCTTTTTTAACGGTCCAGCCCGTGAAATATCCCCTTCTTTCGGTTGTCTCAGTAGCCATGTTATTATCCTCCTTGAGAATAATGCAGGATTAACAGATAAACAAATCGATGCATATGGGAATGAGAAACATGCGTAAAGTTCTGTACACCTCCTTTCTACAGCATACAATACTGGCCAGGGAAGAAAGATAAGAGGATTCTTTGCACGGATTATAACATGGAATTTATACGAAAGTCGAGTGAATGAGTGAAGCAAAATTTTCTATTAAAATAAGCGAGCAGGGTAGCACATGTATTTCTTATAGCCATTCTATATTGACATATATTTCCAGATAGTTACAGAGGGACTTCTGATGATAAAAGATCTTGCTGAAAATCAGGAGGAATCAGTGCATACTTAACCCCTTGCTTATGTACTAACAATTCTAGAGCATCTATTGTCGAGGTGAGTGGAAGTCGTGCAGTGATCAGTGCCTCGATATCGATGTGATGGCCCTGAATGAGTTCAATAGCTTGTGCAAAGTATGCTGGGGTATGGTGAAAAACTCCTTTGAATGTAAGCTCACTGTAATGTATAGGGCGTGTCTCGAAGCTCACCCGTGATCCAGAAGGGCACCCACCGAAAAAGTTAACCAGGCCTCCAGGACGTACGAGCGAAGCTGCCAACTCCCAGGTTTCAGGCATACCAACAGCTTCGATCACTATATCGGCACCACGTCGAGCTTCTGTTTCATCGAGTATTGCTTCTCGTTGTTCCTCAAGTGAAAATTGGCCAACTTCAATAGCCACATCTGCACCAAAACGACTTGCAAGAGCAAGCCGATCGGTATTACGTCCTGTTATCACCGTATGCGCGCCTTTTAGCTTAGCTATTGCGCTGAGTAATAGCCCTAGAGGACCAGATCCCAGAATAACGACCGTATATCCTCGGGCGATCTCACATGCGTCAATTCCGTGGAGTGCGCAGGCTAACTGTTCAGTTAATGCGGCTGCAATAAATGAACTACCTGGTACCAGGTGATAGAGGTTCTGGCGCACAATGCGTTCGGGTACCAGTAAGTATTCAGCATAAGCGCCATTGAGCAAAAGCAGATCTTCGCAGAGGCTAAATCTTCCGCGACGGCAGTAAATGCACTGCTGGCATGGCGCCGAATTTGCGATGACGATAGCATCTCCCTCGGCACATTGAGTTACTCCTGGACCTATTGCTGCCACAAAACCAGCAACTTCATGACCAAAACCCGCAGGTGTTTTGCGGAAAAGTAAGGGATGGCCTCGCAGATACGTTTTCACATCAGTTCCACAAGTTGTCGCCGCGACAACTTTCAGGAGTACTTCTCCGACCTCTGGTTGAGGAATTGGCCGACGTTCCATGCGTACATCAAGCGGTGCATAAAACATTGCTGCAAGCATAGTCATAGTATATTAAGAATCAGTCCTTTTTCTCATATATGTATCTAAGGAAAAACCTTGAGCGTTATTAAACTGTGTCCGATTACAGAGAAAGGGTACATTACTAAGGGCTTATTTGCAAGCAGGGAGTATTGAGTTAAGAATATGCCAGAGGAAAAAACAGAGGGAGGCGATGCTCAAACACCTCAGCCTAAGAGAGTTACGCACATCATATTTATTACTCTGATAGTTATGCTACTCATTTTGAGCGTTAGCAGTCTCTTTTTCATAGAGAGAAGCAAAGGTAACGGTTCTCAGTTAACTACAGACACAGAAACGCCTACTCCTACTCCAACACCAACTTCGATATACTTAGAAACTCCTCCGGCGCAGTCGGAGTTTTATGACACGTTTAAGAATAACGCTCTAGGTTGGAGTGTTTCAAGTACAACCGGGTATTATCGAACAGTCAAACCTGGAGCGTTAACATTAGTGAATACCAACCTCGGCACCACCCTGGTTGAGAGCTTGCCTACAAATGCAATCTTTGACAATTTTACGGTAATCGTGGATCTTACAATTCTTAAAGCCAGTTTGGATGATAGCGTAGGTATCTATATACGAGGTGATAGTAACCTTGAGCATGACTATCGCATTGATCTTAATAGCAATGGTACCTTTGATATTGCGAAAGAGTACTTAGACTCCAGGAACAATCCCCAGTCGAGCTTTCTTGACGGGCCACGCAACAGCTCTACTCTTAATCCTCCTGGTTCTCAAAATACAATTATGGTGATTATGAATGATTCCCAGTTGCAATTGTTTTTTAACACCACAAAAGTCAGCACAGTGATTGATACTGATTATATGGCTGGGCAAGTTGCGCTTTTTGCTCATGCAGGTGAGGACTCACAGGGTGTTGCCGTTTCATTTAGTAGGGTGGAGATTGATAAGCTTCAAGAAAATTTGCCTGGTTAATCAGGACAGATGATATTTCTTATAGTCATTAGCTATAAATTTTGATCTTCTTGATTTCTTACAAAGGCAAGTAGTGCGACGAGCTTTGGTCAGGTCTGGCCTTCGCATATTCGTTGGTTACCGCGATATTACTATGGCCCAACGTATCTCGTACCACCGTGAGCGGTGCTTTGCGATCGATAGCGTGGGAGCCGTGGCAGTGCCTGAGCCAGTGTGGTGACACCTCGAACCAGTTTGGAATACCAGACTGTTTAGCCGCATCTCGAACGATACGAAAAACGGTAGTAGTGTCGAGGCGTGTGCCCTTATAGTATCCATCGCGCGAGACTTCCTGGCGCGACCGGAATACGAAATCGTCCACTGATGCATCCTCGCATATGGCCGAGAGGACATTCCAGGAGCTTTCTCCCAGGAGCACGGGGATCCTGCTCTAAACAGAACAGAACGATCTAACGGTTAAGCATGGGTTTGTAAAGGTCTATCAAGGCATTTTCCACAAAGGTTCTATCCGCATGAGCACGATATATAGCACTCGTATACCAGTCTGCTCCTTGCTTCCTAAACCAAGGTACAACGATCTTCTCTAACTCACGTAGGGAATAGAGCGAAACAGACCACCGACGAGAACGGGGTAAATGATCGAATACGTACCTACCTAAGTAACTCCTATCCGCACGCCAGTCAAGGCCTAGATGCGCTTCTAAACGATCATAGACAGAGGCAGACTGACCAACGTACAACACCTTTCTACCTGTTGATCTCCTATAATGCCCAAGCTCCAGACGAATAAGTATATCGACCTAGGGGCTCTATCTGGACCCATCTGCGTGTCGACCCAGATGTGGTACTGCGCAGATACACAACAGCTCAGATCGAACCTAATAGAGACCCTCGGTGGCATCCTCGGGGATCTCATCAAGGACATAATGCTTATAAAAGGTCTCGATGCTGGCGTGTCCGAGCACGAGCTGGCCGACGCGGGGATTCTTCTTCGCGAGCTCGGTGCCCACCAGGCGCCGCAGGTCATGTGGCTTGACATCCGGCAGCCCGATCCTGACCGCATACCCCTTGATGATCTTCCAGGCACCTTGACGGGTGAGTGGTTCTGCCGAGAGCCGAGCGTGTGCGTCCTCTCCACGACCGTCAAAGCGGGTGAAGATGTAGAGAGACTCGATGGGGCGGGCGGTGAGCCAGGCCTGGATGGCAGCGTAGGCCTCCCTAGTCAGGGGGACGTCGCGGTACTCCGTCTTGTTTTTCCCCCGCACCTCGACGACGTAGCCCCGTCCACGCGGGCGGAGCCGGTTGCGCGTGATGTCACAGATCTCCGAGACGCGCGGCCCGTTGCCGAAGGTATGCAGCAGGGCCAGGTCCCGCAGCCCGAGCAGGCGGCTCGCGTCGGGCTGTTCGGTGAGCTGGCGCATCTCCTGCGGGGTGACTTTGACGCGTGCATTGGGTTTGAGGCGGTCTTTGAGCCCCTTGACGGAGACGCCGCGCACGCGGTTGAACTGCTCGAACGTGCCTGGGGGAATGAGCTTTTTCTCCTCGGCCTCCATC
>WNGO01017725.1_pt1 | contig 10323 bp, 8 predicted proteins | sample 5400511 | NCBI WGS metagenome assembly WNGO01 (sample SAMN13153380, study PRJNA577476) | soil metagenome | isolation source: 20 cm soil or saprolite under Garry oak tree replicate 2 | place: USA:California | collected 2016-06-15
GGGCTCATGTAGTGCGGCGTACCGAAGATGGTGCCGGTGTCGGTCACATCCAGCGCCAGCGCGGCATCCTTGGACAGGCCGAAGTCGATCAGCGCGATGCTGCCGCCCTCGCGCAGCATGATGTTGCCGGGCTTCAGATCCCGATGTAACACCCCGGCGGCGTGGATCGTGGCCAGCGCGCGCGCGATCGCGATGGCCAGGCGCAGCGCGTCGCGTGGCGCGAGACGTGCCTGCATGCGCCGGCGCAGGTCGCCGAGCGTGAAGTACTCCATCACCAGCCAGGCGTGTTCGTCGCTGACGCCCAGGTCGTGCAGGCGCACCACCGCCGGGTCGCTGATGCGCTGGGCAATCTCGTACTCCTGCAGGAAACGGCGGAACATGTCGAACGTCGGGTGCTGATCATCCTGGCGGTCGCGCGCCACCTTCAGCGCCACCAGCGTGCCGGCGCGCTCGCTCTCCCCGACGAACAGGTCGGTCATGGGGCCGGCCGCCAGCCTGCGGATGCAGCGATAGCCGCGGATGAACGCATCGCCAAAGCGCTGCGTCTCGCGTCCCGCGCGGCTGGTGCGCCACACCGCGCGCGCGTGCGCCTGGCGCTCCTCGGCCGCGGCCAGCACCTGCGCGAAGGCCTCGCAATCGAGGTCCGCGTGGCTCAGGGTATAGGCGCCCAGCGCCGCGGCATCGCGCGCCGCGGAAGCGTCCGCGCCGCACAGCAGCACCAGCGGCGCAAATCCCGTGCGGCCGGCGAGCTCGCGCGCCCAGGTGAGACCGCGGCCGCCGGGCCAGACATCCGCCAGCAGCACCGCATCGAACCCCTGGGCGAGGAACTCCGGCGCGAGCGCGCCCTGCGATACGGGACTGTGCACGACGAGCTGTGCCTGCGGCCGCCACGAGACGAGCCGCTGCCGGATGTGCGCGCAGCGCTGCGCGTCTTCTTCGATCAACAGCAGTCGCATCGGGTGAAATTACAGCACGCGCGAGCGCGCACCGCCATGGCGGTCCGCGACGGCGCGCGCCGCGGCCGCGGGCAGCTTAAGTCCAATCACCAGATCCCCGACATTGGTGCCGGTCGGACCCGTATGCACCAGATCGCCACTGGCGGCGAGCGCGCGCGCGGAGTCCGCCTGTTGCAGGCAGCGGTCGGCGTCGAGCTCCGCGAGCGTGATCCGCGCGCAGCTCTCGGCGTCGACCAGGGCGCCGGCGTCCTCGGTGACGCCGTCGATGCCGTCGGTGCCGGCGGCGAGCAGCATCAGGTCCGCGTGGCCCGCCAGCAGGCGCGCCGCCGCCAGCGCCAGGTGCTGGTTGCGCCCGCCGCGCCCCGGCTGCGACGGCAGCTGCACGGTGGATTCGCCGCCCCAGACGCACAGCTGCGCGCTCGACAGGCACAGCTCGTGCGCAAAGCGCGCCGCCAGGCGCGCCGCATCGCCCTCGAAGCGGCGCGCCGGCGCGTGGCTGCTCGAGGGACCCATGAGGCCCGAGCCGATCACGCGCGGATCATCCTGCGGCACGTCCGACACGAACAGCGCCCGCGCCGGCCGGCCGCGCAAGCGCGCCGCGAGCCCTCCGCCCTTGATGCGCGACAGCGCCACGCGGCGCGCGTTGAGTTCCCCGATCGCGATCCCCTGCGCCAGCCCCCGCCGCGTGAGCTCCTCGAGCTCGTGCAGGGTGGCGCCCGCCTGCAGCACTTCCACCAGGCTCGAGGCGCCCCCGGAGATGAGAAACAGGGGTTGCGCCTCGGGCGGCAATGCATCCACCCACGCCAGCAGACGCGCGCCGGCGATGAGCGAGCGTTCATCGGGCACCGGATGAGCGCCGAGGAAGGTCTCGACCGCGGCGCCGGCCACGAACTGCGCGCCGGGCGCGTCGCGCGCGATCAGGAGCGTGCGCTCGATGGCGGCGCCGAGCGCCTCGTGCGCACCGAGCGCCATGGACTCGGCGGCCTTGCCGATCGCGGCCAGCCACACGTGCGCCGCAGCGGCGGCGGGTTCGGTGAGCGCCTCGCGTACGCAACGGCGGCCGTCGACGCGCTCGAGGCCCGAGCGCAGCAGGCCGAGCAGCAATTCGCGGCGTGGGTCGGAGGCGTCCGCCGGTTCAGCTCCCGCGCACCACTTTGAGCTTGGCGCGCCGCTCGCGGCGCGCGTGCTTGGCCGCATCGGAGCGCTCCAGCTGCAGCCGCTCGAGATATTCAGGGGTGACGTCGCCGGTGACGTATTCGCCCGAGAAACACGAGGTATCGAACTCCTGGATGCGCGCATCCTCGTGCTTGCACGCGCCGATCAGGTCCTCGAGGTCCTGGTAGACGAGCCAGTCGGCGCCGATGAGGCGCGCCACTTCCTCCACGGTACGCCCGCTCGCCACCAGCTCGTTCACCGCCGGCATGTCGATGCCGTAGACGTTCGGAAAGCGCACCGGGGGGGCGGCGGAGGCGAAGTACACCTTGGCGGCGCCCGCCTCGCGCGCCAGCTCGATGATCTGCGCCGAGGTCGTGCCGCGCACGATGGAATCATCCACCAGCAGCACCCTCTTGCCGCGGAACTCCAGATCGATGGCGTTCAGCTTGCGGCGCACCGACCTCTCGCGCTCATCCTGCCCGGGCATGATGAAGGTGCGGCCGATATAACGGTTCTTGATGAAGCCCTCGCGGTACTTAACGCCCAGACGCTGCGCGAGTTGCAGCGCGCTGGTGCGGCTGGTATCCGGGATCGGAATGACCACCTCGATGTCATGCGCCGGATGCTCGCGCAGGATCTTGTCCGCGAGCCGGTCGCCCATGCGCATGCGCGCCCGATACACCGAGATGTTGTCGATCTTGGAGTCCGGCCGCGCGAAATACACGTACTCGAAGATGCAGGGCGTGTGCCGCAGCGTCGCCACGCACTGCTGGGTATGGAGCCTGCCCTGCTCGTCGACGAACACCGCCTCTCCCGGCGCCACGTCGCGCACGAAGCGGAACGACAGGCTGTCGAGCGCCACGCTCTCGGAGGCCAGCATCCATTCCGTGCCGCGCGGCGTGCGCCGCTCACCGAGCACCAGCGGTCGGATGCCGTTCGGATCCCGAAACCCGAGTATGCCGTGGCCGATGATCATCGCCACCACGGCGTAGCCGCCGCGGCAACGGCGGTACAGGGCGTTGAGCGCGGCAAACACGTCCGCGGGCGTGATGCGCACGGTCCCGACCCGCTGCAGCTCGGAGGCGAACACGTTCAGCAGCACCTCCGAGTCGGAGGTGGTGTTGAGGTGGCGCCGGTCCTCGCGGATCAGGATCTCGGCGAGCTCGGCCGCGTTGGTGAGATTGCCGTTGTGCCCGAGGCAGATGCCGTAGGGCGCGTTCACGTAGAACGGCTGCGCTTCGGAGGCGCTGTCGCAGCCCGCGGTCGGGTAGCGCACGTGGCCGATGCCGGCGTTGCCCTTGAGCTCGAGCATGTGATGCTGCTGGAACACGTCGCGCACCAGGCCACTGCCCTTGCGCACGTACAGCTCGCCCTCGCCGGAGGTGGCGATGCCGGCGGCGTCCTGGCCGCGGTGCTGCAGCACCGTCAGCGCGTCATACAGACGCTGATTGACCGCGCTGGTACCGACGATGCCGACGAGGCCGCACATGTTTGCCGCAACCCCTCAGATCCGGATCCGCAGCTCGCCGGCGGCGCGCCGTACGCGCTCCTCGCCCACCAGCATGCGCAGCCCGTTCGCGATCGACTCTCCATAGGGAATGAGCATCGAGTGCCGCCACCACTGCTCCTCCTGCAGGCGCAGCAGCTGGCCGAGAATGACGAATACGCCGAGCAGCACGAAGCCGCGCAGCAGGCCGAAGGCGAAGCCCAGGAGGCGATCCATGCCGCTGAAAATCGACAGGCGCACGAAGTGCGCGAGCGCCGCAGCGACGCCGGCGCCGAGCAGCAGCACCAGCAGCACGATAATGACCCGCGCCGCCCACGGCCGCACCTCCGAGTCCGACATCAGCCCGCCGAGGTGCGGGGCGATGAGATCGGAGAAGTGCCAGGCGAGGAACAGGGCGATGACCCAGGCGGCAAACGCGACCGCCTCGCGCAGGAAGCCGCGCACCGCGCCCACAATCGCCGAAGCGACGATGGCGGCAATCACCAGGTAGTCGGTCAGGTTCATCGCTCACCGTCGTGAGCGCGGTCATCCCGCGCGGCGCGGATTGTACAAGAGCATCGCACGCGTTGCCCGCGCGGCGCGTCACGCGACCCGCGCGCCGCTACTTCGGCACGATCGCGCCGTCGTGACCCGCCGCCCGCAACTTCGCCGCCAGCTGCGTCGCCCCCTCGCGGTCGTGCGGCGGGCCGACCCGCACCCGGAACAGCCGGCGGCCGGAGCTGCCCTGGGAGACGCTCACCTTGAAGCCCCCGGCCTTGACCTGCCGCGCCAGGCGTTCGGCGTTCGCGCGGCTGGCGAAGCTGCCGAGCTGCACCATCCAGGCGCCCCCCGCGACGCCGCTCGCGGCACTCGCCGCTGCGGGGCTCGGCGCGGCAGCGCTCGCCGGCGCGCTCCTCGCCGGCAACACCGGGGGCGGCGCGGCGGGCACGGCCTGCGGCGCAGTGCGCGCGGGGCTCGCCGCGCCCGGCGGCGCCGGCTCGGCCGCCGCGGGTTGGGCAGCGCCGCCGGCGCCCGGCGCCGCGGCAGCCCCGAGCGGCGTGGGTTGTTGCGGTCCACTGGGGGGCGGCGCTGTGCTGCGCGAATGCGCGTCGTCCGCGAGATTGATGGTGTAGGAGCGTAATGGCGGTTCCTCGGCCGAGGACGCCACCGATGCGGCCCGCGGCGTCGAGCGGATGGGTCCGGTCAACAGCTCGGGCACCAACAGCACCATCAGCGCCACGAGAATGATTGCGCCCGTCAGCCGTTCTTTCACCTTAAGTTACCCACGATGGGGGCGAAAACCGCGAAAGCCAGCGCAGCGGACGCCGCGTACAACAGTAGACCGCTCGCCACGCGCGGTGCCCGCCGCAGGCGCGGCCGGCGGTCGTCAGTATATCCGAAGCCACTGCAGCGCCGGCCCCACGGTGTACACGGAACCGCACACCACCACCCGGTCTCCCGGGCGCGCCGCAGCGCGCGCCCGCTCACAGCCCGCGGCGACCGAGTCCGCGGGCGTGATCTCGCCCGCGGGCCGGCCGAGGCGCTGCGCCAGCTGCGCCGCGCTGCCCCCGCGCGGACCGGGCAGCGCGCACACGATCCAGTGGTCGATGACCGCGCTCAGCGCGGCGGCGATCGCCGCGGCGTCCTTGTCTGCCAGCACGCCGATGAGCGCGAAGGTCCGTCCCGGCTCGCGTGCGCCGGGCGGCGCGCGCTCGCGCAGCTGCCGGGCGAGCACCTCGGCGGCGGGCGGGTTATGCGCGATATCCAGGATCCACTCCACTTCGCCCGGCACCACCTGGAAGCGGCCGGCGAGGCGCACCGCGCGCAGCGCTGCGCCCACGGCGCGCTCATCGGGCCGCGCGAGCCGCTGTGTGAGGCGCCGGACCGGCGCGCGCGCCGCGTCGTCGGCTGCGAGCGCCTGCACCGCGGCGATGGCCGTGGCGGCATTGCGGTACTGGATGGAGCCGGCGAGCGCCGGCGGCGGCAGCGCGCGCAGCGACAACCCGGGACCGTCGTAGTCCCAGCGCTCCCCGCTCACGCGCCAGCTGAAGTCCCGCTCCGCGATGAGCGCGTGCGCGCCGAGCGCGGCGATGGTCGCAAACACGCTCGCCGGCATGTCCGCGCGAAGATCAGCAGCGCCGCGAGCGTGTTGTATTCGAAGAAGGTGAGCGTGGTCGCGCCGCGGGCCGCCTCGATGCGCTCGAACGCGGCGATGAGCTGCTGATCGCCGACCTCCTCGCCGTTCACGCGGATGCGCTCGTTGTAGCGGATCAGGTGCGGCGAGGTGAACATGCCGGTCGAGGCCCCGAGCGCGCCGAGCAGCGCCGCGAGATGCGCCACGGTGGAGCCCTTGCCGTTGGTGCCGCCCACGGTAATGACCGGGAATGCCGGCGCGGCGATCCGCAAGGCGCGCGCGACGGCGGCGACGCGCGTGAGCTCCAGGTCGATGCTCTTGGGATGCACCGACTCCTGCAGCGCGAGCCACTCGGCGAGCGTACGCATCGGCCTGCGGGCCCTCGGAGCGGCGCGCGCGCGTCAGGCAGCGGCGGCCGGCAGCTTCAGCAGCAGCCGCAGCAGCGCCGCGATCCGGTCGCGCATCTCGCGGCGGTCGACGATCATGTCGATGGCCCCGTGCTCGAGCAGGAATTCGCTGCGCTGGAAGCCCTCCGGCAGCGTCTCGCGCACGGTCTGCTGGATGACCCGGGGCCCGGCGAAGCCGATCAGCGCGCGCGGCTCGGCGAGGTTCAGGTCGCCGAGCAGCGCGAGACTCGCCGACACGCCGCCGGTGGTCGGATCGGTCAGCACCGAAATGAACGGCAGGTGCGCCTGCGCCAGGCGTGACAGCGCCGCGGCGGTCTTCGCCATCTGGAAAAGCGAATACAGCGCCTCCTGCATGCGCGCCCCGCCGCTGGCGGAGAAGCACACGAACGGCCGCCGCTCCTGGATGCAGTAATCCACGCCGCGCTTGAAGCGCTCGCCGACCACCGAACCCATCGAACCGCCGAGGAACTGGAATTCGAATGCGCAGGCCACGATCGGCAGCGCGTGCAGCGTGCCGGCCAGCACCACCAGGGCATCACTCTCGCCGGTCGCCTTCTGCGCCTGGGCGAGCCGCTCGCGGTAGCGCTTGCTGTCGCGGAACTTGAGCGGATCCTCCGGCGAGATGGTGGCGCCGATCTCCGCGGTCGTGCCCGGGTCGAGAAAGCGCTCCAGCCGCTCGCGCGCTCCCATGCGCATGTGATGGCTGCACTTGGGACAGACATACAGGTTGCGCTCCAGCTCGGCGCGGTACAGGACCGCATCGCACGCCGGGCACTTGATCCACAGGCCCTCCGGGACCGAGCGCGTGCGCCGCTCGGTCTTGATGCGGGAGGGCATGATCTTATCGAACCAGGTCATGGGCAGACCCGCACGCGCAGTGAGATCAAGGTCCGCGATCATAGCCGATCGGGCGGGAGCACCTCGGACCGGGGCGCCGCCGGCAGGGCGAACGCGGCCGGATAGCGTACCGACAGCAGATACAGCCCCGCGGCCGGGGCGGTGGCGGCATTGCGGGTGCGATCGCGCCCCTCGAGCACTTCGCGCGCCCAGGACGGCGGCGCGTCGGCCTTGCCGATGGCAATCAGCAGGCCCGCGATGTTGCGCATCATGTGGTGCAGGAAGGCGTTGGCAGTCGCCTCGATGACCACCCAGTCCCCGCGCCGCTGCACGCTCAGGCGCTCCATGCGCCGCATGGGCGATTTGGCCTGGCATTGCGAGGAGCGGAAGGCGCTGAAGTCATGCTCGCCGTGCAGGGCGTGCGCGGCCTGCGCCATGCGCTCGTGATCCAGCGGCCGATGGATCCAGGTGGCGCGGTGCGCGAGCAGTGCCGAGCGGGCCAGGCGGTTCAGAATCAGGTAGCGGTAGGTGCGCGCCTCGGCACAGTAGCGCGCGTGGAAGTGCGCCGGCACCGGCGCGGCCCAGGACACACTCACGTCCGCCGGCAGTTCGCTGTTGGCGCCGAGCACCCAGCCGCGCGCGCTGCGTGTCGCGCGCGTGTCGAAGTGCGCAACCTGCCCGTGCGCGTGCACCCCGGCGTCGGTGCGCCCGGCGCACACCAGAGTGACCGGCTCCGCCGCGACGCTGCTCAGCGCTCTTTCGGTGATGGGCTGCAGGGTCGGCAGGCGCTCCTGCGTCTGCCAGCCTGCGTAGGCGGAGCCGTCGTACTCGATCCCGACGGCAATCCGGCTCACGCGCAACTAGCCCGGGAGCGACTCCATCAGACGCTGCGCTTCCTGTCTCTGCGCCGCCGAGCCCTCGGCGAGCACTTCCTCGAGAATGTTGCGCGCACCGTCCGGATCGCCCATGTCCATGTAGGCACGAGCCAGATCGAGTTTCGTGCCGACTTCGCTCATGGTCACGGGCTCAAGGTCCGGCAGCGCCAGGTCTTCCGAGGACAGCCGCTGCGTCGCCGCGAACGCGGTGTCCGGCACCGTCGAGGCGCCTACGTCGAGGTCCAGGGTTCCGCCGTTGGCGGCGTGCATGCCGGTGGCGGCGCCGACGTCCAGATCCACGTCATCGCCGTGCACCGCCGGGTGCGTGCCGCTCGAATCCCCCAGGTCGACATCCACTTCCTGCGCGCCGAGTGCCGCGAGCCGCGAGGTCGGCGAGCTTTCCGGCACGGCCAGGCCGCCGGTGCGCGTCAGCGCCGCCTCAAGTTCGTCCTCGTCGAACTGCCAGGCACCGCTCGAGGGGCGGGTCTCGGGCCTGCCGCGCTGCTGCGCGTCCTCCATGACCCGGCGCGAGCGATCGTCGAGGCCCGCGACCAGAGTCGGGGCATCCGGGCCGGATGCCGCCGCGAGGCCCGGCTGGTCCACCGTGTCGACCGCTCCCACGTCCAGGCCCAGATCATCGATCGCCAGCTCCGCGGTCTGGTCGCTCCCGCCTTGCCTGAGCGCCGTCTCGACTTTCTGCCGTATGGTGGGCATCTCCTGGGTGGCGGCGATAGGCTGCTCCACCGTCGGACCCTCGACCTCCCCGGTGGCGAGGTCGCGGTCGTGGCGCATGCGGGCCGTCATCTGGCGCGTCGTGCCGGTGGTGTTGAGGAACGCGTTCTCGAGCAAGGCGTTATTGTCGGTGACGTTGGTCGGCGACTCCGCCGTGCCGTACTCGCCCGCGGCAGCGCCGATGTCCAGATCCAGTTCCTGGGTCGCAGCGCCCCCGCCCGGCTCGCCCTCCAGGTCGAAGTCCACGCGGCTCTGTCCGCCTCCCAGGTCGAGATCCACGCCGCCGGCGGTCGCTCCGCTCACCGCGCCGGCACCCGAGAACAGTGGATCCTCGGGCGCGAGCTGCTTGCCCATGATGAGGATCTTCTCCCACTCCCCGGGCGCGGCCTCGGTGCGCGTGTCCGCCAGCTCGCGCGCCGCCTGCAGGAACTGGTCCTTGTTGCCCCACACGAAAAATACTTCGAGGAGCTTCAGTCTCAGATCGCGGCGCGCGGGTTCGCGGGCGATGGCAATGCGGATCAGATCCGCGGCCTGGTCGTACAGGCCATACGCCATGTGGAAGTCAGCCTCGGCGAGCGGGTCGCCCTGATCGAGGTTGATGGCCGTCTCGCTGCTGATCGTGTCATCGCCCGTCACATGCCTCGCTGCGGGCGCAGCTTGCGCCGCGCCGGCCGGGAAGCGGGGCCGCTCGTGCGTCCCCGTCTCCTCCACGAGGAAAGCGGGCTCGGCGCTCGCCCCCGCCTGCAGGGGCGCCTGCGCGGACGCAAAGCCGCGGCCGGGCGCGAAGGCCTCCGAGGCCGAGCGCGCCACCGCCAGGCGGCCGAGAGAGTCATCGAACTGTGCCGCGCGGCGTGAACGTACGATCCTCGAGGCCGCAACCCCCACCAGCACCAGCAGCAGCAGCGCGATCGCCCACCAGTAGCCCATGAGGGTGTCCAGCAGCGAGCCACCGGCGGCAGGGGAAGCCGGCAGCGGCGCGGGCTTCGCGGTCAGCGCCGGTGGTGGTTCGGCCGCCGGCTCGGGCGGCTTCTCTTCGGCCACCGCCGGGGGCGGAGCCGCCTGAGGGGCCGGAGCCTGCTCGGCAGGGGCCTGCGCCGCGGGGGCTTGCACGGGCGCGGGCGGAGCTGTCTCGGGGGCCCGCGCCGGCGGGGCGGCGGGCGGGGCCTGCTTGGCCGCGAGTTGCTCCTGCAGACGCCCCAGATCCGCATTCTTCAGCTCCAGCAGCCGTTTGGATTCAGCGAGCTGCCCCTCCAGATCGTGCACGCGGCCCTGGAGCTGGCCGACTTCAGCGCTCGGCGCCGCTCCGGGTGTGGCGCCCACTGAAGGCGCCTCCGAGGGCGTCACCAGCTTCAGCCGTCCAGGTCGCTCGCCCGAGGGCGCAGCCGGGGCGCCGGCGGCGGAGCGCCACGCAGCGTACTGGCGGCGAATCTCCGCCGCCGCAGCGCTCGGGGACACGGCGCTCGCCTGAGCGGCCTCCGGAATGCGCAGGACCGCGCCGGAGTGCAGCACGTTCATGTTCTTTTCGAAGGCGCGCGGGTTCGCCTGGTAGATGGCCACCATCCAGCTGTGGGTGCGCGGCGATTTCATGTCATCGCCGGCCGTGCTGCTGGCGATTCCCGACAGCGTCTCGCCACGCTGGACCACGTGCAGCGAGTCAGCGCCCGGGTCCGTGCTCGCGGCGCTCGCGCCGCGTGCCGGGGGTGTCGTGCCCGCCGCGCTCGATTCGGGCGCCGGCTTCGGC
>WNGO01010935.1_pt1 | contig 10322 bp, 8 predicted proteins | sample 5400511 | NCBI WGS metagenome assembly WNGO01 (sample SAMN13153380, study PRJNA577476) | soil metagenome | isolation source: 20 cm soil or saprolite under Garry oak tree replicate 2 | place: USA:California | collected 2016-06-15
CGGCTTCCCCCGTTGGGGTGATTTAGCCCCCGGTCAAGGAATTCCAGCGCGAGGCCGATATCGCTGAAATGGCGACATCGGTCGCGACTGGATCCTCCTTGCCCGAAAGCGCCGCCCTCCGAAGCGGCGTAGATGTCGACGCCGATGCCCTGATCGAGCAGTCGCGGCAACTGGCCGCCACGCCCCTCGGCGACCGAGACCGCCTTGCTTCGATCCTACTCGGCGGTTCGTTCCTGGCGGTTTCGATCGCGCTCGCGGTGCTTGCCCAATCTTCGCGGCAGGTCGGGTTTCTGACGCTCGTCGTCTTCGTGGCTTCCTATGCGCTCGCTTCCCGGATCGAGTTCGAGATCGGCACCGGGTCGGCACCGCCGACACAGCTCGTGCTCGTGCCGATGCTTGCGCTCCTGCCGGTCCAGTACGTGCCGCTTCTCGTCATGGCCGGCCTGCTCCTCGGAGGTCTTCCCGACTACGTGCGGGGTCGCGTCCCGATCGACCGCAGCCTCCTGCGGCTCGTGAATTCCTGGCACGCGGTCGGCCCGGCACTCGTCCTCGTCGCCGCCGGCCAGCCGGAGCCGACGCCGACCAACCTGCCGATCTACGCGCTGGCTCTGCTTGCCCAGTTCGCCTTCGACTTCGGCAGCACGGCTCTGCGCGACCGTCTCGGTCTCGGTGTCACGCCCTGGAGCCTCCTGCGCTTCATGGTCTGGATCTGGGCAGTCGACTCGGCCTTGACGCCCATCTCCGTCCTTGCCGCGCTCGGATGTGGCGCGCACCCTTCGCTGGTCGTCGTCTCTTTGCCGCTGATCGGACTGCTCGCATACTTCGCGCGCGAGCGGCAGGTTCGCATCGATCACACGCTGGAGCTCGGCCACGCGTACCGCGGGACCGCCATGCTGCTCGGAGACGTCGTCGAGGCGGACGACGCCTACACCGGGAGTCACAGCCGCGACGTGGTGACCCTCGTGCTCGAGGTCGCCGACAGAATGGGGCTCGGCACCCGCGAGCGCAGAGATGCCGAGTTCGCAGCTCTCCTGCACGACATCGGCAAGATCAAGGTTCCCGGCGAGATCATCAACAAGCCGGGGAAGCTGACGGACGAAGAGTGGGAGATCATGAAGACGCACACCGTCGAAGGCGAGCGACTCCTTTCACAGGTCGGCGGAATCCTCGGGAATGTCGGCAGGATCGTTCGTTCCTGCCATGAGGACTGGGACGGGACGGGCTATCCGGACGGGCTGGCCGGCGAGGAAATCCCGCTGGTCGCACGGATCGTGAGAGCCTGCGACGCCTTCAGCGCAATGACCACCGACCGGTCGTACCGCAAAGCGCGTCCCGCTGATGAGGCGATCGCCGAGCTCCGGCGCTGCTCCGGCAGCGACTTCGATCCGGCCGTCGTCGACGCTCTCGCCGCCGCGGTTTCTACGGCCTAAGTTTCAGGAATGCGTCTGCGCGCGAGAACGTGCGGACGTGGAGAAGGTCGCCCGCTTCGGGCTCGTCGCCCAGGGAATCTCGTTCGGACTCGTCGCCGTGCTCGCGATCGAGCTCGCCGTCGGCAGGGGCGGCAAGGCGACAGATCGTGAGGGGGCGCTAAGAGCGCTCGCGGCGAACGGGCTCGGACGAATCGTCGTCTTCATCCTTGCCTTTGGCTTCGCCGCGTACGCCATTTGGAGGCTGGCGCAGGTCTTCCTCGGTCACGAACTCGAAGAGCATGGCGGTGGGAAGAAGTGGGGAAAGCGCCTTTCGTCGTTCGGCAAGGCCACGATCTACGGTGCGCTCAGCTGGGGTGCCTTCTCGATCGTGCTCGGCAGGCGCGGCGGCGGCCACAAGGAGCAGCAGGCGACGAAAGACATCCTCGGTTGGCCGGAGGGCCGCTGGATCGTCGGCGCAATCGCGCTTGCGATCGCCGGCGCTGCCCTCTGGAACTTCTATCGGGCGGTCTCCGGCAAGTACAAGGACTCGCTGAAGACCGGGCAGATGAGCGCGAGCGAGCTGAAGTGGACGACCCGGATCGCGTTCGTCGGCCTGATGTCACGCGCTGTCATCTTCGGTCTGATCTCCTGGTTCTTCTTCAAAGCGGCCGCCGAATACGACGCGAAGAAGGCACGCGGCCTCGACGGCGCGCTCCAGAAGCTCGCGCACGCGCCCTACGGCACGGCATTGCTCAGCCTCGTCGCCGCCGGACTCTTCGCCTACGGCGTCTTCTGCCTGGTCCAGGCGAGGTACCGCGAGGTCTAGATCAAGTAGCGAGAAGGTGACGCTCGAGCCACTCGGCCGCGAGGCCGTACGCCTTCAGCTCATTCGCGCGCTTCGTGAAGCCGTGGCCTTCGTCGTCGAACACGACATACTCCACGTCGCGCTCGAGTGACTTCAGCTTGTCCACCAGCTGGTCCGACTCGCCCTTGACGACACGCGGATCCGTTGCGCCCTGGATCACGAGCAGCGGCGTCCGCACGTTGTCTACGTACGTGATCGGCGAACGCTCCATCAGGAAATCTGCTTCCGTCTCCGGATCGCCGACGAAGCGCGCGATGAAACGCTTCCACGTCGGCGGCACCGCCTTGGCGAACGTGACGAGATTCGAAGGGCCGAAGATGTCCACCGCCGCCGCCCAGTACTGCGGTAGCCGCGTCACGCACGTCAGCACGGCGAAGCCGCCATACGAGCCGCCGTACACGCCGATCCGCTCCGGCTCCACCCAGTCCTGGTCGCGGAGCCATTTCACCGCGTGCTCCCAGTCCTGCATGTCGCCCCCGCCCCAGTCACGCTGCACGAGCCGCTGGTACGACTTGCCGTACCCCGTCGAGCCGCGGATGTTCGTCGCGAGCACCCCGATGCCGCGCGAGAGCAAGTACTGGTACAGCGGCTGGTAGACCGGCCGCTCCTGCGCCTCGGGGCCACCGTGGATCGACAGGACGACCGGCACCCTTCCGTCGACGTTGGGCCTGTAGAGCCAGGCGGGAATGTCGCGGCCGTCGAAGCTCGGATAGCTCACGAGCTCGGCGTCGACGAGATCGTTCTCCAGCAGGCCGCCTAGCCGGCTGTCGGTCACAGCCCGAGCCTTCCCCCGCTCCGTCTCGACGACCCAGGCCTCGGGCGGGCGCCGCGGGCTCGCCGCGATCAGCGCCACGTGCGAGCCGTCGCGCGACAGGGCGAGCGGCGGCTCGGCCCCGGTCAGATGGGGACGGGCACCGGCGGGAAGATCGGGCTCCGGGAGATCCTGTCCGGTCTCGAGGTCTCGCAGCCGCAGGCGGTCGTAGCCCTGGTCGTTGACGAGCCAGCCGAGCACGCGGCCGTCGGCCGACATGGTCACGTCGTCGACGTCCTGTGTCGGCTCCTCGACCCAGTCGTGGCTGTCCGAGGCAAGGTCGTAGAACGCGAGCCCGCGGAACTCGCTGCCGGCGTCCGTCACGAGGTAGAAACCCGAGGCGTCTGACGCCCATGGTCCCGGGAAGAAGATCGCGTCGTCGTCGTGTGGGGTGAGCTCGCGCGTTTCTCCGGAGTCGAGATCGATGAGATGGATCGACACGTCGCTGTTGTTCCGGAAGTCGATCGCCAGGAGCTTCGACCCGTCGGGAGAAAAGCGCCCCGGAAACGAGAACTTGTCTTCGCCGAAGACGGGACGGGTCTCGCCCGTGTCGGCATCGCGCACCCAGACCTCCATGTCGGTCGGTTTGCGCGCGTTGGCGGCGTACGCGAACTTCGTCCCGTCCGGCGACCATGCGGTGCTACCGACGTAGTGCTGGACCTCGGGCTCATCCGTGAGCTTCTGCGGCCAACCGCGGTCGGAGTCGAGGAGGTACAGCTGATGAAACTCGTCGCCGTCGTGATCGGCGCAGAGGACGATCCGGCCGTCGGTCGGTGAGACGCCGACACCGCGCACGGTCTCGTCGGTGAACGCGGTCAGCTGGTCCGGCCAGCCACCCTCCACGGGAACGCGCCACAGATTGAACTGCCCGGAGATGTTGCTGGCGAAGAGGAGGTGCGAGCCGTCGGCCGTGAAATCGAGCGCCGAAGAGAAACGGCGGACGGCGAAGAACTGCTCCATGAGCGGCAGGCTCCGCGTCTTGGTAACGGCCACGGCGCGCAGATTACAGTTCTGCCCTATGGAGAGGTCATTGCCCTGGGCCTGGTACGCGGATCCGGACGTTCTGCGGCGTGAGGGCGAACGAATCTTCGCGCGCGCCTGGCAATACGTGGGCCACACGGGCCAGATCGCGGAGACCGGCTTCTTCGCGTCCACGGCGGGCCAGATCCCTGTTGTTGTTACACGCGCGCGCGACGGCGACCTCCGAGCCTTTCTCAACGTCTGCCGCCACCGCGGACACATCGTCGCGAGTGGGTCCGGGACGCGCGAGACGTTGCAATGCCCCTACCACGCATGGACCTACGCGCTCGACGGAAAGCTGCGCGCGGCGCCGCGCTCGGATCGCGAGTCTGGATTCGACACCGACGAGCTCGGGCTCAGGCAGATCCAGGTCGACACGTTCGGCCCGTTGGTGTTCGTGAATCCCGAGCCCAACTCTGCCACGCTTGCCGACGCACTCGGCGAAGTGCCGGCACAGCTCGCCGAGATCCTCGACGTCGACTCGCTCGAGTTCCGTTTCCGCACTGAGTTCGAGCTCGAGGCGAACTGGAAGATCTCGTGCGAGAACTTCCTCGAGTGCTACCACTGCGCCGTCGCGCACCCGGGCTTCAGCGCCGCCGTCGACGTCTCGCCGGACGCCTACCGGCTCGAGGCGAAGGGGCTCGTGTCCAGCCAGTTCGGACCCCTCCGCCAGAACGGCAACTCGTTTCTCGCCGACGGGGAGGTGCCACGCAGCCAGTTCCACTTCCTCTGGCCGAACTTCGGCCTGAACGTCTTTCCGGGACACCCGAACCTGTCCTGCGGCCCCATGCTCCCGATCGGCCCCGAACGGACCGCGCGGTTTCTCGATTACTTCTTCACGCCGGACGTCGACCAGGCCTGGCTCGACGAGCTGGTTGCCTTCGACAACCAGGTCGGCCGGGAGGACCGGAGCCTCGTGGAGGGCGTGCAGCGTGGCGTCCGCTCGGGAATCCTGAGCGAGGGCCGCCTCCTCTCGGAGAGCGAGCAGCTGGTCGCGCACTTCCAGCGGCTTTGCGCAGGGGCTCTCGCCGGTTAGCATCCACGCGATGGCGACAGTCACCTTCGACCACGTCACCAAGGCGTACGCGGACGGAACCGTCGCCGTCAACGACCTCGACCTCCTGATCAAGGACGGGGAGTTCCTCGTCCTCGTCGGCCCTTCGGGGTGCGGCAAGACCACGGCGCTCCGATGCCTCGCCGGCCTCGAGGAGATCACCGCCGGCCAGATCAAGATCGATGCACGTGTGGTCAACCGCGTGCCGTCGAAAGACCGGAACATCGCGATGGTGTTCCAGTCCTACGCGCTCTATCCACACATGACGGTCTTCAACAACCTCGCATTCGGCCTCAAGCTCCTGAAGACGCCGAAACAGGAGATCAAGAGGCGCGTCGAGGAGGCCGCGAGGATCCTCAATCTCGAGACCCTGCTCGACCGGAAGCCGAGGGCGCTCTCGGGCGGCCAGCGGCAGCGCGTCGCACTCGGCCGGGCGATCGTCCGCGAGCCGGCCGCGTTCCTGATGGACGAGCCACTCTCGAACCTCGACGCCAAACTGCGCGTGCAGACCCGCGCGGAGATCCTCCGCTTGCAGCGGCGGCTCGAAACGACAACCGTCTACGTGACGCACGATCAGGTCGAGGCGATGACGATGGGAGACCGCATCGCCGTCATGAACCACGGCTTGCTACAGCAGATCGGCACGCCGCCCGAGCTCTACGACAATCCAGTCAACGTCTTCGTGGCAGCCTTCATCGGCTCGCCCGCGATGAACTTTGCGACGGCTAAGGCAGATGACGGCATTCTCAAGCTCGGAGGCACGACACTCGAGCTCTCGGGCAACGCGGCCAAGGCTGCGGCCCAGAACCGCGGCAGGGATCTGCTGATCGGCTTCCGCCCCGAGGTCAAGTGCCCATCGCATCCCGGCGCAGATCGACGTCGTGGAGTACCTCGGCCACGAGGAGCTCCTTCACGCCCAGTCCGAGGGACACGAGATCGTCGCACTCGTCTCGTCCGACAAGAAGGTGCAGGCCGGCCAGAACGTCGAGTTCTCGATCCAGGCGGACAAGCTTCATGTCTTTGATCCCGACACGGAGCTGAATCTCACAGCCCGGGGCTGAACCTTTGGAGATAGCATCGAAAGAGACACTGGGGTCTATAGGAGGAGGAGGATTCAAGTGAAGCGACGGAGATCGCTGATCGCGTCGGCGGTCGCACTTGCCGTTCTTGTCGCAGGATTGACTGCGACGGCAATCAGTGCAAAGCCGACGAAGCGCAGCGCTGGTTCCATCGAGGTTCTCTCGCTCTGGGGCGGAAGCGAGAAGGACGCATTCCTGAAAGTCACGGCCGCGTTCACGAAGAACACGGGTATCAAGGTCGAGTACACGTCGGCGCGTGACTTCATTCCAGAAGTTCGGACCCGTCTGGCCGCGGGGAACCCGCCGGACATCGGCATCCTGCCGCGGCCCGGCTACATCGCAACTCTCGCGAAGCAGGGGGCGCTGAAGCCGCTCTCGAGCCTCGGACTCAGCAACTCGTACATGTCGGGGAACTACTCGGCCGGCTGGTTGAAGCTCGGCAGTTCCGGCGGGAAGCTCTACGGCGTCCCGGCCAAGGCGAACTCGAAGAGCGTCATCTGGTACAAGCCCGATTCGTTCAAGAAGTACAAGTTCAAGATCCCGACGACGTGGGCGCAGCTCCTTGCGATCACGAAGGCTTACAAGGCGAAGGGTCTCGTTCCGTGGTCCGTCGGGGCCGGCCCGAGCCAGAGCCAGTGGACGCTCACGGACTGGTTCGAGAACATTTACGCCCGGACGGCGGGGCCTGCGAAGTATCAGGCCCTCTTCACCGGGAAGCTGAAGTTCACGGATCCCTCCGTCGCGAACGCGGCGAAGATCATGACCCAGATCATCAACAACAAGTACGTCTTGAACGGCGTTCAGGGGGTGCTTGGGCAGAGCTTCGTCGGCGGGATCACCGACGTCTTCGGGACCAACCCGAAGGCTCAGCTCTACTTCGAAGGCGGCTTCGTCGGCGGAATCGCGACTTCGGCCGACGTGAACCCGAAGCTGAAGGCGGGGAAGACGATCGGCGACTTCCCGTGGCCGACGATCAAGGCGTCTCTCGACCATCCGGTCGTCGGCGCGGCCGACTTCGCCGGAGCATTCAAGGACACGCCCGAGGTGCGGCAGTTCCTGAAGTACATCTCGACCGGGGCCGCCGGGAAGATCTGGGTCTCGACCGGCGCGGTCACCTCGCCGAACAAGAAGGTGCCCGCGGGCTCCTACCCGAGCCCGCTCGTAAAGGCCGAGGTCAAGCAGCTCGCGACAGCGAAGACCTTCCTGTTCGACGGGTCCGACCTGCTGCCGGGAGCGTTCGGCGACACGTGGGGCTTCGCGCTCCAGGACGTGATCCAGAAGCCGGGCAACATCAAGAGCATCCTGTCCACCTTCCAGAACAAGATCCAGGGCCAGTTCTAGACCCGAATGCGTGACGGCGCCCGGCGACGGGCGCCGTCACGTTTGTTTCACCGCGGACGAATGAGCACGCAGCCGCTGACAACTCCGGTCGCCGTTCCGCCACCGAGCGAGGGCTGGCGGGACCAGCCCCGGTCGATCTTCGGACGGCTGCAGGGGCTTCTCTTCGTGCTGCCTGCGCTCATCGTGCTGGCGATCTTCCTGATCTATCCGGCGTACTACACGATCCGCCTCGCCTTCTATGAAGGCGACTTCCACTTCGGCTTCTTCCACTACCTCGGGGTCGACAACTTCAAGCAGCTGCTGACCAACGATCCCGACTTCCTCGACCTGAGCAAGTTCCCGCCCGGCGGCGCGCTGATCAACAACCTGCGCTGGGTGATCTTCTACATCACCCTCTCGCTCATCATCGGCCTCGGTCTAGCGGTGCTGGCCGTTCGCGTTCGTTACGAGCGTGCGGTCAAGACGGCGATCTTTGTGCCGATGGCAATCTCGGCGACCGCCGTGGGAATCATCTGGCTCTTCGTTTACGCCCCAGACCCGGGTATCGGGGTGCTGAACGCCCTGTGGCATGGGGTGCTCGGCCAACACGCGGTCTCCTGGCTCGGCAACCCAGGCATCGTGAACTATGCACTCATCTTCGCGTACATCTGGGCCTCGGTTGGCTTCGTGATGGTGGTTCTGTCCGCGGCGATCAAAGGAATTCCCGCCGAGATCATGGAGGCCGCGCGCGTCGACGGCGCCGGCGAGTGGAACATCTTCCGCCGCATCATGATCCCGATGCTGAGCCTGCCCCTTTCCGTCGTGACCATCTGGTTGTTCATCAACGTGATCAAGGTCTTCGACATCATCTACGTGATGACAGGCGGCGGCCCGGGCACGTCCAGCCGAGTGATCGCCTTCACGATGTACGAGGAGACCTTCCACAACGGGCGCCCGGGCTACGGGGCCGCGGTCGCGGCGATCATGCTCGTGCTGATCGCACCGGTGATGGTCCTGAACGTCCGGCGCTTCCGCACCGAGAAGGTGGTCGCCTGATGGCTGCGGTCGACTCGGCCATTCCGATCAGGGCGCAGACACGCAGCGAGCGGCTCGTGCGGCTCGTGAGCCGCGGACCTTTGCACATCGCTCTCGTCGGGATCGCACTCATCTGGCTCGTGCCGACGGTCGGTCTTGCGCTCACGTCGTTTCGCAAGCGGCCGGCGATCGCCTCCAGCGGGTGGTGGCATTCGCTCACGCAGTGGGACTGGACGCTGCACAACTATGGCTCCGTGATCCATGCGACCGGGATGGGCCACGCCTGGGTGAACAGCGTGATCATCACGGTCCCGGCGACGATCCTGCCGCTGACGCTCGGCGCACTGGCCGCGTTCGGCTTCGCCTGGGTGCCCTTCCCGTTCCGGGACACGCTCTTCCTGCTCATCGTCGCCCTGATGATCGTGCCAATCCAGACGTCGCTCGTGCCGCTGTTGAAGCTCTTCGCCCAATACGGCCACCTCAACAACCACTACTACGGGATCTGGCTCGCGCACACCGCCTTCGGACTGCCACTCGCCGTCTTCCTGTTGCGGAACTTCTTCGTCACGCTGCCCAAGGACTTGATCGAGGCCGCGCGAATCGACGGCGCCTCCAACCTGTCGATCTTCCGCCGGATCGTCGTCCCGCTGTCGGTCCCCGCACTGGCCTCGTTCGGGATCTTCCAGTTCCTCTGGGTCTGGAACGACCTGCTGATGGCACTGATCTTCGTCTCGGATCCCTCGAAGCAGCCGATGACCGTGCGGATCCCTTACTTGCTCTCGACCTACGGTCAGGAGTACAGCCTGCTCGCGGCCGCTGCGTTCCTCCTGATGATCCTTCCCCTCATCGTGTTCTTCTCGTTGCAGCGCTACTTCGTGCAGGGCCTCCTCGCCGGCTCAGTCAAGACCTGAGCGTTTTCCTCGTCCCGCACACGCACTGGGACCGGGAGTGGTACCGGCCGTTCCAGTCGTTCCGGATCTCGCTCGTCGACGTGGTCGACGAGGTCCTCGCGCAACTCGAGGCGGACGAGCGGCTGCGCTTCACGCTCGACGGACAGCTGGCGACGGTGGACGACTACCTCGAGATCCGGCCCGAAGCGGAGGAACGCATTCGCGCGCTCGTTCAGGCTGGGCGCCTCGCCATCGGGCCGTGGCAGACGCTCATGGACGAGTTCCTCGTCGACGGCGAAACGACCCTGCGCAACCTCGAGGCCGGGCTCGCGCGCGCGGCGGACTTTGGGAGCGCGATGCGTGTCGGCTACCTACCGGACATGTTCGGGCACGTCGCCCAGATGCCGCAGATCCTCCGGCTCGTCGGCATCGAGACGGCCGTCGTGTGGCGAGGAGTGCCGGCGGACGTCGATTTTCATCGCTTCGTCTGGGATGGGCCCGACGGCTCTTCGGTCGTCACGGAGTACCTGCCTTCGGGCTACGGGAACGCGGCGTACCTCTTCGACGTCCCGGGCCCCGCCGACCTCGGCCCCCTCGAGGAGCGGTTCTCACCATGGTTTCGCGGAGATCCGGTGCTGGGGATGGTCGGTACGGACCACATGCCCCTCCCACGCGAGCTCTCGGAGCGCGTTCCGGCCGGCGCGACGATGGGAACGCTTGCGGACTACCTCGCCGGCGCGTCTCCCGAGGGGCTGTCGCACTGGCGCGGTGAGATGCGCTCGGCTGCGCGGGCGAACCTGCTCCCGGGCGTCGTCTCCGCGCGAATCGATCTGAAGGCG
>WNGO01011265.1_pt1 | contig 10320 bp, 8 predicted proteins | sample 5400511 | NCBI WGS metagenome assembly WNGO01 (sample SAMN13153380, study PRJNA577476) | soil metagenome | isolation source: 20 cm soil or saprolite under Garry oak tree replicate 2 | place: USA:California | collected 2016-06-15
AAGCTGCCGACCGTGATCGCTACGATGAAGTAGGTCGCAAATGTCAACGCATCCTGGAGCTTCGCGATGTGCAACGTGAAGAGTGGCGGGATGAACAAAAAATTCCAGGAAAGCGCACTGAGCGCTGCAACCAGCAAAACCGGCCCTCGATTGAGAACCATTCCGGCAAGCAGCACGCCGAGGAGAAAAATAAGTGAGATGCATCCGTATCCGGTTAGGGGAGTGATCAACCAACATGCCACGGTTAGCGCCACCACCCCGATCACTGCCGTAATGTATTCCTTCAATGGCGCAAAAGAAGGCGCAGGCGAAATATGCTCTTCGCCGTTCGTCTTTGCGTTAACCGAAGGCTGAGAGGATTGCTGTTCGATGGCACGCGAACTGGACGGTCCCATCACGCGGTTAATGTAGCGCATCCCAATGCGCGCGAAATGGCGTCCCTTCGAATTTTAGTACCGTTTTAACTATTCTGGGCTTGCGGGCAATTTAGATTCGCTCGTAACGGTGAATTCTGCGCCCCCATCTTTAATGCCGGCTGTTGCTGAGCCGGCCCGTCTTTCGCCGGGGCTTCCTGCCGGCAAAGCTCGTCGTCGCGGTCTCGTTTTGCTCTGTCTTGCCAGTCTTGGAATCGTATACGGTGACATCGGCACGAGTCCGCTCTATGCCATGCGCGAGTGCTTTTATGGACAGCATGCCATTGCTCCTACGCACGAGAATGTGCTCGGTGTCCTGTCACTCATCCTGTGGTCTCTTGTCCTGATTATCTCAGTAAAGTACCTGATCCTCATTCTGCGGGCCGATAATCGAGGTGAAGGTGGAATTCTCGCCCTGGCGACACTGGTGCACGATGTGCTGCGGCGCGGAAAATTCTTTTTCCTGCTGGGTTTGTTCGGAGCCGCATTGCTCTACGCCGACGGGATGATCACTCCGGCGATCTCCGTCATGGGCGCGATCGAAGGCCTTCATGTCGCCACACCGCTGTTTGATCCCTATGTGCTGCCGATTGCCGTCGTTATTCTAATTGGACTTTTCTTCTTCCAATCGCGCGGCACTGCCGGCGTGGGCGCGGTGTTCGGCCCTATCACGATGCTGTGGTTTATTGCAATAAGCCTGCTGGGAATTCAGCAAATCATTCGCGCGCCTCAAGTGCTTGCCGCAATCAATCCGATATACGGCTTCGAATTTTTCATGATCAATGGTTCTCGAGGCTACCTGGTGCTCGGCGCAGTCTTCCTTGTCGTTACTGGCGGCGAAGCTCTCTATGCAGATATTGGTCACTTTGGAACCGCGCCAATTCGTTTGACTTGGTTTGCCATCGTTCTCCCGGCGTTAACCCTGAATTATTTCGGACAGGGAGCTCTTCTCCTGGTCCAACCAGAAGCCGCCCTAAATCCCTTTTACCGAATGGCGCCTTCATGGGCGCTCTATCCATTGGTCGTGCTCGCTACAGCGGCTGCGGTGATCGCATCCCAAGCAATTATCAGCGGCGCCTTCTCGCTCACAATGCAGGCCATCCAACTCGGATACAGTCCGCGCTTGAAGGTCATTTATACCTCAGCGCGCATTATCGGGCAGATCTATGTGCCGGTAGTGAATTGGGGATTAATGATCGCCTGCATCGCCCTCGTGCTGGGCTTTCGAACGTCGAGCAATCTCGCCGCAGCTTATGGTGTCGCGATCACGACCACGATGCTGATTACGACAATTTTGTTTTATATTGTGGCTCGCCGCCGGTGGCGCTGGCCGGCCGCGGCCGCTCTACCGATCGCCGCATTTTTCATCACGATAGATCTCGCATTTTTCGGCGCCAACATGCTCAAGGTGGCCCACGGAGGCTGGTTCCCGCTGCTCGTCTCGGCCTTAATTCTGTTCTTCATGCTGACGTGGAGAAAAGGACGCCGCGTTCTTCGCAGCCGACTGAGCGAAATCTGCGTTCCACTGGACGCTTTTCTGCCCGAACTAAAAAGCCAGAATATGAGACGCGTACCCGGGACCGCAGTATATATGTCGGGTAATCGATCCGGAACGCCTCTTGCGTTGCTTCACAATCTCAAGCACAACAAAGTGCTGCACGAGCAAGTCGTGTTGCTGACGGTCCGGACTGAAGAGGTTCCTTATCTTGCCAATGCCAAAGATCGTGTCGCCCTGGAAAGGTTGGGCGAAGGATTCTGGCGCGCACAGGTCCATTTCGGATTTATGGAGAAACCCGATGTCCCTGCCGCACTGGACAGGGTAAAACAGACAGACCTCCGTTTTGAAGCCATGCGCACCACGTATTTCATTGGCCGGGAAACAATCCTTGCCACGCGCAAACTTGGTATCTCCTCATGGCGCGGTTCCATTTTCGCATGGATGACCCGCAATGCCGGCGATGTTTCGTCATACTTCTGCCTGCCGCCGAATGGCGTAGTCGAATTAGGCGCCCGTGTTGAAGTTTGACTCGATACGGACAGTCAGCTCCTCTAACGATTCGCAATCAAGCCGGGCGGCCTGAGAAAGAACTTGCCAGCAAGCGCGAGCACAACTGAAAGTGACGGCTCATAGCGATGGCCGAAATTATTTCCGCGGGCGTCCATCGGCCGCGCAACGTTGATTGGAGGCGCGCCGCCGCGCTGCTTTACGGCGATTGGGGCACCAGCAAGGCCTATGTGCTCGGGCTGGCGTTTGTCGCGGCTGGTTTCGCATCTTTCCCGATCATTCTCGCCGTATGCGCCCTCACGGCAGTCGTGGGTTTCAATTACATTATCGTCTGCGCCCATTTTCCCGATGGCGGCGGGGTCTATTCTGCAGCGCGCCAACAGAGCCGATTTCTCGCTTCGGTTGGTGCGCTTTTGTTGATTGCGAATTTCATCGTTACTGCGGCCCTGAGCGCATGGGCGGGTGTCACTTATCTCGGTGTTCCAAGTGAGTACGCACCGGTCACGGCCATGGTGGTGATCCTGATCCTGGGGGCCGTTAATTCTTTCGGTCCAAAACATAGTGGCAGCGTCTCAATCTGGCTGGCTGTGCCAGCTGTGATCGTTGTGATCGCCACTCTCGTATTCAGTGCGCGTTACCTGAATCTCTCGCATCTTGAGCCTCGCCATACCGATCTTGAAACGGTCTGGGTGCAGTTTGTCGGAGTGATCCTCGCTTTAAGCGGTGTGGAGGCGATCGCGAATCTTACTGGTGTGATGAAACTGGATCCGGGCTCGTCGCCGAGCGCGCCGAAAGTCACACGCACAGCAACGAAAGCGATTCTACCCGTGGCGTTCGAAGTGGTTGTGGGAACCGCACTGCTGGGCTGGGCGATGCTGTCGGTGCCAAAATCATTAGCGCCGGAGCTCATAGCGCATAAGGAGGATATGCTCCGCTTTCTTGGTGAGCATTACGCTACGCTCGCCGGCGGCGAGTGGTTCGGGCATGTGTTCTCGGTTTTCGTCGGAATCGTGTTCGGCTTTCTCCTTATCAGCGCCGTCAACACTGCCATTGTCGCGTTGATTGGCGTTACCTATATGATGGCACAGGACGGCGAGATGCCGCCGCAATTCGCTCGACTCAACAAGCACGGTGTGCCACGCATTCCGCTGATTGTCGCTGTTGCAATTCCGATTCTTGTGCTCGCGATAATGAGACAGTTTGAGGCGCTGGCGGGCCTGTATGCCATAGGCGTTGTTGGCGCCATTTCGGTCAATCTCGGCGCCTGCACGTTTAACAAGAAGCTCGGTTTGCGAATGTACGAGCGTCTGATCATGGGCGCGACGTTTCTCGTTCTCGCCCTGGTTGAGATCACGATCGCAAAAACGAAACCCGACGCGCTCTTTTTCGCTGTTTGCGTATTGGGCGTGGGACTGGGATTCCGCACTTATTCGCATCAGATCGCTGGATTGAAGACATTAACTGTGACGCGGAAGGTGGCCGAGATGGTCACGCCGGATCTGGCCGCGACCATGCAAACGCGGCTGCAAGAAGGTCATAAGATCATGGTTGCTGCTCGTGGCCTCACGCCCGTGCTCACGTTCGCGTTGGATGAAGCGCAACTTCGGAGCGCCACGTTGTATGTTTTGTATGTAAAAGAGATTGCAGTCTTCTATGCTCGCGGCCCAACCGCAGCTGGGCGCCCTAAATGGCAGGATGACCCCGAGGCAGCTGCAATCATGTCAACGATGGTCAAACTGGGCGCCGAACGGGGCATTAGTGTGCTGCCCATCTATGCTGTCAGCGAGGACACGGCCTCGACGATTCTCGATCTCTCCGCCACAATGGGCGTGGATTACCTCATCATCGGCGCTTCACAACGTCCTGCCATGGTGAAGCTCCTCCGCGGTAGCGTGGCCACAAACGTCGCGGCGCAATTACCCGAATCCATTCACTTGCTCATCTTCGGATAACGAAGCTCTGGAGCGGCTATTTTCGAATACCAAAAAATGCCTCCAGCGCGCGAGTGCCCAAGGCTTTCCAAATCTTGATCACTTCGTAAGTGATAATCGTGGTAAAGCTCACCGCCAACCAGACACAAACCGCTTCAATCGGCAGACCGAACCACGCTCCGATGTTCAGCCCCATCAGAATACCCGGCCGATATTCCCACCAGCCATAGGGCAGAGCGAGCGTCACTTCCCAAAGCAAACTGATCAGCAGAAGCAAAAAAAACGTGAAGCCTGACGCGCCGGACAAGAATTTTCGGTAAAGAACTGCCGCGGCGATCAGGCCAACGCCGAGAACAACCGAAGCAAAATGAAAACGAACGATGCGCGATATTCCTTTGGCAGCCACCGTGTAATCGGGGACGTTGTAGGCCGCCATCCAATATTCGTCGCACCAGATATAACTCAGCAGCACCAGCGTGAAGCCGGTGAGATAGAAGATGAATTCCTCGATTGGAATCGCTCCGCCCAGCGCGGGTATGTCGCAGCCGAGTGTCGCCGCTTTGTTTGGGAAAATGAAGAAGGTGTTTCCAAAGAGCAGATCGAGCAAAAAACCCAGCGGCGTGAGCACTACGATGGTTCGCCAAAATGCTTTTCTCGGAAACTGCAGATCGGGTCGACAGGCAAACCACCACCCAAGCGCCGCGATTGGAATAATAAACAAGAGCAAACTCCACGTATATCCGAGCGGCGTCGGATTATCCGAACTGGGCTGCAAAATGACCGGGTGAATGACGGCGCGCAATGCGATTGCAGCGGGAACAACCAGCGCCGCCGCGATGGCGAACACAACGTAGAAAGCTCTCCGCTCTCGCATGGGCCCAAGCTTAAACAGAACAGTTTTAAGTTTTAAGATTTAAGTTTTAAGTTGGGGCGGTCGTCCTTTGCCTTTTCTTAAGACTTAACACCTAAAACTTGCCGTGACTCCATCCAAGGTTCTCATTGCCGATTCGATTTCGCAGCGCGGCATCGATGAGCTTTCACTTGACGACCAGCTTGACGTCCAGATCAAGACCGGCTTGACCGAACAAGAACTTGTCGGGGTTATTCCGGCGTTCAGTGCACTGATCGTGCGCAGCCAGACCAGAGTCACCGCTGACATTTTAAATGCTGCCGCGAAACTTCGCGTGGTGGGCCGCGCTGGGGTGGGCGTGGACAATGTCGATGTTGAGACCGCGACGCGCCGCGGCGTTGTCGTGTTGAACGCCCCCGGCGGAAATACGATCTCCACCGCCGAACATGCCTTTTCACTGTTGCTCTCGATGGCGCGAAAGATTCCGCACGCAGACGCAAACGTCCGCAACAACAACTGGGACAAAAAGAATTTCGAAGGGGTCGAGCTTTATAACAAGACGCTCGGCGTTATCGGCATGGGTCGCATTGGCAGCGAACTGACCCGGCGCGCCATTGCTTTTGGGATGCGGGTCGTCGCGTACGATCCGTACCTTTCCGTGACACGCGCACGCAGTTTGCAAGTCGAACTTGTGGACGAGCTGGACGATTTGCTTGCGAGCGCCGATTTCATCTCGCTACATACGCCGCTCACCGCCGAGACGCGCCACATTCTCGACGCGGCACGTTTGCAAAAAACAAAACGCTGCGTGCGCATCATCAACTGTGCCCGTGGCGGATTGATTGATGAAGGCGCTCTGGCTCAGGCGCTGCAAGATGGGCGTGTCGCAGGCGCGGCGCTCGACGTTTTCGAGATCGAACCGTTACCGTCCGATTCGCCATTGCGCAGCGCGCCAAATCTCGTTCTGACGCCGCACCTTGGTGCATCCACTGTCGAAGCGCAGGAAAGCGTTGGCATTGAGATCGCACAATCGATCCGCGCGGCGCTACTCGAAGGCACTATTCGCAACGCTGTGAATATGCCGAATCTCGACGCGAAAACTCTGGCGATCATTGGACCGCATCTGCGCTTCGGCGAAAAGCTCGGCAGATTTCTATCGCAGATCGCACCGAAACGCGCGGACTCGCTCAACATTAATTACAGCGGAAAAGTCAACGAGGCGGATACAACTGCGATCACTCGTGCGGCGTTGAAAGGCTTTTTGCAAATTGCTGGCGGCAGCGAGGTCAACGAAGTAAACGCGCCGGCGTTTGCTGAAACTCTCGGTCTCAAGGTCACTGAGTCGCGATTGAGTGCGCCCGGTGATTACACGGACATGCTCGAGCTTTCAGCCGTCGCGGAAGGAAAAACGGTATCGGTCGGTGGCGCATTCTTTGGGGCTACGCCGCGAATTATCAGCATCAACAGCCGGCCGGTTGAGGCGCGTCCGCACGGCGTGTTGCTTGTTTTGGAAAACACCGATCGCCCCGGTATGGTTGGGCGCATCGGCACGCTGCTAGGCGACCACGGCGTGAACATTGCCACGATGTCCCTCAGCCGGAATCAGGCCGGTGGCACGGCACTGACCGTGTTGAATCTCGACACAGCGCTCAGCGAAGAGTTGCTGAGCGAAGTTCGCGCCAGTGAAGACATTCATTCGGCGCAGGTGATTCAACTGTAGCCACGGCCCTGCGGGCCGTCTAGCAACCAACCCAGAATGACGCGCCACAGGCGCGTGGCTACAACAGGCACAGGCAGTCGAGCTATCCTATTTAAATCAATTTTCTTTCCAAACGACAATCGGAACGATAGAACTCGGTTCCATATGGACTTCAGCGCTCATTCTATCGTTTGGACCTTGGTTATCGGTTTAATTGTCGGTGCTATCGCAAAGCTATTGATGCCCGGGAAAGATCCCGGAGGTTGCATCGTAACGATTCTGCTCGGCATCGCCGGTGCGTTTGTAGGCACCTGGATCGGTCGCGTCTTTGCAGGGGGGAATTATGTGGCCGGTTGGATCATGTCGATCGTCGGCGCCATGGTTCTGTTGCTGCTGTATCGATTGTTTTTCAGGCGCGGGGTATAGAAGAGTGGTAGGCATATCGCGCAGCGATGTCTGGACGGCGCAGCGCGCCGTCGTCCCTACCAGTAGCTAACGGGCCCGCGTTTGCTCTGGCGTGCGAATGCGAGATGATCATTGCTCCATGGCCGCCTCGAAAAGAACGATAGTGATCGTCGCATTCGCCGCGCTGTATGTGATCTGGGGCTCCACCTATCTCGGGATCAAGTTTTCGATCGAAACGATTCCGCCGTTTCTGATGGCAGGCGCACGATTCGTGTTGGCCGGCATGATCATGTATGCGATTGCCTGGTCACAGGGGAGCCTACTCCGCCCTAGCGGCTGCGAAGGCCGGATAGGCAAATCGACTTGGGCGAACTGGCGCACGTCGTTCATTATCGGAGCGTGTTTGCTCCTCGGCGGCAACGGCGGCGTGACGATCTCAGAACAATATATCGACTCCGGATTGGCGGCGTTGATCGTGGCGATCGTTCCCATTTACATCACTCTGCTGGGATGGGCCACGGGAATGGCGCCTCGGCCGACCTCAATCATGTGGATGGGACTTGCCGGCGGTTTCGTTGGGGTGGGAATCCTATTCGGACCCGGTCTGCATCTTCACTCCCCGGGCGGCCGAAATCCTGTGATCGGAATATCGATCCTGCTTTTCACAAGTTTCGTTTGGTCGGCCGGCTCGCTTTACTCGCGCGCTGCGAAACACGCGGCCTCACCATTTCTCACTGCTGCTCAACAAATGATCTGTGGCGGGATATTGCTTTTGCTCGCGGGCGTCGTCACCGGCGAACTGCCGCGGTTTCATCCCAAGTCCGTTTCCATGTTGTCGCTCGGCTCATTTATTTATCTCGTAATCATCGGCGCCGTAGTCGGGTATACGGCTTACATTTGGCTGCTGCGTCACTGCGATCCGGCGAAGGTCGCCACGTACGCGTATGTGAATCCGATTGTCGCCGTCCTGCTCGGCACTTTTTTCGCAGGTGAAACCGTCACCGTACGCACGCTGGTTGCCGCTGCTCTCATCATCGGTTCAGTGGCACTCATAATCACGGCACAACAGCTACGAGCACGCGTCGAGCCAGGCTTGAACGCTGCAATAGAGCCTGCTGATTAAAACGCGAGTCTCCAAGATTATTCATGCATGGAATGTCGAACGAGAATGCTTGTCGATGGTTCGCGCCAAAGGCGCGATGTCAGCTCCAGCCTGGGGCAACGCCCCAGGCAATGAATTGGTGCCTAATGGCGAAGCGCTGAAAGCGCGACTCACCTACGCGATGTGAATCGCGCTTTCAGCGCTGATGTTTCGGATTTCCGTAATCCTGGGGCGTTGCCCCAGGCTTTGACGTGAATGCCGCGCCTTTGGCGCTCCGAAAGTTTTTGTTGAGCAGTTTGTAGCTCTTTGCGCTTTAATGCGGCATGGCCGCGGAGCAGAAAGATCATCAGCAAACGATCGATGCTGCAATGCGCAACTGGCAGGCGGAAGTCGAGACCGCGCAAACCTACCGCGATCTCGCCGAACGAGAGCCCGACGAAAAACGCAAAGGGATTCTCTTGCGCATGGCCGAAGCGGAAGAGCGTCATGCGCAGCGGTGGGAAGCAAAGCTAAAGGAACTTGGTGCCGAGACGCCTGTTTATGAAGACACGATTGCGCGCCGTCTAAATCGGTGGTGGAACAAAATCGCTGGAGCGGAAATTGCCATTCGCCGTATGGAAGCGACGGAAGAACGGCAGGAGGCAGAATTTCGCGATCAAGCCGAGCGCGCGTTCGCGGGAGAACAGGATGTGCAACAATTTTTGCGGCAAAGCGCGCTCGAGGAAAAAGCGCATGCGCGAGTCTTGAATGCAATGGCCCCACCGGCAGGACCGCGCACCGCGCTAGACAAAATTTTGAAGCGCGAGCGCTGGCACGGACGAGGGGGCAGCTGGGTAGCCGGTGCGATCTATGGCGCAAACGATGGGCTTGGCGCGGTGTTTGGAATTGTTTCAGGCGTGGCGGGCGCAACCAACAACCAGCAACATTATATTTTGATTTCCGGGCTTGCAGGAATGCTTGCGTCCACGCTGTCGATGGGCGCGGGCGCGTATCTAGCTGCGAAAAGCGAAGCGGAAGTTTACGAAGCGGAGATCTCGCGCGAGCGCGCCGAAGTCGAAGAGAATCCTGAAGAAGAAATCGAGGAGATGTCGCTCTTCTATCAATTGCAGGGATTCACTCCGGAAGAATCGCAGAAGATGGCGGAGCGCCTTGCTGAACAACCCGAACAATTCGTGCAGGCGATGGCCCAAAGCGAGCTCGGCTTGTCCGAGCATAGGTTTCCCAATCAATGGACTGCTGCGACCTCGGCTGCCATCTCTACCGCGATCGGCGCTTTTGTTCCAATTATTCCTTTCTTTTTCTCCGGCGGCATGACTGCGGTCGCCGCATCGTTCGTCATCAGTTTGGCGGCGCACTTTGCTGTGGGCGCGTTGAAATCGCTGATCACGATCCGTTCTTGGTGGGCCTCCGGTCTGGAGATGACCTGGATTGGCATCATCGTTGCTGTAGTGACTTATGGCCTTGGACTCGCCTTTGGAGCCTTGGGTTAGAAAACGACATCTTCATTTCCTAATCTTAACGAACATGGGTTTAAGCGATTTTCGCTATAGCGCGCGCGCGCTTCGAAAGAATCCCTCTTTTGCGGTTCTGGCCATACTCACGATTGCGCTCGGCATCGGCGCGAACACATCGATCTTCACCGCTGTAGAGGGCGTCCTTCTCAAATCGTTCTCGTTTCCGGAAGCCGATCGTCTGGTTGTCGTGACCGGGGTGTCGAAATTTTTGACGGACATGGGAGTGTCGTATCCGGATTATCTCGACTGGCGCGCCGAGCAGCGAGTGTTTGTCGATCTTGGCGCGCGCTTTCCCGCCGGTGGTGTTATCGCCGGGATCGGCGAACCCGAACGAGTTTTCGGTCGATATGTGACCGCGAGCTTTTTTGCAACCTTGGGCATCCAGCCTCAAATCGGCCGGT
>WNGO01004862.1_pt1 | contig 10318 bp, 6 predicted proteins | sample 5400511 | NCBI WGS metagenome assembly WNGO01 (sample SAMN13153380, study PRJNA577476) | soil metagenome | isolation source: 20 cm soil or saprolite under Garry oak tree replicate 2 | place: USA:California | collected 2016-06-15
GCCAGGTGTTTGGGGTCAGCTGTCAGGGCGTCGGTGCGGAAGAGTTCGAGAGGCATTCCGGGATGTGCGGAGCCCGAATCCGACTGCCCCTGAAACCAGACACCTGACCCCTGCCCTGGCGCACTGAACGGAGCCGCCGCCTCCAGCGGCGCCAGCGCTTCACGCACCGCCTCCGCCACCACCTTCTCCACAAAAAACTTGTCGCGAAACCGCGCTTCGAGCTTGGCGGGGTGGACATTGACGTCGACGGCATCGCCGGGGAGATCGAGAAACAGCAAGAGCGACGGCCGGTCGCCCGGCGCGATCGTGGAGCGGTACCCCGCCTCGGCGGCGCGGAGAATGAACGGATCACGGATCGGCCGGCCGCGGACGAAGACGTAGCCTTTGCGGCCGGCAGGACGCGCCTGCGCGGGGCGCTGCACGAGCCCGCTCACCTCGAGCGGGCCGGCGCGATGCGACACCTCGAGCAGCGTCTCGGCCAGCTCGGCGCTCCACAGCGCCCGCACGCGGTCGATCAGCCGGTTGGCGGGCTGGCAATCGAGCAACACGCGCCCGTCATTCGTGACGGAGAAGGCGACGTCGGGCCGCGTGAGCGCCAGCACCGTGACGGCCTCGACCGCGGCACGCGTCTCGGTGGTGGAGGCACGCAGGAATTTCCGCCGCGCCGGCGTGTTGTAAAAGAGCCCGCGCACCGTCACCGTGGTGCCGCGCTGCCGCGCCGTCTCTTCGGTCGCCTCGAGCTTGCCACCCGTGACGCGCAGCCGAGTGGCGGCGTCGCCGTTGTCTTCTGCCGTCTCGAGCTCGAAGCGCGAGACGGATGCGATCGCGGGGAGTGCTTCGCCGCGAAAACCGAACGTTCCAACGCCGATGAGATCGACGGCCGTGCGAATCTTGCTCGTCGCGTGGCGCTGCAACGCGAGCCGGGCGTCTTCGCGATCCATCCCCGAGCCGTCGTCGCTCACGCGAATCAATACCTTCCCGCCATCCTCGAGCTCGACGCGCACGGCGTGCGCGCCCGCATCGAGGGCGTTCTCGACGAGCTCCTTGACCACTGATCCGGGCCGCTCCACGACCTCGCCGGCCGCGATCTGGTCGGCGACTTGATCGGTGAGGACCTGCACGCGGGCGCGCGCCAGCAAGCTCACAACGCGGCAATCTCCGTGTTGAGGACCCAGCCGTGAATCCCATCCTTGCGCCGCACTTCGCGCCAGGGACCGTAGCTCCCGATCACGAGGAGCGCACCGCCTGCTTGAACCGTCGCAGCCGCGCTCGCGCCTCCATAAGGCGCTGTGCGAACCGGCGCGGCTTCCGTCACCACGACTGCCGCCGGCTGATCGCGGCGCTGCTGCTCGATCGCGCCGAAGCTGATCGCTGCAAGCGTCACGGCGGCAAAGGCGGCCAGGACGATGCGCCGCCGCGAGCCGACCGCAACCGTGAACCAAAGCATTACCCAGGCAGCGGCTGCAACCACGATCCACTCCCCCGGCGTTGCCCACCCGACGCGCAACAGCTCCTCGGTCATCAGATCGGGCGGGGGTAGGAGCGCGAGGGCGCGACGAATCGAGGCGTCGCGCGGCGCGAGCCGTGCGGCCACGGTCCAGGCAGCCGTCGCCTTGCCGTCGGCGCCGGCGCGATACAGCGTCGCACCCAAATTGAACCAGTGGGCGGGATCGCGGGGCTCGCGCGCCGCGCGCGCGGAAAACGAGTCGGCCGCTACACGCAACGCTCCCGCCTCGTACAACGCTTCGGCGCTCGGCGACTGATCTGGCCCGCCGACAGCAGCGACGTGCCCGGCTCCGGCGAATCCCACCCCGATCACCAGAATCGAAGCGGCCCGCAACCGGTCGCGCAGCCGCTTCACATGATCGGCCACAGCACTGTCCACTCCCGCCGCACGGAGCGCCTGCGCCAGCCCATCGCCATCACGCGCGAACGGATCCGACACGTGACTGGCGAGCACGACAAGAAACTCGCGCTCCAGCCGGCCGAGATGCGTGAGTTCGTGCGCGCCCGGTGGCTCCGCACTTGGCGCGGCTGTGCGGCGTCTTCGGCGCCGGGCGAGGCCGGCAACGACCGGCGGGAGCAACAGCACCCCGAGCCACCCCTCCCACGCCAGCTCGCGGGCGAGACGGTCCGCCGGGAGCTCGCCACGACGCGGCATGAGCGCCGGCAGCAGCCGCGCCGCGCGCGGCTCGGCGCCTGGCGCCACGGCGAGGGTCTGTGGCGTCGACCTGGCCATTTCAAACCGGCCCGTCGCGGGGTCGAAATAGGGATACCGCACCTCCGGCAACGTGAAATTGCCGGCGGAGTCCGGGACCGCGAGGAACCGGAAGATCTTGTTCCCGGCAATCCTGCCGCCCTGGGGCGCGACCCGCACCTCGGTCTGAGCGGGGTACGCGCGGAATCCCGCTGGCCACCGCACCTTGGGCTCCGGCCACAACGCGACGTTCCCCACGCCGTCGACGGTGACGGCTGCCTCGACCGGCTCGCCCGAACGGGTGCTCGCGGGATCAAGGTGCACTGCGAGCTTCAATCCTTGTCCAACCACGCTCGTACCCGGATTGTCAGCGGATTGCGGCAGCGGCAGCACGGTAACCGTGATCGAATCGCTCCGCAGCGCGTAGCGCTCTTCTCGACTGAAGAATGAAAAGGTGACCGGCAGCGCGTACTCGACCGAGGCCGGCGGAATGATGAGCCGACCGGCGGCGAGCGGGAACACGATCTGATGTGTGATGAAGAGATCGAGCCAGCGACCGCCGACCTGACGCGTTAACGCGACCCCCGACGACGGTGCCGGCGGGTAAGCCCACACGCCCTCCGGCGTGATGAGGGTGAGGAGCGGCGAGCGGCGCATGCGCTCGCGCAGCTCGCGCGGGATCCACGCCGCCGCAATCAGGTCCACCTGCTGCCCCGCGTACACCGTGTCGCTGGGAACGAGCATCGTGAGCGCGACGCGATCGGCACGACGCGATAGAGGCGCAGGAGTCGTCTCGAGCAGCGCGCGCGCCAATGGACTGAGCGCGACCGCGATTTGATTGGCGGCGCTGTCTACCGTGATCAGAATCGGATCGGTAGCCACGACGCTCTGTCCCTGCCGCGCGCGCACCGGTCCGATGAGCAGGGCACCTGGCTGCTGCGCCCGGAGCTGCAGCTCGCGCACGGTCGTGCGGATCGAGCCTCCCGATCCGCCGGCGCCGCTGAACGCGACCTCCGTCATGTCGCGCGACCCGACGACGGCGAAGCCGTTTAGCGTGGGAAGAATGATCTCCACCGCATCGGTGGAGCGTGAGCGAGCGCGGACCGTGAGCACCAGCTCTTCGCCCACCGTGAGGTGGGTCTTGTCGACGCTCGCCGTCACCTCGGCGCCTTGCAACAAGACCGTCACAGTGAGCAGCGCCAGCATCACCAGTCCTTCACTCCCGCGGCGGCCGCGCGACGCGTGCGGCCGGTGCGATCGCGGCGCGTGCGCAGCTCTTCCTGCCCGATGGAGCGCAACACCTGATCCGCCTGATCCTCGCTCAACCCGCCCTGCGCTCGTGGCGGTTGGGGAGGCGGCTGCCCCGCGCCCCCTCCACCCTTCCCCGGGGAGGGGGGCGGCGGCGGGTTGGGCTTGTTCGACTGACCGCCTCCCGAGCTCCGCATACGATTCACGAGCTCGAGATTCCACTTGGCGCGGATGTGATGGGGCTTGAGCAACAACGCCTCGCGATACGCGCGCTCCGCATCGGCGAGATGGGCCTCGCGACTTGCGGTGTCGGCGCGCGCTGCGAGCAACGCCAGCAACCCGAGATTGTAGAGCGCGCGGAATCGTAGCTCGGGATCGAGCGACGCCGCCGCGCGCGACAGACTGGCGCGCGCCAATGTGGGATCGCCCGCGGCCAGGGCGGCCGTGCCGGCGTTGTACCACGCCGTATCGTCGTCCTCATGCGCCTTCAAGTCGGCGAGATACGCATCCGCCGCCCCCCGAACGTTGCCCTGGTCCCACGCTTTTTCCGCGGCGGAGCGACGCTGCGCTGAGAGAGGAGGCGCGCAGCACAATGCGAGCGCGATGAGCGCGGCCGTGCGACGCGTCAGTGTCTGTGTGGACAGCACGAGCGCCGCCAGGAGCAACGGAATCCAGGCGCGCGGCCGGCCGTGTTGCGTGCGACTCTCGGTGGCGGTGGCACGCTTGTACGAGGCCACGAGGTCACGCACAGCCCCTGCCTGATCGGGCAGCTCGGCCGCCACGATCGTTCCCTGGGCCGCGTCGGCGACGACGCCGAGCACATCGTCGCGGCGAGTCGTCTCGATGGGCGCGCCGGTTTCATCCTGCTGCCAGCTCACAAACCCGCCGCGATCATCGCGCACGGGAATCTTGACCGGCTGCCGGCTGCCTTCCGCCACCAGAATCAGGTGGATGCCGAGGCCGTTCAGGCGCCGCGCTTCCTGTAACGACTTCTCCAGCGAGTCGTGTGCTTCACCGTCGGTGAACAGCACCAGCACGCGGTCAGCGATTTCGGGGCTCGCGTGCAGCAGATCGATGCCCTGCGCGAGTCCCGGGGCGAGCGACGTGCCACCTTCCGAGGCGACGTCGGGATCGAGCGCGTCGAGGTAGAGGGTGAGCGCCGAGCCATCCACCGACAGGGGCGACAGGATGTAGCTCGTCCCCGCGAAGACCGAGAGGCCGAGCCGGTCGCCGTCCAGATCCTGCACCAGACGGCGCGCCTCCCGCAGAGCGCGTCCCAGGCGGCTCGGCTTCGCGTCCTCCGCCAGCATGGACCGCGAGATGTCGATCGCCAGCACGAGATTGAGACCGCGGGTTTCGGTGACGATGCGCTCTTCGCCCCAGCGCGGTCCCGACAGCGCCACCGCCGCCAGGGCCGCGGCAAGTCCCACGGCAACCGATGCGAAGGGTCCCGACGTGCGCGCGACGCGCGCCGTAGCCTCGGACCAGGCAGCCGCCCGGCGCACGCGCGAGCGTCGCGCCCAGGCAGCAGCGGCCCAGACCGCGCCGCCCACCACGGGCGCGAGGGCGACGACGATCGGAGCGTCGAACGTGATCAAGGAACGCGCACCGCGAACGTACCGGCGACCACCACCTCGAGCGCCAGCGCGAGCAGTCCCAGACTCAGCGGCCAGCGATACGCCTCTTCGTAGCGGCGATACACGAGATGCTGCACGGGCGTCTTCTCGAGCCGGTTGATCTCGCCAAAAATATTCGAGAGCGAGGCGGCGTCGGTAGCGCGGAAGTAGCGGCCGCCGGTGGTGTGCGCGACGTCGCCGAGCAACTGCTCGTCGATCCTCACGGGCATCGTTTCGTAACGCAGTCCCAGGGGTCCCTGCCCCGTCGGAACCGGCGCCTCCCCCACGGTGCCGACGCCAATCGTGTAGATCTTGATCCCGAACGTCGCCGCGGCTTGCGCGGCCGTGCGCGGATCGACCGTGCCTTTGTTGTTTTCACCATCGGTCAGCAGCACGACGACCTTGCTCTTGCCGGGCGCGCGCCGCAGCCGATTCGCGCTCGTCGCGATCGCGGTCCCGATCGCGGTGCCGTCCTCCAGGATGCCGACGCGCAGCTGCCGAATGGCTTCCTCGAGCACCTGGTAGTCCGTCGTGATCGGCACCTGGGTGAGCGCCTCTCCAGAGAACGCGACGAGTCCGATGCGGTCCGACGTACGCGCGCGCACGAACTCCGTCGCGGTACGGCGCGCGACATCGAGCCGATTCGACGGTGAAAAATCTTCCGCCAGCATGCTGCTCGAGATGTCCACCGCCAGCACGATCGAGATCCCTTCGCTGCGCAGCTCGGCGCGCGCCGAGCCAAGCCGCGGCCCGGCGGCGGCGATGATCCAGGCGGCCAAACAGAACGAGCGCAGGGACACGGGCAGTCGCGCGATCCACAGGCGCTCCATCGGTCCCAGGGCCGGCCGCACATCGCTCATCGGCGCACCTGCCATGCGCGTGAGTCGCCGCGCCCGCCACCACCACCAGAGCGGTAGCGCCGCGAGCACCAGCAGGAGCCAGGGACGGGCGAACGTCACCGGGCACCGCCGTTCGAACCGCGGCTCGCGCCGAGCTCGCGCGCCAGGGCGCGCGCTCGCGCCGCGAGCGGCGCGACTTCGACACCGTGCGCCGTCGCGAACGCCACCTGATCCAGCGCGAGCAGCAGCTCACGCAGATCGCGCAGTGGCGCGTCAGGACGCGCGCGCTCCACCGCCTGGAGGCATTCCGTCGTGCTCAAGGCCTCGTGGGCTTCCGGAATGGCGCGCGCCAGCGCGCGACGCAGCCCATGCGCCGCTCGCGCGGCAACCGCCTTCGGCTCGCCCGCCGACAGCCAGCGCGCGTCGGGCACCTCTCCGTCACCGGCCAGTGCAGGTCCTTGGGTCAATGCTCGTGGTGCCCTGCGCCGCCATGCGACGAGAACCAGCAGCACACCCACAGCAAGGACCACCGCCGCGCTGACCGGAATCGGGCTCAGTCGCTCGGGCCGCAGGAGACCGAGCGATGGCTGTGGCGCCGGCGACTTCACACTATCGGGAATCACGCTGGCGACGCGGAACGTGACATTTCCTCCCGCGAGAGAGTCCGAGCCGCCGTCCGGTCCGAGGCGCCAGACAGGTGGCATTTCGAGCGTTATCGAGCCGGGAGTCCACGCCACGACGGCATAGCGCACGAGCCAGCTGCCGGGCGTTGCGGTCGCGACGACCGCCGGATCGCCGAGCGGCTCCGCATCGGAAGTCGACGCCAGCTTGCCGGCGCGGACACGCCAACCTGGGGGTGCGAAGATTGCGCGCTCCAGGTTGATCGTGTCCCCCACGGTGGGCTGGTGCGGCGCCGCGACCCACCCCTGAGTTTGGGCCAGCAGCAGCAGCCACGCGATCATCGGCTGAGGCGCCGGGCCCGCTCTGCGAAGGCGCGACGCAGCGGGGCCCCATAGGGTACGGTCGTTTGCAGTGCCACGCGATCGACGCCTGCCTGCACCAGCTTACGACTGCGCTCCTGCTGCATGCGCTCGGCAGCAACGCGGATGCGCGTGCGGGTGGGGGTGTGACTCGTGTCCACCAGGATCCGCTGTCCCGTTTCTGCGTCCTCGAGCTCGACCCATCCCGCATCGGGCAGATCGTACTCTCGCGGATCGTCGATGGTGATCGCGACGACTTCATGCCGCGCCGCGAGCTGTCCCAGCGGCTCCTCCCACGCCTCGGCACGAAAGTCGGAGAGCACCACGACGATGGCGCGATGACGCAGCAGCTTGGTGGCGTAGCGCAGCGCGCCGGCGAGGTTGGTGCCGCGTCCCCGCGGGGCGAACGCCACCAGGTCGCGGATGACGCGTAACGCGTGGGCGCGGCCTTTGGCCGGCGGCACCACGTACTCGGGCGTATCGGCGAACAGCAGCGCTCCCACCCGGTCGTTGTGCCGCGCGGCGGCCAAGGCCAGCACGGCCGCGACCTCGACCGCGAGTCCCGCCTTGCTGTACGGCCGGCCGAAATGGAGCGATCCCGACTGATCCACGATGAGGAGCAGCGTCAGCTCGCGCTCCTCCATGAAGGTTTTGACGAACGGATGGCCCATCCGCGCCGACACGTTCCAGTCGATGGCGCGGAAGTCGTCGCCCTGCTGGTACGCGCGGACCTCGGCGAACTCGATTCCCTGGCCGCGGAAGACCGACCGGTACTCGCCCGTGAACAGCGTGTTCACCAGGTTGCGCGCGCGCAGCTCGATCCCTTTGACCTGCTTGAGCACCTCGCGAGTGACGGTGCGACGGCGCACGTGCACTGGCGATCTTGGGGTGCTCCGGCGGTCTGGTCCCTCGTACTTCACGGCACTCGCACGGCCTCCAGGATGCGTCCGATCACCTGATCGGCATCGACATCCTCCGCCTCCGCCTCGAAAGTCAGGAGCACGCGATGGCGCAGCACGTCGTAGGCCATCGCCTTGACGTCTTCCGGTACCACGAAGGCACGACCGCGCAGATACGCATGGGCGCGCGCGGCCTGCGCCAGATAGATCGACGCGCGCGGCGAAGCACCGAACGCGATCAGCGGCTTGAGCTCGGGGAGACCGACAGACTGTGGCTCGCGCGTCGCGCGCACGGCATCGACGATGTAATCCACGACCTTCTGGTCCATGAACAGCTCGGCGATCGCGCTGCGCGCCGCGAGAATGTCGTCCGCCTCCGCGACGCGCGTCACTTCGATGGGACGCCCGCCGGCCATGCGACCCACGATCTCTTTCTCGGCATCGCGTGACGGATACCCGACGCGCACCTTGAGCATGAACCGGTCGAGCTGGGCCTCCGGGAGCGGATACGTGCCTTCGTGTTCGATGGGATTCTGCGTCGCGAGAACCAGGAACGGCTCGCCCAGAAAGAACGTCTCGCCGCCGATCGTCACCTGCTTTTCCTGCATCGCCTCGAGCAGCGCGGACTGGACTTTGGCCGGGGCGCGGTTGATTTCGTCCGCGAGGACGAGGTTCGCGAACAGCGGCCCCTTCTTGGGATAGAACTCCTGCGAGCGCTGATCGAACACCATCGTGCCGATCACGTCGGCGGGCAGCAAGTCGGGTGTAAACTGAATCCGCGAGAAGCTGATCCGCAGGCACTCGCCGACCGTGCGCACGGCGAGCGTCTTCGCGAGCCCCGGCACGCCCTCGAGCAGGATGTGGCCACCGGTGAGCAGGCCGATCAGCAGCCGCTCGACCATGACCTCCTGGCCCACGACGCGCTTCGCCACCTCGCGCGTGATGCTCTGCGCCAGCACCGCGTCGCTGGTCTTCGCCGCGCGTGTCGTCATTGCAGCGAAGCCTCAGCTGCCCGCTTCACCGTCGGCTCTTTGTCCCGCGCATAGAGTTCGAGCAATGCCTTAGCCTCCATTCTGTCCAGTCGCGCCAGGCCTTCGATCGCCGCGGCGCGCACGAACGGCGTACGACGCGGCTTACCACCCGGCTCCGCGAAGCGCGCGAGCACGTCGAGCGCTTCCTTCGCACCAAGCTGTCCAATGGCTTTCAGCAACGCAGCCAATACCCCTTCGTCTTTCTCCTGCTCCAGCCGCCGCACCAACACGGTCGTGGCGCCCTCGTCCCCCGCGGCCGCGATGGCGCGCGCCGCCGCCGTCCGTACGAGCACCGATTCGTCCTTGAGCGCCGGCATTGCGGGGCGCGCGATATCGCGCCCGCCGAGCTCCGCCAGACCGAGCAGCGCCGCCTCGCGGACGCGCTCGTCCTTGTGATGCGTGAGCTCGATCAGCTGCGGTGCCACATCAGGGCTGCCGCTCAGCCCGAGAAACTCCGCTGCCGCCGCAACCACCTCGGGAACCTTACTCTGCGCCTGGGTCTGCAGGACTTCTGTGGTGCGCTCACCTGCTGCGCGCATCGCGGCACGATAGGCCTCGCGCAGCTCCGGCGCCGCCTGCAGGTACGCATCCACCACCAGGCCGGCCGCCACCGCACCCAGGGCACCCACCGCATGCACCAGATGCGCGCGCTCAGCCGGTGGCACCCGGGGCTCCCCGAGCCGGACAACCATACGCTGCACGATAGCTTCGTCTGCAAGCGTCCCCGCCACTTCACCGATCTCTTCCTGCGTGGCGGGATCCTGAATCTTCCCCAGCGACCGATCCAGGCCGGCGACCACCTCTGCTACGGCGGCGATGTCACGCAAGCCCAACAGGTCGCGGGTCAGCCGTCGGAGCTGGTCGATGATAGCATGTTGTTCTTCCGGCGTCTGTGCGGCCTGCAACGCGACCACGGCTCGACGCGCTTCGACGTCCGGCGGTAACACGTTGGGACGGAAGACGCTGCTGGGGCGCGCGGGCGTCACGGTCTCGGACGGCAGGTGTACGGGCGCGGGCCGAAATACCGGCTCCGCGGGAGCCGGTGCCTCCGGCTGCGTCGTCGGAGTCGCTACCTCTCCGAGCACCCGCGACGCCGACAGTCGCTGGCTGGCGCGCCGGCCGAGCAGCAGGCTGATCCGCCCGAGTATGGCATCGTCCGGCTGCACGTTGCCGACCGCGACCCCGAACAACGCGAGCCAATGCTCCGGCGTGGCGCCCGGATTGACGTGGATCGCGCGAATCCCGCGCGCAAACAGCAAGCCCGCGAGCTCGGCGACCTGCGTGTTGCGCGGCAGGAGATGCTGCCCGTGCCAGAGCAGGCCCGTGGCCCCCACCTTCCATTCCACCGTGCCGAGCGCGGCGAGAGCCGGAAGCGCGCTCGTGATCTGACGCATCGCTTCGACGACGGCTGGATGCGACGGCGGATACAAGCGGGTCAGCCGGAACGTCGTTCCGAGCGCCCCGAGCGCGCGATCCACCACTCCCGTATCGATTGCCATGCTCAACGC
>WNGO01006949.1_pt1 | contig 10318 bp, 8 predicted proteins | sample 5400511 | NCBI WGS metagenome assembly WNGO01 (sample SAMN13153380, study PRJNA577476) | soil metagenome | isolation source: 20 cm soil or saprolite under Garry oak tree replicate 2 | place: USA:California | collected 2016-06-15
AAGCCAATTCCGATCCACACTATTTCGCGCGGGCCGAGCGTGTTCAGGTACGTAGCTGCGGCTTCGAGCAGGCTCTGCATCTCCCGAGATCCCCAACACATTGCGGCCGCCGCGGTTGGGCTAACCGGCGGGCGATACCGCATACAGGGTCAGTTCGAGCCACTTGCCGCTCGAGTAATTGATGCCCCGGATATGGTCGAGTTCCCGAGGAACGAGGTGAGCGGCGTCCAACACCGACAAGAATGAGCTCCGTTCCTGGGCGCCCACCAGTCCGAGGCCGCATGCTGGATCACGGCGCAGGTGGTCAGCTACGCCTTTGACGTCGGTCAACTCCGTCCCGGTGCCGAGAAGAAAGACAAGGCTTGGTTCGATGTATGGTGCCGTCGCAACGATGGTTCGCACACAGGGCCGGGCACGAGCCACAGCCTCGGCGATTCGAGGGCTCAGCCAGATCGCCTGCAGGTGCGGCAGTTGGTACGCGTACACGGACGCGAATAGCACCAGCGCCGCCGTCCCTGCGCAAGCAACCGCGCGGATCCCCTTACCGTACTGGAGCAACATCAGCGTCCCGATCAAGAGCAGCACGACCGCCAATGCGGTCAAGACGCCGATCAGATCGATACGCGCCTCGATCAGCCAAGCCGCGACAGGAAGGCAGCAGGCCAACACGATACCCGCGACAAGCCACAGCGCGGCGAACGCCCGTATCAGAGCCATGGCCCATCGAACGGCATCCTTCCTGTCCGGCGAGAGCAACCCGGCCGCTGCGAGGCAGGCAATGGCCGGGTAAATCGGCAGCACATAATGGGGCAGCTTGGTAAGGATCAGCTCAAAGACGATCCACGTCGGTAGGATCCAGCTCAGACAAAACCGCACAGCCGGATCTCGTCGCGTCGCCCATACGAAGGGCGCCGCGACTGCGGCAAACAGCGATCCTGGCCAGAAGGTCAGTGCGAAAGCGACCAGGTAATAACCAGGAGGCGCGCCGTGGGATTGCTGGCCCGTCGCGACCTTGCCGAGCAGGTTGTGGCCGATGGCTGTCGCAAAGAACGCACCGTTGCTGGTGACGGCGATCGCGATGAACCACGGCAGCACAACGAGCAACAGCAGCGGTACACCCCAGGCCGGCCGCAGGCGCCGCAGCCAAGCGACGCCGCGCTCCGTAATCGTCAGCAATAGGATGGTGCCGAAAACAACCAGGAGAATAATCGGCCCCTTCAGCATCAGGCCGGCGCCGAGCGCCAGCCAAAAGGCCACTGCCCAACCGAGGGACGGCTCCCGGTCGGCAGTAGATTCGAGATAGATCTTTGCCAACGCAGCCTGTGCTGCCAGCACGGTAGCGAGGAGAACGGCGTCGATTTTCGCCATCCGAGCCTCAACCCCGAGGATCAGCGACACCGCGATCAGAACGGCCGCCAAAAAGCCAACCGGTGCACCGAACAATAGATTCCCGATCCAGGCTGTCAGGAGCACGGCGAGGGTCGCTCCGATCAGCGACGGCACCCGATAAGCCCAGACATCACGATCTTCGGGAGCGCTCAGGAGCGACACGGACGCGGCCTGCAGCCAGTAGATCCCGGCGGGCTGCAGGTAGCGCGGTTGATCCTGGAAACGGATGTCGACGAAGTTACCGGTCTCAAACATCTGAGCCGTTGCCTGCGTATACCGCGACTCGTCGCGATCGAGCGGTGGCAGGCTGGCTTGACCCGGCACGAAGAGGGCCAACGACAGCAGCAATAACAGGAGATAGGGCAAGTAGCGCGGCCGGGTATTCACCCCGGTCAATCCTCGACCACGCGCCTAGGCAGACGGATGCGGCGCTGGAGCCAGATGACGCCGAGCATGTCGGGCAAGCCAACCATCGCGCGACCGAAATTGCTGTATTTTGATGTCCCCGCCAGCCGCGGTCGATGCGTTACCGGGCAACAAACGAGACGGTGCCCGTAGGCTTGGAAGAGCGCAGGGAGAAAGCGGTGCATGCCCTCAAAAGCGGGGAGGCGCAGGAACGCGTCACGCTCAAACGCCTTCAGCCCGCAGGCGGTATCCGGGCAATTATCATGAAGGAGCGTTTGACGGAGACCATTCGCGAATTTGGTGGCAAACCGCCGCGACCAGGAATCGCGCCGGCGTGTACGGATCCCAGCAACCAACGGAGAGGGCGTCTCGCCTGCCCAGCCGAGTTCCAACAGGCGGGGCACGTCGTCCGCGCTGTCTTGACCGTCTCCATCCATCGTCACGATCCAGGGCGCGCGAGCCGCCGTGATACCGGTGATCAGGGCGGCTGTCTTGCCGCAACGCCGGTCGTGGCGCAGCAGGCGGATTGAATTCCCCGCGGCCCGTAACGCCCGAATACGGTCAGCGGTTAGATCGGTGCTGCCATCATCGACATAGATGAGCTCGAACTGTCCTAGCGGCGCGGCGGCCCGCAAAACGTCCTCGGTCACCGCTTTGAGATTGTCCGCTTCGTTGAAGACGGCAATAACGACGGAAAAGCGCGGCTCGCTGGTCAATCTAGCGGGCGATCGGATTCGCTCGCGACCGTGATGTGTACGTGATCCCTCACGGTCACGGCGAGTTTGAACGATGACCATGGCCGATCAGTCTGCCTCGAGTTCAGCCGAGACTGATAGATTGCCCTCAAGGCTGACGAGCGTCGGGACTCACCTTCTACGGCGAGTGCCATTGGTCTGAAATGGCGGCTTGCCCACGCTCCTGGAACCGCCGGTATGGGTCGAGGATCACAGTGGGCATGGGACAACCAGCCTATCAACAGCGGCGGGACCCCGATGTCAAAAACGCTCGGTGCAATGCGGCTGATACCAGCGTCATCGGACATTAGGGCGCGCTAGCCTGGAGCATGGCGCGATCGAATTCGTTCAATGCCCCTCATGCGTAACGCGCGTCCGGTTATGAATGCGAGTACGAGGCCGACAATCAAGGTCGTGGTGGTCAGCCAATCCATGGCCACTACACTGCCGCCGGTGTAAAGCGCTCGCAATCGCGCGATCCGGTAATCATCCCACTCTTTGGTATTGCCAACGCTTTTAGCCAGCGGTTCCGCGGACCACAAAACCGGGCTTAGCCGCGTCCGCTTTCCAGCTGACGCCTAAGCGTATCAAGGTCCGGAATGGGGCATGAAGACCAGTTCCCGCCCCGCCGGCTGAACGCCCGCTATCGGCTCAGTTAAGGGACCTTCGCCGGGACGAGCGCTAACGGGCGAGACGCGCCGATTCCGGCCGTTCGCGACACCTCAACATGATCGCGAGGTTCGACTCCCATTGCGGCCGTTCGTTGCTCACCCGGCATCGGCTCTTGGCCCCAAATCACTCCTCCGGGACCCCAGCCTTTCGCAGACCCGCGAAATAAGTGATCTCAATCAAATCGCGGACCTTCGGCGCTCCCCAAAATGAGATGGCTCGAAATTGGGCGATGCTGGAATAACGATCGTCACCGACGAGCCTTCGGGCTTCTGCAAGCTCGGCAGCAGCGCGTTCGCTTTCGCCTTTGAGAGCATAGACAGAGGCCAGGAATGTGCGAAATTCCGGGTGCGCCGGAGTAGCGTTGCGTGCCTTTTCGTACCAGATCGTTGCCTCGTCGGTGCGTGACTGCAGCAGATGTCCGGATCCGATCCGGCTGAAAAACAGGCCGATCTGGGGATCGCGGGGACTAAGCCGGATCGCTTGCTCCTGGGCTGGGATCAGCTCCTCGATCGACCCGGTCATGAAGTTGCACCAGCCGAGATGGGAGTATGCGTGGGACCAGTTGCGGTTGAGCGCGATCACGGTTTCGTATTCAGGAATAGCCTCGCGGTATCGGTGCTGCGCGCGCAACACCTGGGCTCTAGCAAAATGTGCGATCGTGCTGCGGGGCAGCGTGGCCAAGGCTTGCTCAGCCAATTGTTCCGCGTGCGCAATATCAGCCGCAGCCGTTTCGGCCATAAAATCAAGGACCCGGGCCGTTAGCGCGATCGCCAACCAGCTTTGTGCTGCGGCGGACTGCTGATCGAGCGCCAACGCCCGCTTGAACAGCGCAACCGCCTCCGCACGGTTCTCACGAGATGGCGGCTTCAACCGAACGGCGCGTCCCCGTAAAATATAGTCTCGCGTGTCCGGATGATCGACCGGTCGCGAGGCTTCCGCGTCGACCAGTTCGAGGTCGAGCGCCACCGCGATCCGGCTGGTAATCTCGTCTTGCAAGGCAAATAAATCGCCGGCATTGCCGGTGAACCGTTCTGCCCAGAGGTGCGCGTCGGTTTCGGCATCGATTAGCTGGGCAGTGACGCGGACCTGGTTTCCTGACCGTTGCACGTCGCCTTCCAGTACGTAGCGCACGCCAAGCTCGCGGCCGATCTGCTTCGTGTCGATCGGCTTGTTCCTGTATGTGAAAGCGGTATTGCGCGAAATCACCAGCATGTCGGGGATCCGCGACAGATCGGTGGTCAGGTTTCCGGCGATTCCGTCCGCAAAATATTGCTGTTCGGGGTCGTTGCTCAAATTGGCAAAGGGCAGCACCACGATTGACGCGCGCAAAGCGTGTGCCGGTTCCGCTGGTGTCGTGTTGCGGCTGGCCGAATGGGCGGTCGAGACTTGTGCCGAACGCCAAGCATGCAGCAGCGGCCCCGACCCACCTCCGACCTCACGGAGGGAGCGCAGGCCGGCTTCATATTGTTGCCTGATCTCGCCGCTGCGGCCGGCACGCGCGAGAACATCGATCAATCGCGCCCACGCGGTCTCATCAAAGGGGTCGACACGCACCCACGCGCGCGCGTAGGGCAACGCCCCCTGCGGTGTTGCACCAAGCCGCTCCGTCAACGCGCGAAGAATCGTTGTTTGCATTCTGCGTGCATCCTCGCGCAGACCCAATAGCCAGCTGTGGAAATCATTATTCTCGGGTAGTTCGAGATCCGCCAGTAACGGCCCACGGAATGACGCTGCCGCGCTCGCCAGCTCGTCTATCGACGCCGCCTTTGCATCCGCGCAGACCTCCGTGGAAAAGAAGTCGATGTCGAGCGCCTCGGAGCGCAGTTCGACGGTCTGGCGGTCCGCCAGCAGGCGCGGCAATGCCGGCTCGTCCACCAGCGGCCGGATCTTGCTCAGACTCCAGCGCAATGCCCCTCGCGGATCGTCCGGCACGTCCCAGAACATCTCGCACAGCTGCTCGCGCCTGTGCGGGCATCGGGTCAAAGCAAGATAAGCGAGGAGCGCCCGCGTCTTGCGGGACGCTACTAACGTCGCCGGCGCGCCGTCCCGGATCACCTCAAGAGCGCCGAGGACCCTGATTTCCAGCACAGCGATAGTCCTTTGCCGGATTCCGCCAGCAACGTTCGGGGCCAGCTCGTTCTCGCGATTATCCGGTAACCACGCTTCCTCGGCAACTTTCCACGCCTGCTCACACGCAAGGGCAAACGGTCGCGGAACAATCTCCGATCGTGGCGGCCATCTGGCGCCACACAGAGAGGGAGTTCAAGACGATGGAAGCCACTTCGACCGAGCGGCTCGGCCGCTGCATTGCGGCTTCGAAACGGGTTCGTTGGGACATCGACCAAGATGTGATCCGGGGCCGCACTTTCGACACGTCCAAGAAGTACCTGCCCGACGGGCTGTCGCTGCTCGCGAAATTCACCACCCTATCGGCGGATGAGAAGCGCTTCGTCAGCCAGATCCAGGGGCGCACTTACGCCAAGGTGTTCGGGCTGGTCGAGCGGTTCATCACTGCCAAGGTGCTGGAAGTCAGCCGAGACTACTGGCTCGGCGACCAACTCGCGCTGGAGGCGCTGATCCGGTTCAGCGACGAAGAACTGAAACACCAGGCGCTGTTCCGCCGCATCGACGAGATGGTCGGTGAGACCCTACCCGCCGGCTATCGCTTTGGCGTTGACCCCGATGCTGTTGCGCGCCTGGTCCTTGGCAAAAGCACCTGGGCCGTACTGGCGCTGACGCTGGATATCGAGCTGTTCTCCCAGCTCCACTATCGCCAGAGCATCGATCCTGACGATCAGCTCTCCGACTTGTTCAAAGACGTCTTCCGCTTCCATTGGATGGAGGAGGCCCAGCACGCGATCGTCGACGAGATCGAATGGGTGCGTCACGACGCCGGCGTGACGGATGTCGAACGCGATAAGGCCGTCGGCGAATTCATCGAGCTGGTTGCCGCCGTCGACGGAATTGTGCAGGCGCAGGCCGCGGCAGATACGCGCTATTTCGCGGCGACCTGCGGACGTGCCGTAGGCGCGAACGAAGCAACGGCGATCGAGGCAGGATTCCTCGAAGCCTACCGCTGGCAATACATCCACTCGGGTGCCGGCCACCGCCATTTCGGCAACGTGCTCACCAGCCTGATAACCGACGACCAGGGTAGGCGCATCCAGGCGGCGCTTGCCACCCTGCATTGAGCTCGCCGCGGACGATCGAGACCAAACACGCAAAGGAGATGGAAGATGACTGCCCATGCAAAGACCGCCGAACCCACCATCGTCAATGGCATCAACCTCGACGACCTGTTCGCTTTGATTGGCGGCATCAAGCGGGATGCCTCAAAAGCCAAGACAAGCTGGCGTGTCGCCACGACTTGGCAGGGCCAGGCCCGGAGCCGCGCCGAGGTCACGGGGTTCCGCATCGGCGGCGAGGATGTGCCACGCCGGTTCACGTTCGACATCGATGAGCCTTACGAGTTGGGCGGCTCGAACCGCTTCGCCAATCCCCAGGAGCACCTGATCGCGGCGCTCAATGCCTGCATGACGGTGGGGTATGTGGCGCAATGCGCGGTGCGCGGGATCACCCTCGAAAGCCTGGCTATCGAGACCGAAGGCGAGATCGATCTCCGCGGCTTCCTTGGCATTGATCCCAACGTGGCGAACGGTTACGAGAGCCTACGCTACACCGTTCGCATCAAGGGCGACGGCACGAAGGAGCAGTTCGCCGAAATCCACGATGCCGTGATGGCGACCTCGCCCAACTTCTACAACGTGTCGCGGCCCGTGGCCCTCAAACCGACCCTCGTCGTCGAGTGATCGACCGCTTCGAGGAGCGAGGCGGCCGCAAAGCAGGCGGCCGCCTCGCCATTTGCGTCGGCGACGGCTGCTTGGGCTCGCCAATGGCCGGGGTGCGAACCTCGAACCAGAACGTCTGACCAAATGTCCTTAGTCGCTCGGGCGAAGGGCAGAAGGAGGCCTTCATGCCAATCTTTATGGATCGCCACGACATGCGCGGCATGACCGCCGAGGACGTTGCAGCGGCGCACCACAAGGACCTCAACATCCAGGACCAGTACGGCGTCAAATACATGACTTACTGGTTCGATCGCGATCGCGGCACCAATTTCTGCTTGATTGAGGCACCCGATGCGGCGACCGCCGAGCGCGTTCACCGCGAGTCGCATGGACAGATCGCGACCGACATCATCGCGGTCGACCTCGCCCTCATCGAGGCGTTCCTCGGCCGCATCGGCGATCCTAAAATGACCCCGGATACCGTGGCCGCGATCGATTCCGGACTGCGTGCAGTGATGTTCACTGACATCGTCGGCTCGACCGAAATGACGGCCCGTCTCGGCGACGCGGCGGCACTTGAGCTGGTTCGGGTGCACGACGCGCTCGTCCGGCGTGGCCTGGCCGCGCACCGCGGGCGCGAGGTCAAGCACACGGGCGACGGCATCATGGCGGTCTTCGATGACGTCGCACGCGCGGTGCGCGCCGCCGCGGACATTCAGTGGCACTTTTCCGCTTACAACTGCGATGCAGCCGAGAGTCTGAGCGTGCGGATCGGCATCCATGCCGGTGAGCCGGTGGCGGATCACCATGACCTTTTCGGGACAACGGTACAGCTCGCCTCTCGGCTGTGTGGCGAGGCCGAGGTGGATGGGATCGTCGTCTCCGGGTTTGTGCGCGAGTTGTGTGACGTGGATGCTGAGTGCTTTATCGCGCTCGGCGGGCGACGGTTGAAGGGGTTTGCCGAGCAGGTCCCGGTGTTTCGGTTAGAGTGGAGGAAGCTGAGCTCGCCGCGAGCTACTAGATGATCGTCCACCACGATTTGGGCCGTGCCCCTTGCGTGCGCCCGGTAATCGTTTGGGCCGAGGCACTCTTTGCGGAGCAGCGGGACATCATCGCCGGTGTCTTGTTAGGTCCGCAAAGGGGCCAACTTGGGCCATTGCCAAGCCTGGCACCCGATGTCGCGTTCGCGCCGAAAGCAGCCATGCAGTGCCCCCGAGCGGCGCATCAAAGCAGTTGCTCTCGTTGCGCACTATTCCGCGGGCTCAGACTCCAATTCCGGAACTTACTCGGATTGGTCTATGCGCCGTGATTGGATCGTGCGCGGTTCATGGCCGACCTCGCAGCTCGCGCGTTTGTCAGGGCCTCAGATCATTGGTCCAGCATCTTCTTGCTCGAAGTGCCGCAGACCACAACTGTCAGCGCCCTTCCACGGAGTAGGCGAGAAGTGCGTTTCCGGGCTGCGTGCCAAAAAAGCGGTATCCGGAGTTGACATAAACCGTGCCACCAACGACGACTGGGCCGGGCCCGTCAATCGAACCGCCGTGCGCTGGGATGCCATTGACCGTGCTATACTCGATTTTCGTGTCCACATCCCAGACGATACGACCGTCTTCGGCAGAGTAGGCGCGAAGATGACCATCGAGCCCGCCAGAGAACACGATGCCGGGGATTGCGGTAACAGCGGCCGACTGTGCGGGGCTGCAGCCCGGAACGTCGTTACAGCCCGGATGCGCCGTCTGCCAGATCTTATCGCCCGTCTCAAGATTCAGAGCATGCAGACCGCCGCCCACTCTGTTGTCCAAGAGAAACGCGATCTCTGAGTTGCCTAGTGAGAGCTGTGCGCCGGGGGTGCTGGGATCGACCCGGACGGGCTTGACATCCGATACCGCGACGTAAAGCTTGCTTTCATCAGCGGCTGCTCCCCACTGCACGCCGCCGAGCTTGCCGCCATTCCCAACTCTCTGCTGCCAGAGGATTTCTCCCCGTCGATCGGGGTCGACGGCGGTCACCACACCAGACTTTTGCGTGCCGATCAGGGCACGCTTGCCACCCTGAAGATCGACCAGGAGGGCGGATGACCCGAAGTCATAGTCGGGCCCGTTGGCCTCCGGGCAATTCGCAGGATTGCCGCGGACGCAGGCGAGATTGTATGCGTCCCCCGCGGTTATTTGACGCGACCATACTAATTCACCAATCCCGGCGTCGTACGCAAGGATAGCATCCGAGGTATCAGTCGGCGGGTCTGAATAATTGTCTCCGGTGGTGACGTAAACCCGGCGAGTGAGGCTGTCGTAGGTGGGCGATGACCAGATTGCAGCCCCTGAGGGACCCCTTAGTTCGACGCCAGCCGGGCTTGTTCCGGTCGATCTCGGCTCTTCCCTGATCGTATGACTCTTCCATTGCAGCTTTCCTGTCGACGCGTCCAACGCGACGAGGCTGCCGCGGAAACTGCAACACGAATAGGTCGGGTTGGCGCCAACGGCTTCTTCGCTTGACGACACCGGCACGAACAGTGTCGGGCCAACAAGCACCGGCGAGCCGGTAACGCGTGCCGCGGGGTGATCGTCTATCCGGGTCTTCCACAGCTGCTTACCGGTCAGCACGTCAACGGCATAAACATTGGCGCCCAAGTCGCCGAAATATGCAGACCAGCCGCCCGTTCGTGGGCCGATGATAATAGTCGAGCGTACAGGCTTGCCCGCATCGAACTCCCAGTATGTACATCCGTTATTCGCATCGAGCGAATAAACGGTCCCACTCTGACTGCCGACGAATAGTCGACCGGCCACGATCGTCGGCTGCGCAAATGCACGGACCGCGTTGGGGTAGCCAAAGGCCCATTTCAGTCTGAGGCGCGGTACATCCGTCGCAGCGAGCTGCGCCATTATCGCCGTCTGGAAGCGACGCTGCGACCTATTAACCCCCCACCCGTTCCATTGCGGTCCATTTAGCGCGTCGACGATCGACCGTCCCTCGGTCATGCACTTCCCATCATTCTCCGAGGTCGGGTTAACCGTCTGCGCTTCAGCCGGCATCGAACCTACAGCGCACAGACCGCAGGCGAGCAGGAAAATGGTTCTGGTAACTCGGCCGTGGAGCGCAATCATGGAGAGCCTCCATAAGCGGCAACTTTGGACAATTCAGCCAAACAACTTATATCGCTGTCGGCTCGTTGTTGGGACGAATTCTGCTGAAGGATCGGTCCGGGCGGCCGATCAGCGAGGCGATGCGAAGGTCGCAAAAGGGGCATGAAGACCAGTTCCCGCCGCCAAGCCTGAGTGGCCACTGTCGGTTCGGTCAAGCGACCTTCGCTGGGATGGGTGGGAAGGG
>WNGO01003345.1_pt1 | contig 10317 bp, 9 predicted proteins | sample 5400511 | NCBI WGS metagenome assembly WNGO01 (sample SAMN13153380, study PRJNA577476) | soil metagenome | isolation source: 20 cm soil or saprolite under Garry oak tree replicate 2 | place: USA:California | collected 2016-06-15
TTTGAAATCCGATAAGCGGGAACAGTGACCTGGCTGCGTTTTCCAGAATAAACTCAATGGGAACTAAATTATACGTAGGCAATCTTTCCTTCAACACGACGGAAAACGAACTGCAGGAGCTTTTTTCACAGGCTGGCGCCGTGCAGGAAGTGACTCTCATGCAAGATAAATTCACCGGCAAGTCGCGTGGCTTTGCTTTTGTGACGATGGGTTCGGAACAGGACGCTCAAAACGCCATTTCGAAATTCAACGGTCAAACCGTTGAAGGACGCCCGTTAACTGTGAACGAGGCCCGTCCGAGAGAGGCGCGGCCACCCGGAGGCGGAGGTGGCGGACGCGGCTATGGCGGCGGTGGAGGCGGCTACGGTGGCGGTCGCCGCGATGGCGGCCAGCGAAGAGGTCACTAAAACTTACAACTCGAAAGCGACAGCCAAAAATTGGGCAGGGCTGGATTCGAACCAGCGAAGGCGTAAAGCCAGCAGATTTACAGTCTGCCCCGTTTGGCCACTCCGGAACCTACCCGTCGCTGCGAGCGTCGATATAACTCGCGATCTGCGCCTCGCAAAGTAATTTCACCCCGAACAAGACGCAAGGCGACCCAGATGCAATTGTCGATTTTTTATCCGAAAAATTCGGCGATCGCATCCACCACATAGCGCTGCGCTTCGCGAGTAAGTTCAGGATACATCGGTAACGCGAGCGTCTCGCGTGTGGCACGTTCGGTCTCCGGAAAATCGCCCTTCTCATAGCCGAGGTACGAAAAACATTTTTGCTCGTGCAGTCCGAGCGGATAATAGATCGCCGTCTCGATCCCCCGCCGGACGAGGTGCTCGCGCACAGCATCGCGCATTGGCGTGCGAATGACGTATTGGTGATAAATGTGGTGATTCGTTAAGCCGTGATCACGATAAGGATCCGCTGGCAAGGCGATCTTTTTCGCTAAACCGGTGCGCGCGAATTCAGCGCCGTAAAAATCCGCAGCTGCACGTCGCGCTGCTGACCAACTTTCCAAATGCGGAAGTTTAACGGCGAGAATTGCGGCTTGGATTTCATCCAGGCGAAAATTGCCTCCGATGACACGATGATGGTAGCGCGGTTCCATTCCCTGATCGCGGAGAATGCGCAATTCCTTCGCTAGCTCGGCATCCCGGCAAATAATCATTCCCGCATCGCCAGCGGCTCCGAGGTTTTTCGAGGGATAAAAACTAAAGAAGCCGGCTTCACCCATCGCACCCGCTTTTGCTGTTCTTCCGCCGAACAGATACTCGGCGCCAATTCCTTGCGCCGCATCCTCAACGACGTCCAGTTGATAGTGTTCCGAAATCTGATGAATTTCGTCCATGTCACAGCACAGGCCGAACAAGTGGACGGGAATAATTGCGCGGAGCTTTTCTCCACCCCTGGTTTTCAATTCGCCATTCGAACCGGCTTGGCAATCTTTCTCGATATATTCTTCAATCGCAGACGGGCGGATGTTATAGGTGATCGGATCGATATCCACGAAAAGCGGCTTCGCCCCGGCGCGTGCGATGGAGCCAGCGGTCGCGAAAAATGTATAAGCCGTCGTGATGACGGCATCGCCCTGCCCGATTCCGAGTGCCATCAAAAGGGCGAGAAGTGCATCTGTCCCAGATGAAACACCGACGGCATGCGGAACATCGCAATATGTGCAGATTGCTTGCTCGAAGGCCTCTACTTGCGGTCCGAGGATGAAACGCCCGCTTCTGAACACTGCATCGATTGCCGCTTGGATTGGCTCAGCTAAAGTACGATATTGTTCACGTAGATCGAGCAGCGGGATGCGCATGGCGCGAAAAGAATGGCAGTTTCGGCCACCGGTTCAATCCGAAGTTCATCCATCCTGGTGGGACGAGACTTCGTGGAGCCGACTAAAATTGCAGGTCGGTTTCAGATTCAATCTGGAACTTGTCTGGGATACGCAGCATTGACCCTCCGCTTCGACTAGGATAGCCTGTCGATCATGGCCTTACTACGCGGGCTTTTTTGGCTCGTTCTCTTTATCGTTTTGGCTTTTTGCTTCGTCGTCTTATTCGAATACGGGCCACGCGATTTCGTGAACGGCTCTAAAAAGGAGTTTGCCCGCGTAAAATCGTTTGTTGTGAAGGAGACAGAGAAAGTCCAGAAACCGAAGAAATAGCGCTGATTTATTCAGCGAACTCCACTTTAATTGGAGTGTCGATGTAGCCTTTGTCACGCGCATCACCCAGGAATTTGCGGATCGCGGCGCGTCCGGTCTCACCATAATCGCGAGTAAATTCGTTCACGTACATGCCGATGAATTTGCCGGCCAGCTCTGCGTCCATATCACGCGCGTAAGGAAGCGAATGGAGTACCGCCTCGTCACGGTGGGCCAGGCCGAACTCAATGCTTTCGCGGATAATTTGACAAAGATCGTGCTGCACGGGGTGCGGGATGTCTTTGCGGAGCACATTGCCGCCAAGCGGAAGCGGCAGACCTGTTTCACGCTTCCACCATTCGCCAAGATCGATCAGTTTCTGAAAACCAGAGCGCGCATAAGTGAGTTGGCCTTCGTGAATGATCAGACCGGCGTCGGCGCTCCCGTTTTTTATCGCCTCGAAAATTTGATCAAACGGCACGACGACGTCCTTGAAATCGTCGAGATAAATTTTCAATGCGAGATAAGCGCTGGTCATCCGGCCCGGTATCGCGATCACCCGTTCGCGCAGCCAATTGCGAAGATCGACATCTGATGCGTGGATGCTGGATTCGCGCGCTGCCTGCGCGATTAAAAGCGGGCCATACCCATCGCCCATGCTCGCGCCGCAGGGCAGGAGCGCATAGTGCTTACTTACGTGCGCATAAGCGTGGATCGAGATCGCCGAGATATGCAGCTCGCCCCGGAGCGCGCGTTCATTCAGCGTCTGAATATCTTCCAGTCGATGTTCGAAACGGTAACCACGGAGATCGATTTTGTTTTGCGCGATCGCATAGAACATGAAGGCGTCATCAGGATCGGGTGAATGACCGAGCGTGAAAACTCCGCGGTCCGACGACATGAGCGCAAGGCTATCTGCCACGATAAGCGGCGCAACAATCTGGTGAATTTAAGTGCCGGAGATAATGGTTGCTGTTTGCGTTCCTTGGGCCGTTCCGGTAGCCTCAGGCACATGGCGAGGTCCGGTCTTGGCAAAGGTCTTGGTGCACTGATTGGCACTCCCTCGACGGTGCCACGAATGGACGGCCTCGATTCGGGAGAGAAAGTTCACCAGGTCAGTCTCGCAAATATTGTCCCGAGCCCTTTGCAGCCGCGCAAAGATTTTGCGCATGAACCGTTGCAGGAACTGATCGATTCAATTCGGCAACACGGCATAATCCAGCCTCTCATTGTTCGGCGCGTTGGTGCTCGAATTGAGCTCATCGCGGGCGAGCGCCGCTGGCGCGCGGCTCAGGAAGCAGGCCTTACCCAGGTGCCGGTAATTATTCGAAGCGCGAGTGACCTTGAAGTCCTCGAACTTTCCTTGATCGAAAACCTGCAGCGCGCCGATCTGAACCCGATCGAAGAAGCGCAAGGCTACGCCCGATTATCGAGTGAATTTGGGATGCGACAGGAAGATATCGCGCTAAAAGTCGGGCGAAGTCGCGCGGCAGTGGCCAATGCAATGCGGCTATTGGATCTGCATCCGCAAGTCCAAGCTTGGCTTGCTCAGGATCTGCTATCGGTCGGTCACGCGAAGGTTCTGCTCGCCTTAAAAGTGCCAGAGGAGCAGTTACTCGCGGGAGAAACAGTTTTGCGACGCAACGCAACCGTTCGCTCGACGGAACGGCTGGTGGCCCGGCAACTCGGAATCGGTCGATCGCGGCGGAGGTCCCGACAAGTTGGGGCTGGGCAAACCATTACGCCGTCGGCAATCGAAGATTTACAGAACCGGTTACAACAGCATCTTGCTACCCACGTGACCGTTCACCACGGAGAAAAACGGGGACGAATCGACATCGAATATTACGGAAATGATGATCTTCAGCGGATCGTTACCGCTCTCGGACTAACGCCGAGCGAGAGCTGACTTCGCTGAGCTCCGTCGCGTTGAAGGGTTAAATCGTTAAAGAGTTGAATCGAGTCGCCATTGCTGTAGCCGGCATCGATGATGCCGGCATGCGAAAGGTGCGCAACTCCCACGGGGATCAACGATCCCGGCTACAACGGCGACCGCATCTTTTCGCTCTTGCCTCTTCGGTCTCCGTCTTCCTCGCATTAACCCTGGGCGCGGATTCGCAGCGAGCGGCACAAGCCGGAATTTGGGAAGAATTTTCCGGCGAGAAGGCCTTGACTCATGTCCAACGACTTGTTGATTTCGGCCCGCGTCCGCCGGGCTCTGATGCCATCGAAAAATCCAGGGATTACATCGACAACCAACTCCGGCTCTCAGGGTGGCGGGTAACGCGTCAGACATTCACCGACGATACGCCGCGAGGCAAAGTTCGTTTCGTTAATATCATTGCACGATTTGCCGTGCCGGGTGGTCCGGCGCCTTCTTTTTTGTTGTGCTCCCATTACGATACAAAAGCATTCGACACCATCCGATTTGTCGGAGCCAACGACGGTGGTTCGAGCACTGGATTGCTGTTGGAATTGGCTAGAGTCCTTGGACTGCAACCGAATCTGGCAGCCAAGGTTGAACTGGTGTTCTTTGATGGCGAAGAGGCCTACGAGAATTTTTCTGAGACCGATGGTTTGTACGGAAGCCGCTATTTCGCCCGGCAGCTTGCAGATGCCAGGACGGGGAAACAATTTCGGGGTGGCATCTTGTTCGACATGGTGGGTGATCGTTCTCTGGATATTACATTGCCGGCGGATTCGCCCGCGCAAATGGCGCGAGATATTTTTGCGTCCGCAGACGCCCTGAAATTGCGGAGTTATTTCACCTATTTTGATCGCGAAATGACGGACGATCACACTCCGCTGAACAGGATCGGAATTCCAACCCTCGACGTGATCGACTTTGACTTCCCCTGGTGGCATACCGCCGATGACACGGTCGACAAGGTGAGCGCGGAAAGCCTGAAAGTCGTCGGTTCGGTCGCGGCGTATTACTTGTCTGAATTTGCGCTGAAGTGAGACACAGACTTTTAATCGCGCTGTTGATTGCAGGAGCTTGCGTTGCCGAGGTTGCCTGCAGTCAGTTAGTGCCAGATCACTTCGCCGGACGATGGCAGCTGATCTGCGGGCCCGGCAATGGATTGCTCGGCAGATGAGTTCCGAAGAGGTACAACCGGAAGTCAGGCTTACGATTGAGAATAAAAAACGCCGACAATTATTGCAACGCCTGGCTGCCGATTTTTGAACGGGAGCGAGTCCATTAGCGAGCGCTTCTAAGGTACTCCGGAGACTCGCAAACTTCTGCGTTGCCTGCCGGCGCTTTTGCCCGCAGTTTGATCGTGGCCGAATGCCTCGCCCAGCGGAGCCCAACGCCACATGTCCGGTCCAATGCGAAAAAATATTGGAGTCATAGGTCTCGGGATTATCGGCCGTGGCGTGACCGCCAATCTGCGCCAGAAAGGATTTCAGGTCTTCGTTTGGAACCGAACTCCGCGCCTTGTTCCAAATTTTGTCGGTTCGCCGGGCGAACTGGCCGAAATCTGCGATTGCCTACAGATTTTTGTCTCCGATGATGGGGCTTTGCTGGAGACCGTGCGGCGTCTCACTGAAAACCTTACCTCACGGCACATCGTAATTGCGCATTCTACGGTTGCGCCGGATTCAATGCGTGCCGCGGCGGAAATGGTCGAACATCGCGGCGCACGGTTTGTGGAAGCGCCATTCACCGGCAGTAAGATCGCGGCGGAAAAAGGCGAATTGGTTTATTACCTCGCGGGGGATGATGCGGCACTGCGGGAAGCGCGTCCCATTCTTAAAGCGAGCAGCAAGGAGATTATCGAGACCGGCGAGATCGGTCAGGCAAGTGCGATCAAAATCGCAACAAATATGGTCACCGCCGCGAGTGTGCAAGCCGCGGCGGAAGCTTTGGCGTTGATCCGCGCTTTGGGCGTCCCTCTGCGAAAATTCGTTGAAGCAATGCAAGTCAACGCGAGTCATTCCACGACTCTGGCAATGAAAATGCCTAAGATGATTGAGGCGAATTTTGAGCCACATTTTTCCGTAAAGCACATGCTCAAAGACATGGAGATCGCCAATCAGCTTGGCTTGTCCCATAATCTTGAACTGGGAGTGACGGCCGCTGCGCGCGACCGGCTTTTCGAGCAAATCCAGTTAGGGCACGGCGATGACGATTACTCTGCGGTTGCGCGAAAATATTTGCCCGAAATTCCGCCCGCCAGTCAGAAAGATGCGGAAGCGGCAAACGATAATGCGCAACCGGATCCGGATGCAAGCCCTCCAGCTGCGGAGCCGATCTTAGCTGATTTGGAGGAAGCAAAATCGGAACCGGAAAATAACAACATCGCTATCGGAGAAACAACAGCACCGACTCTATTCCACGAAAAGACCAAAGAAGAAACACGTCCGCGTGCTGGCTTTTTTACCCGATTACTGCGCCGCGGGAAACAACTATTGAAACAGCCTATCTCGTCTAAGGGAGCATGACAGCGGCCCGTCAGACCGGTGAAGGCGTGTTTTTTGATTTCTCGGGTCGCACGAAGCTTCGCCTTACGGGGAATGATCGTCTCCGTTTTCTGAATGGGCAGGTCACGAATGATGTGCGCAAGGCTACCGAATCAACCTCAATTGAAGCGTGCGTGCTCAATGCGAAGGGTAAGATCAACGCCCGCGTTTTTATTTCCGCAACGCCCGATTGTCTTTGGATCGACGCTGCGCCTAAACTTCGGGAAGCACTCTTCGCCAGACTCGATCGCTATGTGATCGCCGATGACGTGCAGATCGAAGACGTCACTGATCGATTATCGATCTTTCACGTACTGTCGCGAGCGGCGCCGGATATAGCCGATTGCCAGCGCATGCTATCCGCGCGCCGGTTTGTCGAAACAGGTTGGGATATCTGGGCCGATTCAGCATTCCATGATGCTGTTTCAGGACAATTGTCGTCAACGTTTCGCTTTTTTGACGCCGCTTCCGCGGAGATTCTTCGCATTGAAGACGGCATTCCCGGGTGGGGGCGCGAGCTGACTGAAGAAATCATTCCAATCGAAGCAAACCTGGAAGAACGCACCGTTGATTATGAGAAAGGTTGCTACATCGGTCAGGAAGTGATCTCACGAATCAAGATGTCCGGTCAAACAAACAAGCGATTGTGCGGGTTGATCTCGTTGCACGATACGCCGCTTCGGCCGGGCATGAAACTTGCCGGCTCGGCGAACGGCAAACAGGTGGGCTGGATTACGAGCGCAACGCGGAGCGAACGACTTGGGAAGGAAATCGCGCTCGGATTTGTCAAACGAGGCTTCAACAGTGCCGGCACTAATCTGGGCGCCGTCCTCGGAATCGAGAGTTCCGGGGCAGAGTCTCCGATTCGAGTTGAAGTGGTTCCGCTTCCATTTATCTAATGGCAACGCGATCAGCCCCAAAACACCCATCTTTTCATCCATTCCCCAAGACCGGATATTCGTGGCATTTGTAATCTCTTTTGTTTTCGCTATTTGCGTAATTTTAATCTTGCGTTTTAAAGATTGAGACGTGTAAAGTCCACGACTTCCGTTTACCAGATTATGAATCAACGTTTAATCGCAGAAATTGGCCGCACCCAGCGGCTGGAAATCCTTAACTCGCTCAAGCGGACTAGGGGCATGTCCGTCAACGAGTTGGTTGAAAGAATGAAGATGAGCTACATGGGCATCAAACAGCATTGCCTCACTCTTCAGCGCGATGGTTATCTGGATACCTGGCGCCGACCGCAAAAGATGGGTCGCCCGGAAATGGTTTACCGGCTTACGCGCCGCAGCCATGATCTTTTTCAGGCTGATAGCAATCAATTCACCCTTGAGCTATTAAAATCGGCTCAGGAAATTTATGGGGCGAACGTGCCGGAAAAACTCCTTTACAACGTTTTCGAAAAAAAGACTGCCGCGTTCAAGACGAGGGTAAAAGGAGAAACAGTCGCCGAACGCGCCAAATGGCTTGCCCGGGTGCGCGACGGAGAGGGCTACATGGCCCAGTTCACCACCGGCGAAGGCGGCGGCTCCCAGATTCTCGAATGTCACTCGCCGATCATGAATTTGCTTGAACAATATCCTATCATTGGCCGACTTGAGCAGGATATGTTCGAAGTTCTTCTCGGCACCCGCGTGCGCCGAGAGATGATTCGCAACTCTGGTCTGTACGAGTGCGCGTTTTATTTCGCATTGTAATAGCGTTCCTTATCTCTCTATCGACGAGATTTCTCCTTTCGCATCCAGCGAATTTCGGTTGATTCATGGCCGATGCTTCGGGCCTTTCCTTCTGCGGTTATAGAAAATCTGCAGCCGCTGGTTGACGGCGGGCGTTACCCGATAAAACGCATCGTCGGCGAAGATCTCCTCGTCGAAGCGGACATCTTTAAAGACGGGCATGATGTGGTTGCAGCAGTCCTGAAATGGCGCGTTCTCGGGAAGAGACAGTGGCGAGAAACGCCCATGACGTTCGTCGACAACGACCGCTGGCGCGGCGTCTGCACGCTTTACGACAGCGCGATTTACGAATACACGATCGAGGCGTGGACGGATAAGTTTTCCGGATGGAGAGGGGAGTTCACCGCGAAATTGGGGGCTGGCATCTCTGAGCTCCGGAGCGAAGCGCTGGAAGGCGCTGCTCTGCTCGAGGCGGCCTCCCAGCGAGCGCACGATCGGACGGATTCTGCGCGGTTACTGGAGCTCTCCAGGCGCATCTGCAAAGCCGGTAACACCGAGATCAACCAGATCGCACAATCCGGAGAGCTCGAGATGCTAATGGCGACTTACGCGGACCGCGCCGGCGCGACACAATATGCACCAGTTCCGCGGGTCGTTGTCGATCGTCCAGCGGCACAAACCGGGGCATGGTATGAATTTTTTCCGCGTTCCGCCGAAGGCCGCGGCGATCGCGGATCGACGTTCCGTGATTGTTTACCACGGGTCGAAGACGCCAGGGCAATGGGCTTCGATGTCATTTATTTTCCACCTATTCATCCGATTGGCCATACGAACCGCAAAGGTCGCAATAATTCGATCGAGTGCGAGCCTGGTGACCCGGGCGTGCCGTGGGCAATCGGCAGCGAAGCAGGCGGACACAAAGCAGTCGAGCCTGCACTCGGCACGCTGGCCGACTTTGACTGGCTTCAAAAGCACGTCCGAAAACGCGGAATGGAAATCGCGCTCGACTTCGCAATCAATTGCTCACCCGATCATCCTTACGTCAAAGAGCATCCAGATTGGTTCTACAAGCGCCCAGATGGCACCATAAAATACGCAGAGAATCCGCCGAAGAAGTATGAAGACATCTTTCCGCTGAACTTTCGATGCGAAAACTGGCGCGAGCTATGGGCGGAGATGAAGAGTATCGTCCTTTTTTGGGCCAAGCGCGGCGTGCGCATCTTTCGTGTCGATAATCCACACACCAAACCGGTCGCGTTCTGGGAATACTTAATAAACGGCGTGTGCGCCAACTATCCGGACGCGGTCTTCCTCGCCGAAGCGTTCACCAGACCCAAGATGATGAGGGCCCTGGCCAAAGCCGGTTTCGACCAGAGCTACACGTACTTTACGTGGCGAAATTCGAAACGTGAGCTCATCGAATATTTCACGGAGCTAACGGAGACCGAAATGAGCGAATATTTCCGGGCTAATCTTTGGCCGAACACGCCGGATATCTTACCATTCGTGCTTCAGGACGGCGGCCGGCCGGCGTTCATGATTCGCGTGCTTCTCGCCGCCACGCTCTCAACTCTGTATGGCATTTACAGCGGATACGAACTGTGTGAGAACGAGGCTCTACCGGGTCGTGAGGAGTACCTCGATTCGGAAAAGTATCAGTGGAAAGAACGCGATTGGGATAGACCCGGAAACATCAAGGATTGGATCACGCGGTTAAACAAAATCCGGAAAGAAAACCGCGCGCTCCACTTTTACGATAACTTGCGGTTTTACCACGCCGACAATGATGCGATCCTGTTTTACGGCAAAATGACACCTGCTCGCGACAATATCATTCTCGTTGTTGTGAATCTCGATCCGCATCGGAAACAGAATTCTTATATCGACGTGCCGATCGACCAGTTCGGGCAAATGGCCAGTGGCGTATATCAAGTGCACGATTTGCTCAGCGATGCGCGCTACACGTGGCGGGGTCGCCAGAATTACGTTGAGCTCGATCCGGAAATTCAACCGGCCCACATTTTCCGCGTTCGTCGC
>WNGO01006844.1_pt1 | contig 10313 bp, 10 predicted proteins | sample 5400511 | NCBI WGS metagenome assembly WNGO01 (sample SAMN13153380, study PRJNA577476) | soil metagenome | isolation source: 20 cm soil or saprolite under Garry oak tree replicate 2 | place: USA:California | collected 2016-06-15
CTCCCAGGCGGCCAACGACTCTGCGGCCGCCGTTACAAATGAAAACGGTAGCGAACCTGGACGTAGAGTTCGCGCGGATTCGAGTAGTGAGTTCCGCCGAAAGTAAAACTGTTGTCGAGGAGAACGCGGCGATTGGCGACGTTCAAGGCTTGAACGTTTACGGAGAACCTCTCACCGAAACTCTTTCCCAGCGCGAAGTCAAATGTGGTGTGCGGTTGGAGATGATCGCCGGGGACCAGGGGGTCGCCGTTGGTGAAGCCGGAGGCGTAGTAGACGTCGGTCGAAGCGTAGGAATCGAATGGGAGATCGTAGCGCGCGCCCAGGTGCAGGGTGTGGCGCTGGTCGTGATCGAGGAGCTGGAAGCCGTCACCAAAGGAAAAGTCGGTGAGTCCGCCATTGATGTTGCCAAAGGCGAGGGCCAGCTGATTCGAATAGGTTAAGTAAACCTGGGCGCGGTGGCGAATGCGGGGAGAGCGGAGCGTGAGCTCCCAGCCGTTGATGAGCGCACCCTGAATGGTTACGGGGAAAAACAAATCGGAGTTGTTGAAGTTGTTGTGGTCGAAGAAATTCTCGGTACGAGTGAGAAAATTGCTGGCGTCGAGCGTCCAGCCGTGGAAGGGAATGGTGACGCCAAACTGGTGTTCTTCATCTCGTTCTCCGTGGAGCGGAATAAAGCTCAGATTCTGATTGTTGGCGGCTTCGAGGAGCGGACCGGAAACCGACAACAAAGGCGGCGCCTGGTAGAAATGGCCGTAGAAGGCGCGGAAAACCCAGTGGAGCTTGGGAATTCGCAGGGAAGCGCCGACACGCGGGCTGGTGGCATTCTCGACCACTCCGCCAGAGAAGTGCGTTTGTCGGAGGCCGGCACTCAAGTTGAGCCAGGATGCTGCTTTGAACTGTTCTTCGGCGTAGAGGGCCGCGAGCCCTCCACCCGGGCTATGTCTCTCTTGGGGGTCCACGTTCTGGCATTGCGCGGGGTCCTGGCAGATCAAACCAAAGAGTTGATCGTCCTGTTGAGAGAAGCCATAAAGACCGACGCGAAGGTTGCTGCGGTTCTTGATCCATGAAAGCGTGGCCTGGCCACCTTGGTAGTTCGAGCGGCGGTCTTCGGTTGCGGAACTGGGGAAGTCCTCGAGGGTACTTTGATAATTTGCGCTGTTGTAGTGGTAGAAGGGCGAGATCGTGAGCATGAGCCCCGGACTGAACGTGTGGACCCAAGAAAAAGCAACAAAGGAGTCGTCCTCGCGGTTGGCGTCGCCGAGGAACTGACCCTGCGTGCCGGGGTCGTTTGGGTCGAAGGGGACTTGATAGAAGTCACGCCGCAACTGCGCGAGCAGGCGCAACTGGTTTTGTGAATCCGCGTTGTAAATCAACGAAGTGAAGCCGCCGAAGCCGTTGGCCGCATCGTGGATGACCGTGGAGGTTGGAGTCTGCAAGCCGAGATTGGTGCGGTTTCCGTTCACGCTGGCGTAATAGGCGAAGCGATTGGTGTGGCCACCGAAGTTCAGCTGGTCGTCGGTTTGATAGAAATTGCCGGCACTGAGGACGAGCTCGGCTTCGTTGTCGCGCTCGAACCCGGTGCGGGGGACGACGTTGAAAATGCCGTAGGTGCGGTCGCCGTAGTCGGCCGAGTAGCTCCCGCGTTGCGCCTCCATGGTATCGATGTCTTTTGGGTCGACCTGAGGACCGAGGTTGCTGGCGATGCTGGTGTTGGGAATCGCGACGCCGTCGATCAGCCAGGTCACTTGATGGCCGCCGCGGACGTGCAACTGATCGTGGACGACGTAGGAACCGGGGACGTAATCGGTAATCAGCGCCAAGCTGTTGGTTCGTGAGGCGCCGGGTGTATCGCTGATTTCCAGCCGGTTGACCAGGGTGCTGGGCGTGATGGACTCGAGCTGGCCCGGTCCGACGTCAGCGGAAACGGTGATGGACTCAGATTGGGAGCCAAGCTTCAACTCAAAGTGCAAAATGGGAGCCGTGCCGGAGAGCACAACGATGGTTTGTTCCTCGCTGGCGAAGGAAGCGGCGGAGGCTGTTACACGATATTCGCCAAGTGGAACCGCATCGAAATGGAACTCGCCGTTTGCATCGGTTGGTGCGGTTTGAACGTAGCTGGAGTTCTTGGACTTCAGCGTGACGGTGACGTCTGGTACGGGCCGGTGCTGCGGATCGTGCACGATGCCTCGTACCGTACCGAAGACCGTGCCGAAAACTGGCAAAGCGACAAATAAGAAAACTAGGAAAGTGCGTTTCATGGAATCCCATCCTCCAAGGATCAGTCGCACGGCATTGAAAGCCGCAGCTCGGGTTGATCAGCGAATGTGAGGAGACAGCTGCGCGTCAGATGGCCGCGGAGACGGAGCGAGGAGGAGGAAAGAGAGGTTCGATCGAACGCGGAAAATCGGAGGCTTTCGCCAGCTCCATGGGCGAATTGATCGCCGCCGCCACGTCAACTGCTACGGACGCGGGCAGCACGAAGGCAATCGAAGTGACCAGCCAGCGGTCAGAATCATGACAGCAAGACATGCTGCAGGCCATCATTCCGGACATCTCATGCCCGCAGTCCATGTGATTCGCGGGGGTCTTCTGGTGATGATGCGCGGGGACCGGGCACTGACCGGAGGTGCAGCAGGCGGATTGAGATGACGACCATGCGGCTCCGGCGAGCGGCGCGTAGAGCAAAACAACCACGAGCAAGCAGATACTCGCGGAAATCGAACGCCAGCGACGTTGATCGCGGAGGGTCATGGGTCTCCCGATAGCCAGTCAATTATACAGGAAAAGGCTTTTCCATGCGCGACGCGTTTGACACCTATCGGCAAGGCGTGCTGTGGTCGCCTTCCTATTTCGCCGCCAGTTGCGGCGGTTCCCCAGGCAACATTCTCAAGTTATATCGGGCAGCGGAAGACGCCGCGCAGACGTTTTAGGGAGCCGGCCCTGCAGTCTGGAGCTTTACGGCCCCAGCGGTAAGGAAAGCGCTATCGTTCGAATCTTGACTTGGCGCCCGGCACGTCGCAGACTCGAATCATGGCTCACAGCTATATTCGGTTGGATTTTGGCACGGACGAGGAGAAGGCTCAGCAGGCTCGACACAAACTCGACGGCTGGAGGCAGGCTTTTCGCCTCGACAAAAAGCTGCAGTACAAGTTGGAGCGTCCTCAAAGCGCGGCCGCCGAAGACCGTTCCAAGCCCGAACCCACTGCCCAGGCGAAGCCACCGGGAAAATCCAAAGGAAAAGCCGCGGAAAAGACCACAGGCAAAGCAGCATCCGCTAAATCGAGCGAGCCGGCTGCGGAAAAACCGGCGGCGGCCGCCAACGGGAAAGTGGGCTTGCTGGTCAGGCTCTATTTTTCTTCGCACGAAAAACTGTCCGAGCAGCGCTGGCTGGATCGCATCCCGTCCGAGGAGCCTTTCAAGAGCGCTTCACCGAAAGTTGTTCATCACCGCGATCCGGAATTCGAGTCCATCGACCGGCAATTCGAAACTCTCGAGTGATTTGACCGCGGCAAGAATTACCGGGCATCAAGCTTCAAGGCCAAATTGGCTGCCAAGTTCGGGGCCCACGGTGAGCCAGCAGCACCAATTTGGACTGAGTCCGATGGAAATCCGGTATAATTGAATCCCGCGAACGTTCGGACTCCAACTTGAGGGCAGAACGAATGGCGTTACAAACGAGCGTCAAACTGGGAAAGCTTGACGCCCCCAAGGTTAACGGCCTCGATCACCATACCCTGATTCGCATCTACCGTACGATGTTCCTTTCGCGGCGGCTCGATGACCGCGAGATTCAACTGAAGCGCCAGAACAAAATCTACTTCCAGATCTCCAGTGCCGGGCACGAAGCAGTTTGTGCAGCCATGGGATTATCCCTGCGGCCGGGAGTTGACTGGCTTTATCCCTATTATCGCGACCGCGCTCTCTGCCTCATGCTCGGCGTAACCCCACTAGAAACTCTTCTTGCGGCAGTGGGAGCAAAGGACGACCCCAGTTCCGGCGGCCGGCAGATGCCGTCGCATTGGGGCCAGCCCAAGTTGAACATCGTCAGCAAGTCCTCCTGCACAGGCACGCAATTTGTACAGGCGGTGGGCGCCGCCGAAGCCACGCTTTATTACGAGGGACGGCCCCAGGCTCTGACCCAAGCGAAGAACGCCCCGCTCGGCGAATACGTCAGTAACCGGCGTGACGAAATCGTCTATGTTTCGGGCGGAGAAGGGGCAAGCAGCGAGGGCGAGTTCTGGGAATCCTTGAACGTCGCCTGCGCCAAGAAACTCCCGCTGCTGTATCTGGTGGAAGACAATGGCTACGCCATCTCCGTGCCGGTTGAAGTGCAGTCCGCCGGCGGGAGCATCTCGAAACTTGTGCGAGGGTTTCCCGGGCTGCATGTGGCGGAATGCGACGGCACCGATCCGCTCGAAAGCTATTCCGTCTGCCAGGAAGCGGCGCAGCACTGCCGCGACCGCCGCGGTCCCGCGCTGATCCATGCGCACGTGACGCGCCCCTATTCGCATTCGCTTTCCGATGACGAAAAACTGTATAAGAGCGCCGAGGAGCGCGAAGGAGAGGCGCGCCGCGATCCGATTTCAAAGTTTGCGCTCTTTCTGGTGCGGGAAGGCATCCTCGATCAGAAGCAAATCGAGAGCCTGGAAGCGGAAATCGACAATGAAGTCCGCGAAGCCGCCGACCAGGCACTGGCTGCCGAGGCGCCGTCCATCGATTCGATTCGAATGAACGTGTATTCGCCGGACGTGGATCCGACGTCCGCCGCGTTCGAAGCGGAACCCCAACTGCACGGCGCTCCAAAGACCATGGTTGAAATGGTCGCGCTGACCCTTGCCGACGAGATGGCACGCGACGAGCGCATTACCGTTTTCGGCGAAGACGTCGCCGATGCCAGCCGCGAAGACAACCTCAAGCACGTAAAGGGGAAGGGCGGCGTATTCAAAGCCACCGCGGGATTGCAGCGCAAGTACGGCAGCGACCGCGTTTTTAATACACCGCTTGCGGAAGCGAGCATCGTCGGGCGCGCACTGGGGATGGCCACGCGCGGATTGAAGCCCGTTGCAGAAATCCAGTTCTTTGACTACATCTGGCCGGCCATGATGCAGATTCGCGACGAACTGTGCGTGATGCGCTGGCGTTCGAATGGGGCCTTCAAGGCGCCGGTGGTCATTCGCGTGGCGATCGGCGGCTACCTGACAGGTGGCGGGGTGTATCACAGCCAGAGCGGCGAATCGATTTTCACGCACTGCCCGGGGCTGCGAGTGGTGATGCCATCCACGGCGCTCGACGTGGCGGGTCTCTTGCGCACCGCTATCCGATGCGACGATCCGGTGATGTTCCTCGAACACAAGCATCTGTATCGCCAGCCGTATAACCGCTCGGAGAATCCCGGGCCCGATTTTACGATTCCGTTCGGCAAGGCGCGGATGGTGAAAGAGGGCAGCGACCTCAGCATCGTCACCTACGGTGCGGTGGTCCATCGAGCGGAAGTGGCGGCGGCAGAGCTCGAGCGCGAAGGTATTTCCGTTGAAATCATTGACCTGCGCTCGCTATCGCCTTACGACTGGGAGGCCATCCGGCGGACCGTTCGGAAGACTCACCGGGTCATCGTGGCTTACGAAGACATGTTGAGTTGGGGCTATGGAGCGGAGATCACCGCGCGCATTGCGGACGAACTCTTCGACGAGCTGGACGCCCCGATTAGGCGCGTTGCGGCCATGGACACTTTCTGCGCGTACCAGCCCAAGCTGGAGGACGTGATCCTTCCTCAGACAAGCCACCTTACGGCGGCGGTAAGGCAGCTGCTGGAGTATTGAGCCGTTTCGGTTTAGACTTCGAGGAAAGGAAACCTTTTCGGGTGCATTTGCGTATTTCGATAGGGACGCCAAAGATAAATCGCTCTGTGGGGGTGACTCAATGACGTGCGTAAACTGCCGAAAAGACATCGCCGTGGGTTCAAGGTTTTGCTACAACTGCGGCGCCAAGCAGCCGCAAACTCCAGCGCCAGGCCTTTCGCCGGAGACAGGTGGCAAGAAGAAACTGATGCGTTCGAGCACCGACAAGAAGATTGCCGGGGTGTGCGCCGGTTTGGCAGACTATTTTGACCTTGATCCCACGATCGTCCGCGTCGTGTGGCTGCTGGCCATTCTCTTTGCCGGGACAGGCTTTCTTGCTTACATCGTTCTTTGGATTGTGCTCCCGGTGGCCCCGGCTGGAGTAATACCAACCTCGGCAACTGCGGTTTCCTAGATCCTACACCGCCAGTCAAAACCAAACGCACGGAACATTTGGTGATGGCTCCGTTTCCAGGTCCGTCTAATCAGACTTTGCATGGGTTAGGTCTTGCCGGTGCCACCGATGCCATCCTCAGCATAAGCAAACATACACTTGAGCGTTGCTTCGTCGCCTTACCGAACCCTGGGCGTCCCGGCGCAAGACGAAGCGAGGGAACAAAGCATGTTCGAGCGCGACACTGAAAAGGCTCGCTGGGTGATTTTCTTCGCACGCTACCAGGTCAAGTCAGTACGGCAGCCCCAGGATCGACTCGGTCTACCTTGATCCAAGTAACACTATGATCGCAAACTGACCCTGCGACTGAAATCGCTCGATAGGGATTCACATCGCTAGCTTGGAATTCCTGGAAAACCGAGACTTGCCTCCACGCCCGAAGAGGGGATGGTCGAGAGACAATAATCCTGCGCCGACAGTGGCGAGAGCGAAGCTGCCAGCTAGCACCGCGAGAGGGAATTCGTAATTGTGCACGGCCAAGTAGCTTCCGGTACTGTGGACCTTCCAAATGGCCACACCCATTTCGATGGCCAGGAGCAACGCCGCGGCACGCGTGAACAACCCTAGCACCAAGAGAATGGCGCCGAAGACTTCCAAGACGCCGGCAATGTAAACGAAGTATCCCGGCAGACCGTGCTGCACAAAGAAGTCCTGCATCTCCGCGCCGGAGTGCGCCAGCTTCGGATAACCGTGGGAGAAGAAAATCAGCCCGAGAGAGAGGCGAAGGACCAGCAACCCCAGCGGCTGAAGTGAATTGAGAGACTTCATGAAGGATCCTCCGCCTCTTCATTTCAGGAGTTTGCTTCGAACGCTTCGGAATTTTAGCAGAAAAGCAAAGGCCTCGGCGGCGCCCGCGGCGTGACCAGGGTTTCAGGTACAATTAGGTACAATCTTTAGCGAATCAAAAAGAGCGACGGGGAATCATGACCGAGGTTGCGTCGATTGGCGTCGTGTGCAGCGGAGGTGACGCTGGCGGATTGCAAAGCGTCCTTCGCGGCGTGGTGCGCCGCGCGAAGCGCACTCCCCCCGGGCGTGCCGCCGGAGCGGCGTTCGTGGGCCGCGCATGAGGAGGAAACTCCTCATTGCCGTGCCGCTGCTTGCCCTGGTGACGCTGGCGGCGTGGATGCTCCGGCCCAAGCATGAAACGCTGGGAGAAGCGTTTGTCAGCGCGAGCAAATGGTAATGCTGCATTACGGTGAGCGGGTGGACGTGATCGGCAAGCGCAATGACTACGTAAAGGTCCGCACCAACGCAGGCATGGTTGGCTGGGTGGAGAGCCGGCAGTTAATGGAACCAGCCCTGTGGCAGCGCAGCGTCAAGCTGCTCGACGAAACCAGAGGAATGCCAGTGCAGGCGCGCGGGCGCACCAAGGTCTCCACCAATATGCGCGTCCAGCCTGGGCGGACGGAGTCACGCGTCTATCAATTCGGACGAAACGTGCCGGTGGAGATTGTAGGCCGCGCCGTGGCGGATTGGGTGCAAGTAACGGATGAGAAAGACGCATCGAATGAGCCGGAGGAAACGAAGAGAGAGGACTGGTTTCTGGTCCGCGGTGTTGCGACCCGAACGCCTGGGGACGCCTCGGCTCGCGGAGCCGAATCCGCGAACACCACGCAACCCGGCGACCAGACTGTGCCCATCGCCGGCTGGGTGGTGGCGCGTTTCGTCGAGTTGGATCTGCCAGATGCCGTGCGCGAAGGAGCGGCTTCCGCAAATATCCGCCCGATGGCGTGGTTTGAGCTGAATCGCGTGAACGACCCATCGGGAGCCAAGCCCCAGTACCTGCTGGCCGCGGCGCGCGGGCCAGAAGGGCAAGTCTGTGACTTTACGGGGCTGCGCGTTTACACGTGGCATGTCAAGAAGAGCCGATACGAGACTGCCTTCATCGAAAATAATCTGTGCGGCCAGCTACCTGTTCGCCTGGGCAAAGGACCCAAAGGCGAGCCTGAATTTCGCTTCCGCGTGATGGAAGGGAACAGAGAGGAACGTGTCTACCGCTTGAACCAGACGGTTGTGCGCCGCGTCCGGGAAGCGAGCAAAGCTTCCGGAAAACATGGTTCGGCGAGGCAGGCAAAGCCGGCGGCCAGATAACTCATTTTGTTCAGAGTCTTGTCGATTTGAACAGGGCGGTCGGACGGATATCCAGGGATGTCGCTCGCATTCTGAGATCACCGGGCTGGGGTGGAGAGTGAAACGATGACGCTGCATATCAGCGAGGCGGAAGCGCGTGCGGTATTAACGATGCCGATCGCGGTGGAGGCCGTGGAAGTAATTTCGCGCAAGCAGGCGACCGGGGAGGTGGTCGTCCACCCGCGCAGGCGATTCGAACTGCCCGGTGGCGGATTCTTTCACTATATGGCCGCCGCGGATTTCTCCCTGGGCTTTGTCGCCATGAAGCAGTACACCTTTGTGCGTGGCAAGCTGCGGTTTCTTGTTCCTATCTACGAAATGTCGACGGGCGATTTGCTAGCGCTGATCGAAGCGGACTACATGGGGCAACTGCGGACCGGCGCGGCTTCCGGCGTGGCCACGAAATACCTGGCGCGCAAGGATGCTAGCGTCGCGGCAATCATTGGCACTGGGGGCCAGGCGAAGACGCAGCTCGAAGCGGTTGCGGCGGTTCGAAAGCTGGAATCCGCGCGTGCTTATGGGCGCGATGCGGCGAAGCGCGAGCAGTTCTCGGAAGAGATGGCCAAACGGCTGGGCATTCCAGTACATAATTGCTCATCTGCGGCAGAGGCAGTGCACGGTGCGGACATCGTCTCCACAGCCACAACCGCCTCGCAGCCGGTTGTATTTGGCGCCAATCTGTCACCCGGGGTCCACATCAATGCCATTGGAGCCAACCACGCGCACAAGCGCGAGCTGGACGATGACGCAGTCGCCAGCGCCGACATCATTGTCGTGGATTCCGTGGAACAGTCGCGGCAGGAAGCGGGCGATCTGATCATCGCTTTTCATGGCGACGAGAGTTGCTGGACAGGGGTCAAAAAGCTTTCCGAGATTGTCGCCGGAAAGGCAAGCGGAAGGACCAGTGATACAGAAGTCACGCTCTTCAAGTCAAATGGGATTGCGTCCTGGGATCTCGCGGTGGCAATAAAGGTCTACGCGATGGCGCGAGAGAAAGGCCTTGGAAGGGAATTGCCACTTTGGAGTGACGGCGCGAAAGGCTAGGAAAGCAGTCTAACTGCTTTGTTCATGCAGCTTGCGGCGCAGGGCATCATGCAGCCGGGACTTCACGTCACCCGGCAGATCGATCGGTTTCGAATCGCAGAAGACATCCACGGTCAGCCTGGTTTGATCGACCACCATCTTACACTCTTCACAGTGTTCCAGATGGCGCTCCAGTTCCTGCTTCACCGATAGAACGAGTTCACCGTCGATATAGTCCGAAATCTCGCGAATGACGCCCTTACAATTCAATTTGTGCCACCCTGCCGAAAGTAGCGATTCAGCTTCTGCCGGAGTTTGAGCCGGGCCCGCAACAGCCTGGATTTTACCGCGGGAACCGAAATGCCGAGCACTTTGGCTGTTTCTTCGGTCGAAAGCTCTTCGACGTCGCGCAGCACAAAAACAACGCGGAAGTCCGGCTCGAGTTTATCGATGACCTCAGACAGGATTTCGTGCATTTCCGTCTGGGCAAACCGCTGCTCCGGGCTTGGCCCCCAATCCTCAAGCTCGCGGGGCATGAGGTCTTCGTCGCCTTCCACTGGCTCGTCGAGTGAAAACTGATTCGGGCGGCGTTTGCGGAGGCGCATCAGCGCTTCGTTCGCGGCGATGCGCACCAGCCAGGTGTAAAAGCGGGAGTCTTCCTGGAAGTCCTTGAGATGCGCGTAAGACTTGAGAAAGGCGTCCTGCATGGCGTCCTCGGCGTCTTCGCGATTCCGTGTGATGTTCATGGTCAGCCGGAAGATTTTCGCTTCATAGCGGTTTACCAGCTCTTCGAAGGCCTGCGAGTCGCCGCGCTTGGCGGCGGCAACGAGCAGATGTTCGTCGTCGCGCGCAACGGTGGAAGGCAAACG
>WNGO01003348.1_pt1 | contig 10312 bp, 10 predicted proteins | sample 5400511 | NCBI WGS metagenome assembly WNGO01 (sample SAMN13153380, study PRJNA577476) | soil metagenome | isolation source: 20 cm soil or saprolite under Garry oak tree replicate 2 | place: USA:California | collected 2016-06-15
CGGATCGGCCTCGCCCTCTCCGACGAGACGCAGACGCTCGCCCAACCGCTCACTACCCTCACGCGCCGCGCCGGCAAGCGATTCCCCATGGCGCCGCTACTCGAACAGGTCGCCAAACACAATGTTGTAGCGATCATCGTCGGTCTCCCCCTGGATGCCTCGGGGGCCGAGGGTGACGCCGCTCACGCCGCGCGGAGCCTCGCCGATGATATCAAGAGGCGCGTGGGAGAGCTGGAGGTGACCATGTGGGACGAGCGGATGACGACGGCGCGGGTCCTGGCAGCGGTGCGTGAGATGGGTGGCTCGACCCGTGGCCGGAAGGAAGACGTCGACGCGATGGCTGCAGCGTTGCTGCTGCAGCACTATCTCGATGCGCAGAAGGGCACGGCGCTGTGACGAAACGTGCGTCGTGCGTCGTGCGTTATGCGTGGGCGTTGCTCGTCTTCACGATCTCGTGCGGCAAGCCCGATCCCGACAAGTATCAGTCGGTCGCCGACCGGATCATGGTCATCATTCCGCGCGGCGCGACCTACTACCAGGCGCTCGATTCCCTCGAGTCGCGGGGCGTGATCAAGAGCCGCGACTGGTTCAGCCTCTACGCGAGAGTGCGCGGGCTGCCGTCCAACCTGAAGAGCGGCGTGTACACCTTCGACCCCGATGAGAGTTGGAGCAGCGTGGTCAGCACGCTGAAGAGCGGCCGTGGCCTCGAGGTCCGCTTCACCGTCACCGAGGGGATGATGGGATTCGAGGTTGCCGAGCGCGCCCGTTCCTGGTTGGGCGTGCCGCGTGATTCCTTCGTCGCCGCCATGCGCGACACGTCACTCGAGCGCGAGCTCGGCATACTGTCGAGTCGGGCAGGCGTCGAGGGCTACATGTATCCGACCACGTACGTCGTGCCGATGCGCATGCGCGCGCGCGAGCTCGTGAAGCTCATGACGCACGAATTCATCGCGCGCTGGCAGCCAGAATGGGACCGGCGCCTCGCCGAGCTGAACATGACGCGGCACGAGATCGTCACCCTCGCCTCCATTATCGAGGCCGAAGTGCGGTATCGTCCCGACCGGCCGTACGTCTCCGCGGTCTATCACAACCGGCTCAAGCGCGGCATGGCTTTGCAGGCGGACCCGACGATCATTTACGCGCATGGCCGTCGGATGCGGCGGGTGTGGGAGAAGCAGCTGCAGATTCGCTCGCCCTACAACACCTACCTGAATCCCGGATTACCGCCGGGCCCCATCACGCAGCCCAGCGACTCGAGCATCATCGCGGCGCTGTATCCGGCGCCGGTCGGCTATCTCTACTTCGTTGCGCAGCCAGATGGTAAGCACATCTTCTCGGCGACGTACAACGATCATTTGGCGGCGATACGGCGGGTGAGGCAGCGGCGATAGAGACGGCGGCGAGGTGAAACGGCGGCGAAGGGGCGGCAAAGTCACATCACAGCAGCGTGCAATCCTCGTGCAGCGATCTCTGGACTCGATGCGCCCAGCACTGCACCAATCACTGCTACGCCCGTCGCGCCGGCGTCGATCACCGAGCGCGCGTTCGTCGATGTAATGCCCCCAATTCCGACTACCGGCGTCCCCTCCGGAGCAAGACGGGCGAGCGAAGCAAAGCCGTCCGGGCCGAGCGCGGGCCCAGCGTCAGCCTTGGTGGGAGTAGCGAAGCAGGGCCCGACACTCCAATAATCGGCCGTGGCCGGAGCGCGGGCCGCCTCCTCCGGCGACCCGACCGAGAGGCCGAGCAGAAACCCGGCGGGCAGGTGTGGACGCAGGGCGTCGAGGGGCGGATCATCCCAGCCGAGGTGGGCGCCGGCGGCGCCAGCGGCGAGCGCAATATCCACGCGGTCGTTGACCAGCACAGGAACGGGGAGGGCGGCGACCAGCGCGCCGGTCAACTCCAGGATTTCCGCCGGCGTGCCATCTTTCCAGCGCACCTGGATCATCGTCGCGCCGCCCTGCACCGCGGCGCGACAGACCGCGACCGCATCCCGCCCCTTGAGGAGAACGGGATCGGTGATCACCATCAAGCGCAACTGATCGGCAAGCGACATGACCAAGATCCTGCGCGGCCTGCGTGGCGCGACCACGGCGACCGCCAATACGAGTGAAGCGATTCTCGAGGCGACGGAGGAGCTGCTCTCCACGCTTCAGGAGGCGAACGGCTTCGCGCCGGAAGACGTGGAGAGCGCGATCTTCACTTCGTCCCCCGACCTCACCGCCGAGTATCCCGCTCGCGCCGCCCGCGGGCTCGGCTGGACCGACGTGCCGCTGCTTGGGGCCGCGGAAGTCGCCGTGCCCACCGGCTTGCGGCTCTGCATTCGCGTGTTGCTACACTTCTACACGACCAAGTCTCAGCGCGCTCTCAAACATATGTACTTGCGAGGGGCATCCAAGCTGAGACCGGATCGATGACGGTCAAAGTCACCGCGCGAGGCGCCGAGCGCTGGAAGCAAGGCCATCCATGGATCTATCGCAGCGACGTCGCTGAAGAGCCCGATAAGAAGCCGGGCATCGTTCCCGTCACGGATCGCAAGGGCAAGTTCCTCGGCCAGGCACTCTACTCGCCGAGCTCGGAGATCCGGCTACGCCTCCTCACACGCGGCGACGAATCCATCGACGCTCAGTGGTGGACCGCGCGCATCTCGGCGGCGGCGGCTCGCCGCAACGGCATCGCGGCCAGCGCGTGGCGCGTCGTGCACGCCGAGGCCGATGGCCTGCCGTCGCTCATCATCGACAAGTACGGACCGCGGATCGTGGTGCAGCTGCTGTCGGCGGGACTGGAGACCGCGCGGGCGGAGGTGCTCGCGGGAATCACGGCGGCGCTCGCTCCCGAAGGGATCCTGCTCCGCAACGACGCGGCGGTTCGGCGTCACGAGGGGTTGCCTTCGGAGGTTCTGTTGGCGTTCGGGCAGGTTCCGGAAGTTGTGGAGGTTGTCGAGGATGGTCTGAAGTACCTCGCGGCACCTTGGTCAGGCCAGAAAACGGGTGCGTTTCTCGACCAGCGGGAGAATCGGGCGCTGGTCGGACAGCACACCCGTGCGGGCGGTCGCGCCCTCGATCTCTTCACATATCACGGCTCATTCGCGTTGCACCTCGCGCGGAAAGCCAAAGAGGTCGTGGCGGTCGACCAGAGTACCGAAGCGCTTGCACGCGGCGCCGAAAACGCCGGTCTCAATGGGATCAGCAACATCGACTGGCGCGACGGGAATGCGTTCGACCTGGTCCGCGAGCTGGAACGGCGCCGCGAGCAGTTCGACACGATCGTGGTCGATCCGCCCGCGTTCGCCAAGACGAAAGCGAACCTCGAGCGGGCCGTCGCGGGCTACAAAGAGATCAATCTGCGGGCGATGAAGATCCTGGCACCTGAGGGCGTGCTCTTCACGTCGTCATGCTCGTACCACGTGAGCCGCGATGTTTTCAACGCAATGTTGGTCGATGCGGCCCGTGACTCCGGCCGCCGCATGCAGCTTCTCGCAGCCACCGGCGCCGCCGCTGATCATCCGGAGCTGCTCAATGTCCCTGAGACCGGTTACCTGAAAGCCGTACTGCTCAGGGCAGTTTGAGAATCCAGGCCGCGATCGCGTTTGCCACGTCAGGCATGATGGGTACCGTGGGATTCTGATAGGTCGGCATCTGACCCACCACTGTCGTGTCGGTCGTCTGCTTCAGCACGTGATTCGCCAGTGGCACCACGACGAGCTGGGCGTCAGGCTTGGCCGTATGCAGCCGATCGGCGTCCGCCACAGTCACCTGCAGATCCCTACCTCCCTGCACGATCAGCACGGGCTGTCGCACAGATCGGATCGCCGCCGGGGGATCGAAAGCTGTGAGCGACTTCATGAATGACAGGTTGATCGGGACGAAGAGGGGGCCAAGCTGCGGCGGCACGTCTTTCGGCTGCTCGCCGCGGAGATACTGCGCCATGGCGGTGTCGTATCGGACCAGCGTCGCGCTGTCGAACTGCCGCCCGAGCTGTTCGCGCATCACGACACCCAGCGGTCGGCCCAAACCGGACACGCTGATCACCCCAGCGACTGGCGCACCTTGGCGCGCCGCGATCAGAGCCAACGCAGATCCTTCGCTGTGTCCCAGCAGCACCACCTTCGAAAATCGTGAATCGTGCGCCAGCGACTCCGCCGCCGCACGCGCGTCGGCCGCGAAATCATCTAACGTCATCTTCGTCAGGTCGAACGTCCCCTTCGTTCCCGGCATTGCGCGCTTGTCGTAGCGCAACGACGCTATGCCGCGCTGGGCCAATTGCCAGGCGAGCTGCGCGTAGGAATTGGGTCGGATCCCCATCAGGGAGTTGCCGTTCCGATCTGTGGGGCCGGAGCCCGCGATGATCACGACGACGGGCACGCGCCCGGTCGCGCCACGCGGGATGACGAGCGTTCCCCCCAACTCGAGAGCGCCGCTCTCGATCGTGTAGGGCGACTCCACCGCCACTCCTGGTGCGATGGTGTCGGCAGTCTGTACGCTCATTGCGACGAGCACGAGGCTAAGGACGGTCATGTTTTTCCCGTTTCCACAGGACGTACGACTGCACGATCGGGATCACCGACATGATGAGAATCGCCGCAATGAACAGGGGCAGGAACGCGCCGGGCGGGAGAAACGCGCAGGTGACGATGACCAATCCCCCGAGGACCATCAACCAACCGCCGGTGCGATGCGTCTTCCGCCAGACCGTATCACTGGACAGGGTCCAAGGCGTACGAATGCCCACGAACCAGTTGGGCTCGACACGTGTGAGGTAGTTACCCAGGACGATGAAAAGCAGCCCGACGCCGATCGGCATGGTCCGGCCGATCTTCACGGGATAGCCGAGGCCGGTCGCAACGATCATCCCATGGCCGATCAAAATGAACAGGATCACGGCATTCGCGATCAGCCAATACGTGCCGATGAACTTGGTGTAGTTCGCACGCCGTGGGTCCAGTTTGGGCAGCACGTTGAACAACCCCGTCATCACGATGATGACGAGCGGCATGATCGCCACGGCCACGAGACGGCTGGAAAAGCCGTCCGCCACGCCCCGCACATTCCAGTGCGTCGCGACGGTCGGCGGCAGCTGCGGATAGGCCCAAAGGGAGACAGCCACGGCCACCGCCGCAATCACGAGACCAAACCAGCGGCTACGCATGCTTTTCTCCTTCCCCGCCGAAGCGGGTCATGAAGTAGCGCACGACTTCCTGAAAGACGGTCGTATTGAGCCGGTAGCGGATGAACTGGCCTTCGCGCTCGGTGGCGACGAGGTCGGCCGCCTTGAGCACGCCGAGGTGGTGCGACACTGACGCGAACGCGATCGGGAATTGCTCGGCGATTTCCCCTGCCGTTAGAGTCTTCTCGGTCAGGAGCTCGAGGATCTTGCGCCGCGTTGGGTCAGCGAGAGCTCGGAACAGCGAGTCGTCCATGGGCATAGACATTTATACAATTGTCTAAATATGTCAAGTAAGTTGACTAAATCAGCCCCCATCACAAGCTTACACACCATGTCCCCAGCGGACAAAGCCCTGGAACGGTCGCGCGCCGTGCGTCGCGTGCTCGGTGGACTGCTCGTGGCCAACATCGCTGTGCTCATCACCAAGGCCACGATCGGCACCCTGGCAGGCTCACTCGCCGTGCTCGGCGACGCCCTGCACTCGTCCGTCGACGCCGCTTACAACGTGTTGGGTCTCGTGGTCGTGAGGGTGGCTGCCAAGGAACCCGACGAGGACCATCCGTACGGTCACGGCAAGTTCGAGACGCTGGGCGCGCTCGCGATAGTCGTGTTCCTGTCCGTCACGTGCTTCGAGCTGGTACGCAGCGCGATCGGTCACCTTGCTACGGGAGGCCACTCCGTTCAGGTAACCAACATCGCCCTCGGTCTCCTGTTCGCGACGCTCGCCACCAACATCGTCGTGGCATGGTACGAGAATCGGCGTGGTCAGGAGCTGTCGAGCGAGCTGCTGATCGCGGACGCCGCGCACACCCGCACCGACGTCTTCATTACGATCGGCGTGTTGATCGGCGTCCTGCTTTCCCGTCGCGGCCTCACTTGGGTGGACCCGGTCGTCGCGATCGTGATCGCGCTGCTGATCGTGCGTGTGGCGTATCAAATCCTGTCGCGGGCGGTGCCTGTCCTCGTGGACGAGCGGGCGATTCCTGAACCCACAATCCGCCAGTCGGCGCAGGCCGTCGAAGGGGTGAAGAGCGCCTACGGGATCCGGTCACGCGGAGGAAACGCCGGCGGGGGGGTCCGCTACGCCGAAGTCACGATCGCCGTGGATTCGGCTGCCAACGTCGCCGACGCGCACGCGATCGCCGATGCAGTCGAAGAACGTTTGAAGAAAGACCTGGAGCTCGAAGAAGTGACGGTGCACGTCGAGCCATGCTGACCTCCGTGCCACTGCACGCGAGTAAGACGGGGATGACCCCCGTCCGCCGCGCTCCGCGATCGCTGAAACAGGAGTACCAGGAGTTCATCCTGCAGCGGCTGGAGGAGTACAAGAATACGGTACCGCGCGCGGAGCTCCTGAGAATCGGCGACGAGGCAGTGCGCGAGCTGCAGAGCGCCCAGGACCAATATCTGCTCACCGAAGTGCTGCTGCTCGAGCATGTCGATCGCATCATCGCGCGCCGCCTACGGCTGCCGTCGTTTCCGCGCTGGCGCCAGAAGCATCGCGCGCTGCGGGAAGCGCAGCGGGCACCGACGCATTGGGGCCTGGACCGCGGCCATCCCATCGTCCCCTGGGCCGCGCGAATCGAGCCGGGCGACGTCATCGTCGTGCTCGGCGCGGCCGCACTGGGCGAGGCGCTGTTCCTGGCGGCGCACGACGCCGAGGTGTTCCTGCTGGATCAGGATCTGGGAGCGGTCGAAGCGGCGGAGGGTCGCGCCGTCGCCGAACAGCTCGCCGGCGCGTTTCAGGCGCTGGTTATCAATTTCGGGAGCTGGTTCCCCGACCTGTCGCCCTCACTGGTCGCAATCGCGCCGGGGAGTCTCAGCCAGCTGCGCGCCAAACAGCGCGGGTCGCTGATCGCCGATCTCCAGGTGCGGACGCCGTCGGGCGGCGTGCACGTCATTCTGCCGCCGGCGAACGACAACCGCGGAGTCATTCCCCTGGCCCCCGAGGCGCTCCAGACGCTGTACAGAGGCTGGCAGGTGCAGACGGGTCGTCGGTCCAAGCGCTCCGGATTTACGGCGATCAAGCCGCCGCGTCAGCTCGACGCGGCGTTGAACGTGTCCGATTGACGCTTCGGGCTTCGCTCAAGTTCATAACACGTTGGCACGTCGGCACCTAGCACGAGAGCGCAGCGGCAGGATTGTTGCTTGGCTCGCGGGCATGACAAGCCTTCCTATGGTCCTCGACGACGAGCCAATGGGCATCATCCTGCGGGCCGGCCAGCAGATCCTGCGGCCCGCCAAGATCTGGGCGTACTGCTGGTTCCTCGATGAAGGGGAAGATGGCGATCACACGCATCGCCACCTCCCGGTAGACCCCAAGATCTAGCAGCACCACATTCGGCTGCCTATTTATCAGGCATGCCGAGCCTCACAGTAGATGGTCGTCTCTTAAGCGCATCTGAAGGCCAGACGATCCTCGATGCCGCACGGGTGTCTGGCATCGAGATCCCCACGCTCTGCTGGTATCCCACGTTGTCGATCGTCGGCAACTGCCGCATCTGTCTCGTCTCGGTCGAAGGTCAGGCGAAGCTCATCCCGGCGTGCGCCACCAAAGTCGCTGACGGGATGGTGGTGACCACGCAGTCCCATGCCGCGGTCGAAAACCGCAAGGGCGTGCTGCGCCTCCTCGCCGAGCGCTACCCTGCCGATCACCTGCGCAACGGCGGGCGGGCCAACCCGCGCAACGAGTTCGAGCGGTATCTCGTCCAATACGACGTCGTCCCGACCGCCGTCGAAGGCCGCGATCTGCCGCTGCGCTCCGGCGACGAGCGGCCCGGCGATCCAATGATCCGACACGACATGTCCACGTGCATCCTGTGCACGCGCTGTGTGCGCGCCTGCGAGGACATTCAGGTGGTGGGAGTGCTCGATGTCGGGTTCCGCGGCGAGCACACCGAAATCATCGTCGGCGCGGACGGCGATCCGGATAAAGCGGGCTGCACCTGGTGCGGCGAGTGCGTTCGCGTCTGCCCCACCGGCGCGATTTTCGAGGTGATGCCACGGCAGCGGTTCGCCCCCGAGCAGATCCGGCATCCGGAGAAGGTCGTGCGCTCGGTCTGTCCCTACTGCGGCGTGGGCTGCCAGGTCGATCTGCAAGTTGCCGGCAACACGGTTATCCGCGTCACCTCCCCGGACATCGAGCTGAACACCCCCAACCAGGGCTCCACCTGTGTGAAGGGTCGCTTCGGCTATGACTTTCCCCAGCATCGGGATCGTCTGACCAAACCGTTGATTCGACGAGGCTGGGAGAAGCTGGATGGAGCATGGAAATGGAAAGGGCCGAAAGGCGCCGAGCGCCGGGCTGGTCCCTGGCGCACCATCGAGGGTGAGGGCCGGCGCGACAAGCCCGGCACCCCGCCCCGCGCAACCGGCAAGAGCGTGCGACAGCTGCCGCTGCTCGAGCGGCTCGACCTGGACATCCGCGATCGGGTCGCGACGCCTGAGGACTGGTACGCGCCGTTCCGCGAAGCCAGTTGGGACGACGCCCTCGAGCTAACGGCGCAGGAGCTGCTGCGGCTCAAGGCCGCCCGCGGGCCCGATGCGCTCGCCTGCTTCTCCTCGGCGAAATGCTCGAACGAAGAGAACTACTTGATGATGCGCATGTTCCGCGGCGCACTGGGCACGAACAACGTGGACCACTGCACCCGGCTGTGTCATTCGACGTCCGTGGCCGCGATGCAGCGCGCGATCAACACCGCTGCGGCATCGGGCTCGATGCGGGAAATCGAGCAGGCGTGCGACGTGATCTTCATCGCCGGCGCCAACACGACCGAGTCGCACCCGGTGTTCGGCGCGGCGCTGAAGCGCGCGCACGAAAAGCGCGCCAAGCTGATCGTGGCCGATCCGCGCCGCACGGAGCTCGCCGGCCGCGCCGACATCCACCTGCAGATGCAGCCCGGCACCGACGTCGCCCTCTACTCGGCGATGTTGAACCACATTTTGGGACTAGGGTTGGAGAATAGGGATTTCATCGCCAAGCGCACGCATGATTTTGAGAAGGTCCGCGAAGCCGTAAAGCCCTACACGCCCGAGAAAGCGGCGAAGATCACCGGCGTCCCTGCCGAGAAGATTCGCAGCGCCGCCGAGATGTACGCCCGCGGGCCGAACACCAGCTCGCTGTGGGCGATGGGCCTCACGCAGCACGCCAACGGCACGGACATCGTGACGTCGTTCCTCAACATGATGTTCGCGTGCGGCATGATCGGCCGCTGGGGAGCCGCGATGCTGCCGATTCGCGGGCAGAACAACGTGCAGGGCGCGTCCGATGTCGGCGCGATTCCCTTCGTCTATACCGACTATCAGCCGGTCGGCGATCGCAAAGTGCGCGAGCGCTTCGCGAAGACCTGGAGCGTGCCCGAAGAATCGCTGTCGCTCAAGAGTGGCCTCATGGTCACCGAGGTGGTGAAGCCCGAGAGCGGCGTCCGCGGGATGTACATCATGGGTGAGAACCCCGTCATCTCCGACCCCGACATCGCCCATGCCGAGCACTGGTTCCAGGAACTCGAGTTCCTGGCCGTGCAGGATCTCTTCCTTACCGAGACGGCGCGCTACGCCGACGTCGTCCTGCCGGGCGCAAGCTTCGCTGAGAAGACGGGCACGTTCGTCAATACCGAGCGCCGCATCCAGCTCAGCCACAAAGCGGTCGACTCGCCGGGCGGCGCCCGCGGTGATCTCGAGATCCTGATGGATCTCACCAACCGGCTCGGCCTGTCCACGACGTTCCGGAGCGCCGAGGACGTACTGCGCGAAATCGCGCGTGTGACGCCAAGCTGGCGCGGCGTCACGTACGAACGGCTGGAAGGCGCGGGTTTGCAGTATCCGGTTCCGGACGCCACGCATCCCGGCACTGCATTCCTGTTCGACCAGGCGTTTCCGACGGCCGACGGCCGTGCAACATTTGTGGCCGTCACGTATACAGATCCCGTCGAGCTTCCCGACGATCAATATCCGTTCGTGATGAACACGGGCCGTCAGCTCTACCACTGGCATACCGGCACGATGACGCGGCGCGCGAGCGGCCTCGATGCCCGCGAGCCGACGGCGATCGTCGAGATCCATCCCGAGGATGCCAAGCAGCTCGGCGTCCAGGAGGGCGAATTGCTCCGGATCACATCGCGACGCAACTCGATGATCACTGCCGCGCGCG
>WNGO01011461.1_pt1 | contig 10312 bp, 9 predicted proteins | sample 5400511 | NCBI WGS metagenome assembly WNGO01 (sample SAMN13153380, study PRJNA577476) | soil metagenome | isolation source: 20 cm soil or saprolite under Garry oak tree replicate 2 | place: USA:California | collected 2016-06-15
AGTGGGCCACGATGTCGAACGCCTGCTGAGTGGCCTTGCCGATCGTGAATTGCCAGTTGAAGCTCTCGTGGACGACGTAGGTCTTCCCCGTCACGGTCACGGCCTTCAGCCCGTCGAGCGTCGAGTCGAGGTGGAACTCGACGTTGCCGCTCGTGGAGAGGTTGTCGGTCGTGGTCGTGTGCACCGTCCCGCTGCCCATGAACGCTTCGCCCGTGCACGGATTGCTTCCGGTGTACGCGACCGGCTCCGTCGTCGACACCCCCGGACCCGCCGCCGCGCAGGTCACCGCAACGAGTGCGCCTGCGAACACGAGCAGGGCGGATGCCGCCCGCCTCGCGAAATGCCGCATGTTCGTCTCCCTTCGTTCCGCAGTTTCGGCGGGAGGTCCTGCCCCGGCCCGCCGCAAATTACGTATTTCCATGTGCATAACGCGTTAACCCTTGTTTTGGTAACGCTTGCCTTGACTGTCCAACGCGGCATCCGTACTCTGAGACGACCGATGACTCCTGCCACTCGCACCTTCTGGGCCTGGCGCTGCGAGCGGGGCGGGAGCCTGCGCCGGCGCTGAGCTAGGCCAGAGACAACCCGTTCCGCTCTCCTGCGACCTTCCGACCGGAAGGTCCTTTTTTTGTCCCCGCCTACTCCCGGAGGAGTTGTCTTGACCATCGCACCCGACATCGCAACCGATCTCGTCACACCGCTCGGCGCCTACCTGCGGCTGCGCCGCGAGGGCCGCGCCGCCTTCCTGCTCGAGTCCGTCGAGCGCGGACGCCTCGGGCGCCACTCGCTCGTCGGCTCCGGCTCCCATCTCTGTTACCTCGCCGAGGCCGAAGCCTGCGGCGAGCCCGTCGTCGGCTACCTCGCCTACGACTACGCGGCCCGGCTGGAGCCGACGGTCGAGCTTCCCGCGGAGAGCACCGGCCTGCCGGAGAGCCGCTTCCTCGTCGCCGACATCCTCGTCCGCTTCGACCACGTCCAGAACACCGCCGAGGTGATCCGCGGCGACCCGGACGAGGTGGCACGACTGTTCGCGCGCCCCGCGCCGCGCATGCCCAACGGGAACGGGCGCCGCGGCCTCGCCAAGCGCACGCCGGCGCGCGCCGGCTACGAGGAGCAGGTGCGCGCCGCGCAGGAGCACATTCGCGACGGCGACGCATTCCAGATCGTGCTCTCGCAACGCGCCGAGCGCCCGACGACGGCGTCGGCGCTCGACCTCTACCGCGCACTGCGGCGCGTCAACCCGTCGCCCTATCTGTTCCTGCTCGAGCTCGACGGCCTCGCCCTGATCGGCTCCTCGCCGGAAACGCTCGTCAAGTGCGAGGGGCACAGTGCGAGCCTCAACCCGATCGCGGGCACGACGGAGCGCGGGCCCGGCGACGCGGAGCGGCTGCTGGCGTCGGAGAAGGATCGCGCCGAGCACGTGATGCTCGTCGACCTCGGCCGGAACGACCTCTCCCGCGTGTGCGTTCCCGGCACGGTCGACGTGACGCGCTTCCTGGAGGTGGAGCGCTATTCGCACGTCACGCACCTCGTCTCACAGGTCAGCGGCGAGCTACGCGACGGTGTCGGGGCGTTCGACCTGCTGCGCGCGTGCTTCCCTGCAGGAACCGTCTCGGGCGCGCCCAAGGTGCGCGCGATGCAGATCATCTCCGAGCTCGAAGGACGGCGCCGCGGGCCGTACGCCGGCGCCGTCGGCTATGCGCTGCCGGACGAGCAGACGCTCGACACCTGCATCGCGATCCGCACGATCGTCCTGCGCGACGGCGTCGCGCACCTGCAAGCGGGCGCCGGGATCGTGGCCGACTCGGAACCCGCCGCCGAGCACGAGGAGTGCCTGCGCAAGCTCGCCGCCGTGGAGGCCGCGATCGACCTGGCGGAGTCCGAACAGCGGTGATCCTGCTCGTCGACAACTACGACTCGTTCACGCACAACCTCGCCCACCTCTTCGGCGAGCTCGGCGCGGACGTCGTCGTGCGCCGGAACGACGCGCCCGACCTCGAGCGGTTGCGGCCGTCGCGGCTCATCGTGTCGCCCGGCCCCGGCCGGCCGCCGGAACGCGTGGTCGCGCTCGTGCGTGACACCCGCGTCCCGACGCTCGGCGTTTGCCTCGGCCACCAGGCGATCGTGGAGGCCTTCGGCGGCGAGATCGGCTCCGCACGTGAGCTCGTGCACGGGAAGTCGTGCTTGGTGCAGCACGACGGCCGAGGCCTCTTCGCCGGACTCCCGGAAGAGCTCGAAGTGGGCCGCTATCACTCGCTCGCGGCGGCGACCGTGCCGGAGGTGCTCGAGGTGTCGGCGATGAGCGACGACGGCGAGGTGATGGCCGTGCGTCACCGCGACCTGCCCATCGACGGCGTCCAGTTCCATCCGGAATCGGTGCTGACGCCACTCGGCCGCGAGATCGCGCGAAACTTCCTGGCGAGATGATCCAGCAGGCGCTGCATCAGGTGCTCGACGGCCGTGACCTGACGCGGGACGAGACGCGCGAGGTGATGAGCGAGATCATGGCCGGCGCGGCGACGCCCGCGCAGATCGGCGGCTTTCTCGTCGCCCTGCGCGCGAAGGGCGAGACGGCGGACGAGATCGCAGGCTGTGCGGAGGCGATGCGCGCTCACGTGCTCCCCGTGCGGCCGCGTCGCGAAGATCTCGTCGACACGGCGGGGACGGGTGGAGACGGTGCGCGGACGATCAACATCTCGACTGCTGCGGCGCTCGTCGCCGCGGCCGCCGGCGCCGCCGTCGCGAAGCACGGGAACCGTGCCGTGTCGTCGGCTTGCGGATCCGCCGACGTGCTGGAGGCACTCGGCTTCACCCTCGAGCAGGAACCGGAGCGCATCGCCCGGTCGATCGACGAGCTCGGCTTCGGGTTCCTGTTCGCCCCCTCCCATCATCCCGCGATGCGCCACGCCGCGCCCGTGCGCAGGGAGCTCGCGACGCGCACCGTCTTCAACGTGCTCGGCCCGCTGACGAACCCGGCCGGGGCGCGCGCGCAGGTCGTGGGCGTCTACTCGGCCGAGCTCGTGCGCACCATCGCCGACGTGCTCGCGGCGCTCGGTGCGCGGCGGGCGTTCGTCGTGCACGGCGCGGGCGGCATCGACGAGCTCTCTCCCGTCGGACCGAATCTCGTCGCCGAGGTCGTCGACGGCTCGGTGCGCGAGCGCACGCTCGATCCCGAGCAAGAGCTGGGCCTTCCGCGCTGCGACGTCGCGGAGCTGCGCGGCGGCACGCCGGCGGAGAACGCCGCCGCGGTCCGGGAGGTGTTCGACGGAGCGAACGGCGGGCGCCGCAACGCGATCCTGCTGAACGCTGCAGGCGCGATCGCCGCGGCGGGCCACGCGGAGGACCTGCGCGAGGGGCTCGAGCTCGCGCGCCAGACCGTCGACTCCGGTGCGGCTGCCGAACGCCTCGAGCAGCTCATCGCTTTCTCCCGCCAGACTGTCACTGCCTGATGGGCAGGTTTCGGGACGCCCTCGCAGCACCCGGCCTCGGCGCGATCGCCGAGGTCAAGCGCCGCTCCCCGTCGGCCGGCGACCTCCGGCTCGACGCCGACCCGGCGCGCCTCGCGGCTCAGTTCGCGAACGCGGGCGCGGCAGCGATCTCGATCCTCGTCGACGAGCGCTTCGGCGGCTCGCTCGACGACTTGAAGGCGGCGCGGTCGGCGACCGCCGCACCGCTGCTGGCGAAGGGATTCTTCAGCGAGGAGCTCGACCTCCTCAAGCTGAAGCTCGCCGGCGCCGACGCCGCGCTCGTCATCCTTCGCGACGTAGACGACCAGCGCGCCGCGGCGCTCGTCTCATACGCGCGCGAGCTCGGGCTCGAGACGCTCGTCGAGGCGCACGACGCGAACGAGCTCCACCGCGCGGTCGCGCTCGGCGCGGAGGTGATCGGCGTCAACGCGCGGGACTTGACGACCTTCGAGATCGATCGCGCAGAGCAGCTGGACCTCGTCGCTCGACTCGGCGGGCACGACGCGGTCGTCGTCGCCGAGAGCGGTGTGCACACGCGCGCTCACGGCGCGGCCGCGGAGCTCGCCGGCGCCGACGCGATCCTCGTCGGCTCTGCCTTGATGCAGGCCGACGATCCGGCCCAGAAGCTGCGCGAGCTGCTGTCGCGGCCGCTCGTAAAGGTGTGCGGGTTGACCCGCCAGGACGACGTCGACGCGGCCCTCGACGCCGGCGCAGACATGCTCGGCTTCATCCTCGTCCAGCACAGCCCCCGCCGCGCGCCGGCTGTCCTCGACGTGCCGGGGGACCGGCTGAGCGTCGCCGTGTTCGTCGGCGACGCAGAGGACGCCGGCTCCGATCTCGTGCAGGTCTACCAGCGCGAGGAGGGCCGGGTGCGCGGGCGCGACGCCGTGCTCTTTCGAAACGGACGCGCCGTTGCACACGTGGTCGACCTTCCCTGGCAGGACCGCGATCCGCTGCATCTGCAGCGCGCAGCCGCACGCGAAGGGCGCGTCATGCTCGCCGGCCGCCTCGGCCCCGACAACGTGCGCGAGGCCGTGCGCGCCGTTCGGCCGTGGGCGGTCGACGCGGCGTCGCGACTCGAGGCCGAGCCGGGCGTGAAGGACCACGACAAGGTCCGCGCCTTCGTCGCGGCGGCTCGATGAGCACAACAGCTCGACGCAGGCTGGCGTGAGGCGCAGGCGGACGAATCGTTCCGCGCGGAGCTCGACGAGCTCGGCCGGACGTTCGCCGGACGCACGACACCTCTGACGCGTGCCGAGCGCTTCGCGCCGGGGAAGCGCGTCTACCTGAAGCGCGAGGATCTCCTCCACACCGGGGCGCACAAGCTCAACAACGCGCTGGGGCAAGCGGTCCTCGCACGGCGGCTCGGCAAGAGCCGCATCGTCGCGGAGACCGGCGCCGGCCAGCACGGCGTCGCAACCGCCACGGTGTGCGCGCGCTTCGGCCTCGAGTGCGTCGTCTACATGGGCGAAGAGGACATGCGCCGCCAGCGCCCCAACGTCGAGCGGATGGAGTTGCTCGGCGCCGAGGTGCGTCCGGTCGACTTCGGGACGCGCACGCTGAAGGAGGCGACGAGCGAGGCGATCCGGGACTGGATCACGAACGTCGCGACGACGCACTACCTGATCGGGTCGTGCGTCGGCCCGGCGCCCTATCCGGAGATCGTGCGCGAGCTCCAATCGGTAATCGGCCGCGAGGCGCGCGCCCAATTCCTCGAGGCAGAGGGCCGGCTGCCGGAGGTCGTGCTCGCCTGTGTGGGCGGTGGCTCGAACGCGATCGGGATGTTCGCGGGCTTCCTCGACGACGCGCAGGTCCGCCTCGTCGGCGTCGAGGCCGCCGAGGCGGCATCGCTCGGCACTGGCCGCGCGGCCGTGCTCCACGGCGCTCGATCCTCGGTGCTCGCCGACGCGGACGGGCAGATCGCCGATGCGCACTCGATCTCCGCGGGGCTGGACTACCCGGGCGTCGGCCCCGAGCATGCATGGCTCCGCGACAGCGGCCGCGCGGACTACCTCACGACAACCGACGACGAGGCGCTGGTCGCGTTCCGCGAGCTGACGCGGCTCGAGGGGATCATCCCCGCGCTCGAGCCGGCCCATGCGCTCGCGCGCGTGCGCGAGCTCGACGAGCAACACGTGCTGGTCTGCCTGTCGGGACGCGGCGACAAGGACCTGGCCGAGGTGCTCGCGCACTGACGTACAGCTTCCCCGAGACGCTACGCACCTCCGAATTGCTGCTGCGCCCGCCCACCGACGCCGACATCGACGCGATCGCGCCCGCATTCCGGGATCCCGAGGTCGGCGGCGAGGCGGGCCTCCCGCCCGTCGACGGCGACACGCTGCGCACGATGCTGCGCGAGCAGCTGCCGTGGATGCACGAGCGCGGGCTCCTGGCACCGTACGTGATCGAGGACACCAGCACGGGCCGGCTCCTCGGCGGGGCAAACCTCCGTCTGTTCGACCCGATGCGCGACACGGTCGAGCTCGGCTATTGGCTGTTCGTCGAGGCGCGCGGCCGCGGAGTCGCGACGCGCGCGGTGCGCGCACTCGTCGACGACTCTCATGCTCGCGGCATCGTCCGCGTCGAGGCGCACGTGCGGCTCGGGAACGTCGCGTCCGAGCGCGTGCTCGAGCGCGCCGGCTTCGAGCGCGAAGGCGTCAAGCGCAAGCTGCTGCGCCAAGGCGGCACGCGCGTCGACGCCACGCTGTTCGCGATCGTCGCGCCGGACCTCGAGTGAAGACGCTCGTCATCTACTTGATGGCCGGGAAGGCGACCCCCGAGCTGGCGGCCGCGGCCGCCGAGGGCGGCGCGGACATCGTCGAGCTCGGCTTCCCCTTCTCCGACCCGCTGGCCGACGGCCCCGTGATTCGCCGCGCCGGCGAACAAGCGCTCGCAGAGGGCATGCGCACAGAGGCGTGCCTCGAGTGCCTCGCGCGCGCGCGTGAACTGATACCGCGAACGCCGTTGGTGCCCATGACCTATGCGGCGCTGCTCGAGGCGTACGGCTGGGAGCGCTTCGTAGAGCACGCGGGCGGCGCCGGCGCGACGTCGCTGATCGTCGCCGACCTGCCCGCCGGCGAGCGGCCCGAGCTGAGCCGCGTGCAGCTCGTCGCGCCGACCTCGACAGACGAACGCCTCCGCCTCGCCGCGCAGCAGACCGACGGGTGGCTCTACCTCGTCACTCTGACCGGCACGACAGGCGCACGGAAGGAGGTCTCGCCCGCCCTCGCGGGGCTCGTCGAGCGTGCCCGTGCCGTCGCCGACGTGCCGCTGTACGCAGGGTTCGGGATCTCAACACCGGAGCATGCGCGCGCGACCGCACGGCTCTGCGACGGCGTCGTCGTCGGGTCGCGCGCGGTCGAGGTTGCACAGGAGGGGCCTCAGGCCCTGCGGGCATACGTCCGCTCGCTCCGCGAAGCTCTCGACTCGTTGTGACCTGGCTCGTCCTCTTCGACGTCGACGGCACGCTGCTGCTCACTCACGACGACGTGTACGTGGAGGCCAACCGGATCGCGCTGACGGCGGTGTACGGCGCGACGCCGGACGGCGCCGACGTCCCGGGCGACACGGCGCCTGCGCACACGCGCCGTGCACTCGCAGCCGCCGGCTTCTCGGGGGCCGAGATCGACGCCGGCCTGCGGCGCTGGTGCGAGGCCTTCTCGACGCAGTACTTGAGCCTCCTCGCGGGCGCGGACACGAGCCACTGGGAAACAGGCGTCGGCGCACACGAGACGATCGCAGCCCTCGAGCACCCCGCATTGTTGACGGGGAATCCGCCGGCAGTCGCGCACGCGCGAATGGAGCGGCTCGGCCTCGGGCAGTACTTCCCGCCGGGGCAGGGCGCCTTCGGCTGTGAGCGCGAACAACGGTCGGAGCTGTTCGCACTTGCGCGCGAGCGTGCCGGCGGTTGGCCGGTGGAACGCACGGTCGCGGTCGGCGACACACCGATCGACATCTCCAGCGCGCACGATGCCGCCTGTCGTTGCGTCGCCGTGACGAGCGGGCAGTACGCGCGCCATCAGCTCGCGTCGGCGGACGTCGTGATCACGGAACTGCCGCAGCTCGCGTCCGCGTTGCGCGCGCTGGACACGTGATCGCGCGATAAGCGAACCGAATCGCACTTCACCTGCTCGCTTCACTAACTAAAGCGGCGCCGCGGCGTCCGATCGATATCGGGCCAGATATCCCTCGGGCTCGTGGCGGCGCTGCTAAGGGAGACGAGATGACCGAAAGCGTGGGGCGGAGCGCTTGGCACGGGATCGAAGTCCGCCATCTGGCTGCGCTGCAAGCCCTTGCCGAAGAAGCCTCGTTCCACGGCGCCGCGCGTCGCCTCGGGTACTCGCAGCCGGCCGTCAGTCAGCAGCTCGCGGCGCTCGAGCGCATCGTCGGGACGCAGCTGGTCAACCGTCCGCGCGTGTCGCAGCCGTTGACGTTGACGGAGGCAGGGACGCGCTTGCTCGTGCACGCCCGCGCGGTTCAGGCGAGCCTCGCAACAGCCGAGTCCGAGCTGAGCGCCGGGAGCGGAAAGGTGCAGATCCGCATCGGCACCTACCAGACCGTCTCGTCGCTCCTTCTGCCCCACGTCGTGCGCGAGCTCGAGCGCCGGGCCGCGTACGTCGAGGTCGTGCTCGACAACAGCCCCGGCGACACGTCCCTCGTCGCCGCGCTCGACCGAGGTGAGATCGACGCGTCGTTCGTCGACCTGCCGCTGCGTTTCGAAGGCGGGCTCCACACGGAGCCGCTCGCCGTCGACGAGTACGTGCTGGTGATGCCACGCGGCGCACGGTGCGAGGCGACAGACGAGCCGCTGCATCCCGTCGACCTGCGAGGGCTCAATCTGATCGGCTTCAAGACGTCCGGGAGCACGCAGCGCGTGATCGACCAGCTCCGCGCCGACGGCGTCGACCCGCACTTCGTCCTCCGCTGCGACGACAACAACGTCGTCCAGGGCTTCGTGGCCGCCGGCTTCGGCGCTGCGCTGATTCCCAGGCTTGCGGCCGAGCTCCTGACGGGCTCGTTCCAGCTGCGGCCGTTCGAGCCCGGGCTGCCGCCGCGGATCATCGGCCTCGCGTGGACGCGCGACCTCGCCGCTGCGCCGTGGCTGCAGACGTTCATCGACGCGACGCACCGTGTCGTGTCACGGATCTGGGCCGACCGCGCACTCGAGACGCACCAGCACGTGCCGCAGCTCGCACGTGCACGGCAGTAGCTCATCGCAAGCACGAAAGCGGCGATAAGGAAGTCGCGCTCTTCTGCACGTAAAGCGCGGCTATGTTCGGTGCAGTGCGTTCACGTCTCGCATTCGGCGTCGACGCAGCTACTCACTTCCGTGTCGAAGGCGCACTCCTCCGTGCGCCTTCGATGTTTTCGCGCCCGCTTCGCCGAATCGACTCATTCGACCTCGTTATGCGCGCTAACAGGCTGCGCATTCCCGAGTCTCCGTTCGCGTAATGCGCCTCGACTCGACAGGTGTGCGTTCACGCGCGGGCTCGCAGATCGAGGCCTGAGAAGGAGGGATAGATGCATCGACGGAAGCTCTGGCTCTTGGCCGGGGCGGTGCTCGCAGCGCTTGCGCTCGCGGCCACCGGCTCGGCGAGAGTAAGTGGGCCGGACGGTGCCTCCGCGAAGAGCGCAGGCACGCTGGTCTTCGGAGCGGAGCAGGGCGGCGGTCCGGACTGGTGCTTGAACCTGATCCTGGACGTCGACTGCAATGCGTTCTGGAACGTCGTGTTCCAGACGCCCGTGATCCGCGGCGCGTTCATCTTCACGCCGAAGTTCACCTACGCCCCGGACCTGATCACCCACTACAAGTTCCAGACGAGGCCGCAACGCATCACGTACTACCTGCGAAAGAACGCGAAGTGGAGCGACGGCGTTCCGGTCACGGGTAAGGACTGGATCTTCACGTGGAAGACCGCGGTCAACCCGAAGTACAAGGATCACATCGATCCGCTCGGGTGGCAGGACATCCGCAGCGTGAAGGGCAGCAAGTACGTCGTCAAGGTCACGTTCAAGCGGAACTTCGCGCCGTGGCGCGGGCTCTTCAACTACGTCCTCCCGCAACACGCGCTCGCGGGCTCGGACATGCTGACCGTTTGGAACGACTGCATCTGCAACCCGAAGAAAGCCAATGCCCCGATTGCCGACGGCCCGTTCCTGATGACGAAGTTCGATCGCGGCTCCGGCATCACGCTGCAACGGAACAGCCGCGGCTGGTACGGCCCGAAGGCAAAGCTCGACTCGATCGTGTTCCGGTTCATCACGAACACGAACTCCGAGATCCAGGCGATCCGCTCGGGCGAGGTCGACGCGATCTACCCCCAGCCGCAGCTTGCGCTCGCGGACCTGCGCAACCAGGCGGGCCTGCGCATCCAGACGCACGTCGGGCTGCAGTACGAGCACATCGAGATCGAGCAGGGCACTCACGGCAATCCGCTTGCCAAGCAGGCGTGGCTCCGCCAGGCGCTGATCACCGCGGTCAACCGAACTGCGGCGGCGAAGGCGCTCTACGGGACGCTCAACCCGAGCGTCGGCGCGCTGCAGTCCCTCGTCCGCCTGAAGGGCGAGAAGGGCTACTCGCTCGACTTCGCAAAGTGGAACTACAACACGAACAAGGTCGAGAGCATGATGCGGGCGCACAACTGCTCGAAGGGCGGCGACGGAATCTTCCGTTGCAACGGGACGAAGGTCTCGTTCGACTTCGCCTCCACGACGGGCAACGCACTGCGGACGCTCGCGTTCACGATCTTCCAGGATCAGGCCGCGAAGGCCGGCATCGAGCTGAAGAACGGGTTCGTGCCTGCAGGCACGCTCTTCGGCAGCAAGCTGCCGGCGCACGACTTCGA
>WNGO01005611.1_pt1 | contig 10311 bp, 9 predicted proteins | sample 5400511 | NCBI WGS metagenome assembly WNGO01 (sample SAMN13153380, study PRJNA577476) | soil metagenome | isolation source: 20 cm soil or saprolite under Garry oak tree replicate 2 | place: USA:California | collected 2016-06-15
CTGCGTCTTTGCCTCTTCGTGATGCGCGCGCGCAATTCCATCGACTCGCACTCCGCGCTCCTCGAGCAAGCGCTTCAACACGGCGGCGGCATGTTGCGCTGGCTCTTCAATTGCGAGAACCAATTTTCGCGGTGGCCCTTTCGCGGACATCGTACCCTTCACCACTACCAGACTTGCGCCAGGCTCGCGCGTCAAGGTTAAGTCGGATTTAACTTCCGGGGCCGAAGTGACGACATCATTTTCAACGAAGAAGTCCGGCGTCGAGGGACTTTCGGTCGCCTGCACCGGGCTGCCCGGCTGCTCGCCCGGAGTGAGCGTCAAAGTCACCGTGTTGTCGTCGACGACGATCGAGGAAATCGCCGCGCCGTATTCCCACACCATATCGTCAATTTCCCAGCCGCTCGGATAGCGTTCCCGCGGGAAATAACTGTCGTCGCCAATCACGTCTCCGGAAATTTCCTTCACGCCTTTCGCGACAATGGCATCCGCCAACTCGGCCAGCGTTTTCTCGGGCGGTCCGTCGAACTCTTCTTTCAGGTTGTACGGGAATTTGCGGTTTGAAAGATTAGGATCGCCACGCCCCACGAGCGTCAGATTTCCGGTTAAGACGCCGTTCGAAATGCTTGCGCGCGTTTCCAGCGTGGTGTGGAACCGGTAGTCCGGCCCGAGTTTGGCCAGGGCGAGCGCCGTGGTGAAGAGTTTCATGTTGGAAGCCGGCACGAAGTAGCGGTCGGCGTTTTGCTCGTAAAGGGTCTCGCCGGTTTCCGCGTCCATGATCAGCAATCCCCACTCGCCCTTCCCAGCAGGCCCCGCGCCAAGCAGAGTTTCCGCGCGCAACGCAAATTTTGCGGCCTGCCTTTTCGAAAAAGTATTCTGCCGGGACGGGCCACAGCACGATTGTCCCGTTGGCGCTTTTCGCGAAGCCCCCGCTTGCTGCGCTTGTCCAACGCATGCGCCCACGACTGCCGCGGCGATTGTCGCTCCGCATCGCTGGATTATCTTTTCCTTGTTCATTATTCATTCGCCCCGCATTTCGCTCTGCGAAATTATAGTCGAAAGGCAACCATTTCCGCGCACACGTCTTCCTAGTCATAAAGTTATGCCCGCCTTCGGCCCCGTTTACTTTTCCAAGGTTGCACCAAGTCTGGATGCGCTCTATGATGCTCGTGCCCAGAAAACTACGACGAGGTGAATCGTGTTGAAGCGAATGATCTCTTTCCTGATGGCGTCTTCCCTGGTCGCTTTACCCCTCACCGCAGACTCAAAAAAAGAAGCGGAACGGCTGGACAACTGCGGAACGGTTCTGAAGGAAATTCTGGACATCCCCGACGATATTCCGACGGATTTGCTGGACAAAGCAGAGTGCGTCATCGTGATTCCCTCGGTGCTTAAACTCGCCGTCGGTTTTAGTGGAAGTTACGGAAGGGGTTCCATGACTTGCCGCACGTGCGAACACTTCACTGGCTCCTGGAGCGCGCCCCGGCGGCCAAGCTACTGACTTCGTCATTCTTGTGATGAATCCCCGCGGCGCCAAGGCCATCCTGAAAAACAAAGTGAAGTTGGGCGCCGACGCGGCTGCGGCAGCCGGACCCAAAGGACGCGATGCCGCCGCTGCCAGCGACGTTACCTTGCGTGCGGAAATGCTGACTTACTCCCGCTCGCGCGGCCTTTTTGCTGGAGTATCTCTGGAAGGCTCCTCGCTCCGCCAGGACAACGGCGCGAATGAAAGCCTCTACGGAAAGAAAGTCCCAGCGGAAGACATCATCCGTAAAGGCGCGGTTGCCGTGCCGCCATCCGGGCAAGAGATGATTGCTCTTCTCAACAAGAAGTCGCCGAAGAACCTTTCGGACCCTGGTTCTCTGAAGGAATAACCTCTAGCAAGGCCCGCTCTTCGCCGAGTACTCTGGGTTCGATCGGGTACTCTGCTACTTTTTTTCCACGAGAGCTTCCCTCTCTCGAGCAGAGCTAGCACTCCTTTTGCCTTTTGGGCTTGACTTCAGGCGCAAAATGACCCATAGTCATTTATGAACAATGGTCACCATACTATGACGCGCTCCTCCAAGCCGACCCCTCGCTCCAATCCGAAGCCCACGGCGCCCTCTTCTGATCGCCGCCAACGCCGTAGCGCTGAACTCCGCGAGCGCCTGTTTCGCGCCGCGCTGACCCTCTTCGGCAAGAAGGGCTTTGCCGAAACCACTGTCGAGGACATTAAGCAAGGACCATATCCTCCTGGCCTTTGGCGAAATGCAACTGGGCAAACTGGAAGCCGCCATTGACGCGGCGCGCCGTACCAACGAGCCCATGCCCCAGTTTCTGCGCTCGTTGGGTGTCCGCATGACCCAGGAGCCAACGCGCAATCCGGAGATCATCCGCGCGCTTCTTCAGGCCTATCTCTCGACCACGCCCGTGCGGGAGGCCATGCTCGATTTGCAGAAGCGTGTGCAAGCTCTGCACACCGAGATGATCCGGCTCGGCCAGAAACAAGGTGCGATTCGCAACGATCTCCCCGCCGAAGAGCTTGCGTACGTCTTTCGGCAAACCATTTTCGGCACGCTTTTGATTTGGTCGCTCTACGGGGACGCCACGCTGCACTCCCGCATTGAGTCGGCTTTCAACGTGCTCTGGACCGGCTTGGCGCCACGCCCCGGTGTTACCAGGCCACAAGCAGAGTCGTCTTCGCTTGCAGGAGATTAGTGCAATGACCAGGAAGCGGATTCTCATCATTGTCGCGGTTGCCGCCGTGGTAGCGGCTACCGCTGTCTACGCAAACTGGTTCCATCGTGACAACGCACTAATGGGCTCCGGTACCGTTGAGGCGCGCGACGTCCGCGTCGGCTCCAAAATCGGCGGGCGCATCGACAAGGTGCTCGTTCGCGAAGGCGATGCCGTGCAGTCCGGCCAAATCCTTCTTACTTTCGATGACAAAGAACTGCAGGCTTCTCTGGAACAATCGCGCGCCAACGCGCAAAAAACCCAGCGCGGTTATCGCCGCGAGGAAATTGCCGAAGCTCGCGCCGCCGTCGCGCAAGCCAAAGCCGATTACGAGCTAAGGAAGAACGGCTATCGCAAAGAGGATATTGACGCGGCGCAAGCCGACCTGGAACGCGCGAAAGCCGACGAAATTCGCACGCGCCTCGACTTCGAGCGTTACGACGCCCTCGCCAAGAAGGACCTAGTCTCCAAGCAACAACGCGACACCGCGGAAGCGAACTGGAAAATGGCTCTAGCGCAAAGGGAAATGGCTCAGCACAAGTACGACGAGATGCGGGGCGGTTACCGCCCCGAGGAGATCGCCTCCGCTGAGGCGCGCTACCAACAGGCACTGGCCAGCCTGGACAAAATGGAGCACGGCAACCGCCGCGAAGACATCGAGCAGGCCAAGGCCGCCTATGCTTACGACCAAGCGCGTTTTCGCGAACGCCAGGTCGTTGCGCCTTCCGCAGCCATCGTGGAAGTCCTCGATGTCCGCCCGGGCGACCTGATCGCCCCGAACACTCCGGTCGCCACGCTTCTCGAGAAAGACCAAATCTACGTGCGCATTTACATTCCGGAAACCGCGTACGGGCGGATCAAGCTCGGTCAGAAGGCGGAAGTCCGTGTGGACTCCTTTCCCAACACTGTTTTCGACGGCGAAGTGGAGCAAATCAATCAGCAAGCCGAATTTCTTCCTCGCAATGTGCAAACCCGCGAGGAACGCGTTCACCAAGTTTTTGGCGTGAAGATTCGCATCAACGATCCTGCCGGCCGCGTTCTCCCCGGCATGGCCGCCGACGTGAAACTCAAATCCGCGAGCTGAGCCGATGGCCACTCCGCCGCAATCTTCCGTCGAAGCAGCCATCTCCGCCGAGCATCTTGTGCGCCGCTTCGGCAATTTCACGGCGGTCAACGACGTGAGCTTTCGTGTGGAAAAAGGTGAAATCTTCGGCTTCCTCGGTCCCAACGGCAGCGGAAAAACGACCGTCATCAAGATGCTCACTGGCTTGCTGCCGCTGAGTGGTGGCTCCGCGTGGGTAGAAGGCCTCGACGTTGGTACCGATTCCGAAGCCGTGCGCGAGCGCATCGGGTACATGTCGCAGAATTTTAGCCTCTACTACGATTTGACCGTTGCGGAAAATCTGCAGTTTTACGGCCGGATTTACAGTCTCGAGCCCGCTCGCCTCAAGCGGCGCATCGAGGAAATCGTTCAGCTTAACGGACTCGGCCCCTACTTGAACCGTCTGGCCGCCCAACTTTCCGGCGGCTGGAAGCAGCGCTTGGCTCTTGGCTGCGCCATGTTGCACGAGCCCAAGCTTCTCTTTCTCGACGAGCCCACGGCCGGCATCGATCCCGTCGCGCGCCGCCAGCTTTGGGATTTGCTCTTCGAGCTTTCCGGTCACGGCATAACTTTTTTTGTGACTACCCACTACATGGACGAAGCCGAGCGTTGCAGCCACGTTGCATACATCTATTACGGCAAGCTTATTGCCGATGGTACTCCCGATTCGCTTCGGCAACTCCCCGACGTGCAGCCGCACGGAACCAAGCGCATTGAAATCACGGCTCCGGAAGTCACGCGCGCACTGCGCCTGGCACACCGGATTCCTGGGATCCGCAGTGCCACGATTTTTGGCCAATCCATCCACGCGCTCGTCGATGAACATTTTGATTTGGACGAGCTCCGCAAGCAGCTCCTGGAAAACGGCATTGCCGTGACCGAGATTCGCCCGTTGGCCCCAAGCCTGGAAGACGCTTTCGTCGAACTCACCTACAAACAACAAGCCCTTCTGGAGGTCGCCAGTGACTAACATGTTCCGCGGCTTTGGCGCCGTCTTTTATAAGGAAGTTCTCCACGTGCGGCGGGACTTCGCCACGCTCTTTTTTTCGCTCATCATTCCTCTCTTGCAAATGGTGCTGCTCGGCTTCGGCATTGACACCAACATTCGCCAGATCAACACCGTGGTCTTCAATGCCGACGGCCGCCGCGAAAGCCGCGAGCTTCTCGACCGCTTGAAGAATTCCGATACGTTTCACATCAACCGATACGTTCAAAGCGATGACGATCTCAACGACGCCATCATCTCCGGCCGCGCGCGAGTCGGCATCAAGATTCCCGTGGACTATTCCGATCGGCTTCTGCATCAAATGAGCGCCCAAGTTCTTGTGCTGATTGACGGCTCCGATTCTTCCGTCGCCGGCCAGGCCATCAACGTCACCACCGCGATTGGGCTTGATGAGTCTCTACGCCGCGTTCTCCAGGACCGCGCGGCATTCGCTGTGGACATGCGCCCGAAAATTCTTTTCAATCCGGACTCGCGCTCACCGAATTTCCTTTTGCCCGGCCTCACCGCCATTCTGCTTCTCAACGTCACCACGTTTCTCACCGCGTTTTCCATCGTCCGCGAAAAGGAACGCGGCACGCTCGAACAGCTCTTCGTCACCCCCGTCCGGCCGATGGGCCTGCTGCTCGGCAAACTGCTTCCCTACCTGGGCATCGGATTCTTCGAGCTCACGCTCATCCTGACTTTCATGCGCTTCGTCTTCCGTGTGCCCATCCATGGCGACGTATTTCTTCTGGCCCTGCTCTCGCTGCCGTATCTTTTTGTCTCTCTTTCTCTTGGCATTCTCATTTCCAGCAAGGCCAATTCGCAGGCAGAGGCCATGCAGCTTGCGTTTCTGACCATTCTTCCCAGCATCTTTTTTTCCGGCTACATCTTCCCGCGTGAGACCATGCCTTGGATCTTCCATACTCTCAGTTACTTCGTTCCCGCAACCTACTACATCAACATTACGCGCGGCATCATTCTTCGCGGCGCGGGAGTGGTTCATCTATGGATTGACGGCCTGGCCCTCTTCGCCATGGGCACGCTGCTCTTGATCCTCGCCGCCCGCCGCTTCCACAACAAAGTCATCGTGGCCTGAATTGCGGACCTCGCCTCACGCATTTCTCCATTTCGAGCCCTGCCTGCCGCAGCAAGTTGCGGCGAGAAATCTCTTCTCTACTTTTGTCTTTTGTCACCCCTCAGCGTATTCTGCTGCCTTGTCTCAACGCGTTGAGGAGCGTTTGTGTCCTGCCCGATCTGTGAAAAGCGCAAAGCTTCCCGCTTCTGCCCCGCCAAGGCCGAAAAGATTTGCGCTGTCTGTTGCGGCACGGAGCGCGAAGTCACAATTGATTGCCCCGCTGATTGCACCTACCTCATCGCCGCCCACCGCTATGAGAGCGAGCATCCGCGCGACCTTCCCGCTGACACTCCTCTCCTCGATGAAAATATTCCCCAGTACATCATTCACACGCATCAACAACTGATGGCCGCGCTGGCATTTTCAATTGCGAAATTCTGCGCCGCGCAGCCGGCCGCCGTGGATACAGACATCCTTGCCGCACTTCAAGCCCTCGCGCAAACCTACAAAACGCTGAGTTCTGGCCTCATCTACGAAAAACCGCCGCAATTGCCTCTGCAGGGTGAACTTTACGCCGCGCTTGTCACGTTGCTCGACGAAATCAAAAAGCAGCAGGCGGACCGCGCCGCTTCGGGTTCCTTCAAAGACACAGAGGTTTTCTATTTGTTGGTTTTTCTTTACCGGATGGGTCTGCTGCGGACGAATGGCCGTCCACGGGCGCGTCTGTTCATCGAATTCCTGCGCGGCCAGTTCCCGCAAGCTCCCGAACTCAAGCGCGAAGAATCCCGCATCATCGTCCCGTGAATCATCTCTTCAAGGAGGAGCCTGTCATTCTGACCGCATCCGATAGGATGGCCGACGCATCTCCGCCTCAACTCTTTCGCAAACCTGGCTTAGGTATAGCCTCGTTGGTTCTTGTGCACTTCCAGCGCCGTTGCGGCCGCATCCCAACCCAACGACATCTGCGTGCACGGCGTCGTGTGTTTCTTCTCCACCCACGGCCTCGATCGAAAACCATACGTCTGCCGGATCTTCGCCACGCGCTCCGCCACTTTGCGCCGATACTCTTCCGGCATATATCCGCTTTCGCCAAACCACTTCTCATACTGTTGGACGAGTCGCGGAAACTTCGCCCGCAAAAAGGGGAAAAACTGTTTTGCCGAGGACGGCATCAGGAACAGCACTCCCGAGAAAAACCACTGCGCGCCCGCCTCTTTCCCCGCAGCCGCCACCGCTTCCAAATCGCCTTCCCGGTCCGTAATTCCCGGTATCAGCGGTGATGCGGAAACTCCAACGGCCAACCCCGCTTCGCTCAATTGCTTTACTGCCACCAGCCGCAAATCTGGACGAGGCGCGCGCGGCTCAAGCATCCGCGCAAGCCGCGTTCGAAGCGTCGTGATAGTAATGTCGATCGCCAAGTCCGACCGTGCAGCGATTCGTCGCAGCACGTCGATGTCGCGCACAATCTGGTCCGACTTCGTGATGATCGAGACGCTTAGCCCTTCCCTCTTCGCCAACTCCTCCAAGCACGCACGTGTCACGCCATATTCTCGTTCCGCGGGTTGGTATGGATCCGTCGCCGTCCCAATCGCAATGTGCTCCGCTCGCGTTCCGCCGGACGCGTCCGACGCATACGAATACTTGTGTGCGACATCCCACGCCAGCAGCGGCCCCGCATCTTTTTTCACATAAATCTTTTTCTCGAATTCTCCGCCATCCAGTTCCATATATTCGTGCGTGTAGCGCGCGTAGCAGTATTTGCAAGCAAACTCGCAGCCCCGGTACGGGTTGATGGTCCATTCGAACGGCACGCGCTGCGAATCGCAGCGGTTCAGAATTGATTTCACCGGCAGCACAAAATATTCTGGCCGTTGCGCAGATTTTCTTTTCGTTTCAGCGGGCGGCGAAGTTGCAGCAAGGCGGGCAATGCCAACCAGCCGCGCGGTAGCGCGCTCACGGGGGTTCACGGCAGAATTTCGGACCGGGCTATTCGAACGGCCTTGGGTCCGCTGTGTAGCCGGTGACGGCGGGGGGCAATCCGTCGTCTGGCGATCCGAAATGCTGCCGCGTTGGCCCGCAACCGGGGCAAGGTTGCCGGCCATTTGCTTTGGGCTCAGGTCATCAGGGTACTCGGGAAAGAGTGTTTCTGGAGTTGGTGAAACGTGGCGGCACAGGGTTCGAAAATCCGGCGCCGTTCGGGAGTGAACTGGTGACATAGCCCGCCTCGAAAGCAGGCCAGGAGTATTTCGCTTTTTATTCGCTTTGTCAACAACTATTTTTCGCTTTTGTTTCGTATAGCAGGCCACTCAACCCTCGCCCCGCCACCCTCACTCATCAGAACACGTCCCGTTGTCTACGCGTTTGAGCAATTGCCTACTCCCGCTCTGGGCTGTATCCTCTTAACTCCCGGAGGAACGTCTTGCGCATTGCCCAGCGGGCTTTAGTCCTACTGAGCTCAACGGTGCTTACCAGCGCCTTCTTTCCGCCTAGCTCCCACAGCCAGGGGAAACCAGCCCCCACTCAGGCGCAAGCCGCGCAGCAAAAGCCTCTCCCCATGGGGCCGCCCGCGCCGCAATCCACCCACTACCCTATTCTGCTCCTTGGCTTTGGCAATCAGCCCAATTGGACCGTTCGAATCGGGCTAAAAGGTCCCGAGCGTTTCGACCGCGAAGGCTATCCCCCTATCCCGCTGGAACCGGCCGAAGTCACGCACGACGCTACAGCCGAATCCTGGACCTATCACGCGAAGGACTCCGCCATGGGGGCAGCCGTTTTAGCCCATCTTTCCCGCGAAGCTTGTACCGACGCCACCAACGACACACTGACCACCACCCCTCCGCTTGGCGGAAAGTACTCCTTCAAGATTTCCATTGATCATGCCCAAATCGGCTCGCTGAAGGGCTGCGCGCGGACCGCCACCGAACTGTTCCCGAAAATCAATAACCAGCCCGACCAGGAAGACAATGACGCCAAGAAAAAGCCCCCCGTTCCTGTTTCCAGCGTCACCAAGTTCCAATCTCCCGTTGCTGTCGCGTATCTGAATGCCAGCCAGCAGCTCGTTTTCAAGCGCGGTTCCATTGTTCGCATCATCCCCGGGGCAGCCGGATCTGATTTGTCACCCTCCCACGACGGCAAGAAGTTGCTCTTTACGCGCGAAGAGCGCGCAGTCCGCATCATCGACGAATACGATTACGATTTGAACAATCTGAAGGAATTACTTCGCGGCGACGTTCGAAGCCCAGTTTGGTCTCCCGACGATTCCCGCGTTGCCTATCTCAATCATCAAGACGGAAAATGGCAGCTCTGGACCTTCCCTTCGAACGATCCAACCAAGGCAGTGGTTCTTCGTCCAGACGCTTTCGAAAGGATTCAGGGGTGGGTCGACCCGCACACGGTGTTGGTAACCACTCTCAATCAGGCCGACTTAGCCTGGATCGGTGAAGACGGCAAGCCAACGCAAACGCTTGCTATCAAGGATTTGTGCGGGCCCGACTTTGTTCCTGGCACCAAGCTCACAGCGCGGCTACATCCCACCAACCCCGACCTTGCGCTCGTTTCCGCGTTGTTTGTTCATCCACCGGCAGGCGTACCCACAGCAGAAAAGGAAGGCCAAGCGGGAGGATTGTTCTTTTACGAGTTTCGTTCGAAGCGCCGTACACTGTTACCCATTGCGAACTTGTCCGCGAGCGAGGCGGAATGGTCCCGCGACGGCTTTCAAATCCTCTTCACGGGCACGGATGCCTCAAAGCGCAAGGCCACGTACCGCGTTTTTTGGGATGGCATCGGCCTGCAGAAATACCTTTCCGCGACTTCTCTGGTAGTTGGGCTGTAGCCCGCGCGCGCGCGAGAGTTTTCCGAGCACCTGTCCCGCCGGTCAGTATTACCGCATAAGCTTCAGGAGCTTGACGGCCAGGTCTCCGCAGTGGCTTCCGCCCTATACTAAAGCTTATGGGTACTAGTCCTACGGTCGCTCCCCGTCAGGTGGGGATTCTTGTGCTCGACAATGATGCTCACGGTGCCAGCGCCGTGAAGCAGGTCTTGGACTCCGAAGGCTGGCGCGTGCGCATCGTTCCTGAGGCGAAAATGCTTCTTGCCGAACTGAAAAGCGCGGATTGGTCGTTGGTCGTCGCCAACGCCGCCGCAATCGACCTTGAAAGCCCCGCTTTCTTCACGCTCAAAGAAATTGCCACGGTTCCGCAGGAGGCTGGAGGCCGGATTCGCGCTCTCTTTATCATTCCGGAAACCGCGGAGCGGCAATTCACGGCGCAAATCGAATCGGCACGCCTGCCCTACGTGGTTCGGCCATATCACCTTCACGACTTCCTTGAAAAAGTCAGCGATCTTCTCGTCGAGATCAAGGTGATTGAGGCGCCCATCCGCCTGGTTCGCCGCGAATTCGGGGCACTTCGTAAGAAGAAGAAGCAGGCTGCCCGT
>WNGO01003353.1_pt1 | contig 10303 bp, 11 predicted proteins | sample 5400511 | NCBI WGS metagenome assembly WNGO01 (sample SAMN13153380, study PRJNA577476) | soil metagenome | isolation source: 20 cm soil or saprolite under Garry oak tree replicate 2 | place: USA:California | collected 2016-06-15
TACGAGGTGAGTCTGGCGCAGCTCGCGGGCCTGGAGGCCGCTCCCGCCCGACTGCCGGCACTCGAGCGTGAGATGAAGGCGGCCGCGGCGCGCGCGCCGGTGCGATCGTGAGTGAGCCCATGAGTGAAAATGCACGACAGCTCGAGACCCTCATCGCGCGCGGTTACCAGCACGGCTTCGTGACCGAGATCGATGCCGACACGGTCGCGCCTGGCCTGGACGAGGACGTGGTGCGCCTGATCTCGCGCAAGAAGCAGGAGCCGGCCTTCCTCACCGAGTGGCGGCTCAAGGCGCTGCGTCACTGGCTGACCATGCGCGAGCCGCACTGGGCGCACGTGAAGTTCGCGCCGATCGACTACCAGAGCATTTCCTACTACTCCGCGCCCAAGGCCAGGAAGGACGGGCCGAAGAGTCTCGACGAGGTCGATCCGAAGCTGCTCGAGACCTACGAGAAGCTCGGCGTGCCGCTGCACGAGCGTGCGCGGCTCGCCGGTGTCGCGGTGGACGCGGTATTCGACAGCGTTTCCGTGGCCACGACGTTCAAGGAGCGGCTCGCCGCCGCGGGGGTGGTGTTCTGTCCGTTCTCGGAAGCCGTGCGCACGCATCCGCAGCTGCTCGAGCAGTACCTCGGCAGCGTCGTGCCCTACACCGACAACTTCTTCGCGACGCTCAACTCCGCGGTGTTCTCGGATGGCTCGTTCGTGTACGTGCCCAAGGGCGTGCGCTGCCCGATGGAGCTGTCGACGTACTTCCGCATCAACGCGATGAATACCGGACAGTTCGAGCGCACGCTCATCATCGCGGATGTTGGAAGTTATGTCAGCTACCTCGAGGGGTGTTCGGCACCTCAGCGCGACGAAAACCAACTCCATGCCGCGGTCGTGGAGCTCATTGCGCTCGATGACGCCTACATCAAGTACTCGACCGTGCAGAACTGGTACCCGGGTGATGCCCACGGCGTCGGCGGCATCTACAACTTTGTGACCAAGCGCGGCGAGTGCCGCGGACGCCGCGCGCATATTTCCTGGACCCAGGTGGAGACCGGCTCGGCGATCACCTGGAAGTACCCGAGCTGCGTGCTGCGCGGCGAGGGCTCGATCGGCGAGTTCTACTCGGTCGCGACCGTGAATCATCACCAGCAGGCAGACACCGGCACCAAGATGATCCACATCGGCCCCGACACTCGCAGCACCATCATCTCCAAGGGCATCTCCGCCGGCCATGGCCAGAACACCTACCGCGGACTGGTGAAGATGCTGCCGAGCGCGCATGGTGCGCGCAATTTCACCCAGTGCGATTCGCTCCTCATGGGCGGCCAGTGCGGCGCGCACACGTTTCCGTACGTGGAAGTCAAGAATCCCAGCGCCACGGTCGAGCACGAGGCCAGCACCTCCAAGATCAGCGACGATCAGCTGTTCTACTGCCTGGCGCGCGGCATCACGGAGGAGGACGCGGTCAACATGATCGTCAGCGGCTTCTGCAAGTCGGTGTTCAAGGAGCTGCCGATGGAATTCGCGGTCGAAGCGCAAGCCCTGCTGGCCGTGAGCCTGGAAGGGGCGGTGGGCTGACATGACAGCTTCCCGGACCCCCCTCCTCGCCATCAACGGTCTGCACGTCACCGTCGAGGGCAAGCAGATCCTGAACGGGCTCACGCTGCAGGTGAGGGCGGGCGAAGTGCACGCCATCATGGGACCGAACGGCTCGGGCAAGAGTACGCTCGCGCACGTGCTGGCGGGCCGTCCCGGGTACCAGATCACCGCCGGCACCGTGAGCTACGAGGGCCGCGATCTGCTGGCGCTCGCTCCGGAGGAGCGTGCCCGCCAGGGGGTGTTTCTCGGCTTTCAGTACCCGGTCGAGATCCCCGGAGTCAACAACGTCTATCTGCTGAAGGCGGCCGTCAACGCCGTGCGCAAGCAGCGTGGCCTGCCCGAAGTCGACGCCTTCGAGTTCCTGGGGCTGGTGCGCGACAAGATGAAACTCATGCACATCGAGGACAGCTTCCTCTCCCGCGGCGTGAACGAGGGCTTCTCGGGCGGCGAGAAGAAGCGCAACGAAGTGCTGCAGATGCTGGTGCTCGAGCCGCGGCTGGCGATTCTCGACGAAACCGACTCCGGTCTCGACATCGACGCCCTCAAGGTGGTCGCGGCGGGCGTGAACTCCCAGCGCTCGCCCGAGCGCGCGTGCGTGCTGGTCACACACTATCAGCGTCTGCTCGAATACGTGGTGCCGGACATCGTGCACGTGCTGGTGCGCGGGCGCATCGCCCGCAGCGGCGATCGCACCCTGGCACTGGAGCTCGAGCGGCGCGGCTACGACTGGGTCAGCGGGGAGGCGGCCTGAGGTCTCCATGAGCACGCCACTCACCGCCCGCATCGTCGAGGAACACGCGAACGCCGCAGCCGCGTTGCCGCCTGCCGGACCCACGGCTGCACGCCGGCGCACGGCGATCGCGGCGCTGACGGCGAGCGGCTTGCCGACCTCCCGCGACGAGAACTGGAAGTACGCGAACCTGCGCCCGCTCGAGCGCCTGCGATTCATTCCCGCGACGGCCACACCGGCGCTGGCTGCCACGGATTTGCCCGCTGCGATACCCGGCTTTGCCCGCTACGTGTTCGTGGATGGTGCGTTTGCACCGGCACTTTCGGCGCCGCTCGATTCAACCGCCGCCGCGGTCACACCCCTGGCTGCTGCGCCTGATGCCGGCCAGGCATCCGCCGCCATGGCGGTGCAGACCCCGGCTCCGGGCGCGCCGGCAGATGAGCGCTTTGCGCTGCTGAACGAAGCGTTCGCCACCGACGGCGCGGCCATCCGCGTGGCCGCGCACAGCGGGGAGCCGGTGCGCCTCGAGCTGGTGTTCGTGGCGAGCGCGGATGCGCTGACCGGGGCATCGTACCCGCGCGTGGAACTGCAGCTCGACAGCCAGGCCCACCTGCTGCTCATCGAGCGGCACGTCAGCGCCGGCCCCCACGCGAGCTTCGTGAACAGCGCCGTGACCGTCGATCTCGGCTGCGGCGCCACGCTGCACCACTACCGGCTGCAGGAGCTGGCGGCGCGCGCCATCGTGTTCGACACCCTCAGCGCGGTAGTCGGCCGCGACGCCTGCTACCGGCTGCACGGCATCAGTATCGGCGCGCAGTCGGCCCGCTCCACCCTCGCGGTGCGATTGGCCGGGGAGCGCGCCGACCTCACGCTCGCGGTCGTGGCGCTGGGCGAGCGGCAGCAGGTGCAGGATACCTATGCGCGGGTCGAGCACGCCGCGCCCCGCGCGCGCACCGAACAGGTCTTTCGCGGAATCTCCGCCGGACGCGCGCGCGTCGCGTTCAACGGCAAGGTCGTGGTGGGGAGCGAGGCGCACGGCACGGATTCGCGCCAGTCGTTGCGCGGACTGCTCGCCGGCCCGGAAGCGGAAATCGACGTGCGGCCGCAGCTGGAGATCTACACCGACGAGGTGCGCTGCAGCCACGGCGCCACCGCCGGCAAGCTCGATGAGAACATGCTGTTCTACCTGCTGTCGCGCGGCCTCGAGCCCGAGGTCGCGCAACGGCTGCTGAAGTGGGCGTTCCTCGAGGACGTGGTGGCGAGGATCGGGGTTGCGGAGCTGCGGCGCCAGATCGAACAGCGCCTGGCGCAGCAGCTACCCGAGCCCGCGGCGCGCGCGGAGTCAACCTGATGGCCGCCAATGTCTCGCTCGCCGCCCCGCCACCGTTCGATGCCGAGCGCGTGCGCCGCGACTTTCCGATCCTCGACACCCGGGTGAACGGCCACGCGCTGGTGTATCTCGACAGCGCCGCATCCTCGCAGCGCCCGCTCGCGGTGCTGCGCGCGGTCGAGGACTACGAGACGCACTCGCACGCCAACGTGCATCGCGGCGTGCATGCGCTCAGCCAGGCGGCCACCGCCGCGTACGAAGGCGCGCGCGAGCGCGTACGGCGCTTCATCAATGCCCGCAGCACGCGCGAAATCATTTTTGTCCGCGGCACCACCGAGGCGATCAACCTGGTGGCGCAGGCCTGGGCCCGTCCGCGCCTGCGGGGCGGGGACGAGATCCTCATCAGCGCGCTCGAGCATCACGCCAACATCGTCCCCTGGCAGATGGTGTGCGAGCAGACCGGCTGCACGCTGAAGGTGGCGCCGATCAACCGCCGCGGCGAACTGCGGCTGGAGGAGTTCCACACACTCCTCGGCCCGCGCACGCGCCTGGTGGCGGTGGCGCACGTGTCCAACGCGCTCGGCACGGTGCTGCCGGTGAAGGGCATCATCGAGGCTGCCCACGCGCACGGCGCGCTGGTGCTGATCGACGGGGCGCAGGCGGTGCCGCACTCGCGCCTCGACGTGCGTGCGCTCGGCGCCGATTTCTACGCCTTCTCCGGCCACAAGCTCTACGGGCCCACCGGGATCGGGGTGCTGTACGGGCGCGAGGAGCTGCTCGCGGCCATGCCGCCGTGGCAGGGGGGCGGTGACATGATCCTGACGGTCTCCTTCGAGAAGACTACCTACAACGAGCTGCCGTGGAAGTTCGAGGCCGGCACGCCCAACATGTCCGGCGCCGTCGGGCTGGCCGCCGCCATGGACTACCTCGAGGGCTTAGGTGTCGAGGCGATCGCCGCGCATGAGCAGCGCCTGCTGCAGCTGGCCACGGCGGAACTCGCACGCCTGCCGCAGATCGAGATCATCGGCACCGCGGCGCACAAGGCCTCCGTGCTGTCGTTCACCATGAAGGGCGTGCACCCGCATGACCTCGGCACGATCCTCGACGCCGAGGGCGTCGCGGTGCGCACCGGCCATCACTGCGCCATGCCGGTCATGACGTTCTTCGGGCTGCCGGCGACGGCGCGCGCCTCGTTCGGCTGTTACAACACCGAGCGCGACGTGGCGAGGCTGGTGCAGGCACTGGGCAAGGCGCGTGAGGTGTTCGCCTGATGGACCTCAAGGAGCTGTACCGCGACGTGATCCTGGATCACAACCGCCACCCGCGGAACTTCGGCCGTATCGAGGCGGCCGACAGCCGCGCCGACGGGCACAACCCGCTGTGCGGCGACCGACTGTCGGTGTTCGTGGTGCTGGACGGCGAACGCGTCGCGGACATCCGCTTCGAGGGCAGGGGCTGCGCCATTTCCACCGCCTCGGCCTCCCTCATGACGGAGGCGGTCAAGGGCAAGGACCGCACCGCGATCCGCGAGCTGTTCGATAAGGTGCACGCACTGCTGACCCGCCCCGAGACGGCAGCCGACGGCGCGCTCGGCAAGCTGGCGGCGTTGTCCGGAGTGCGGGAATTTCCGGTGCGCGTGAAGTGTGCGAGCCTCTGCTGGCACACGCTCAATGCGGCGCTCGAGCACGGCGCGGCGACGATCTCCACCGAGTAGCGGCGGCGATGCGCAGACACGAGAACGAGCCCTTTGTCGTCAACCGCGAGGTGCGTGCGGTGATCGTCCCGGCCGGCCAGGAGGTGAAACTCAAGCCCGGCCAGGCCGGCTACATCACCCAGGCCCTCGGCGGCAGCTTCACCGTGTACCTCGAGGGCAACCTGTTCCGCATCGCCGGCGAGGATGCCGACGCCATCGGCCAGGAGGCGGTCAAAGCGCCCGAGTTGCCGCCCAATGCCACCGAAGAGGATGTGCGCAAGCTCGCCTGGGAGCAGATGCGCGCCTGCTACGACCCGGAGATCCCGATCAACATCGTCGACCTGGGTCTGGTGTACGCCTGCGACGTGACGCAGAACGAGGACGGCACCCGCACGCTGGAGGTGCAGATCACCCTCACCGCCCCCGGTTGCGGCATGGGCGAGATCCTGGTCGATGACGTGCGCGACAAGATCCAGCGCATCCCGACGGTGCGCGAGGCGCGCGTGGCGCTGACCTTCGATCCCCCCTGGAACCAGAGCATGATGTCCGAGGCCGCGCGCCTGCAGACCGGGATGTTTTAACGGCCGCATGAGCTCCCGCTGGATCGACATCGGGGGCGCGGACGCCGTCAGCGAGACGGCGCCCCTGTCGGTGGAGGTCGACGGCGTGGCGGTGGTTGTCGTACGCTGCGGCGTCGAGCTGTACGCGGTAGAAGACCGTTGCACGCACGACGGCGAGTCGCTCACCGGAGCGCAAGTGGAAACCTGTCAGATCATCTGCCCGCGGCATGGTGCGCACTTCTGCCTGCGCACCGGTGAGGCGCTGACGCCGCCCGCCTACGAGCCGCTGCGCACCTACCGGGTGCGCGAGGAGGACGGCCGGGTTCTGCTGGAGCGGCCGGCGTGAGGCGCGGCTCGTGAAGCGGCTGACTCTCATGCGCCATGCGGATGCGCGCTGGAACGATCCGGCCATCTCCGACCTGGAGCGCCCGCTGAACCGGCGCGGGACCGCCGCGGCGGAAGTCATGGCGCGCCGGCTGCTCGACCTGGAGCTCATCCCCGACCTGCTGCTGGCGAGCCCGGCGCGCCGTACGCAACAGACCGCCGACATCGTGGCACGTAAACTGTCGCTGCCTCCCGGGCGTGTGCAGCGCGCCGAGGCGCTGTATCTGGCGAGCGCACCGGACCTGCTGCAGCTGGTGCACGGCACCGGACCGCTCGTCACGCACCTGCTGGTGGTCGCTCACAATCCGGGCGTGTCGGAGCTCGTGCAGCTGCTGATCCCGCAGCGCAGCAGCGCGGGGTTGGCCACCGCCGCGCTGTGCTCGATCGCCTTCGATGCCGCGCACTGGACCGCCATCGGCTCCGCCGCGGTCACCGAAGTGCAGCGCGAGAAACCTCCGGCGCGGCTGTTCGGGCTGCTCGGCTGAGGCCTCAGGCCGGCGCGCGTATCTGCGGGGCTCAACACTCCGGCACGTTGACCGCAAGTCCCCCCTGCGAGGTCTCCTTGTAAATGGTGGACATGTCGGCGCCGGTCTGACGCATGGTGGCGATCACCTGGTCGAGCGACACCTTGTGCGTGCCGTCGCCGCGCACGGCCAGGCGCGCGGCGTTGATGGCCTTGACCGCCCCCATGGCGTTGCGCTCGATGCAGGGAATCTGCACCAGGCCCGCGACCGGGTCGCAGGTGAGACCCAGGTTGTGCTCCATGCCGATCTCGGCGGCGTTCTCGATCTGCTCAGCCGTGCCCTGGAGCGCGGCCACGAGGCCCGCCGCGGCCATCGAGCAGGCCACACCCACCTCTCCCTGGCAACCCATCTCCGCTCCCGAGATGGAAGCGTTGCGCTTGTAGAGCATGCCCATGGCCGCCGCCACCAGCAGGAAGCGCACCACTCCCTCATCGTTCGCACCCGCCTCGAAGCGCCGATAGAAGTGCAGCACGGCGGGCACGATGCCCGCCGCCCCGTTGGTGGGCGCGGTGACCACCCGGCCCCCGGCGGCGTTCTCCTCGTTCACCGCGAGCGCGTAGGCGTTGACCCAATCCATGACGTCGAGCGGCCGGGCGGTGGCGCTCTCGGTGAGCATGCGGTACAGGCGCGGTGCGCGACGGCGCACCTTGAGGACTCCCGGGAGGAGCCCCGACTGACGGAAGCCGCGCCCGACGCACGCCTGCATCACCTGCCAGAGGTGCATGAGCCGCGTGCGCACCTCAGCCTCGGGAGCCCAGGCGCGCTCGTTCGCCAGTACCAGCTCGTACATCTCGAGGCCGTGTTCACGGCACAGGCTGAGCAACTGCGCACCCGAGGCGAACGGGTACGGCGGCGGCGCATGGCTGCTCGCCTCGCGCGCCTCCTGCTCCCCGCCGCGCACGATGAAGCCGCCGCCGATGGAGTAATAGTCCTCCTCGCGCAGCGTGCGCCGATCGGAGCCGAGCGCGGTGAAGCGCATGCCGTTTGAATGCCGCGGCAGGCGCTCGTGCTGCATCATGAGCAGCTGCATCGGCTCGTCGAACGCGATCTCGTGCTCGCTGCCTAAGCGAATGCGCCCGCTGGTGCGGATACGCTGCACGGTGGGCTCGATGCTGTCCGGATCGACGCTTTCGGGCTGCGCGCCCTCGAGCCCGGCAAGGATCGCGCGGTCGCTCCCGTGACCGAGGCCGGTCAGGGCGAGGGACCCGTACAGGCGCACGGCGATCTCCCGGGTCGCGCCGAGCAGGCCATCGCGCTTGAGGCCCAGGGCGAACTCGCGCGCCGCCCGCATCGGGCCCATGGTGTGCGAGCTCGACGGCCCGATGCCTACCTTGAAAATATCGAAAACGCTTAAGGTCATGTATTACCCCGGCAAGCAGTCTGCAGCGTAACGCGCAACCCTACATGCTTTGCGGCGACCTGCGGCGGCTCAAATGCGACCCCGCAGGCGCCGCAGCAGCCGGCGATCGTGTTTGTCGGGCCGCTGCCGGGGACGCGGCGTGAGCCCGGCGGCCAGCTTCATGCGGGTAGCAAACTCGGCGCCGCGCGCGGCGCTTGCGGGCGTCTCCTCGTAGCAGCGCGCCGCCGCCGCCGCCGGTCCCCGGCGCTGTGGCACGCCGGCGACCGCGCACTCAAATTGCACCGTGCCGCGCGCGAAGCTCACCCGGTCCCCGGGACGCACTTCGTGGGCGGGCTTCACGCGCGCGCCGTTCACGTGCACTCGGCCGCCACTCACCGCCTGGGCGGCCAGCGAGCGTGACTTGAACAGTCGCACGGCGAACAGCCAGCGGTCGATGCGGGCGCTCGCGGGATGGCCGCTTGCTGCGGGCTCGGACATTGAGGCTCAAGTATAATTGCACCCCATGAATCAGGCTGTCATCGAGCGCCTGCGCGGCGAGCTCAGCGGTTTGCGCGAGCAGGGTCTCTACAAGAGCGAGCGCGTGCTCGCCGGCCCCCAGGGCGGCGTGGTGCGCGCCGGCGAGCGCGACGTCATCAACCTCTGCGCCAACAACTACCTGGGTCTCGCGAACCACCCGGTGGTGCGTGCGGCGGCGCAGCGGGCGATCGATGAGTACGGCTACGGCATGGCCTCGGTGCGCTTCATCTGCGGCACGCACGCCACTCACAAGGCGCTCGAGCAACGCCTCGCCCGCTTCCTCGGCACCGAGGACGTGATCCTGTATTCATCCTGCTTCGACGCCAATGGGGGCCTGTTCGAGACGCTTCTTGATGAGCGCGACGCGGTGATCTCGGACGCGCTCAATCACGCCAGCATCATCGACGGCATTCGCCTGTGCAAGGCGCAGCGCCACCGCTACGCCAACAGCGACATGGCGGAACTCGAGCAGTGCCTCCGCCAAGCGCAGGGCGCGCGCACGCGCCTCATCGCCACCGACGGCGTGTTCTCGATGGATGGCTTCATCGCCAGGCTCGGCGAGATCTGCGACCTGGCGGCGCGCTACGACGCCCTGGTGATGGTCGATGATTCGCATGCCACCGGCTTCATGGGAGCCACGGGGCGGGGTACGCCCGAGCACTGCGGCGTCGCCGCGCGGGTGGACATCCTCACCGGCACGCTGGGCAAGGCCCTGGGCGGGGGGAGCGGCGGCTACGTTGCCGCGCGAGCTGAAGTCATCGAGTGGCTGCGGCAGCGCTCGCGCCCCTACCTCTTCTCCAACAGCATTCCGCCGGTGGTGGCCGCCGCGAGCCTCGCGGTGCTGGAGCTCCTGGAGCACACGCCGCAGCTGCGCGCACAGCTGTTCGAGAACACGCGCCTGTTCCGCGCCGGGCTCACCCAGGCCGGCTTCGAGCTCAAGCCCGGCGAGCATCCGATCATCCCGGTCATGCTCGGGGATGCGGCGCTCGCCGGCCGCATGGCCGATGCGCTGCTCGCGCGCGGCGTGTACGTCATCGGCTTCTCCTATCCGGTCGTGCCCAAAGGGCAGGCGCGCATCCGCACGCAGATGTCCGCGGCGCTGACGCGCGAGCAGCTCGAACGGGCCGTGGACGCCTTCGGCAGCGTAGGCCGCGAGCTCGGCGTGCTCTCGCTGAAGGTCAAACCATGAAAGCACTGGTCAAGCAGCAGGCGGCGCCCGGCATCTGGCTCGAGGATATCCCCGAGCCCAAGGTCGGCCCCAACGACGTGCTGATCGAGATCGCCAAGACCGCGATCTGCGGCACCGACATGCATATCTACAACTGGGACGCCTGGGCGCAAAAAACCATTCCGGTGCCGATGGCCGTGGGCCATGAGTATTGCGGCCGCATCGTCGAGCTCGGCTCGGAAGTGAAGGGCCTGAACAGGGGCGATCGAGTCTCGGGCGAGGGCCATATCACCTGCGGTTACTGCCGCAACTGCCGTGCCGGCCGCCGCCACCTGTGCCGCAATACGGTCGGCGTCGGCGTCAACCGACCCGGCGCCTTTGCCCAGTATCTGGCGATTCCGGCCGACAACACCTTCAAACTCACGGATTCGATCCCGGATGACATCGCC
>WNGO01012426.1_pt1 | contig 10303 bp, 7 predicted proteins | sample 5400511 | NCBI WGS metagenome assembly WNGO01 (sample SAMN13153380, study PRJNA577476) | soil metagenome | isolation source: 20 cm soil or saprolite under Garry oak tree replicate 2 | place: USA:California | collected 2016-06-15
CAAGACGGCAAAGACCGCAGGCACCAGTATTGAGATCTTTCTGTCAAAGCACTGTGGCCCCCAAGACATTGTGACCCCGATCGCGCCGCCGATCGAGGGACATCAACCGCGCAATTACGAGGGATTCATCAATCCCATTCCTGAAATTCGCGAACGACCAGGCAAGGTTTTCTCTGCGTTACGACACACAATTACAAGCCGTGAGAAATTTTATAATCACATGCCGGCACGCGAGGTTAAGAACCAAGTTCCCGCTAACGTCTGGAACGGCTACTTCAAGTTCTGCGTGGAACGAAATCCATGGGACAAACTTCTGTCTCACTATCACATGCACGCCGCTCGCGAAGGCGGTTCGCTTACGCTCGACGAGTATCTGGCGCGCGGCAGGTTCCCAATTAACCATTTCCGATACACCGATCGGTCGGGGACAAAAATCATAGTAGATCGCATCCTGCGTCACGAAAACCTGCTTTCCGAGCTCAGCCAAGTCTTCTCGCAACTCAATATCCCCTTTGACGGAACACTTGGCGTCGCAGCGAAATCGGAATACCGAACCGATCGGAGACCATATCAGGAGATCTTCAACGACGCACAACGACGAATCGTGGAAAAAGCATTCACGAAGGAGATCGAACTCCACGGCTACCGTTTTGACGGGTAGCTGCGGCGTGGCGGCACCCACTATCTCATAAACAGAAAATGCAACATTTTGGTAGAGCGCGACCATCGGGCGCGCCTACTCATTCGTCGATCCTTAAACGTGCGACGGAAATGACTTGTCCTGCAGGAGCTGTGAGGAGCTGGCGAAGTATTCTTACCGCCTCTTCGGCATGTCCAGTGCGCGCTTCGATTTCGGCCAGTGCATTAAGTAAAATCCGGCCGGCAAGCGCATCTTTTTCTACCGGGAGTGAATCTGCGGCTTGTTTCGCAACGCGGACTGCATCGGCGTTACGCCCGAGGCAAACGTAAACCCATGCCAGCGCCACCATCGATGCCTGGTCTTCCGATCGCTCGGCCAAGCGGGCCTCGAGTAAAGCTCGCGCTTGCTCGCACTCTGATTTTGCTACTTCGCCTTGACCGGCAATTACTTGAATTCCAATCCGCGCCTCAAGTTGTCGCAAACGCTCTTCCGGAGCATTCATCGGCAGAGTGTCCCATGCTTTGAGAGCATCAGCGAAATGCCTCTCGAGCACGTCGAGATACACGCGTTCGTCGATCATCGTTGAAACACCCTGCCCCAGCCACCGGTGTGTCCTGCTTTCTGCTGGCACACCTTCGTAGGCTTGTTTGGCGCGTCGGACATCACCGGCGCTGTTGACGTAGGTACGCGCGAGATAGACGGCGGCCAGCGCATTGTGGGGGTCAAGAGCCAGCGCGCGCCTAAACGCATGTTCAGCATCGCCCCAGCGGCGAAGCGAATTGCAGGTTACACCAATCTCGGTCGGTATCTGAGGATCGCGCGGGTCGAGCTCCGCCGCGCGTTCATCCGCCGCGAGCGACTGTTTCCATTCGCCGCGACGGCGGTAAATCGCCGCATAGAAGCTTTGCGCGTTCGCATTGTTTGGCTGGAGTTCGACGACCCGGTCGAGTTCGCTCAGCGCAGGATCGTAGTCACGATGGCCCCAGTAATGAAATAGCGCTAGCGCCAGATGTGCATCCGCCAAAGCCGGAGCAATCGCTAGTGCGCGATCGATGTGAGATTTGACCTCCGCCAGCTCGGCCGAGGTCAGATTACTGATAAGCCAGTGTCGAAATAATTGGCTGTAGGCCAGTCGCGCGTAAGCGAGCGCGAAATTCGTGTCTCGCGCTATTGCTTGTCGGTAAAAGGTTTGGGCGTGATCAAAGAGTTCGGAGTTTAATGCGCTTTCAGCCTGGCGCTCTTCGTATTCGCCTTTTAGGAATAGATCATAGGCTTCCGTATCACGGGTAGGCGCTGTGGCCAGAGCATCGGTCTGGCTCGGAGAAAGCTTGGCGCGCAAGGCGTCAGCAATCTCCTGTGCGACCTCGGTTTCGACAGCAAAAACATCCCTTAAATCGCGATCGTAACTCTTTGCCCATAGATGCGTGTCCATGCGCGCGTCGAGCAATTGAACATTTACGCGGACTTTGTCTGCGGCTCTTTGCACGCTGCCTTCCAGCACGTTGGCTACGCCGAGTTCACGGGCTACCGTCTTCAAGTCTTCTGGGTTGCTCTTGTATTTGGCTGTCGAAGAACGGGAGATGACTTTCAGATCCCCCATAGCAGCGAGTTTAGTCAGAATTTCACTCTGAATACCATCGGCGAAATAAGCGTTATCGGGATCGCGACTCAAGTTTTCGAACGGAAGCACGGCAATGCTTTTCTCTGGCGCCGGAGCAAAGTTGGCCCGGCCAGGAGCACCCGATGCTGATGCGCTCAATGCGACCGGCAGCTTTGCTTCTTCAACAAGTTTTTCAAATCGAGGATCGCCGCGCAGCGGGTCCCAAAGCGGGAGCAGTTTCAGTTGGCCATAGCTGACAGGACTCGGGTGACGGATGGTGGTGGCAAGCTGTTCGCAGGCGAGGTCTTTGTCACCAACCCACGCTGCAATCATGGCCAAATACTTGACCATCGTGATGCCACTGAATGCATCTTTTTCCATAGGGTTAAGCCCCACCGCGCGACGGCCTTCACGCAGAGCTTCCTCTTTCCGGCCGAGGCCGGCGTCAATCAAACCAAGCACGCACAACGCCGGGCCGTAATTTGGTTGAGCTTGGACGATTTTCTCCTGCTCTGCCCGTGCAGCGGCGAAAGCTGACCGCGCTTTCTCGTCGTCCCCCGTCATGCGAGCGATAACGCCTTCTACAAATGTACGGTTGAAACGAACGTTGTCGGGAGCACCTAAGTTGATCGGACTCTCGCCTAACGCGATTAACGCACTTTTTGTGGCATCGGTAGGCGGGATTTCTGGCGCGGATTGAGTCGATCGCTTGATGCAAGAGCCGGGTATCGGCTTTCGAATACAACTCTGCGAGAGCGCGCCCTGCCGTTGCTTCAGCGTTATCCGGAACGATGGCAAATATGCGATCCCACACCGGTTTCTCTTCAGCGTAGCGCCGGCACACCTGGTAACTTAGTGCAAGCTGCTGCAGCATTGTAATGTTACGCGGGTCGAGCTCGATGGCGCGCTCGAGGTCCCGTGTGGATTCTCCCCAGCGACCCCGACGCCTCTCGATGTAACCCTTCAACTCGACTGCTCGCGGATCATTCGGCAATGTTTGGCGAGCAACTTCCAGCTCGGCCAAAGCGCCGTCGTAATCGAGGTATCCTCGATAAAGATTCTCCGCACGCGCCAGGTGTGCTTCGCCTGCACCCGGCCGCAGGCGAGAGGCTGCTTCAACAGCGGTTTCCGCTGAGGCCAGCCGCCCGGATGTATGGTCAAAGCCAAGCAAATAGAGCACATCATGAGTAAAGGCGAGCTGGCAGTAGGCTTGGAAGAACGATGGGTCACGTGCGACAGCCTGGTTCAGCAGATCGGCCGCCTGTAGTAAATCCGCTTTCCCCGTACTAGTGACGCTCACCGTCAGAAGCAGATTTTTGGCACGGGTGTAGAGATCGAACGCGCTGACGTCGTTCGTCGGCGGACGTTCGATTGCGTTCTTTTCATCTGGTGAAAGTTTTGCCTGCAACTGGTCAGCGATCGTCTTTGCGATCTCGCTCTGAATAGCGAAAACATCGGCGAGATCGCGGTCATAGGTCTGGCCCCATAAATGCCGGTCGGTGCGCGCATCGACCAACTGCGCGTTGACTCGCACGCGATTGCCCGCGCGCTGAACGCTGCCTTCTACGATGTTCGCAACGCCAAGTTCGTGTGCAATCTGGAGGAGATTTCGTTTGGCCTCACTTTTGTATTGCATCACGCTCCGGCGACTAATGACTTTCAGGTCGCCGATCTTCGCCAGATCAGTGAGAATTTCGTCCTGCACGCCATCAGCAAAGAAGGCGTTATCAGGATCGCGGCTTAAGTTTTCAAACGGCAACACCGCGACACTTTTTTCCGGAGCGGTCTGCGCTAAAGGTGGGCGGCTTCGCGAAACGAAAATCATTCCCGCGAGAATGGCTGCGGCGAAGCCTATCGCCGCTGCTCCGCTTACCCATCGCATTCGGGCAGCGCGTCGCCGCTCCATCCGAAGTGTGGCGGGCAGTTCGCGGCGGCCAACGTCAGCACCATACAGATTTACGATGTGCAATTTGATGCCGTGCTTCACATCGATTGTGCCAAGGTCGTGCAGCAATGGGCGCCATCCCTCGTACTGTTCCAAATCTTCGGCTACATGTTTAGAAAGAAGAATGTGACCCGCATCGCCGCAGTCCATCACCCGTTGCGCCATGTTCAACCCGGCACCGGTGAGATTGGCGCGACCGGTAACATCGAGCAATCCACTGACCGCGCCGCTGTGAATGCCCATGCGGATGTGTAGCCCCGGATGATCTTTGAGCGCTCGACTGATCTGCATTGCACAGCGAACCGGTGCCTCGGGACTTGTGTAAAAGACCAATGCCATGCCGTCGCCGGTGGCGATCTTGATCAGCCGATCCGACGCTTCGGCTTCTCGAAATTCCTCCGTTGAGCGAACGGTCTGCGTCAATTCATCGACGGCTGCGCGTTGCTCGTTGATTGAGAGTTTTGAATAGCCAACGATGTCGATGAACAACACATGCCCGATCTCGAGCGTGATCTCTTTTGCTGAACAACGTCGCAGCGATGTTGTCAGCTCCTGTATCCCGGGCCGCGCCGCCGGCTCAAATGCGAGCATCGATACGAGCAGCGACTTTAGGCTGGACGGAACACGCGCTGCCTCCAGTTGTTCGACGGGAAGCGCGTCCGATTTCTGGGCGCGGTGAATTTCCTCAATATTGCGGCCGGCAAATGGCGTTTTCCCGGCGAGCGCAAACCAGAGCGTGGCGCCTAACGAGTAGATGTCGGAGCGAACATCGACCGCGCCGCTTTCGAACTGTTCAGGGCTCGCGAAATTCGGTGTGCCAACAAATTCGCCGCGCGTCAGATCCATTTCACCTCCGGCATCCGCGATGGCCTTGGCAAGGCCGAAGTCGATAACTTTCACTTCCAGCTCCGCCGTCTCTGTGTTACCGGACGTCAGCATGATATTGGCCGGTTTCAGGTCGCGATGAATCAAACCCTGGGCTGCCGCAGCCATCAGTGCGCTCGCGATTTGGATCGCGATTTCGAGAGCCAATTTGGGATTGAGCGGACCATCCCTACGCACGCGAGTCTCCAAGGTTTCGCCCTGGATCAATTCCATTGCGTAGAAACAGCGACTGCCATTGGGCGAAGCACCGAACTGATAAATGGCGGCCACATTGGGATGCCGCAGAGCAGCGGCAGCGCGGGCTTCCCGCAAAAAGCGTTCACGCATAGTGTTTGAACCGCGCGCAGCCGCTGGAACGTCGATCACTTTGAGGGCGACTTTGCGGCGCAACACGTTGTCCACTGCGAGATAGGTCACCCCAAATGCGCCACGACCGAGTTCACAGAAGGAGCCGTCTTCGTGTCGCACGATCTCGAAATCGCCGAAGACCAGCGAGGCTGATGGCTCGTTCTCAGCGATTGATCCGCCGAGACCCCTCCGGAGCAGACAGGCAACGCAATCGCCTTTCGCGTTCAACGGCTCGCCGCATATCGAACAAATCGTGACCGCGGATGCCCGTGATGTTGCCATGGCACGTCTTTCTCACCCTCTAGTTAGGACACGGAGCAACTCGTGCAGCTCTTCATCCACCTCCGCTTCGGTGTCCACTGTTCGGCGCACCTCAGCGCGCAACGCTTCTCGGTAACGCGCTCGGAGGCGAGTAACATGGCTGCGAAGCGTTGACTCCGTCATGCCCAAACGAACCGCCAGTTCGGCGTAAGCCGGTGGCGGACCGGCGCATCCGGCAACAAAAATCTTCAATTCGCTGAAGAGCTTCTCCTTGGCCTCACTTCTGTAATCTGCCGAAAGGCGTTCCAATCCAGCAGTGACCAACGCCTCCGCCCAGCTGCGATCGAAGAGTCGATCTTCAGTGCTTGCGCCTCGGTGATTCTGGAAAAGCGATTCCGCTTCTTTGATCTGCTCTTCATGCAGAGGTAGAAAATTTTGTCCGCCGCCACGCTTGAGCGTCCGTTCACGGTCAGAAGCGTCCGCGAGAAAATTTTTCAGGGAGGCCAGCAGAAACGAACGGAACCTGCCTTTCTGCCGATCCACGCAGGCGTAAATCTTACGTTCGATCAAATAAGCGAAAAAGCTTTGGGTCAGATCCTGCGCATCGTGCACACTGTGTCCGCGGCTGCGCACGAAACTGTAGAGCGGCGCCCAATAAGTTTGGCAAAGCTCCGCCAGCGCGGACTGCGCAGTCTCCGGTTCGACCTCGCTTCTTCCCGCCGCGAGGACCACGCTCCAGTGAGTTGAAGGAAACAAATCGCTCTGGCGACACCCGTTCGTTGCCAGCGTCTTCACGTCACCAGTTTCTATCAAGACTACAGAAAAAAAGCAAGCCGCAAGAAAAATCTAAATTTCGTGCAGCGCGCGCTTCGGAATCCCGTTGTACGAGGGAAAGGCCAAAACAATGAAATGAAATTAAGTTTATGAAAAATCGAAACACCATGTTCACAACGATCAAGAAGCTAACGCTTGTACTGCTCATTGCCGCTGCCCTCAACACTCCGCCCGCTGAAGCCGTTTTGATTCTATCCAGCCTTCAGGCCGGTGTTTCATATACGTTCCGCGTCGGGGATGCAGCCGGCGGCACCGCCGTGATGCTCCAAGCAGTGGTCAGGGGTCGGCTGGAACTGGAAGAGACCCTGACGGTGCCTTCAGGGAGTGGTGTTGATCTCGTTCCCCGATTCCCTCCAGGGCCAGCCGAGTGATCCTCGTGCTCGACCCCGTCCTCCCCGGAGGCCAAGTCACGGTGACCGTCTTCGATCAGAACGGTGCCACCGTCATCCCCCCCATGACGTTCAATGACTTCACGGACCATCCTCACATCGAGTTGGTGTACGACGTCGCGCCATAAATTGGGTGAGGGGCCTCTGGTAGGCAGGCGGGTGCTTTCACTGCGGTCAGCGGCGACGGAGCGAAGATAGGGCTGTTTCGTTTACGAAACGAAGGTTGGAAAAATGACAGCTTCCGTGGCCGCTCGCGTTACCCAAGCCGCGAAAACAATCAAATTTCCGTGCAGCACGCGCTCCGGAATCCCTTTGTAAAGGGAAAGCCAACAAAGAAAGGAAACTAACTTTATGAAAGATCGAAATACCCCATTCACAACGATTCTGCTCGTGCTTGCCTGCTTTGCGGTTTCGCCAGTCGCGCAAGCGAGACAACAGTCTGAAGACCGCGGTAATGGCAACAGCGCGGCCGAGAATGTGGACGCGCTTAATCTAAGCACGACCGGGGCGAACAACACCGCACACGGCTGGTTCTCGCTTTTTAGCAACACCACCGGCTCATCCAACACGGCCGACGGCTTCCAAGCGCTTTTCAGCAACACCGAAGGCAACGCAAACACGGCCGCTGGTGATCAAGCGCTTTTTAGCAACACCATCGGTGCTTCCAACACAGCGAACGGTTTTTTCACGCTCCTTAGTAACACGGAAGGCAACTCTAACACCGCCATCGGTGATGTTGCGCTCGCTAACAACACCACCGGCAGCTTCAACACTGCCATAGGCGTTGGAGCCGGCACCGGAGTCGAAACGGCCAGTAACGTTATTTGTATCGGTCATCCAGGTCAGAACTTGAGCAATCGCTGCTATATCGGCAATATTCGCGAGGCGTTCGTAAGCGGCGACGCCGTACCAGTATTGATCGACTCCACTGGCCAACTCGGCACGGCCTTCTCCTCGCGCCGGTTTAAAAAGGAGATTAAACCGATGGACAAGGCGAGCGAAGACGTCCTGGCGCTGAAGCCAGTCGCCTTCCATTACAAGAACGACACCACAAATACGCCGCAATTTGGTTTGATCGCGGAGGAAGTAGCAGAAGTAAATCCTGACCTCGTCGTGCGTGACAAGAACGGCGAGATTTACACCGTGCGTTACGACGCGGTGAACGCGATGTTGCTCAACGAGTTTCTCAAAGAGCACCGCAAAGTAGAGGAACAGCAGGCAAGTATTGCTGGATTGAAATCTGCTGCCGCAAAGCAAGAGGCGATCAATGCGGAGTTAAAATCAATCATTGTGCAGCAACAGAAGAGCTTCGCGGAACAGGAAAAGCAAATCGAAGCGCTGGAATCAGGTCTTCAGAAAGTGAGCGCGCTGGTTGAGAACAGCAAACCTGCGCCGCAATCTCCGATTTCGCGTCTTTTGGTGTGTTTAGTGGGCAATAAGTAGAAATCCGCGTAATCCGCGGTTGCAGCCTCCAGAAAAATTAAAATTCCGTGCAGCACGCGCTCCGGAATCCCTTTGTAAAGGGAAAGTAATCATCAACCAAAAGAGAGTAAAACAATGAATCCGCTACCTCAGTTCAAAAAAACAATTCTACCACTTCTTATCGCATTAGCGTTCGTTTTGATGCCCAACGCGTCGGCGACGCTGCCGCCGGGGGACACCGTTCAGCAGTGGAACAAGATCGCCGAGGACACAGTTGTGGGTTCGGGCACGTTCCAGCCGGAGGGCGTCGTCTACATGGCTTACGTCTCGGCTGCGGTCTACGACGCCGTGGTCGCGATCGAGGGCGGTTTCGATCCATACGGTCCTCCGATCACGGCACCGCTAGGAGCGTCGGTCGATGCGGCAGTCATCGAGGCCGCCTACCGAACGCTATGGGCCTACTTCCCGCCCGAATCATGCAACCCGGCTTCGCCGCCGGGCGTGTACGCGTTCTGCCTGGCAGTACGTCCGAGCTTGGACGCGTTACACGACGAGGCGCTCGCGTTGATCCCGGACGGACCCGCGAAGGAAGCCGGTAAGGCGGTCGGGCTCCAGGCTGCGAACGACATCGTCGCCCTCCGCACCGGCGACGGACGGATGACGCCGATCAACGTGAGCTCGTCCTTCCCGACGCTGCCGCCGGGTCCGGGCGTGTGGCGCCTGACGCCGCCGTTCGCGCCGCCGCAGACGCCGTGGGTCGGGGACATGCGCCCATTTGTCCTGCAGAGTTTGGACCAGTACCTGCCTGACCCGCCGCCATCGCTTGAGAGCCTCGAGTGGGTCGAGGCCTTCAACGAGACTAAGGCTTACGGTGCCTTGGACGGTAGCGCGCGGACCGATGAGCAGACTGCCGTCGCGAAGTTCTGGTCGGCGCACGTGGTCCGCCAATACAACCGCGTCGCGCGCGAGATTGCCAACGCGCGCGGCCTCGGCCTACTTGTTCTGGCGGCCGGTCACGGTGATCGACCCGACCGCAGTCATCTCAGACGGCTTCGGACCTGTACCTGGCTATGACGACGGTAACTTGGCGACGGTTGAACAAATGGGCTGGCGGCCGCTCATGACCACGCCTAATCACCCCGAATACCCCAGCGCCCACGGCACGATTACGTCGGCGGTGGCGGAGGTGTTCACAACCGTCCTCGGCACGAACCACATCAACCTCGATATCCACGGCTTTGACCCCGCCGGGCCGCCTGGGAATCTGGACGCGGTGCGCCACTTCGACAAGCCGAACGACCTCCGCCGAGAGATTATCGACGCTCGAGTCTGGGCGGGATTTCACTACCGCTTCTCAGACGTCGCCGGCGTCGTCCTCGGCCGACAGGTCGCGAAGTTCGACCTCAGGCACGCCTTCCAGCCGGTCCGACGACACTGATGAAGGAACATGATTTCCAAACCCACACCTAGAAAGGAAGAATGATGAATTCGCTCACTAAGTTCAAAAAAATACCGCCGTTTGTTATCGCACAGGCGCTCATTGCGCTCAGCGCGTTGTTGGTCGTGCCGCGCGTGTCAGGAGAACGCGGACAGCATCGGGATCCCGGGCCTCCCGATGTAACGGTGTCCGGAAGCTTTGGTCGGATGTTCCGTAATTTGCCACCATTCGCGCCGCCAAACAATGCGGTTCGCGACGCGCTTATGGAGCTGGGTAGTCTCGGTGGGATCCTGGATGCCAACGACGATCTGGCAGCGGGTCCGGTGGCGCTGATCGTGGATCCTAATCTCAGCCTGGTAAACCGGAATAATCCAACTCACACTGCAGGGGTAACGTTTTTCGGTCAGTTCCTTGATCACGATATGACGTTTGACCTGACGTCCCGGCTCGGATTCCCGACTCAACCTATAAGATCACCCAACGCTCGCACTCCCTTCTTTGATCTGGATTCCGTGTACGGCGACGGACCAGGTGGTAACCC
>WNGO01008465.1_pt1 | contig 10302 bp, 14 predicted proteins | sample 5400511 | NCBI WGS metagenome assembly WNGO01 (sample SAMN13153380, study PRJNA577476) | soil metagenome | isolation source: 20 cm soil or saprolite under Garry oak tree replicate 2 | place: USA:California | collected 2016-06-15
AGGATTGTGTTGGAGATCTCAACGACACTTTGTCCCCCGTCGTTACAAATGCCCCCGCCAGAACCTGCCGAGTTCCCGGTGATCGTGCTGCTTTCAACGTGAAACGACGAGCCGACGTTGGAGATACCGCCCCCGCTTGTTCGAGCTGAATTGCCGCTAATGGTGCTGTTCACAATGCTGACATTGGGACCACCAACAAAACTACTGGCAAAAATGCCGCCGCCAGTGTCTCCGGACGAATTGCCGCTGATGGCAGCGACGACGGCGGCGGTTATTTGAACGGCCCAGGCGATCAGATCAACACCGATCCGTTGCTTGGTCCTTTGCTGGATAACGGCGGCCCAACCCTTACGCACGCGTTGTTGCGTGGCAGCCCAGCGATTGACGCCGGCGATCCGAACTTTACTCCGCCGCCTTTCAACGACCAGCGAGGCTCTCCTTTCGATCGCGTGTTCAATGGTCGCATCGATATAGGTTCATTTGAGACGCAGCCACGCCGCCGTCCGCGTCCAACTCCAGCGCCTCTCCCGACGCCTGGATGATTCCACCTTTTCCGGACTACTCTATCGAGCGGTCGAATCAGACGGAAAAATTCGTTGTGGAAAAATTCCATCCATCCGGGAAAGCAGCTTCGAAATATTAACTGAGCAGGAGTGGGAATCATGAAACATCTTTTCGCGATCGCGGTTCTCGTCCTGGCAGCCTTCGGCTGGGCCGTTGGCGATACGGCCAGCGACGAACGCGAGTTAACGCAACTCGTTAACGATCTTAATGCGGCTATCGTCAAGTCGGACATCGCTTTCCTGGAACGGGTCCTGGCCAAGGACTACGTCCATTATCGCCCGCACGGGAACGTCGAGACCCGGGCACAGTACTTGGAGGATCGCAAAAGCGGGAGCGTGGATTTCGATTCGCTCGTAGCGGATGAGATCAAAGTCCGCGTCTACGGGGATACCGCCATCGTGGCGTATCGTTCCACCGCCAAAGGAAAAGACTCAGATGGAGCGATTGACGAGCAGCGCCGCTGGACCCGCGTCTTCGTTCGGAAGGACGGGCGCTGGCAACTCGTCCATTCTCAGGGAACAACGATCCAGAAACCCTGAACGGGGCCATCATAATACACCGTGAAATCTTCGATGCTTTCACGGGATCTAACGTGAAGCATCATGAGATTTAACACGTATCCGGTCTAACAATTGGAGGGATACTAACAGTTATTTCTCGGTGGCGCGACCGCTGATTCTGTGCCTCGTTAGGCCCATGAACGCTCGCATACCCATGGCGATATTGCTCGCCACCTGTCCGTTCGCTACGGCGCTGGCCGACACGAAGGTCATTTTACCGCATTATCAGCGTTTCGCCGACACTGGTAGAGATTTCCTCCTCCAGACGACTATTCCGGGCGATTTCAAAACGCTGGAAGGCGTTGTGTGGGGGTTACTCACATTGTCATCGCAGTGCCCGGATAAACAATTCTCGTCATTTTTTTTCCCTGATGCATTAAGCTCATTAAGCTCCAGCTCGCAGGGTGAAGGCGCACAGCCTCTTTACATGTATTTTCGCGGTTTACGCCGAGACGGCAGGAAGGTGATTCTTCGCTTCACCGGTGACGCCAATCGCTACCTCAATAACACGGCTGCGATTCAAGATCTCGTCAAAGGTCCTTTAGAGGCGACCATCAGACTTCATACTAATAAATCTACGACGGTTTACTATGAGCTCGATGGCGAAATCGTCGAGGAATGGGACGCGTAACAGACCTGGACGAATCCGTCTTGTCCTAAACTCCCCTCATTCATAGCTGATCGGTACGCGGACTTCTGACACAGTGCCGGGTTTAAACCGCCAGCTTTTGAATGTTTGGATGGTGAGTTTGTCGAGTAGCGGGCTGCCGGTGCTTTGGAACATGGTTGCGTTAGTCACTGTTCCTGTCGCGGTATCAACAGTCACAACGCAAATACCGTTTCCAGTAAGGTTGCGGCGTTTCGCTTCGTACGTGTACCCAGGCAACGGCGCGGTGATTGCCATGGATTGTGCCACCGAAAGCGACATCGGAACGGGCGCCGAAATGCTCGCTGCCTCCGGTTGCACAGCAGGTCGCCGCCGCTTTTTCGCTCGAGGCTTCTCTTCTTCTGACACGGCGGCTACTGGCGACTCTTCCGCAGAAGGCGCCTGTTCGGTCGGAGTCGCTGGTTTTTGATTTGGTGGCATCGAGGCAGTGCTCCGGTTGGCCTCGGCCTTTTTCTCTTCCGCCGGAGGGATCTGAGTTGGCACTTCTTCAGCAGCCGGCGTCTGCTCGGGTACAGGTGCAGTGTCTTGCTTCGGGACCGTTGCGGCGATTTGCGAACTTGGCTCAGCCTTTTTCTTCTTTTTCGGCTTCTGGATATGAATCATTTCGCCGGTCTGAAATTGATCCGGAAGATTCGCCGAAGCCGCCTCCTGTGCTTGCGTCAGGTGCGCACCGGCGAAGCAAACACCAGTGCACACAACGACGAGAACCCGTCCACGCGAACGCATCGGGGAAATGTTCCGCCCCAGGCGCGAGAAGGTCAAATTGACGGCCGTTTCGTACCTCCTTGAATTGGACAAGAAAAACGCCTCTGGGTTGAACTTTCACCCGAAAAGAAGACGTTCCATTGACGCTCATTCTTCGTTGCTATGCTTCTTGTCACCGCGACAGACATTACGGTTTGGATCGTGTCCGTGCTGCTCGCGCTCGGCATTGGCGCGGGCAAATACGCAAAATGGAAAGCGCGCAACCGGCTCGTGCGCGAACTCGCTGCAATGGATCGTGAGCGTCGGGAAAAAGTGCTCAGCCGGATGAATCCAGGGCAGGCGATGGAAGCGCGCCAGGAATTGATGCGACGATTTAATATTTTCTGAACCCGGATTTTGCAGGGCAATCGCATCGGTTGCCAACTCGGACAGGCGCTTCGCTCAAGATGACAGCACTCGGAGTGCGATGAATTGTAATCTCCCCGATGTCCTCCACTCCATTTGAAATAAGTGTGTCAGTGATGCCCGGAGACATTGACGAGCAAAATCACGTCAACAACACCGTTTACCTGCGGTGGGTCCAGGAGGTTGCTACTGCGCATTGGCGCGCGATTGCCAACGCTGAAGCGCAGGGGAGCGTCGGCTGGGTGGTGTTGCGGCACGAGATCGACTACAAAACGCCGGGCTGTTTGGGCGATGACGTCGTGTTGCGCACGTGGGTCGGCAAAGCGACCCGGCTTACGTTCGAACGGTTCACTGAAATCCGAAGGAGCAGCGATGGCCACCTGTTGTCAACCGCGCGGACACTTTGGTGTCCGATAAACGCGCAAACCGGCCGTCCAGTCCGCGTGCCGGTCGATGTGCGAGAGCAGTTTTCTATTTGAATTTCAGAGCGCGCTTCTTTCGCCTGTCCCTGCGCGAGGGGAGAGGATTAAGGTGAGGGGTTCGATCCGGCGCAGACGCTAATTGAATGACTAATCCCTCACCCTCCCCTCTCCCTTTCGAAGGGAGAGGGGACCTTTGCTTATCGCGATGTCTCGCGGTTGGACGCTTCAACGCTAAACGTTTAACCTTCGGCGTTGAGCACAGCACCCGAGTCACGCCCGGTTATCGCTTGTTATTGCGCGACGTTTCTCAAACCGGAGATGCTGCATATCTACCGGCAAATCACCGGCCTGAAACGATGCACTCCAGTCGTCATAGCGCAGAAACGTGAGAATGCAGACTGGTATCCGTTTCAGCCAGTTCACATCGCTCCGAAGCCGGCAACGCATTTCCTCCGCCGGTTTTGGTTTCGACAATTGCGTGATCAGCCATGGCAGATTTCCAATGTGGAACATGAATAAGCCGGCCTATCGAGAAGCGACTTTGCAGATGCTCGACGCAGTAACGCTGGTTCTCGTTAGGTCGGAATCGCTGCGGCGCGCTGTCACCGATCTCGGCTGCGACCCAGAGAAGATTGAGATCCAGCGCACCGGAATTCCGCTGGAGGAATTTTCATTTCGAGACCGTAATGTTCCGAAAAACGGCGAATGGCAATTCGTGCAAGCAGGCCGATTGATCGAGAAAAAGGGGTTGCCGGTAACCCTCCGGGCTTTCTCAGCCTTTTTGAAGCAACACCCAAACGCCACGCTAACGATCGCCGGCGAAGGACCTTTACTTCCCGAACTCCAGAAATCTGCGCACGAATTAGGTGTCACTGACCGCGTCTTGTTCACGGGTTTCGTTTCGCAGGAACAATTGCGTGAGACCTATTATCGCTCGCACATCTTTCTGCACCCGAGCCAGACTGGTCGCGACGGAAACCAAGAAGGAATTCCAAATTCGATGCTCGAAGCAATGGCCACTGGCCTGCCCGTGTTTGCTACCGAGCACGGCGGCATCCCCGAAGCAATAGAGAATGGCGTGAGCGGCGTGCTTGTTCCGGAGCGTGATGACGAAGCGTTAGCGCAAGCGTTGCTCAATGCAGCACAAAATCCCGGTTTGCTTTCGCGCATCGGGCATGCGGGCACCGAGACAGTGCGAAAGAATTTCGACCTGTCCACGCAAGCGCAGCGCCTAGAACAAACTTATCTCAATTTGTTGTAGAGGCGTTCGACGCCGCTACAACGTTGCTGTGTCGATTGCTATCGACCTACTAGCGATGCCAGGGCTGCGTGACGTTCTGAATCCGTGGCTTGCAGACGTCATTCACCAACACGAAGGCCAAAGTGTTTGCGTCTGGCCGGCTGAACTTATACACGCCAGGGCCTTTGCAATTTTTGGGGACCGCCCCTGCCCGGCGAGTCTCCTGAACTGTAATGGTGTCGCCGGAAAGCGTATAGGTGCCCCAGATCTGTGCCTTTGGCCTAGTGGACATGACGTGAAATGTGCCGTCGGGATTGATCGTCCAGACCGTGCCCAGCGAGTTGGTCCACTGCCCGGCGAGGGCGGCCGGGCCGGAGCTCGGGACAGTTTCGCATCCAGCAATCACTGCTACTAGGACGACTGCAAAAAGAATTCGGAGAGTGTGTTGTCGCTTCATGCCTGCGATCTTATCTGACCCTGATCGAAACCGTCAAGCTTAGAGCAACTGAAGAGATACGTTGCAAACAACTTCGTCACTGAAGTAGAAGAGGCTCGTGGATCAACCGCTCGCGCAGCCTGCAAATCCAAGACCAAACTGGTGGAAGCGAAACTGGAAATGGTTCGTGCCGATGGGTTGTTTCACCGTGGCGCTGCTGTTTCTGGCGTTCATTGGATCAATACTGGTGATCGTCTTCAGCGCGATGAAATCGACTGACGTTCAGAAGGAGGCATTGGCCCGCGCCAAGGCGGATCCGGCTGTAATTGAAGCTCTCGGTTCGCCTATCAAAGACGGATTTCTCCTCTCGGGAAACACAAACGTGAACGGCGCGTCTGGTGAATCCAACCTGGCAATTCCCATCTCCGGTCCCAAGGGAAAAGGGACAATTTACGTGTCGGCAAACAAGTCACTCGGGCGATGGAATTATTCGGGGCTCGTCGTGGAAGTCGGACAAACGCATGAACGCATTGATCTTCTTCAAAAGTCGGCGCCGTCCAATTCACCTTGATTTCCTTCGATGGAAGCTGCGCCCAGGAAACTTTCCGTCAGCGCTATTCTTCTCGGGATTATTAGGGAATCATCGATCTAACCGGACGCAGTTGGAAACTGCGGCTCTGCCGCCTGGAATTTGCTGCGCTAACAAAGCATTTGAAAACTGGCCTTCCGGCAATTCGATCATCTTGAGGACAAGACGACCCACCTTGGCGCCGGTTTACGTCTGACGCTGGCCGGTTACCTTGGAATATGTCGATCTCCGAGGAGCAAGTGAAGAACGCGTTGAAGTCGGTAAAATATCCGGGCTTCAGTCGGGACATCGTTTCATTCGGATTGGTGAAGTCGATCCAGATCGATAACGGCGACGTTAAAGTGCAACTCGCAATCGCCACTAATGATCCAAACGTCCCCGCAACAATCAAAAATGATGCGGAACGCGCCTTGAACATGATCGAAGGCATTCGCAGCGGCAAAGTCTTGATTGATATCCACGCGCCTCCTGGTGGCGCAGGGGCCGGCACAGTCACCACGCGGATTCCGGGCGTCAGACACGTTATCGCCGTGGCAAGCGGTAAAGGCGGTGTAGGTAAATCGACAGTCGCGGCAAATCTCGCGGTGGCACTCGAGCAAACCGGCGCGCGCGTCGGTCTGTGCGATTGCGACATTTATGGGCCGAGCATTTCGCTGATGTTCGGCACGCGCGAGCGCCCAACTGCAACGGATGAGAATATGATCGTCCCGATCGAGCAATACGGGTTGCGATTGATGTCGATGGGATTCCTGCTGGATGACACTTCGCCGGCGATTTTGCGCGGACCGATGGTGACGCGTTACACGCAGCAATTTCTGCGGCAGGTCGAATGGGGCGAACTGGATTATCTGGTGCTCGATCTTCCGCCCGGCACCGGCGACATTCAGTTGACCATCGTGCAAACCGTCGCGTTATCGGGAGCGATCATCGTTACGACGCCGCAGGAAGTAGCTTTGATCGACGCACGCAAGGCCGCAACCATGTTTGAAAAGGTGAACGTGCCGGTGCTCGGGTTAGTCGAGAACATGAGCTATTTCGTGTCGCCATCGGACAATAAGCGTTATGACATTTTCGGCACTGGCGGTGGCGAACGCGAAGCCAAGCGATTGCGTGTCCCATTGCTCGGGCAGGTTCCGATTGACATAGCCACGCGCGAAAGTGGAGATCGCGGGATTCCAATCGTGAGCGAGGATCCGAAATCGCCTGTAACACGGGAATTTAAGGAAATTGCCGACACCATTCGCAAAATGCTCCCCTAGTGAGGCATCCGCAGCGCCTGCGGCAAACGGAATTCTAAATAAATTCCGCGATTCTCTCGTCGAATTCCGGTGTTTGATTGTTGTGGTGACAGAGCCGTTCGGAGTTGACTAGGAAGAAATCTCATGAAAGAAGAAGCGGAGATGCCGTCTTCGGAAGCCGATCAAGCGCAATTCGTTAAAGAATCAGCGCTATACAAGGAGTTCCTCGCGGAGCGCGCAGAAATTTTGAAGCACAAGTGGATCGAGAGTGAAAAAGCCGGGAAAGACATCGGCTTTGAAAGAGCTCTGCTGGATTGGATCGTGAAACATCGCTCCAACTGGCGAGAGCGACGACGAAAGGAGGCGCGCACCGAAAAGGCCGCCTCCTAATTTTTGTACCTTTAAGGCGATCCCGTGAGGTCGCCAAGGAAACCGTGAAACCAAAACAGAATTCAGCCGCCGGCGTCCCTATCATGGACGCGGAAGCAATTAGTCGGGCGCTACGCCGGATTGCGCACGAGATCATCGAGGGAAACCCGAACCGCGAAAGCGTAGTGCTCGCAGGGATTCCATCGCGCGGCGTGGAGCTCGCGCGCCGAATCGCGGGTTTCATTCGCGAGATCGAGAAAACTAATGTGGACACCGGCGTCATCGATGTAGCGATGCATCGCGACGACGTGGGCACCCGCAAGGAATTGCCAGTCGTGCACGCGTCGAAACTTCCGCTACCGCTGGAGAACCGGACGGTGATCATTGTTGATGACGTCCTTTATACCGGTCGCACCGTGCGTGCGGCGATGGACGCAATCAATTCATTCGGCCGTCCCGCGCGCGTTCAGCTCGCTGTACTGGTCGATCGCGGCCATCGCGAGCTGCCGATTCGGCCCGATTACGTCGGAAAAAATTTGCCGACCGCGACGCGCGAACAGATTCAGGTCCGCCTACAAGAAACCGACAACGAATCGGATGGCGTTTGGCTGGAAAAAGAATCATGACGACATGACTTCTCACTGGACACGCAAGGATTTACTTGGCCTGCGCGAGTTGACGGCCGACGAAATCAATTTCGTTCTCCAGACAACCGACGCGTTTAAGCAGGTCGGCACACGCGAGATAAAAAAAGTGCCCGCATTGCGCGGCAAAACGCTGGTCAACTTTTTTGTCGAGCCGAGCACGCGGACGCGCACCTCTTTCGAGCTGGCTGCTCTTCGCCTGAGCGCTGACGTGATCAATATCTCGGCAACGACTTCGAGCCTGACTAAAGGCGAAACGCTCAAGGACACCGCGCGCAATCTCGAGGCGTTGCAAGCCGACATTATTGTGCTGCGCCACAGCTCCGCAGGCGCACCGCAGTTTCTGGCAAGCAGGCTGAAAGCCAGCGTAATCAATGCCGGCGACGGCGCGCACGAACACCCGACGCAGGCGCTTCTCGACCTCTATACGATCCGCGAGCGCAGAGGTAAAATCGCCGGGCTGCACGTCGCGATCATCGGCGACATTTTGTTTAGTCGCGTCGCACGTTCGAACATTTTCGGTCTACTCAAGCTAGGCGCGCGCGTCACGCTCGTCGGCCCAAGCACGCTCCTGCCGCGTGAATTTGAAAAGCTAGGCGCCGAGGTTTCGCACAAAATCGAGGACCTCCTGCCGACCGCGGATGTCGTGAATCTTTTACGGATCCAGCACGAGCGGCAACGCAGAGAGTATTTTCCGGGCCTCGGCGAATACATCCGCTTGTTTGGCCTGACGAAAGAACGCGCAAAACTTTTGAAGCCCGGTTGCCTGATCATGCATCCTGGACCGATCAACCGCGGGGTCGAGATCGACAGCGAAGTCGCCGACGGCTTGCAAAGCGTGATTCTCGATCAGGTCACCAATGGTCTCGCCGTGCGCATGGCCGTTCTCTATTTGTGCGGAGGAATCTCGACTCCATGAACGCGACTTCAGATCCCGAAAGGCGCGCCCCAGGTCCAGCTCCTTGGTACATCCCAGTTTTTCCGAATTTGGAGCCGACCTCTGACGCCGGGCTTAGCTGGTCCCGCGCGAAGCTTCCCCATAACCCGGATGAATGCCTGGTCCTACTCGACCCTGACAAAAGCTTGCTGATTGCTGTGGGAATGTACTCCTATGCCTTCGTAGTAAACTTCGAGACGCTGCTAATGTGGCGCGCATACGAGCAGGGCGACGGCGCTCAGAAAATTTCATTTCATTTGCTCGCCTTGCCGGCATTAAAGGCGATTCGGGACGCAGCGAAAGCCGGTAAACAGACTCAATTCCGGGCTACTGGAATCTATTATGAATCAACGCCGATCGATCTATGGACCTGTTCTGCGGCATTCTCAGCTGGGGAAAATATCGTTTTATCGCCACCTAGTTTTCAGCGTTGCAGGGAAGTTTTGGTTTTGGCGGACCTTGGCAAAGCAGCCAGCGCTTCCCCAATCAACATAGCCGTGTTGGCGTTCGATTTCGCAAAACAACGGGTGACGTGCCTTCCGCAAGACTGGTTTAATGAGAGTGACGTCGATTTTGGCTACCAGTGGATTACGCGGGTGTGGCGAGACCAAAAGGGAAGATTGCGCGGAGATGGGATTCGAATCGATCCGTTTCGTCTCGATGGAACTGGGCGTCACCTGGACGACAGACGATGGGCGCGGTTATGAATATGATCATTCGCAGCGGCCGTGTAATCGATCCCGCAAATAAGCGGGATGAGATCGCCGATCTTCACATCGCTGATGGGAAAATCGTCACGTCCAAATCCGAAATTCGAAGTCCGAAATCCGAAATTGAAGACATTGACGCGCGTGGGTTGATCGTGACGCCTGGCTTAATCGACATGCACGTGCATCTGCGCGAGCCGGGCTTCAGTCACAAGGAAACTATCGAGTCTGGCGCGCGAGCCGCGGCGGCCGGCGGATTCACAACTGTCGTCTGCATGCCAAATACTGCGCCTGTTCCGGACAATCCGGGCACGATTGCGTGGATCAAAGACCGGGCTTCCACCACCTCGCGCGTGAGTGTTTTGCCAACCGGCGCGATTTCAAAAAATCTCGCCGGCGAAGAACTTGCGCCAATCGGCTCACTTGCACAGGCAGGCGTTGTGGCGATAACGGATGACGGTCATTGCATTCAAAATCACGAACTCATGCGGCGCGCCGTCGAATATGCGCGGATGGTTGGCGTGCCTGTGCTCGACCATTGTCAGGATTACAATTTGGTGGGCAACGGAGTTGTGCATGAGGGTTATTGGAGCACGCTGCTGGGATTACCCGGCTGGCCCGCGGCGGGCGAAGAAGCGATGGTGATGCGAAATATTTTGCTCGCGGAACTGTGTGATCATCAGATTCATTGCCAGCACATCTCGACTGCAGGCAGTGTGCGGTTGCTTCGTGAAGCTCGAGCGCGGGGCGTGAAAATCAGCGGCGAAGTTTGTCCGCACCACATCGCGTTAACCGACGAGGCGATTCAAAATTTCGACA
>WNGO01010065.1_pt1 | contig 10302 bp, 10 predicted proteins | sample 5400511 | NCBI WGS metagenome assembly WNGO01 (sample SAMN13153380, study PRJNA577476) | soil metagenome | isolation source: 20 cm soil or saprolite under Garry oak tree replicate 2 | place: USA:California | collected 2016-06-15
TCCGGCTCGAGGCCCGGCCGCCCAACGTGGAAGGACAGGGCTCGATCGAAATTCGCGACCTCGTCCGCAACTCGTTGCGAATGCGACCCGACAGGATCCTTGTCGGTGAGTGCCGGGGCGGCGAAGCCATGGACATGCTGCAGGCGATGAACACCGGACACGAGGGATCGATGAGCACGGTGCATGCCAACAGCCCGCAGGATGCGATCAGCCGGCTCGAAGCCATGGTCCTGATGGCGGGAACCGACCTACCGTCGCGCGCAATCCAAAAGCAGATCGCTTCGGCGGTGGACGTGATCGTTCAAGCCCAGAGGGTGCGAGGAGGAGCGCGCAAGATCGTGAGCATCTGCGAGGTCACCGGTATGGGCAACGGCGAGACGCAGACGCAGGAGCTGTTCCAGTATCGCCAGCTTGGGGTCGACGATGACGGCAACGCCGTCGGCTTCCACGCCGCCCTGGGCAACCTGTCGATACACATGGATCACTTCGCGGAGCGGGCCGAATTCCTTTCGCCGTCGATCTTCGAGGCGGACGCCCCGGCGGGCGGTCGTTCCTGAAGTGCCGGGAATCATCCTGGTGTCTGTGGTGGCAGCGATTGGCGTTCTCCTGGCGTCACTTGCGCTGGCGCTGCCAAGCCGGGCCCAGTCCGCGGACGGAGCCGAGATCCTGCTTCCCGGCCCGAGCAATCGTCGGTCGCAAACCCTGCGCGAGCGCGTCAATCGGCCGTTCGAGGCCCTGGCGGACCGGTCGAGCCAGCGGCGGCGACTCAACGGTGGGCTGACCCTCGGCGAGCACCTGATACGCGCAAACCTGAAGCTGCGGCCGTCGGAGTTCGTGATGATCCAGGTCGCGTTCCTCATCGCCTGGGCGGTGATCTCCTTGCTTCGTTTCGGGTTCGGTCCCCAGTTCGTCGTCGCCGGCGTGGTCGGCTACCTGGTGCCCATGCGCTACGTGAGGTATCGCCAGCGGCAGCGCTTGAGGTTGCTGAACAGGCAGCTGCCGGACACGTTGAGCCTGCTTTCCAACGCGCTGAAGGCCGGCCTTTCACTGCCGCAGGCACTCGATACGGTAGCCCGCAACACGGCCGCGCCGGTCGCCGACGAGCTTTCGCGCGTGATCCGCGAGATGAACATCGGCAGCGCAACTGAGCGGGCCCTCGCCGCCATGGTGAGGCGCACGGGGAGCGAGGACCTCGACCTGATCGTCACGGCCATCGGCATCCAGGCCTCGGTTGGCGGCAACCTCGCGCGGATCCTGGAGAACATCTCGCACACCATCCGGCAGCGCGTTCAGGTGAAGGGTCAGATCTCGGCCATGACCGCACAGGCGCGAGCCTCGGGCTGGGTGATCACGCTCCTACCCGTGATCGTCGCGGTCATCCTCTACTTCATCACGCCCACGTACTTTCGGGCGATGTTCCAGGATCGGTTGGGCATCGGGCTGCTGTTGCTCGCCGGGCTATCGATCATGGCGGGGAACTTCTTCATCCGGCGCATCGTCAACTTCCGGGTTTAGCCGATGGCCCTCCTCTACTTGTCAATCGCCCTCGGTATGGTCGCGGCCTTTGGCGCCTTTGTCGCCATCTGGAGCCTCAACCCGGCGCCGCCAAGCAACGCCGATGTAGTGGAAGGACGCCTCCGCGTATATGAGACGGGCCTGCCCGTGTCGCTAGCCGAAATGGAGCTGGCGGCGCCGTTTGGGGAGCGGGTGATCCGACCTGCGATGCAGCGCATCGGCCGCTTGCTCGAGCAGACGATGCCGGAGAAGGCCCGGCAGCGAATTCACCTCGACCTTCAGCTGGCGGGCCGACCCAACGGCATCACAGCGGGCGACTTCGTCGCAATCAGGTATATCGCCACTGGCATTCTCTGCTGCGTCGGCATCGGGCTCGGCGCACTTACCAGGTCGCCGGCACTGATCGCACTGGGGGCCGCGGTCGGCGCCGGCCTCGGGCATTACGTTCCGACGCTGTGGCTGCGCCGAAAGGTGAATGGCCGCAAGAACGAGATCAAGTTCGTGCTGCCTGACACCATCGACGTGCTGGTCGTCTGCGTCGAGGCGGGCTTGACTTTCGAAGCCGCAATGGGAAGAGTTGCCGAGAAGTACGACCACGCGCTGGCCGAAGAGCTTGGACGGGTCTTGCAGGAGATCAGGATCGGCCGGCCACGCCTCGAGGCGCTCAACGATATGGCCCAGCGCTCCGGCGTCGACGAGCTCAATAACTTCGTGCAGGCCGTGATCCAGTCGGAGCAGCTCGGTTCGGGCGTCGTCAAGGTGCTGCGCATCCAGTCGGATGAGATTCGAGACAAGCGGTTGTTGCAGGCTCAGGAGCAGGGGGCGCGTGCATCGCTGAAGATGCTCATCCCCATGGTCGGCTGCATCTTCCCGACTCTCTGGGTGATCCTGCTCGGACCTGCCCTGATCTTGATCATGCACAGCGGGGTCATCCCCTGATGGGAAGACTCCAGCGCGGCCAGTCGTCGGTGGAGTTCGGACTCGCCGCGGTGGTGTTGCTCCTGCTTGCGCTTGGTCTGACAGACCTTGGGCGCGTCTTCTATTTCGGCGTGGGCCTGACGGGGGCAACCCGGGAAGGAGCGCGGCAGGCCAGCTGGTTCGACGTGACCTCAGGGGCCAATCCCTACCTCTACGACAGCGCGATCAAAGCTGCGGTCGACGGAGTCCTGACGAACTCGGGATTGCCCGCGTCAGCGCTCCAGAATCCTGGGACGACATGCCCAGCCACGAGCGATGCCAACAGTCAGTTCAATCCGCCATACACGGATGACGCCTACACCGCGGGAGCTCCTAATCAGCCGCTGCTCTACATCTGCTATGCGGACACGCCTGGCCTTGATCTCTCGGCCGCCCCAACCGACAACAGCTACAAGGGTGCCGACGTGAACGTCATCGTCGTGATGTCGTACGGATTTGCAACCGGGTTCATGTCCGGCGTACTGGGCAACTCGGTGCATGTCGCGGTGAACACCCACATGGTCATTGGAGGCTTCTAGCGTGACCATGGTCGCCGCGGGGTGCCGGTCGCAGCGCAGCCAGTCGTTGGTCGAGTTCGCGATCGTCGCGCCGCTGCTGCTTGTCCTCCTTTTCGCGGTGGTCGACTTCGGTCGCGTCATATACATCTACGTAACCCTCAACCAGGCGGTCAACGAAGGCGCGAGAGCGGCCATCAAGGCCTCGCCGCTGCTTCCCACCAATGCCGACGTGGAATTGGCCGTTCGAAGGCACGCCGTTGACGTCAGCCTGGCCAATCCCTGCCCCAACGGGCCGATCACGGCCGCAAGGCCGCCGGCGGGTCAGGGTTGGATTTTCATCACCGAGCCGAACCCGCCGTCGACGGTGGAGGCGTTGTCACCGACTCTCGACGATTCTCCGGGCGGCCAGATGTGGGCGGTGAGCACAGGCTCGTGCAGTGCCACCGAACCTGCCTTCGACCACGCACCCCTGCAGGTGACGATCATCTACAACTTCGTCCCGATCACGCCGCTGATTCAACAGTTCTTTGCCAACAACATCGTCATCAGCGCTGCGGCGGTCTATCGCACGGAGTACTGATGAACCGCACTTTGCGCGCATCCCAGCGCGGCCAGGCCATCGTGCTTATCGCCTTGATGATCGTCGTGATGTTCGGGCTGGTCGGCCTTGCGATCGACAGCGGTCGTGCTTATCTCGACCGCAGGCATCTCCAGGCCGCGGTCGACGCGGCGGCCCTCGCCGCCGCATACAACTACATGAACACCACCGACTACGCTCAGGCCGAGCAGACCGCGGTCGACACCTACTCTGCCGACGAGCTCCTCTATGGGGCGGCGTCGTGCGCCGGCCTGGGTGCGATGGCTGTGACCTGCACCTTCAGTGGCGACTCCTCCAATCAACTCATGACCATCAACGTCACGAACCAGTCGATTGCGGGCGTGAGTTTTACTGTGACGGCCGTTGGCACGATGCCGGTGGCGATGATGCAGGTGCTGGGAGCGGGGCCCAACATCAGGGTCGGGGCGACGGCCACGGCTGTGGCCCGGAAGTCGGGTACGAACGGCGCCGCCATTCAAACTCTCAGCCCGGCGGGTTGTGGTGGTAACGGGGGTAACTCCCTCACCTTCACGGGCACGTCGACCACGATGGTGACAGGCGACGTATGGGCGAACGGCAGCATCACCGACAACGGGGTCGCGTCAGGCACCGTAAACGGCAATGCGATCGACATCTGTCCAGCGATGCCGCCATCGCCACTGCCCAACTTCACCGTGACCGGCACGCTGGCCAACGGTTGGACCATGCTCGACCCGGGCTATCCACAACCGTCGCTCAATCCCGCCTCGCAGAGCTGGGCCTCGACCAGCGGCAGCGTGGAGCAGCCGGGAACTTACGCTTCTGACCCGAGACTTGGCGGCGGGGCCGGCTGCTATTTCCTGTCCGGCGGCGTTTACACATGGTCTGCCGGGTTCACGCAGAACGGCGGCTTCGTAAGCAATGAGCTCCGACCGCCGGACGAGCCGAAGCTGTCGGCGGCCAATCAACCAAATCTCACCACGACCACAGCGGCCCTAGCCGCGGGGACCAACATCACCGGCATCCCGGTGGCCGCCCTGCCCGGCGCCATCGCGCAGAATTCGGCCGTCAGCGTCGGCGGCCAGACATTCAGCGTGTCGAGGAACGCCGCAGCCGGGGACACATCCATCTCGGTCAGCAGGCAGGCACCGGCGGCAAACATTCCGGCCGGTTCGTGGTTGACGGTGCGCGCGCTGCCTCAGTTCTGGGACTCCAACGGGGTCAACTGCGCCACCACGTTTGCGCTCACGGCGACTGGGTCTGACGCGAGCAACCCGCCGATCAGCGCGCAAACCTGGGCCGTCGAGCTGACTTCGGTGCGGTGGTCCCCCTATGGTGTGTCGAGCTGTGGAGGTCCCGCTTCGACGACGTGCTTCCTTCGCGAGAGTGCGCCGTCTATGTGCAAGACCGTGTCGGTTGGCAGCAACCAGAACTTCAAGGTTTCGGTCAGCAGCAGCCCGCCCGATCCCGGAGCGCAGGACTTCAACGTTTACCTCGCCCCGAGCGGCTCATGCCAGGGTCCCTTCGGTTACGCGGCGCAGTTCGCCAACAACGGCAGCTACACGACCACGATCAACGGTGGAACCCTGAACGGCTGGGCGCTGGACCCCGGCGCCCCCCGCGACAATCCGGGTGCGCCCGCTCCCGACTTCCAATCGCCGCCTGTGGCGGGGGGTCTACCGAACGCCAATCCTCAGCTCGCCGTGCCGCCGCACGGCGATCTGGCGAACGAGGGCCATTGTGTGGACCCAACCACCGGCACTGGCGTCGCCTGCCCGGCCCCCGTGACTCCGGGTGCGGTGCTCTGGTTCATTCCAGGTGGTGGCAACATCCAAACATGCTTGAACCTCCAGGGAGGGGGCGACATCTACATCTACAGCGGACATCAATATCAGCGGATCCTCCTCTACGAGCCGGGACCCGAGCAGCAGCCGCCTGCGAACACTTGCAGCAATAACGTGGCGGGATCGGGAATCACGAGCCTGATCGGCATCTTCTACGTACCCGCAGCGAATGTGACCATCGTTGGCAACAGCAGCTACCTGGCCACAATCGCGGGCGGCGTCATCGCCTGGACAGCCAGCGTCAAAGGCAACGGTGGCGTGTCGATCTTGGCTGATCCGACATTGCGGACATGGCCGCCTTCGGTGACCCTAACCCAATGATGGACCAGGAGCGTCGATGAGCTTGCCCATTGTGAATCTGATTGAGCCCGAGTACCTGGCTCGAATGGGACCACTCGCGCCGCTGATCGCTGACCCCAACGTCACAGAGGTCATGGTCGTGGCCGGCCGCGATGTCTACGCGGAGGTGCAGGGCCGGCTCCTCCTGACACCGATCACGTTCAGTAGTCACGAGGAAGCGTTGAGCCTCATCGAGTACATTGCCGAATCAGTAGGTCGGCGGATCGATGCTCAAAGCCCCATCTGCGACGCGCGGCTGCCTGACGGCTCTCGTGTGCACGCCGCGATTCCGCCGGTGGCAATCGACGGACCGCTGCTGAACATCCGCAAGTTCCAGCGCGGACCTTTGGACATGCAGGACCTGATTCGCCTTGGCAGCTGCAGCGAGAGTGCGTTCGGGTTCCTGAAGGCCTGCGTGATGGCGAGGGCGAACGTTTTAGTGAGTGGGGGGACGAGCAGCGGCAAGACCACGCTTCTTAACGTCTTGCCCGCATCGAAACCCTCGTGATGATGTCCGGCTACGACTTCGTGCCGAAATCGATTCGGGCTCAGATAGCCAGCGCGTTCAACGTCGTCATCCATCTCGAGCGCATGCGAGACGGCTCACGCAAGGTGGTCCAGATCAGCGAGATCACGGGCATGGACGAGGACGTGATCAGCATGCAGGACATCTTCAAATTCACCCGCACGGGTCTCGACCCTGAGGGCCGAGTCTTGGGCGGGTTCGGGGCGGCCACCCTGCGACCCCGACTGCTTGATCGCCTCACGGACCTCGGGCTCGACATGCCTCCGGAGTTGGCTCGGATCTTCCCAGCTCACAACGATCACTGACAGCCCTCATAGGATTGCTGGACTTTCCCGCTTGACTGATCGACCGCCCGGCGACTGGCGACACTCATTGCCCTGAGTTACCCTCTGGGCGTGTCAAAGGCACAGACGTACGTGTCTTATCTCGCCCTCGACCAGGTGCTGTCCGCGCAGCAGCCGCGCTCCGAGGAGCACGACGAGATGCTCTTCATCATCGTTCACCAGGTTTACGAGCTCTGGTTCAAAGAGCTCCTGCATGAGCTGACATTCCTGCAACGGAGTCTCGAAGCAGGTCACACGGCACACGCCTTAGGGACTCTCAAACGCATCTTGACGATCCTCAAGACGGTCGTCGCGCAGGTCGATGTGCTGGAGACGCTTACGCCGACACAATTCCTCGCTTTTCGCAGCCGGCTCGAGGCGGCAAGTGGTTTCGAGTCGGCCCAGTTCCGAGCCCTTGAGGCAGCACTCGGAGTGCATGGCAAATCAAATCAGGGCGGCCAGACCGTCTTCGACTCCTACCTGCGTTACCTGTCCCAGGTCGGCTATACGGTTCCGGAAGAGAAGTCCTCGGCGGCCACGCAGGAGGTCCTCGTGTCCGTCTACCGCGATGACGGTGAGGCCGCCCAGGTCGCGGAGCGCTTGGTTGATCTCGACGAGGGCTTTCAGGAGTGGCGGTACCGGCATGTGAAGATGGTCGAGCGGACCATCGGCGACAAGCCGGGCACTGGCGGCTCGTCGGGCGCTGAGTATCTACGTCGAACGCTCTTCCAGCCGGCGTTCCCCGACCTGTGGGCCATTCGCAGCCGGCTCTGACCTTGAGACCGAGCAGCCGGGCAGAATTCCTGCGGCTCGACGCTGAAGATCCGCTGGCTCCCGTCAGAGAGGAGTTCGATCTGCCGGCGGAACTGATTTACCTCGACGGAAACTCACTCGGCGCCATGCCGCGCGAGGCGCGAAATCGTCTTTCTGAGGCCACGACCCAGTGGGCTCACGGCCTGATCTCGAGCTGGAACGACGCCGGCTGGGCCGAGGCTCCCACACGAGTCGGCGACAAGATAGGGCGCCTGCTCGGCGCGCGCCCATCCGAGGTGGTGATGGGGGACAACACCTCCGTCAATCTCTACAAAGCCCTGGATGCGGCCCTCAGTCTGCATCGCGGTGGAGCCATCCTCACCGATGAGCAGAACTTCCCTACCGACCTGTACGTCGCCGAGGCGGTGGCGAAGAAGTGGGGCGTAGAGCTTCGCCGCGTCCCCCGCAACCAGCTCGGCGAAGCCATCCAGCATGGTGTGGCCGTGGTCACGGCCACGCATGTGGACTACCGGACCGGACACATGTTGGAAATGCGCGAGTTCACAAAAGCCGCTCACGATGCGGGCGCGCTATTCGTGTGGGATCTTTGCCACAGCGCTGGCGCGGTGCCGCTTGATCTCAATGGCGCCGATGCAGACCTGGCGGTCGGATGCACCTATAAGTTCCTGAACGGCGGTCCGGGCGCACCGGCGTACTTGTTCGCTGCTCGCCGGTTCCATGGCGACCTGAACAATCCGATCCCAGGCTGGTTCGGACACGACCAACCATTTGACTTTGATAGTGGTTACAGGCCGGCCCCGGACGCGCGACGATTCCTGACTGGAACTCCCGCAATCCTGTCTGTGGCCTCCCTGGTCCTGGCGGACCTGCTCATCGACCAGGTCAGGCGGCAGTCCGAAGGGTTCGGTTTGGAGCTGGCGTCGCCAGAAGATCCGGCCACTCGCGGCTCTCAGGTTTCGTTCAGGCACCCCAACGCCTACGGAATCGTGCGAGCCCTGGCCGAGGTCGGCGTGGTCGGCGACCATCGACCCCCGGACATCGCGAGATTCGGCCTGACGCCGCTGTATACGAGATATGTGGACATGTGGGACGCCGCAGAAAAACTGAGCGAGGTGCTGAGGCAGCGGACCTACCTCGCACCTCGCTTTGCCGTCAAGGCAGGCGTGCCCTAGGCCATCGCCGCCGGCACCTTCGGGAGCTCCTCGATGGCGGCGTCGATTCTCGACTGGGAAAGCTCGACGTCCTCCAGCTTGCCGGCGAAGTACGCGTCGTATGCCGACATGTCGAAGTGACCGTGCCCTGAAAGTCCAAAGAGGATGACCCTCTTTTCGCCGGCCTCACGAGCTGCCGCCGCTTCCTCTGCCACGGCCCGCAATGCATGGGCCGCCTCGGGCGCGGGCAGAAAGCCCTCGCAGCGCGCAAATCGCACTGCTTCGGCGAAGCACTCGTTCTGCTTGTAGGCCCTGGCCTCCACCACGCCCTTGTCAACGAGCATGCATAGCGATGGGGCGTCTCCGTGGTAGCGGAGCCCGCCCGCGTGAATCCGATCCGGAATGAAGCTGTGGCCCAGCGTGAACATCTTCGCGACCGGACCCATGCCGACGGCGTCCCCAAAGTCGTAGGCGTAGACCCCGCGGGTCAAGGTGGGACAGGCAGCCGGCTCCGCGGCCACGAAACGAGTCTTGGGTTGCTTCCCTGTCAGCTTGTCACCGATGAACGGGTATGTCAGGCCCGCAAAATTGGAGCCGCCGCCGACGCACCCGATCACCACATCCGGGTACGCGCCCGCCATCTCCATTTGCTTCTTGGCTTCGAGGCCGATCACTGTCTGGTGCAGGAGAACGTGGTTGACGACCGAACCGAGCGAGTACTTGGCATCGTCGTGGGTGGCGGCGTCCTCGACGGCTTCGGAGATCGCGATCCCGAGGCTGCCTGGCGAGTCCGGGTCGTCCTTTAATATGCCGCGACCGGCATTGGTCAGATTGGTCGGGGACGCGTAGACCGTCGCCCCCCAGGTCTCCATCATCGCCCGCCGATAGGGCTTCTGCTCGTAGGAGACCTTGACCATGTAGACCGTTACCTCGAGCCCGAACAGCGCTCCGGCAAATGACAGCGCCGATCCCCACTGGCCCGCTCCCGTCTCGGTCGTCAGGCGCTTTACGCCTTCCTTCGCGTTGTAGTAAGCCTGCGGCACTGCCGTGTTGGGCTTGTGCGAACCCGCGGGGGACACTCCCTCGTACTTGAAATAGATGTGCGCGGGAGTGTCCAGCGCCTTCTCCAGACGGTCGGCTCGGTACATCGGTGTTGGCCGCCAGATGCGGTAGATCTCGCGTACTTCATCCGGGATATCGATCCAGGGCTCGGCCGAGACCTCCTGGGCGATGATCGCCTGCGGAAATATCGGGGCCAGGTCAGCCGGCCCCATCGGCTGCAGGGTTCCCGGATGGAGGTAGGGCGCTGGCGGCGCCGGCATGTCCGGCAGGATGTTGTACCAGCGGTCAGGAATGTCGTCCTCGTTGAGCAGGATCTTCTTCGCCACGGGCTCCCAGCCTCCTGTGTGACGGCGTCAGGACGGGTTGCGCCCAGCGTACATCGCCTCGCCGTTGCTCTATCGACGGCCCACCTAGCCTCCCCACATGGTGGGGAGGGACCTGGGACCTACTTCGGCGAGGGCGGGCGCCAGCGCCGATGGCGGTTCCGGCTTGCTCCGCTCCGGATCAGATCGAGCCGGGGGCGAGGGCCGTCAGTGCGACCGGATGGCGGCTTCCTGCTGCCGCGCTTGAATTCCGTCGGCCATCCGACCGGGAAATCCTGATCGGCCGCGGCATGGAGCGTCCAGGCGGGGTCGTAGAGGTGGGCCCGGCCGAGCGCGCACATGTCGGCTCGGCCGGCCAGGATGATGCTGTTGACGTCGTCGTATCCGCTGATC
>WNGO01005223.1_pt1 | contig 10298 bp, 11 predicted proteins | sample 5400511 | NCBI WGS metagenome assembly WNGO01 (sample SAMN13153380, study PRJNA577476) | soil metagenome | isolation source: 20 cm soil or saprolite under Garry oak tree replicate 2 | place: USA:California | collected 2016-06-15
AAGGAGGGGTCGCCGATGGATGTAACAATGCCAGGGGGTTGCCAGGAGGTGCTGGGAGGTGAACGAAGCAAGAGAGGGGTGCCAGAGAGAGCATGATGGGTGGAACGATGCAAGGAGGGGTCACTGATGGATGTAGCGATGCGAGGGGGTTGCCAGAAGGTGTTGGGAGGTGAACAAAGCAAGAGAGGGGTGTCAGAGAGAGCGATGGGTGGAACGATGCAAGGAGGGGTCAAACGAAGCTGGGGAGGGGTGCCAGAGAGAGAGCGATGGGCGGAACGATGCAAGGAGGGGTCACTGATGGATGTAGCAATGCCAGGGGGTTGCCAGGAGGTGCTGGGAGGTGAACGAAGCTGGAGAGGGGTGCCAGAGAGAGAACAATGGGTGGAACGATGCAAGGAGGGGTCGCCGATGGATGTAACGATGCCAGGGGATTGCCAGAGGGTGCTGGGAGGCAAACAAAGCCGGAGAGGGGTGCCAGAGAGAGCGATGGATGCAAGGAGGGGTTGCTGATGGATGTTGCTAGAGGGTGCTAGGAGGCGAATGAAGCTGGAGAGGGGTGCCAGAGAGAGCGATGGGTGGAACGATACAAGGGTTGCTGATGGGTAGAACGATGGGTAGAATGATGGGTAGAATGATGGGTAGAACGATGGGTAGAATGATGCTAGGAGGGGTCGCCAGTGGGTAGAACGATGCTAGGAGGGGTCACCGATGAACGGAATGATGCTAGGAGGGGCAGCAAAAGAGGCCCAGGGTGTGCTAGGAGGGTGCATGGAAGGCGAAGCAAGAGTTGGGCAGAAAAAAAGCCTTGGGGCAAACCACAGTGCCAGCAGCAGCCCACAGGTTGCCATTGCAGGGGGGGGTGGCTCCCAATGGCCTGGCTGCCAGCCACAGTAGGGGCTTCCTTCATATAATGATTGGAAACGATCCTTGCTGTAGCTTTCTGGCAGGGGCAGGCAAAAGGGGGCGAGCCAACAAATGTAAACAAAGCTGCTTTTCGCACTGCAGCACAACAAATGTAAACATTTGACAGGACAGCCACAATTGCGATAATATCGGCAAATATTATTGTGTATCGGTGGTATATAAGCTAGGTAACAGACACAAATGGCAGCAATAGCAGGTGTAATTATATAGGTATGGGAAAGGTATTAATATGTAGCGAGTGTCAGTCAAGGCTATCGATAAGTGTGACTCTATGCGATGGCATTTGCACCAGCAACTGAGGGACCAGGATCAGGCCCATCCTTCTTCTGTCGCTTACTGGCAGGCAAAGGGCTACTATAGCTGAATCATAGTTTCCCTTTCTTAGTTGCTGGCGAATCTAGACATACCAGTGAGGAGTCAGTATTGTAGGCAATCTTGCAATGAAATGCGACATACCGGGTGGGTTATCTGAGATATTAGTGGTATTACCTGCAACATAAGATGCCTTTCCAAAGAAGACTATACTACCAAGATCAACTGCAAATCGTATGACCTGTGCAGTGATTGGATCCCTCTCAATCGCCGAAAGGCACCCACTAACTGCAGCATATGTCCCTGGTTTTACCTTTGGCTTGCTCTTGCCCGACCATCGGGGTGTGTTTGGTACTAAGACTCGCACAGGAAGGCAAGGCTTTGTAGCTTGGGTTGTACTGTTAGAATCATGAAAGCCTGCGATGTACTGCTCTGGACACATATCCCAATAATCGCCATTCTGCCCAACACTGTCAATAACACCTGTAACCTGTATATAAGGTCAGTGGTTTAACTCAGGTTCTGTGCCTGCTGGTATCAACTGTGCGAAATGATGTTAGTTTGGAAGGAGTAATGCAGAAGGTTCACTATGACATACTGATACAACATCACCGATCAAGGCATAGTCAGGAACCTGGAGGGCCCCAGATGCAAATCAGTAGTGGCTGGGCACCGAATCTAGTGTTTGTGGGGCCAGTGCGACCTAGCAATTATTCAGCTTTGTATTGCTGGGACCTGGTGAAGGTACTTACATTTGCTACGACAAAATAACTGGCAACTTCAGTTGCCTCAAAACCTCGGTTGGGATCGTTATTATAATATGTCAGAGCACTGATATCAGCACTGGTGGGTCCTAGATAAATGTGGGCATCAAAAGTGATCGACCTGGGCTTTGTCTTGGCTGCGATCTGGCGAGCATTCTCAAAGACAGTGACAAATGTGAGGGTGACAGAACCTCCATTATACGACATGGTGGTTGTAATAGATATATGAGAGTGAAAGAGCGATGAGAGCGATGAGGTAGTTGAGCACGAAATGTGATAGGAGAGAAGAGAAGGCAAGGAATGGAATGCAGATTGTCGCCTTGCAGCCCCCTTTATATAAACTCTGGTGTGTTGTGGGTTGTTGATCTACATCTACAAATAGCAAGGTATGACATCACCATCAATTGCCGATCACTACTTGCAGTACAGTTAACCTGTCACATCCAATATAATATGTGCCTACTTCTAGAGTAACACTTCAGGATATACAACATTATGCACAACATCACTTTCTTCCTCAGAATTAATGAGAATTTTGATGCGAGACCTTGAGGTAGCTCGTGACAGGCCCACATACAGCTGGCCATGAGCAAAGACAGGAACTCGTAAATCGAGACCAACATATTTTGCTGATTGTCCTTGTGCCTTGTTAACTGTCAAAGCAAAGGCAAGGCGAACAGGGAATTGGCGACGACTGAAGCTGAAAGCATGGTCTGGCGATTCAGGAGGATTGAGTGTTATGCGAGGAATGAAAGCTGATTCGCCATGGTGGTCACCTCCGATTAGTACAACCTTCAGAACTCTATCAGTCATTTGTGTAATGACCATTCGCGAACCATTACACAGTCCCTGGGAGGGTGCAAGATTTCGCAGCAGGATGAGAGGGCAGCCAACTTTGACAGTTAGCTCGCCAGGAGGCAGGCCAGATCCTGTGATCGCTCGTAGGAATTCAACAGGGATTGGTTGCTCATGGCTTCCATCAACCCCTGTTTCTCGTATGACCCTGTCAGCACTGTAGTAAGTTCGTTCTTCACCAGGCATTCGCTGCAGCACTGCTGAGTTGATGTCAGCAACATCAGCATTGCGAGGTGCAAGGATCATTCGGTCTAGGAAGAAATCAGGGCTTGGTAGCTGTGAGGTGGGATGGAGCTGGGGATAGACAAAGCTGATAAGGTCTTCTCGTTCATGGCATCGCATGTCTGCAGGAAACCCAATGGTCCCTTTATCGCTCAGGCCATGGCCATGGCCAACATCTTTTAGCCATTTTGCATAGTCCTGGTCCTCTTGTGACTGGCTGAGTCGCATGTTCTGGGTGAGGTGAAGGATCCCAATGTTTCGCCAAAGTTGTGATCGCTGGAGTGTTGCATTAATTACATCCTCCTTTTTCCCTTTTGGAATGACAGGTAAGATCTGCTGGAAGTCACCTCCGAAGATAACTGTAATCCCTCCAAATGGCTTTGAATTGCCAAAAATATCTTGCAGTGTCCTGTCAAGAGCTTCTGGCCCATGGCGATGCTGCATTCCAACTTCATCCCACAAAATTGCATGGGTCTGGCGAAGTAATGCAGCAAGCTGGCTCTCCTTTGGGATGTGACAGTATGAAGTGCTGTTTAGGTCATCGACAGGGATCTTAAACATTGAATGGGCAGTGCGACCCCCTTCCATCAATACAGCAGCTATTCCTGAGGAAGCGACAACCAGGATGATCCAACCATTCGCCCGAACCTGATAGCAAATCGTTTTGTAGACAAATGTCTTTCCTGTTCCACCTGGCCCATTTAAGAAAAAGGTTTCCCCTTTCTTTTCTGTGATTGAGTCCATGGTCGTCATATAGGCAGCAAGTTGGCCATGGTTGAGCAGTGCCAGATTTTCAGCTGCTTTTCGGCTTTGTGCCTCTCGATCATATGACAGGTGGTCAGAAATGAGTGGGTTGAATCTGCGATCAGCCCAGTCACCCTGCGACTGTGGCATTGTTGGCCAATTGACTGCGAGTGACTTCCCAGAATCTCGGAGAATCTTGTCAATCAGGTAAAGGCCATAATCATGTGCATCTTCATCTGTCATTTGGGGCCCAAATTGTACCTGCAACCGATGTCGTAGGTCGCTGCAGATTTCTCGGTGATAGCTTTGCCATAAGGTGGCAGGGTCTGCAGGACAGCAGAATAGCAGCAATGTCGCAAACAGCCTGCGAAGAACATGGCCTGTCTGCATCTGCGAAGCTTCATGAAGACATTCCCTCCATTCTCCATCATCCTCCAAGAGACCTCTTGCTCAGCAAGCAGCTTGGAATGTTTCATATTGTACTCCATTGTATGTTCGCAAATCATCGAAGGATTTTGGGCCCTTCACAACTGTCAGGAGTGTGCGAAGGTAAAACCTTTCACCACTTGTAGGTGAGACAAAGAACATTCGGCCTAATGCAAAACCTCTTTGTCGCAACTGCCAAGACTTTTTGTCCTGCTTGTAGACAAAATGCTGGGGGAATTCTTGATAGGTATACCTTCTCGCCTCTGCCCCTTGTGGGCCAGGGTCTGCATTTGCTGCAAAGAAGGCTGTCAAAGTGGTCTGTTCATTGCTTGCCCTGTCCATTACTGATTCGATGTCATCTTGAGGGTTGAATACAACCATATGCTGTCCAGGCAAATGCACTTGTAGGCGAACAACATTTGGAGACCTGTCATGCATTTCAAAATGCAAAATTCGCCAAGCAGCCTCAGAAGCAGAAATATATCGCCCATCAAGCCATCGCTTGATTTCATCTTGCTGCTCCAGCTCAAATGTTGCCATATCACAGCCCTTTTGTATATATTTGAATGCATACCTGTATGCAAATAGAATTAGAGATCTGACATGCAAACATTAAGTGTACCCATACCGAAATGTGCCTAGTGAGACAGCACATTCAACATTGATGTGGCAATCATATTTTGCAGACAAATATGGGCAGTAAGGAACAATCCAAGAGTTGTCAACCATGAGACCCCCAACATCATATTCTCGGCCATCATTAGGGCGCTTGTAGCTGGGGTAGCCATCCTCATTCATATGTGTTGCATCGCAGAATGGCTTTGGATATCTCTTTGTGCATTTTCCAGAATCCATGCAAGGTGCACGTGGGTTTGAAGTACCACAGGGGCCATGCACCATGCATGACTTGACAGTCGCAAATAACATGGGCTGTGTAACAGGATCTGGCCATTGAGCTGAAATAAGCTTGTCGATGTCATCAGGTGAATTCAGTTTGTCAGGTTCTTGAAGGAAAATAAGGAGGTGCATGTGTGGTAGCCCCCTCTTCTGGAACTCAATGGTGTATACATGTGCAGCAACCTTTCCCATGACTCCATTCTTGACGATGTCATCAAGAATAGCCTTCTTCTTGAGATGGAAGACTCGGGCAACTAAATCAGGTCGATCATATGGTGTTTCACCTGGTTGAAGTTCTTGGGTGATCTCTGGCCATCGTGGATTTGTTGTAACAGTAATGAATAAGTCAACTTTTTGGAAAAAGCGAGCAATTGCCATTGAGTCTTGAAACTGCTGCTGCATATGGCGAGGGCCACCAATGTAAGAAGAGGGAAGAACCACTCGCTTGCCCAAGTTAGCAAGGCCTGTGTCTTGATCTGCACTGTCCATTGCATCTTGGAGACCACTGTATAGAGAGGCTCGCAAAATCCCTTGGTTATGCCTCAACCAAAGCAGCCTGTTTTGGTCCATTGAAGCATACATGTCAACCATCCACCTGGTGAAAAGCCTCCCACCTCGCAAGACACAAGAGAACTCAGCCAGCCGATCATGGAGGTAGTGAGCAGCAAAGCGCGACTGGGTGATACGCTTGTCTTCACCCCCATTATCAAGGGCAGGATGCCAGCCATTTTCACCATGGGGGAACAGTAAGGGATACTGGAGAGGAGCATATGCAGGATGGCAATCGCTGATATGCTGTAATACACCTCCCCGCCTTTGCAAGACAATATCACGTGGTTCAGAACTGCTCATATCAGTTGGAAGAATTACAGCAACTTCATCAACAGTTGGGAGGTTGTAGCGGCGTGTGTCGGTCCCTGGTGCAACCCAAAGGCGCACAGATACATCAGATGTGTCAGGGTACTGTGCAAGGACCTCATGAGCATGGAGATAAACAGGAGCATATTGATGATTTGTTCGCAAAACATCCTCCAGGATCTCCATTGTATCACTGCGGAGAACAGACCTTTTGCTGTTGTTTGCAATGCGCTGTGCAACAGCAGAGCGAGGGTCATATATGTAGAGTTGTGCATAAATAGGAGGGTGCCCAGGCTGAGGGAGAAGACTGCCAGACCAATGGGCAAGTTCGCCCTGAATGCGAAATACAGGAGGACCATTGCGACAATTGACAGTGTGGTCTTCCTTGACACCAAGAGAGGTAAATGCAAAAGCACGGTTGTAAGCCCATATATGCTCTCTGAAATTCTTTGCCCGCACATCATCCCCACTAAGCAGTGCTTGAAGTGCAGGAGGTGGAACTCGCAAAGAAGGAAGGGTGATTTTGCCATGATTGCAGCACATGCCAAATGATGGAGAGGTGACAGATGAGGTTGTGATTTTCTCATTGAGCCAATGAAGAGCTTTGCAGCATGTGCACTCGATGTCCATATGACCACAACTATGTCGGGCAGGAGGCTCAGCATAGGAGAGGCGAGCAACAGCAGGGTTGGGTGGGAGGCGTCAGCAGCGAGGGGGACCTATCCAAATATATTTTATTCTAAGCTTTAGGTATGACTTATATCAGAGAAACGAACATATGGTTGCAGGAGGAGTAGGCAACTGTGGCAAGGCTGGCCCATCGGGATGTTGCATTTGTAGCTGGTGCTGCTGGCCTTGACCCTGCAGCTGTCACTCTCGCTCAAGTCACTCTTGCTCTCGTCGTGCTCGCTGGGCCAGAGATCGGGCACTTGGGACTTGCTGTTCTCGCTCTTGTTGTTCTCGCTCTCGTCGTGCTTGCTGGGCCAGAGATCGAGCATTTGGGTGACTTCCAGTGCCACTGCCTACAGCAAAAAATCATATGTGAGCAAAGCTGAAATTGAAGGATTAATAGTGAAGATTACTGCTTGGCATTATATATACTCGAACTTTGTGAATGGAACAGAAAACAACTCGTATATGACCCTGACATCGGTAACTAAATTCAGTGATTGGTCATCGGTAACTAATTCAGCAATCGGCACTCTACACTTGGCTACAGCCTCATATATGGATGAACTTTGCTGGGAGTCTCCCAACATTGGCAGGACAGGAGGTATGTACAGAAAAGGAAAGGGAATAGCCAGAATTAGGCAATTATGTGAGCCTGCGAGCGACAGAAACAGAAGGTATCCCATAATAGGAAGGTACACCAAAATACACCAAAACAGGATGATTTATCGTTCTCATCGTTCTCATCATTCTATGGCCATATACTATAGCAGTTTTATCCTACATCAGTATACATACAGGGGAGGACATTTGCAAAGTGGGTAGGGGAATGAATAAAGGAAGGGGACAAAAGCGAGCGAGGATGCAAGCAAGCCAAGGGCGATGGGAAAGCAAGCAGCCAATCAGAGGCCATCTTTGTCTAAGTGAGGATAAGTGACCAATGAGAAGTGTGGGAGAGGATCTTAGTTATTTGTATATACTGATGACAATGCGGAATCTTACCTTGTCACCAATTTATGAAAACAGCTCAAACATGCTAACAACAATGTCATTCGCCTCGCTGATGAAAATAGGCTCCTGACATCACAACTGGCTGACACCTGTAATGAAGCTAAAGATGCTGACATGGCTGACACCACCTCCAAACTGGTCCCCAGCCAAAAAGTCTTCTTTAACCCTTTGCCTTCATCACTTACTTCCCCACCCCTCCAGGCCAACAAACCAAAGAAAGAGAAAAACAAAGCTAACATTGACACAGCACGTCTCGATACAGAGGCTTTCACTTGAGCCCTCTCTACCTTCTGATCCGGCCTTCCTGACTACCCCTCTGAAACCATCATCGAGCTCGCTCTTCACTCCGCTAAAATCTTGCCATCTCAGGACAAGACTAAAGAGCCCCCCTTCTGCTGCGTTTCGCACCGCCAGGACTTGCCCGCCCAGAAAGCCTGACTCTTTAATTTCATTTGCAGACATGATTAAAAACAGTAGCTCACCCTCACCCTCACCAGCACACAAACCTTCACCACCATGACAACCTCAACCCCAACCTCAACCTCAACATTACAAATGGTGTGAGATCAAAACTAAAACATCTATCGTCAAATCCCCTACTACCCTTGGCACTGGAGTCACTGGCCTCTACCTACGTCCCCCTCACTCAACTGTTATCGACAAAATCTGCACCTTATCTGGTAAAATCCTCATTGATGAATTCTCTAAACTCATCGTTCCTAAATTCAGCACTGATGATGCTCGTCTCTTCACTGATAACCCTATTATTGCAGTTAGATGGTCACTAACAGGCAATCTTATCATCTCATGCAAAAAAGGTACATTGGACAATATGAAACAAGTGCTGATGACTGCCATATTTTCCCTAACCCCTGATTTATCTCAATACTCCGTTCAAATCCTGAACAAGCCACCAACAACTGAACTCAAGTTCAAAAAGGTCTGGACTAAACACGATGACAATTCATTAGTCACAAGTAAAGAAATTATTGAACAACTCAAGCTCGGTGAATGCTGGGATGACATTCAAATTTGGGGCGACCCTCACTTCATCTACAATCACTCCATGGATATACCTGAACACTGCCTTCTCACAGTTTCAGTTGTCGACAATGATAAAGCCAATGTCTTGATCTGCTCTAAATGTGGCGAATACCATCTGACCAACCAACATGAAAAAATCTGTAAACTCTGCAAAGATGGTAAAGTATGCCCACCTCATTGCTATAATTGCTTCCAGCCACACCCTGCAAACTCTAAAGAATGCCCTTTCTTCAAAGCGAGGTTCAGCCATGACAATATTAGAAGTCTACATGCAAAACATAGTCAACAAGTTCAAGAAATGAGAGCAGAAGAGGCAAAGAACAGAAATCGCAAGAACACTGCTCGCCCTATATTGCCTAAGGCTGCACTGATCACCATGCCTCCTGCTAACCAATTACAGACCGCTAAAGCTGCTCCCCACAGCATATTTGCACAAGCCAGTGCCATGGGCTTTGCCAACATGCACAAGGACCATCACGAGGACCAACATGAGGACAATGAAGAAAATCTTGCCAACAATTCACCCTCCAATGTTTAATTACAACCACAGTATTCTCTCCTCTTTCTCCTTTTCTTTTCAAAATGTTCACAAAAACCGAAAATACACTCATGCCCTCCTTGAATCAACTTCATCATCTTGTGACATCCTTTTCATTCAAGAAGCCCATTTTGGCTTCATACATAAGTAACACTGTTAGTGTCGTCTCAGAATCAGGTGACCCTATCTTTGGCCCTGTGGATCATGCTGCCTGGGAATGCTTACACAAGCAAATCATATATGAAAATTCACTTGTATGTGTTTATATTATTAACAAATGCATTCTTCACAACTTCACATTGCACACTGATCTGCACATGATACCTCACGAGAATATACTAACCTTCATGCTCACATGCATCATTGACAATAGCTCTGCACTTCTTGTCTGCCTGCATCTATAACAGACCTTCTGGGTCCAACTGCTCAACGCGCTCACTTTAAAAAACCTCCTACTGGTCAACGATGACAGTCACCCCACCTGGCATCATGACACCCATACCTCTCGGGTGCTAGATCTTATCTTTGCTCATGGCTCGCTCCTTCAGGACAAAAAATTTGCCTATCAGAATAATATAGATGGTAGAGGCCCGAGCAATCATTCATTACTCAATCTTTTCCTCAGATCTCATGCTGCTCACTATAAACAGGCCTTCATCGCCAAAAATTCAGATAATGAGTTTGACTTTACTTGCAATCTAGCCAACACCATTATCAATATTCTTGGCTCAGATGACCTACATGACATCCAATGTAAAGCTGACAATTTTAGCTCTCGCATGGCTGAGTCTTGGATCAACAACTCTAAGTCACTGTCTGACAAAGGCAACCCACAAACCCTTGGTGGAATCACACTTGTCAAATGGCTAAAGAGATCTATGAATTTGATCAATCTGATGCTAACTGACAAGCTTATAACAATGTCATCTTCTCTGCCCAATCTGATTTCTTTAAAAAGAAATTAGATGAAATGTCTCATCTTAATAAACCATGGGAAGGTATACACTGGACTAAACCCACGCCCCCCACCTTCA
>WNGO01008061.1_pt1 | contig 10298 bp, 5 predicted proteins | sample 5400511 | NCBI WGS metagenome assembly WNGO01 (sample SAMN13153380, study PRJNA577476) | soil metagenome | isolation source: 20 cm soil or saprolite under Garry oak tree replicate 2 | place: USA:California | collected 2016-06-15
ATCAACGCCGGAGCAAGCACTGGACTCGACACTGGTGACTTTGAAGGAAAGGCACGCTTGGCAGAGTCATCTAAGCCAGGAGCTTGCACACGTAATGATGAGATTTGCAGACGATGGTCACCGACCACCGTGGCCCGTTATAGTGAGCTTTACGGACAAACTCACACGAGAGTTGATCGGCAAGCAACCGAACAGTGCCCAGACAACAGCGATGCGGGAGTGCATTGTCGAAGTGATGCGTAGAACGGGAACGAGTAACGCTGGTTTGGCAAGCCGCCTTCAGCAAGCGTTGTTCGGTATTGGCATCGACTCTTCGAAGACGCAACTTGTTGTTAGGGACTTCATCGCGGTTAGAGAGGCCGTCCAAGGGCCAGACGATTCCCCTCTCATTAAACCAACGCCCCTCGTAAACCAGCGCTGAACGCGAGAATCTCCTTTACTCTGTCAAATCCCGATTAACGCCGGAAAAGTGCCGTATTGTGGCCCCGGGAAACGGCAAAACCATTTTGCGACTAGTGGAACAAAAAACAATAGAATTGCGCTTCTGAACGCAGCTTGCACTTGTCCGGTGCTTCATGGTGGGCGAGCTGTGTGCGTACGAAGGAACCCATGTCGTCGCTCATCCAGTCGATCCCGCCCACTACCTTTCGCACGATCCGGCCACGTTGAATGATGTAAGTTTCCGGATACATGTATGTCCCAAAGCTCTTGCTGATGCGTCGCGATGGGTCGCGATATGTTTCTAGGGCAACGTGGTGATCGCTCAAGAAACGGCCGTATTTCTGGGGGTCTTCGTCCCCGCCGATTGCCACAACCACTACCCCTTGAAGTCGAAACGCCCGCGCGAAATCGCTAAGGGACGGCAGTTCCTTCACGCAGGGAACACCGGCCGTCTCCCAGAAGTTCAGCACGAGCAGATTGCCACCAAATGCCGTGGGGGTTACCCGCTTTCCTTGATCAGTGGTGATGGAGAAGTTGGGGGCCCGGTTGCCCTCTTTTGGGGTATGGTCGGTCTGTGCCCATGCGAAGCAACTGAACAAAAGTACTACCAGTAAGATGTTGGAGTATCCCACAAACGGCCTGAAGCCGGTGCGGCTCTCCCCTAAGGTCATGCGGCCACCTTTCTCGGCAAATGATCCGAAATTTTCGATTCGCACCTCTGTCTCGCGCATCGTACGCCGCTCCTGACCTCGGCACAACCAATCTGCGACCAAACATGCCCCACGGAGAAGGAACCACCCCCGCATTACCATGACTGAAGTTGGGCCGACTGTTACCAGAGAGTCTGCTCTTGCCTGGGAACGTACTCAGATTGAGCAGTACTGTACTGCCGTACTCATGGCGAGGAACGACCGAAATACAACAAGGTCTAGCCTGTGGCTGGCGAATTGTTATTTCGCCATGATTCCCCACCCTGCTAGCATTCTGCATTGCGCCATCAGGCCCAACGTGAATCACTTCCGACAACGTTGCAACCTCTTTGCGTCTTGTTGACTTCAAATGTGCTTCTAATTTTGGCGCGGGTTGGCTGACTTCCCAAGTCCCTCACAGCCGAAACCACATCGGCGCCAAGCGCGGCAAATCCCGCGGTTTGGCACAAAGACATCGGTGAAGAGTTCTCACGGGTATGCAACACTCCGACGCTAACGCGCAATTCATCAGTTGCTGATGCCCAAGCGGGCACATAATAGGTAAACTCGACACGACGGCTTTTGCAGGAGGAGGCGTGTCGGACCCTCACGTCGAGTATGCAAAGCGGCTTCAAACCTACGTCGAGATCCGTGCCAGCCAGAACCGTCTTCATACGCGCGTTGGGAATTCCAAACTAGCCGTCGTCATCGTCGGCCTGGTGCTGGCTTGGCTTTCTCTGGACAAGGACTGGTTGCGGTCTTACTGGCTGCTCGTTCCGATTTCGATCTACGCTGTTCTAACGATTTACCATGAACGCGTCCTTCGGGTACGAACTCGCGCGGAAATCGCCGGGACTTTCTATCGCAAGGGCATCGCGCGGATCGAAGACCGCTGGGTCGGCACAGGACAACCGGGAGACCGCTTCCGCGATGGAAAACATGTTTATGCTGAGGACCTCGATCTGTTCGGGCGGGGCTGCCTTTTCGAACTGCTCTCTACGGCGCGATTGCCGATGGGTGAAAATTGGCTGGCAAACTGGCTTCGGTTCCCATCGCCGAAAGCCACAATTCTCGAGCGGCAGAACCTGATCGTCGAGATTCGCGAAAAGCTGGACCTACACCTGGATTTAGCGGTAACCGGCGAAGAATTGCGCGCACGCTTGAATCCCGAAGCACTGACCGGGTGGGCCGAGGGAAAACCTGTCATGCCCGTTGGTGCGTGGCGCGGCGTGGTCGCGATGCTCGCGATCGCCGCAGCCGCCGCATTGTCTTATTACTTTCTGACATCGGTCTACTGGCCTTTCCTCCTTGTTCTGATCCTCGAAACAACCGTTATTCGCCAGCTGCGCCGCCGTGCGCAAGCCGTCATCGGGGAAATTTCCTGCAATGCTGAAGGCCTCGAGCTCTTCTCGCAAATGCTGCGCCGACTCGAAGGAGAAGCGTTCGTGTCGTCGCGGCTGCACGGCTTCGCGGCGGAACTCGGACGCGATGGCGAGCCGGCTTCGCATCTGATTCGCAAATTGGCTCACATCGTGTACTGGATCGACGCCCGGGACAGTCTTCTGGCGAAGGCCGCGGAGCTGCCATTTCTCTACACCGTGCAGGTTGGCTTCGCCGCGGAAGCTTGGCGCCGACGCTGGGGCGCCAGGATGCGGGCATGGGTGAACATCGCAGGAGAAATGGAGGCGCTGATCTCGCTGGCGACGTATTCGTTCGAGCATCCGAACGATCCGTTCCCGGAGTTCATAGACTCGGAAACTTCGCAAGCGTTTATCGACGGCGAGGAGCTCGGTCATCCGCTCATCCCTGCGTCCACGTGCGTTCGGAATTCCGTGCGGCTGGACAAGAATACTCGAGTCCTGTTGGTCAGTGGCTCGAATATGTCCGGCAAGAGCTCGTTACTGCGTGTGGTTGGAATCAACGCGGTGCTGGCCATGGCGGGCGCGCCGATTCGAGGACAATCGTTGCGTTTGACTCCACTCACCATAGGGACTCGCATTCGTAGCACCGATTCGCTCCAGGAAGGCCGGTCAACGTTTTACACGGAAATCCTGCACATTCGACAGATCTTTGACCTGGCGAGGGAAGCGGATCCACTGTTGTTCTTATTCGATGAATTGCTCGACGGGACCAATTCCAAGGATCGCCGGATCGGAGCGGAGAGACTGATTCGCGCTCTGCTGGAACGTCGCGCCAACGGTATCGTGACCACACATGACCTGGCCTTGACCGAGATTACCGCTGCGTTGGGCAATTGCATGCGAAATATGCATTTCGAGGACCAGATCGTGGACGGCAAGATGAAGTTCGATTATAAGCTGCGAGAGGGCGTGGTTACCAAGAGCAACGCGATTGAACTGATGCGTTTGATTGGCTTGGAAATATGAGTTCAAGCCTTGAGGCTCCCCAACATCTCAGCGCGGGTGAAAGTACGTCACTGTCTATCGCGTACAACAAACATCTGCAATTACTCACCGAATCCCAGCAGCAGCGTCGGTAAACACAGCGGCAAGCGTGCGGAACACGCAGCTCCGTTACCCATGACCTGTGGCTGGCGAATTGCAGTATGGCTTGCTCTGCGGCCGTCTGGCCCGCCAGCTAAGATTCGATCCGGCCGAAGACATAAACATGTACATCGTTGGCTCCCCTAAGCAAGACCATGTTAGTCGTATCGCAGCGTAGACGCTGGATCGACTCGAACCACGCGGCGTGCGGGCAAATATGCCGCGGCGCCGCAAGCCATCCACACAAAGGCGATTCCGCCCGCGTAAACACCCACATCGTATGTGTTGATCATCAGCAAACTCGACGACAGGATCTTGGACACGCCAAGCGCGAGGATGCAGCCGACAATCCCGCCTGTCACGGCTAGCCGCATCGATTGTTTGAGAACGAGTCGCTCGACAGATCGCGTCGTCGCACCAAGCGCCATCCGGATGCCGATTTCCTTGGTCCGTTGTGAGACAATATGCGCGACCCCTCCATAGATGCCCGATAGAGTCAGAAGCAGCGCCAGGGATCCCAGCGCAATTGCAACCCAATAGACAACGTGGAAAGAGTAGGCCTCCTCGATAACCCATCGACGAATCTGAAGTGCATGAATCTCTTCCAATGCATTTGGATTGCTCGCCGTAAGATCGGCGTCCAGACGGTGAATCACGGGTTCGGCGTCGCCATGCACACCGAGAAATAGTTTTGTCGCTAGAGTCTTCGAATAAGTAGGGAAATAAATAATCGCTTTCGATTCCCCACCGGCTATCCAGCGACTGGGTTCGTCACCGACGATGCCGATGACGGCGACCGTTTGGTTGCGGCGAAATTCAGTGGATGCGCCTTGATCAGGAACGAGCTCCAGTGATCTTCCCGGTTCCTGATTGGGCCAAAGCTGCGACGCCACAGTTTGGCTCAACAGCACGACCGGCGAGCTGGACCGCGCTTCCTCGGCGGTGAAGTTGCGGCCTCGCAACAGGGGTATGTCGAAGGTTGCGAAATACTCGGGCGAAACGCTGTTTGCCGCAGACGCCAGAATCGCGCCGGATTCTGGTTTCACGAAGGCAATCGGTTTCTTGTCCACCGGCGCGCTGCTGGCAGCAGCAAGAGACTGCAAAGCCGGCTCGCGCGAAATCCGGTCGAGCACCATCGCACGAGAATCCTCATGGACCACGAGTTCGATTGCATCGCGCGTGCTCAGTGTCGCATCAAGCACCTGCAGCCCCTTGATGCCTCGCAACAGCACGCCTGCCGTGATCAGCATGAGCACGCATACCACAATCTGGCCAGCGAGCAGTGCATTGGTGACACGCGAAGGACGCCAGTTGTTTCCGAAATCGCCGCGGGCGGCCTGCGTCAGGTTTGTGTGAGTCGATTGGAGCGCGGGCACCAATCCGCATACAATCGCGGCTAAGAACGCGGCTGCAAGGCTGAATCCCAGCACGCGGATATCGGGCGACAGCGGTGGAATCTTGTTCATGACGCCTGCAATCCCTGGAGGAAGAGTCGTTACCAAGAACCAGTGGCACGTTTTGATAATTCCCCGCGACAACAGAACGCCCAGAGCTGCAGAGGGCAGAACAATCAGCGTGCTTTCGGTGAGGAGTTGGCGAATCAACCTTCCGCGACTTGCACCCAGCGAAAGACGAACACCGATTTCCCGCTGCCTCGCCACGGATCTAGCCAGCATCATGTTGGTCACGTTGCTACAGGCAATCACCAGGATCACCGCGAATGCCGCCAACACCAGCGAGAAGATCGCCGCATTCTTAGGATTGAATGGCGCGCGCGTCGCGCGCGAGATGGAAGTCGCCGCCATCGCCTGCTCCGCAGCGGGCAGGTCAGCCGTGAAGCGGCGGGCCCATAAGGCAACGCCGTTCTCCGCTTGTCGAAGGGTGAATCCAGACTTCAGCCGCGCCACTATTCCCAAGGCCCGAGGACGCGAAGGACCGAACAAATCAGAGCTGGGATCAAAGACCGATGCCAGCGTGATTGGCGCCCAGAAGTCCTTTGGGCGCGCTCCCAGTCCCGTAAATTCCGGCGGTGCAACGCCCACGACTTCAAAAGGATGGCCGCGCAGAAGGATCTTCTTGCCGACAATATCGCTGGCGCCGCCAAACTGGCTTTGCCACGTCGTGTGCGCCAGCACGACCACCGCCGCGCCCGAAGTCGAAGCGTCTCCCGGCAACAGAGTGCGCCCGAGCGCCGCCCTTACTCCCAGCATCCGGAAATAGTCGTCTGTAACGAGCACTCCCGAAAGATGACGGCCAGCCAAGCGCGCCTCTGCGCGGAGAAGGGCTGCCGCTTCGGAGAAGGCGGGATTCTGGGCCAGGAATTCCCGATACTCGGACCACGAAAAGTCGTTGGCGTTTCCGGAACGATTAATCCAGAACATTTCGTAAAGCGAGTGGGGATCGCGCACATGTATAGGACGCAGGTAATTGGCTTCAAAGAGGGTGAACAACGCCGTGTTCACACCCAAACCAAGGGCAATGGTTACCGTAACGGTGAGCAAAAAACCGGGTGCATGGAGGAGTCCACGCCACCCATAGCGGAGGTCTTGCCAGACTGCCTCGATGACTTCGCTGCTCATATGGCTATATTCCCCCATAACGGATGTCGGCTTTAGACGTTAACAGCATTCCTAAGGGTTTAAGCGTCGCGTCAAACAGAGCCGCGACCGTAAGGGAGTGGTTCTCCTTCGGACCAACCAATTCTGAGTGTCGGAGTGTCCTAAATGAGTCTCGAGACTCATCGTCTTCTGTCAAAGAAGATCCTATCTCAATCGTCGACGATGAACGCATGTCCATCAGTAAGGGCCTTACTCCCTGGCCGAATCGTAGCATGGCCGCCCGGCGGATTCGAAGAATCTAGAGGAACGGAACCGCGAACTGGAAGCACGCCTTGAGTTGGCCTACGGTCAACTGACGTCAAGCAAGGCAAGCTGTAATTAGTCGATTAATTTCGTTACCCGAGGCCAATTGTTACTTGGGTGGGCTACTCTTACCGGAGGACCTGCATGGGGTCGACGTGGGCGGCTCGAATTGCCGGAATCAACGCGGCAAAGGCGGCGACAACGGTCAGATTGTACATAATGGTCACAGAACGGTCTGATTCCGTGATAATCCACAACCTGTCGCCTGCGTGTGCGGTAAGCACTTAAGAGCCGGAACCCGTTGCTGACGAATTGTTATTTCGCGCATGATTCCTCAAGATTCTCCGTCCTGCTACGCATTCTGCGATGTGCAATCTGCTCGTTCTGTTCATCCACCTTATATTTAGGGAATTCGTAGAGGCCCAATAGTAGAGGGAGCGCTTTTGGTTAGGTCATGCGAATAAGACCGTCACTCACGACTATTCGAGGCTTAAGGAAGACGTGACGTTCCGCAAAGGAGTAGTAGAAAAGGTGGGCATTGGCTTTGAGCTCCCGACTCAAAGCAGCGTTGTTGCACCCAATGCACCCAAGAAGTCGACCAACCTTCAGCACTGAGCGTGTCCTAGGTGATTGAAAACTTGAGAGAAGAGTGCCGCGCCGGGGGACTCGAACTCCCGACCTTCTGGTTCGTAGCCAATGGAGTAAAAATGCTAAATGCCCTATTTGGCGTCGCTTACGGACTGGAAACGCCATTCTTCCCTCAATTAGCTGCGCCCAATCTTGCACCCAAAACCGAATTATATCGAACTTGTACCGAACACTTCATGAGTTCAATCCGAAAAGCCGAGTTCGGCCATGCCGTTACAGCGAGCCCTTCAACTTGCCCCAACACGTCTCGGTCCATTCAGTCCAGTTGGCGAGTTCCGGCTGGCGATGGTCAGCCGATTCTGGCCCTCGTCTAAACCTGGCTCTGGCGAAATAACAATTCGCCAGAGCCAGTCACGGCAGAAGCGGGACAGACAGATCCACAACAGGCGGTCGCCCGAGGTCAATTTCGGGCGTTCTCTTGCGGACCTCCGAAGCACGCCGATTTGGTGGCGCTGAGCCAAGTTCTCGAGCTAGACGGCGGCACAGGAGTGTCGCGAGAGAAATGAGCATCAGAGGAGAATAATGCGGGACGGTATAATTCTCATCGGCTCAGACAGTTCGAGGTTTTCAAGAGGCACAGAACAGCAAATCGCGAAGCCGAGGGATCCTCCGAAAACATTTATGTTGTCAGGGCAACTGGGCGCCCTGGGTCTCGACGTAGACCGCGTAGAGAGACTGGCTCGCCGCCATGAATAGCCTGTTTTTCTTGGCGCCACCAAAACAGAGGTTTGCGCACGTTTCCGGAAGATGAATCTTGCCAATGAGCTTGCCGTCGGGCGCGAAAACATGCACGCCGTTGTAGCCTTCTCCTGCCCATCCGGCAGCGGACCAGACGTTGCCGTCCACATCGCAACGGATGCCATCGGATGAGCCCGGCGACATATTCACAAACATCCGGCCATTCTTCAGCCGTACGCCATCCACAACGTCATACACGCGAATCGGACGCGGGTCGCCGGGGTGTCGTGGAACTCCCGTATCCACAGTGTAGAGCAGTTTCTCGTCGGGAGAGAAACACAGGCCATTGGGCTTATCCATGTCGCTGGCAACGACGGTCGCCTCGCGGGTCTTCGGGTCCAGCCGGTAAACGACCGCGGGCAACTCGAACGCCGCTTTATGTCCTTCGTAATTCGACATGATGCCGTAGCCCGGATCGCTGAACCAGATGGCTCCGTCGGAATGCACTGCCAGGTCATTCGGCGCATTGAGTTTCTTGTCTTGATAACGGTCCATGAGCACGGTGATTGTGCCATCGTATTCGGTTCGCGTTACCCGGCGCGCGTCGTGCTCACAGGTGAGCAGCCTTCCCTGCCGGTCCCGGTAATTGCCATTGCTGTAGTTCGAGGGGCTGCGGAAGACGCTGACCTCTCCGGTCTCCTCGACCCATCGCAGCATTCGGTTGTTGGGGATATCGCTGAAGAGCAAATACCGGCTATCCGCAAACCACACCGGCCCTTCCGCCCACCGCGTGCCTGTGTATATGCGCTCGACAGCCGCATTGCCGACCCTGTATTTTGCGAAGCGCGGGTCAGTCTCCTCAACCGCGGGATCGGGATAGACGACCGGACTTTTCCGTTCTTGCTCCTCGGCAAGCGCCAAAGGATTGAATGCCAGTGCCGTTGCAGCGCTCGCCGCAACGTTCATAAACGTTCGTCTCTGCATCGGTCTCCCTCCGGCGGGAAAATCCGCTCCGACGCACATTATCACGGCCTGTTCTGTCGTGACATACCCGTTTCCGTTAACTCTGGGCGATTAGATGTCCCCTGCCCAGTTCAGAAACGATCAGCTTTCACCTGAATGTATTCAGATAATCGACCATGTGGTTTTGTGACGATGTCCGGTAAGCGCGGCGGGCACTGGACTTCGACATCTCTCCTGCGACAGCGAGACGCAGCGCGCAATCGCCTGGGAGTCGCAACCCGAGGAAACCGCCTAGGTCTTCGTGTCTGCCGAAGTCTCCATTAAACCGGGATTTCGCAACACCCTCACTGAAACGATTTAATACTTGACCCGCACAGCTTCCTCCGAATAAATTTGCTGGGTCAGCGGGCACCACTCCGTTGGTTCGTGAATTTGAGGAGAAGAATCATGACCACGTCCAAACCGGCGCCCGCTCCGAAAATGACGGTCCCCTTCTATGGGCACGCCCGCCAGTACTACAGCATTAAGAGCGAGATTGACGAAGCCTTCCACGCCGTCATCGAAAGCGAATCCTACGTAATGGGTCCGACGCTGGAGCGCTTCGAAAAGGAACTCGCCCACTATTTTGGCCTGAAATACGCCGTCGGGGTGAACTCGGGTACGGACGCATTGTGGCTTGCGTTCATGGCGCTGGGCATCCGTCCTGGCGATGAAGTGATCACAACCGCGAACACCTTCTTTGCGACGGCTGAAGCCATCTGGATCGCAGGGGGTAGAACGGTGTTCGTGGATTCCGATCGGGCGACCAATAACATCGATCCCACGAAGATTGAAGCCGCGATCACGCCGCGCACGGTGGGCATCGTGCCCGTGCATCTTTACGGACATTGCGCCGACATGAAGGCGGTCAGCGCGATCGCGAAAAAGCACAAGCTATGGGTTGTCGAGGACAACGCGCAGTCCGTTGATGCGCATGGAGACGGATTCAAACAGGGTGAATTGAGCGATGCAGTGTGCATCAGCTTCATCATCCAGAAGAACCTGGGGACCTTTGGCGACGGCGGCGCGCTCACCACCAACCGGCCGGAGATTGACGAAACCTTGCGGCGGATGCGCAACCACGGATCGCTGAAGCGATCCGTGCACACCTTTGGGTTCAATAGTCGGCTGGACGATCTCCACGCAGGATTCCTGAGCGTGAAGCTAAAGCATATTAGGAAGTGGACCGATCAGCGACGAGCGTGGGCCGAACGCTATACCGAGGGACTTATAGGCACTAGTCTGAAGCTCCCGAAGGAAATGCCGGGATATCGCCACGCATATCACCTTTACGTTGTGGAGCACCCCAAGCGCGATCACCTCGCGCAATTCCTGGTTGCGGCGGGTATCGATGCGAAGATGCACTACCCTATTGCGATTCACAAACAGGAAGGCTATCCGTGGAACAAGCCGGCGGATCCGAACCCGCACGTGCCAAACGCCGAGGCGAACGCAGCACAATGCGTTTCTTTGCC
>WNGO01004229.1_pt1 | contig 10296 bp, 7 predicted proteins | sample 5400511 | NCBI WGS metagenome assembly WNGO01 (sample SAMN13153380, study PRJNA577476) | soil metagenome | isolation source: 20 cm soil or saprolite under Garry oak tree replicate 2 | place: USA:California | collected 2016-06-15
ACCCAGATCGCGAAGGCGAGCACCTGGTAGATCAGGTAGGCCCCGAGCGCCTTCCACGCCGGACGCAGACCGGTCACACCGTCGCGCAGTCGGGACAGGGCCCCGGGGATCTCCGGGATCTCCACCACGTCTTCGCCCATGACGTCGACGGAGGTCATCCCCCCGGCCGCCGCCACACGGTGACGCCGGCGCTGGCGTATACCTGATCGAAGCCTGACCCGCGGACCAGGGCCCCGTACTGGTCGAGAGCGCGGTCGTCCACGACGATCGCCGTCACCCCGTGCTCGCCGATCCAAGCCGTGAACTGCTCCTCGCCCGGGGACGCGATGTCCCGTCGCATATGGAGTCCACCCGCCATCACCCCTGTCTGGAGCGCCGGCGGGAGGGGGCCGATATAGCCTTGCGCGAGCTTGAACCCGAAGCCCGATGTCGATTGCCACAGCATCTCGTCACCCTTCATCCACGGGATCGCGTAGACCACGTCCTCCGGATGCAACACCTCGTGCATCTGGTCGGACGTCAGGAACTCGGGGATCTTCTGGATCGGAGCGTGGCCGAGATGGACGGGCATGACCGAGACGACGGCCGCGACCACGATCACCCATCGGATCCACACCAGGCGACCGCTTCCGCTGGCGATCCAGAGCGCACCGACGACCCCGACGGCCAGCAGTGCGTAGGCCGACAGACGGGCCGCCGCCGCCGACCCAATCAGGGGCGCGAAGGTGAAGAGCCTTCCGGGTGGCCAGTTCATCTCGGTGTCGCCGATCCTCAGCACCGGCCCAAGCGCCACCGCCACGACCACGCCGATGAATCCGATCAGGAGCCACGTGCTCCTGCGTCGCCGCTCGGTGATCGCGAAGCCCACCAGCATCACCAGGACAGCGACACCCAGGTAGCGCTGGCCGTTCCCGACCGGGAACGCGTCGAGCCGCTGAAGGGTCGCCCCGAACGTGCTGCCGCCCAGCCGGGCCTGCGGCGGAGGAACGATGGAGCTCCACAGGTCCGACGCGATCGACTTGTGCTCGAGCCGCAACGGCTGCTGCGGCGCATCCGCGAAGATCGCGACGATGTACGGCAGCAACACCAGCGCCGCGATCGCGCCGGCGAGCAGCACGAGCCCACCCGTGCGCACGAGGCGAGCGCGGAGCTCGGTCGCGAAGGCGATCGCGCCGAGGAACGCGACGGCGCCGAACAGCGTCGCGGTCCCGAAGAGCTCGGTCGAGATCGAGAACAACCCGATGAGCAACGCGGCGAACCCGGCGACGAACGCGACGGGCCGAGCCGGTTGCACACGAGGTACGCGCCCCATGCGGCGAGCGCCGGCGCGGCGGCGAGCATGACGTTGAGTGAAACGAGCGGGCCGAACAGGGCCGTGATCGGCCACGCCACCAGCGCGGGACCGGGGATGAACGCCGACCACGCGAGGCTCACGCCGGTCGGGGCGAAGACGTAGCTCGCGTGCAGTGGATCGATCCCATGGATGATCGCCCACGGCGTCCACTCGAGCGCCCACTGGTAGTAGCGCGAGTCCTGCAGGCCCGTCCCGATGTGCTCACGGCCGAACACCGACAGGATCGGGACGACCCAGATCGCGAAGGCCATCGTCTGGTAGATCAGGTAGGCGCCGAGCGCCTTCCACGCCGGCCGGAGAGCGGTCACGGACCCGCGAAGACGGGACAGGGCTCCGGGGGTCTCCGGGATCTCCACCACGTCTTCGCCGGTGACGTCGACCGGCCGTTCCGGATCCGTGACGGTGATATCGGGATCGACGGATCCTGTTACCGGCTCATCCACGGGCGCGACGGTAGCAGAGCGTTCCTCCGCGACGCATCACACTGGGGTCGGCGCGTGATGGCTTCCGGTACCCTCCGCCGGATGTCGCCGACCCCTCCGGCACGCCAGCATCACAAGAAGATCGGCACCGCGTTCCTGCTGTCGGCGGCGCTCGCCGCGTGCGTGTTCGGGAACTCCCACCCGTCGCCGTCGACGAGCGCCAAGCCCTCCGGGGCGATCCCGAAGTACCTCGAACCGGCCGAGGCGACGTCGCCGACCGCGGGACCGGGGGCGTCGGCGAAACAGATCGCCGCAGCCAGGGCGCACATCGACCACATCGTCTTCCTGACCAAGGAGAACCGGACGTTCGACAACCTCTTCGCGAGGTTCCCGGGAGCCGATGGGGCGACCCAGGGCACGAAGTGCGACGGCACCACCGTCGCCCTTCAACGTGCGGTCGATCGAGAGCCCGACTACGGTCACAGTTTCACGGACGGGATCACCGCGGTCGACGGCGGCGCGATGAACTGCTTCAACGACGCCGCGTACGTCACGTACGAACGCGCGGACATCCCCAACTACTGGGCGTACGCGAACCGGTTCGTGCTCGCGGATCATTTCTTCAGCTCGGTCTACGGCCCGACCGGGATCGAGCACCTCTGGACGTTCGCCTCGCAGTCGGACCGGCTGGTCGACCACGAACGACCGGGGCAGCTCGGGTCCGCCCGCCGTGAATTCTGCGACGATCCGCTGGAGACCGCGTTCTCCTTCCCGCACATGACCCGAGCCGAGCAGGAGAAGATGTATCTGCTCGAGAACGAGGGCCCGCGGGGCGTCGACCAGGTGCGGGCCTCGTGGGTGAGTCGCTGGCCGTGCCTCGATGTGAAGGTCCTTCCGGATCTCCTCGATCAGCACGGGATCAGCTGGAAGGAGTACCTGGGAGACAACATCTGGGTCCAGCCACTCCGGATGGTGCGGCACGTTCGGTTCTCATCGATGTACCGCAACGTCGTCAGCGACGGACGGTTCGTCCAGGATCTCCATTCGGGCCACCTCCCGGCGGTCTCCTGGCTCACGCCGTCGTTCGCGGATTCGGATCACCCTCCCGAGAGCATCTGCGCGGGAGAGAACTGGTCGGTCGACATCTTGAACCAGATCATGTCGAGCCCCTACTGGTCTTCGACCGCCGTGGTCTTGACGTGGGATGACTTCGGCGGGTTCTACGACCACGTTCCGCCTCCACATCTCGACCTCTACGGTCTGGGTCCACGGGTGCCGACGCTGATCATCTCGCCGTGGGCCAAACGAGGATGGATCGATCATCAGACGATGGAGTTCGCGTCGGTACTCCGCTTCATCGAGACCGTGTTCAACCTGCCGCCGCTGACGTCACGCGACGCCCACACGAACGACATGTTGTCGGCGTTCGATTTCTCCCAGCACCCGCAGGCTCCGCTGATCCTGACGCAGCGGACTTGTCCGCCGAAGCCCTGACTACGGAGCCGGACACCCGGTCATCGCGAGTGACTGCGCGACGGTGTTGCCCGGGATCTGCGTTCCCACGGCCCAGATCGCTCCCGCCGCATCGACCGTCACCCCGGTGAGCCACGCATCGGAGCCCACGTCGGTGGACAGGGTGGTCCACGCGTTCCCGACGCGAAGGAGCGCCAGCGGTTGGGGCTGCGCCGTCGCCAGCTGACGCCCGACGGCGACGACACCACTCGGGGTCGCGGCCACGCTCGCGAGCGAACCGTGCTCCGCGCCCGCAGGTTCGGGGACCACGCTCCAGGTCCGGCCGTCCCAATGCTCGACCAACGGTTGCAGCGAGTCACCTCGCGCCGTCCAGCCGACCGTCCATACGTCCCCCGGACCAACGGCTGCGACGCCGCTCAGGAAGCCGTCGGCCCCTCCAACGTCGGGCGTGGCGACGAGCTTCCAATGCGTTCCGTCCCAATGCTCCACAAGCGGTCGGTAGTGCTGTTGGTCGACGTACCAACCGACCGCCCAGACGTCCGTCGGGGACGTCGCATCGACGTCCTTCAGCATGTTCGAGGTCTCCCCGACGTTCGGGCTCGGGACGGCGGTCCAGCTGCGCCCGTTCCACCGCTCGACCAGCGTCTGGAATGCGTACCCGATCTGGTGCCGGCCGACCGCCCAGACGAGATCCGGGGACAGGGCCTCGACGCCGGAGAAGCCATCCTCGCCGGGCCCCGGATCGGTCACCGGCGTCGAGATCCAGTTCTGTCCGTCCCACCGCACCGCCACGGGCGCGCTGCTCGCGAGGGCGCCGACGGCCCAGGCCTGGTCCCCGAGGGTGGTGACATCGTCGAGCTCGATCACGTGGTGGCCGAGCGCCGCGATCACCCCGGCGTTCCAACCCCCGTTCGACGCGAAGGCGGCGAGGGCGAGACCCGCCGAGCCCTGGAATCGCGTTCCGACCATGAGCAGGTCCTGCCCCAGTGCTCCTGCGCTCGATGGAACGTCTTTCGTTATGCCCGAGCCGGCCACCGTGGTGAGCTGGCATGCGCTCCCCCCGCTCGTCGCGCCGGGAGCGCATGCCACCACCGCGATCAGGGCGAGCGGCACGACGACCGTCGCCGGCCGGCGGATCCGCGTCCTCATCCGCCGGCTTTCCGCCCGGCGACGATGTACTGGGCACCGAATGGCAACCACGTCAGCCATCGCTCGACCCAGCGAGGGGTGTTCCCTCGCCACGGGAAGAACAAGATGTAGGGGTGCTCGACCGGCTGCAGCCCCCGAGACGCGAACAACCCGCGGGCTTGCTTCCGGGAAACGAGCTGGACGCCTTCATCGAAGTCACAACGGGCAACAGCCATCCTGGTAAGTGGATTCATCGGGTTGTGCTCGATCACGATCACGAGCCCACCCGGACGCACCACCCGAGCGACCTCGGTCACGAACGCGGGCCGGTCCGGCGGGTCGACGTGGTGCAGGACGCAGATCGCGAACGCCAGATCGAAGCGCCCCTCCTCGAACGGGAGGCTCCGGCCGTCGTAGCTCGCATAGTCCGCCCACGGATTGGCCGCGGCCGCCTCAGCGACCGCGCCCTCGCTGACGTCCACGCCGTCGATGTGGCCGAACCGACCCTTGAGCGCGTCGTCCGTGAGGCCAACCCCGCATCCGACGTCGAGCACCGACAGGGCGCCGATCTCCTCGAACGTCCGCTCCGCCAGCTCGGACAGCAACCGAGCCTTCACGTCGGTGAAGAAGCCGACGTCCTGACCGGAGAAGGCGATCGCCCGCTGGACCTCGTCGCGGTACGTGTGCCGATAGTCGTCGAAGTCGCGGCTCATCGAGGGGGCAGAGACGGGAGGTCCTGGCTCGGATCCTCGCGGATTGCAACGACGTGGTCCATCGGCGCCTGGCTGCCGTTGCGCATGGATCGCTCGAACCCACGTGTCTCGCTCACCAGGTAGAGCGGTCTCCCGCGTACCTCGTCGTGGATCCGGGAGATGTACTCGCCCATCACCCCGATCGTCAGCAGTTGCACACCCCCTAGGAACGTGACCGCGAAGATCATCGAGGTCCACCCGGGAACCTCGAGGGCCCCCGAGAGCTTCAGGATGATCGCGACGATGCCCGCGGTGATCGCGAGCGCGGACAGGACGAACCCGGCGCGGAGCGCGAGGCGCAGGGGCGCGCTGGAGAAGCTGATGATGCCGTCGAACGCGAACTTCATCATCTTCCGCAGCGGGAACTTCGTCGTACCCGCGAACCGGGCCGAACGCGCGTACGGGACCGTGCACTGCTGGAATCCGATCCATCCGAACATCCCTCGGATGTAGCGGTTGTTCTCGCGCATCTGCTTGAACGCTTCGAGCGCCTTGCGATCCATGAGCCGGAAGTCCCCGGCGTTCCCCGGGACGTGCACGTCGCCGATCTTCGCGAGCAAGCGATAGAACCCCGAGGCGGTCGCCCGCTTGAACGCCGACTCGCCCTCGCGGTCCTCGCGCACCGCGTGGACAACGTCGCAGCCCTCCCGCCACTTCGCGACGAGATCGACCACGACCTCGGGCGGGTCTTGGAGATCGGCGTCCATCACGACCACCGCCTCACCCGCGGCGAAGTCCAGTCCCGCCGTGATGGCCATCTGGTGACCGAAGTTGCGGGAGAACCGGATCGCCCGGAACCGTGGATCCTCGCGGCAGGCCGAGGCGATCAGCTCGTAGCTCCGATCACGGCTCCCGTCGTCGACGAACACCACCTCCGTCGCACCGTCGAGGCGCCCCATCAGTGCGCGAAGCCTGCCGACCAACTCGGGGAGGCATTCCTCCTCGTTGAAGACCGGGATCACGAGTGAATACGTGGGGGTGTCCAAGCGGTCAATCATACGCATCTACCCTGGCGGCCTGGCCGCCCAGGTCGATGTCGGCGAGCGCCACACGGACACGCCCCCGCCCTCGTACGCGACGCGAGCACCGACCGAGCGCAGCATCGGTTCGAACTGCGCGCGAACGGGATCGGCAAGCACCACCGCGGTTGCGCCACGTTCGTTCAGCCATGCGGCCAGCGCGGTCGGGCTGGGACTGGCGTACTGGTTCGCGTAGAGCCCCTTGTTCAGCGGCTCGCCCGCATAGGTCGCCGGAAGGGGCCCGAGGTAGCCCTGCGCCAGTCGGAACTCGAAGTCCGCCGCATCTTGCCAGAGCATCTCGCCGGCCTTCTCCTTCGGGATCGCGAACACGACCTCGTCCGGTTGGATCACGTTGCGATACGTGCCGCTCGTGAAGAACGCTGGAACGTTCTGCGGAACGTGGGCGATCGCACCGACGTTGGGATAGAGGAGCACCACGCCGAGCAAGACGAGGGCCCAGCGGACGATCGCGGTCCTCGCCGGGGCTCGAGCGAGGAAGATCGCCGCCACGACGCTGATCGCCAGCGCGGAATACGCGGGGAAGCGGGCCGGGATCGCGTTGCCGATCAGCGGCAGGTGTTGCACCAGCCCCCAGGGCATCCCTATCGAGGGCGAGCCCAACACGTGGAGGACCGGGCCGATCGCCGCGACCGAGACGATCGCGATGAACACGAGCAGCCCCCAGGTCCCGGTGCGCCGTCGCTCGCTGATCGCGAACCACACCAGCGTGGCAACCAAGGCGACCGACACGTACCCCGCGTCCTCGACCGACTTCGCGAGGAACATCGAGCTCCACCGATCGGTGGTCGCCGTGGTGAGCAGCGTGACGTTCCGCGGCACGACGAAGCTCGCCGCGTCGGCCGACGCGGCGGCGAGGTCATGGACGGCGTCCGGTCGCTCGTTCTGGACGGCGGCGAGCAGGTACGGCGTGAGGACCACCGCCGACGCGACGAACGCACCGAAGGTCAGCACCCCCGCGTCCAGGACCCGACGCCAGCTCTTCCGGGCCGCCACCATCGCGATCACGAACGCGACGGCGCCGAAGAGGGCGGCGGTCGCGAACAGTTCGGTCGAGAACAGGAACAGCGTGACGAGCGTCAGGGTCATCAGCATCAGGAACGCGACGCGGCCGAGGGAGCCTTCCACCAGCCGAACGACCAGGTACACCGCGATCGGGACCGGGAAGATCAGCACGAGGTTCACGTGGCCGTGGAGCTGGCCCACCATGTATTCAGAGAACCCGAATAGGTACCCGCCGACCAGAGCCGGCCAGAACGCACCCGTGACCCGGTGACAGACGAGGTACGCGCCCCAGCATGCCAGCGCGGACCCGAGGACCAGCAACGTGTTGGTCGCCACGAGCGAGCCGAACAGCGTGCGGATCGGAAACATCGCCAGCCCGCCCGCGGGATCGAAGGCGGACCACGCGAGGCTCGTTCCGTTCGGTGGGAACAGCTTGTGCGTGTACAGCGGGTCCGCGTGATTCGCGATGCTCCAACGCATCCATCCGACCGACCATTGGTAGAACTTCGCGTCCCAGTACCCGTCGCCCAGATATCGCTGGTTGAATCGAGTCAGGATCGGGCTCGCCCATACCGCGACGGCGACGATCAGGTACAGGACGAAGGCGATCAGCCCACGCTGCCACCCGCGGAGCCGGCGCGCGCCGCGCACGAGGCGATCGACCATGGAGGGCGGTGCGAGATCATCTCCCTCCGCCTCGGGCACCACGATGTCGGGGTCGGCCGGTAGATCAGTCGAGGTCTGTGGTTCGTGCGTCGCCGCGGCGTCCTCGGCTGAACCAGGCATGGAGACGCAGGGTAGCAACATGCCGTCTGCCGATATGAGGGCCTTCTGTATCATCGCCCGGATGTCCGGCGCCCGGCGACCCTCCAAACATGCGGAACGACGGCGTGTCCGCGCAGGCCTCGTTGCGATCCTGGTAGCGATATTCGCGATCGGGGCCGCCGTGCAGCTGGCCCGGCCCGACCAGGGCGCCTCGACCGCGCCGACGGAGGCAGCGCCGCCCTTCGTCGCGAGAACCACCGACAGCGCCACCGTCAAGCTCGCCCGGTCGAAGATCAAGCACGTCATCTTCCTGGTGAAGGAGAACAGGACCTTCGACACCTTGTTCGGGACGTTCCCCGGTGCGAACGGTGTTACCCAGGGCACGCACTGCGACGGCACCACCGTGCAGCTGGCACGTGCTCCCGACAAGGTCGCTGATCTTCCCCACAGCTTCGCCGCTGGCGTGGGCGTGATCGACGGAGGCCGGATGGATTGCTTTCCCGATGGCGGCTACATCCAGTACGACGAGCAGGACATCCCCAATTACTGGGCATACGCACGGCGGTTCGTCCTCGCTGACAACTTCTTCAGCTCCGAGTACGGACCGACATGCATCGAGCATTTCTTCAACTACGCGGCACAATCCGATCGCTTCGTCGACTGCGCTCGACCCGGACAGTTCGGCCTCGATCAGCGGGAGTTCTGCGACGATCCGTTCGAGGTTACCTACTCGTTCGCGCGTATGAAGCAGGAGGAGCGTAGGCAGATCTTCCAGCTGGAGGAGCAAGGACCGACCGGTGCGGACGCGGTCAAGACGCACTATCGGCTCCGCTTCCCGTGCACGGACATCCGTGTGCTACCCGACCTCCTTCAAGCGAGGGGGATCACGTGGAAGGAGTACCGGGGCAACACGACATGGGTTCAGCCGCTACGCCAGATCCGCCACATCCGATTCTCGTCCATGTATCGGAACGTGGTTCCCAACACCCGGTTCGAGACCGACATCCGCGCCGGCCACTTCCCGCAGGTGTCCTGGCTGACACCGCCGGTCCCCTTGTCGGACCATCCTCCGCACAGCATCTGCCGCGGCGAGAACTGGCTGGTCGAGACGCTGAACGCACTGATGCGTTCGAAGTATTGGAACTCGACTGCGGTCGTGGTGACGTGGGATGACTTCGGCGGGTTCTTCGACCATGTGCCGCCGCCGCACCTCGACCTCTACGGGCTCGGACCCAGGGTGCCCGCCATCGTGATCTCACCCTTCGCGAAACGCGGAGTGATCGACCACGACCAGATGGACTTCGCGTCGGTCATGAAGTTCATCGAAACGATCTTCGACCTGCCGTCGCTCACCGATCGGGACGCCCAAGCCAATGACATGATGTCCGCGTTCGACTTCCACGGAGCGCCGCAGCCGCCCATGACGTTGTTCGAGCGGAATTGCCCCTAGCACCCCTCCTGAACGAGCGAGCCGTACCCGTCGGACTCGATCTGGTTTCCTACCGCAACCATCCGCTGGTTGTCGAGGACGAGCAATCCCTGGAACCCTCCACCTCCCGGTTCCACCGGGATGGCGTGATCCGTCCACGTGGATCCACTCAGACTGAACGCGACGGGTTGGAGGATCCCGTTCTCATCCGGGGCCTGGCCCGCCACGCCGAGCACGTCGCCGGCGGACGTGACCGTGGCGAGTCGGGCCACTTGGCCACTCGCGAACGGAAGCGACACGGGGGACCACGACTGTCCGTTCCAGTGCAGCGTCAGGCCCCTTGTGGCGTCCCCGTGCCACGACCAGCCGACCGCCCAGACGTCATCGGGGCCTACCACGGCAACCCCGGACAGGAGCGCATCGCCATCGGGGTGCGGGACGGTGACGATCGACCACCGCTTACCATTCCAGCGTTCGACCAGTGGTCTGAAAACCTTGCCCCTGTCTACGCTCCAGCCGACCGCCCACAGCGAACGCGCGCCCGAAGCAGATACATCCCGCAGCCCCGCCGCGATGCCGTCGGGCGCGGGAACGGGGACCGCCGTCCATGACGAACCGTTCGACCGTTCAACGAGTGGCGCGTCGTATCCCCCCGCGCCCTTGGCCTTTCCGACGACCCAGAGATCGGTAGGCGACGGGGCCGCAAGCCCAGTGAAGAGGGCACCCGAACCCCTCGCTCCCGAGAGCTCCGTCCAGGCTGTTCCGTCCCAATGGAGCGAGCTGGCGCCGCTGTCGGAGAACCCGACCGCCCACACGTCATCGGCACTCAGCGCGGCTACGTCGGTGAGCTGAAGGCTCGGGAATCCGTCCCCGCCGGCCATGACGGTTTCCCACTTGGAGCCGTTCCAATGCTGAGCCAGTGGGCCCGGCA
>WNGO01006040.1_pt1 | contig 10295 bp, 9 predicted proteins | sample 5400511 | NCBI WGS metagenome assembly WNGO01 (sample SAMN13153380, study PRJNA577476) | soil metagenome | isolation source: 20 cm soil or saprolite under Garry oak tree replicate 2 | place: USA:California | collected 2016-06-15
GGCGCTGCCTGGATTCCTTTCTTGATTAAACAAGTGCGGCGCGACAACGCCAGACATAAGAGAGCCAAAGACGCGATCGAATATTTTAAGAGCGGCCGAGTGTTCGTCACGGCCGAACCCGATGAAGACCTGAGCGCTATTGCCGAGATCATCGGCGAGGATTCCTTCGTGCTCGGCTCCGACTATCCGCACGGCGATCCATCGCGCCAGGAAGATATGGTCGCGGAGTTTCGCGAGCGCAAGGATTTATCGCCGCGCATGGTCGAGAAGATGCTCTGCGATAATCCGCGAAAATTATACGGGTTATAGGTTTTGCGGAAGCTATGTGCGGAGTGTTCGCGCTGGCCCTAAGGATGACCGATAGATATTTTCCCTCGATGAAACTGATACTGCACGCCGCTTGTGGTTCAGGAAAGATTGTCAAGGTGCCGACGCTCTTGCGCGTCCGGTTGGACGACGTGTTATGCCGTAAATGGGCCTCTATTGTTTCGGCCATCCATGTTGCCATTTGCATTGGCCGGACGACAGATATTCTTTGGACTGACACCACTCAAGGCACGAGGCGTTGGCGACACTCTTTGTGCCGGTATAAAGATAGTCGCCTTTCTCGCTTTTTCGGAATATCTCCCAGGGTCCGCCATGGTTGCCCCAGATCGAGATTTCCGAAACAGCGATTCCTTCGAATCCGTCTGTCTTCTTGGTTAGAACGCAGCGAAAAATATAGGTGTCACGATTTCCGTGGATGAAATAGTCGTCGCCTAAAGGGTATTCTTCGTTTATGAAGGCTTTGACTGGATCGTTGGTTCGGAATTGGTCGCTCTGCGCGACACCAGCAAGCAGCATGGCCAGCAGACCCACTCCCATTCGTAACAGTTTCGTTTGAGTCCTCGGCCGCATAATGTATGGTTCAGCGAATTGTAGACCAGCTTCGTCTAGAGCGAGGGGTCAGGCTTCATTGTGGACATGAAGGACGGCCTTGTGTTGTAGAAACGTCTCGCAGTAGCAGCGTAACTAAATGCTCTTCCAGCCTCACGGCTTCGAACATTTGCAATTCTGGCAACTCCTCCCCCTTGGAGTTGAGGAATCGTCCGCTTGTACAGAGGACCACCTCGACTTCGTGATTGCTGCTTCGAACCCGCGCCTTGAATGAATAGGGTCCCATTCTTGCGCCACCCAGGGCTTTGAAATGAGATCCCAATCGAACCTCTGCCCATGCAACCGCAGGGAACTCCAGCGCGGATCTCAGCGCCTTGGTTGCCTCCGGCTGTTCAGAAAGCAAGGAATCGAGTTCATGCAAATCGATCGTGCCGCCTGCGTAGGTGGAGCAAGGCATAGCCCATACAGCAAGTGCGACGAGCGAACGACAAACGTGAGACGAAATTATGGTTCTTAACATGAATCAGAGCAGCCTTCTGATTGAAGCGAGCTAAGCAACACTGTTGCCAGGTTGGCGCTTTATTGGTTGATTACCCCCCGGACGAAGCGAGGCCGCGAAGAAACCAGCAGCCGTTTTTGCGGACAAAATGAAAGGTGTCGCCATAAACGTCCGTGCCGCAAGAGTATTGAACAAACTCTGCGCTATTGCCTTTCACTTTTGGACCCTCCTCGCAGAGCTGCCCTTCCGTTCCTTTGAGGCGCGCGGCGCATGCGTCACCGCAAATGATCTGCAGCTTGCGCGCGCGAATCTGTTCCAAGGAGAGGCGCTCCTTTGTTGTCCTCTCCGGATCGGTCAGGGAGTATTGAAACGGCGTTATCAGCCTTGACTCTCGGAACGTGGGATTATTCTTAAACTTAGATAGGAAATCTCTAAAGTTCGAATCCGGGCGGTCGCACTGCTGCTCTGCCCAAGCTGATCCAGCGAGCATAATCATGATGACTACGGACGCGAGTTTCCGAAGCATAGAATTATTTAAGGCAAAACGGGCTCAAGAACACCGATTATCCTGTCCTTGCGAAAGTTCGTCAAGTCTCTATTGGACGATCAACAACGAGATTAAATTGAAGGACGCCTTATGATATTTAGTGTGATTTGCTCGGAGGCAAACCAGTTCGATTACCGGGTCAAGTTGAGCTAAAGGTTGCGCAGACAACTTAAGCGCGGGGTGAGGCGTGCTTGGCTAAAAGGCGGAAAGCTGAAGGTAGTTTTCTACGGCAACAAGACATCGTGGAGCAATAGAGGTACCTTAACAATGCTCTTCGGCGTCGCTAGAAAAATAACTAGCTGTGCTTTATCGTCAATCTTGCGATCGAATGAAAGAACATGAACGCGCTCCGAGCTCATGCGACCGCCTCTCTTATACGCTGCTCCATGCTCATCATTGATTTCGATATCCACTAACGCTGAGTTCGGGTCGTTGATGATAAAAGCCAGGTCGTTTTCCCCAACTCGCATAAACCCGGAAAAGAGTTGCTTGAACACGTTGGCGAGGGCGTCAGCAATTTCTGGCGAAGTGGTTTTTTTCGCGCTACGCTCATCATTCTCTTTTTTCATTTTTTCGTATTGAACTTTGTTGAGCACCGTAATCTCTATATTTTTCTGACGCAACTCGGCTAGTGCCAGTGGCTTGCCAATTTGTGCGGTGAAATTCTTCACTATCACTGCCGCGTTTTGATCTTTCTGATCCGCTCAAACTCGAACGGCCCCGCGGAGCTAATTTTGTCATCCGTGACAAGGTTGCGCCCAGTATCATCGACAGCCTTGGTAATTTGAATCCTTCGCACGCCACGTATATCACCCAGGGCATCCCCTACTAACTTCAGCTTGATTTCGCTTCCAGCAAAAAACTGACCCGTCGTCCGTCTATCACTTACTTCACTCACCATTACGTGCACATTTGTGGTTTGCGCAATTGCGTTAGCCGTCCAGATATATGAAACGATAAATAGCGCCCCAATAATCCGTTGTGTTTTACTCACCGCTTTGCTCCTTGCATGTTGGTTGCGTCTTCTTTATTTCGATCATGGCTCGTAAGGGAGTTATTGTGAGAGCGGCTTTACGAGCAGCCTCTCTAAACTCCATAAAAAACATAATGCTTGCAATGTTCGTCTTTTACCAAGATCTCGTCAAGGAGGGGTCGTGTTAGGTAGTCACTACTTCCCATCAGATTCTATAAATGCTTAGATCATCGCTCTGGTAATCTGCGGGTAAACTACGGCCCGCTTGAACAATGAAGGAGCTCGATTCGTTGAATACGCCTGAGACCGAGAATTACGTTTACGTTCGCGAACGCGCTGCGATGGAAGCGCTGATCGAGCGCATCGGCGCGGCTGAAAGGGTCGCGGTGGACACCGAGGCTGACAGTCTGCACAACTATTTCGAAAAGGTTTGTTTGATCCAACTCTCGCTGGGAGAGGAGCATTACCTCGTCGACCCTCTTGCAGGGCTGGACCTGAGCGGATTCTTGGAAGCGCTGGCCGTGAAGCCGTTGATTCTGCACGGAGGCGACTACGATCTGCGCATGATGCGAGCGTCTCTGGGTTTCAGAGCGCGCCGTGAAGTTTTCGACACCATGATTGCGGCGCAATTGCTCGGCATCGAGCAGATCGGGCTGGCTGCGCTCATCGAACGATTCTTTGGTGTCGCGATTGAAAAAGCGGGGCAGAAATCCGACTGGTCGCACCGGCCGCTGAGCGAGAAGCAACTCAGCTACGCGGTCAACGACACGCGCTTTCTCGAACGGCTCGGCCAATGTCTGGCGCGGGAGTTGAGCGAACGGGGCCGACTCGAGTGGCACGTGGAAAGTTGCCGAGCGATGGTGGAGTCGACCGGGCGTGATAAGTCACGCGATCCCGACGATGCTTGGCGAATCAAAGGAACCGGGCGGCTGACCCGCCGCCAACTGGCTTATTTGCGAGAACTTTGGCATTGGCGCGATGAGCATGCGAGACGCGCGAACCAGCCGCCTTTCAAGGTCTTTGGCAATCAACAAATATTGGAACTCATCATGTGGGCGGAGTCTCACCCCGGCCTGCGGTTGCAACAAGGACCCAAGCTGCCGCGAAATATTCGCGGCTCATTGCTGACGACACTCGAAGAGGCGACCACGCGGGCGGCTGAGATGTCTCAGGCGCAGTGGCCGGAGCTGAGACGACGCGAACGAGACGAGCCTCCAAGCGCCGAGTGCTTGAAACGGATCGACGCGCTGCGTGGTGCATGCGCGCGCATCGCCAAAGAGCTGGGGATCGCCGCTTCGACTTTGGCGCCTAAAGCCGCGCTCGAGGCCATCGCCCGCAGCCGGCCTCGCACCGTCGATGAGATTATGGAAAGCAGCGGACTGTTGCGCTGGCAGGCCGAACTTGTGCAAGCGCATCTGTGAGGCGGGAAGGTTCCAGTCGTTCCAAGAGTTCAAAACGTTCCAGTCGTTTAAGAATAGATCGCGCGACCGGCTCAAGATTATCGCGTCTATGCGAAGTGCGACGAGCATTCTCAGTCAAATCTCGTAAAACTTCTTTGGATTGTCGCACAGAATCTTTTCCACGAGACTCGGCGGCATATCTCCGCGCGCTCTTATCCGCGCGCAATATATCGAGTCTGGACCCCAATCCCGTCACATTTGTTGGAAGGAGAATTCAATTCAATCTTACGGCTAATCACGCTGACCGGCGCGCGCCCACGATGGACGAACAAGGTACGATAATTCGTGCGCCTCCGAGTCAAGCGTGGTGTTACAAGGTATCTGAGCCGCGATTGCCTATGGCTTGTACCGCCGAACCGTGATGGTATCGCCGATGTCGAACGACATTAGATCCTCTCCAACCGTTAGCGGTCCGCTATAGGTCTGACGTGTCTCAGCGACAATCTCGTCTAGAGTCGGCTCGGAAAATTTTTCGTTACTCTGGAGGACAATATGCGTATAGACGGCCATTTTTGGCTTGGCTTGAGAGAATACGAGGCCCGCTTCACGCGGCGTCGTATGGTGAGCGATGATCCGCTGCACGGGAATGCTTGTCGCCAACAGCTCCGGCCTGGCGCTTCCTACCTCGTGAATCAGCACGTCAGCGCCGCTGCCATATTTAATGACGTTCTGGTTGTAGCGAGTGTCGCCCGAGATGACGACCGAGTGACCCTTGCATTCGACGCGGTAGCCAACGGCGGGCTTGATGGCTGGCCCGTGGTCGACCTCGAACGCGATCACCTTCACATCGTTCTTCTCGTAGACAACGCCGTCCTTGTCAAACTCGTCTACGACGGTCGCGATGCCCGCCGGCGGAAGCTTTTCGTCCTCGAGGCGGATCTTGATGTCGAGCGCGTAGGCCTTTTCAAGATTAGACATCAGCGCCTTTGCCCCAACGGGACCGATAACATGGAACGGCGTGTTCCGACGCCCGAAAACCGGCGGAAGCCACCCGGTGAGCCACACATCCGGGATTCCCGACGTGTGGTCCGAGTGATAATGGGTAATAAAGAGAATGTTGATCTTGCCGAGCGGAACATTGATCTGCCGCAGACGTATGGGAACGCCGCGTCCTGCGTCGAACAGCAGCTTTTGATCGCCGGCCTCGACGAGCGTGCTCGGACCGAATCGGTCTGCTCTAGGCGCCGGCGAACCGGTGCCGAGCAACGTGACTTTGAAATCACTCTCGGCATGGCTCACTGATCCGCTCAATAAGCCAACAAAAAAGACCGAAAAGGCTACGACGTCCGCCAGTATTCGTTGCATAGCTCCCTCCCCTTTTTTCTTGATAGTTCGCAGCACGGTCAATCGTACGATCAGTTACTTGTCAAATCCCGATCCTCCGCTCCACCCACACTACACTGGTCCGTGTATTACCAATATACCTGCTAGTGCTAGCGAGGGTTTTTTATACGGCCGGTTTCGTTTCACTCTTTTTGGAACGGAGATTCTTTAGATTGAACTGAACGACGCTTCAGTAAAGTCGCATCACTCCTGATCGCCTCAGCTGGTCTCGCCTGCTATCTGCCTCAGACGCCTCGACCGCATGTGTTCGAAGCGCAGCCGGCAGCGATCCAGATAGAGATAGACGACCGGAGTTGTGTAAAGCGTGAGCATCTGGCTGAAGATCAGGCCGCCGATGATCGCTATCCCCAGCGGACGTCTTACTTCCGATCCCACTCCTATCCCCAATGCCAGCGGCAATGCCCCCAGTAGCGCCGCCATAGTGGTCATTATGATGGGCCGGAAACGGAGCACGCACGCGTGATAAATGGCGTCAAACGGATTTTTCCCTTCGCCCCGCTCCGCTTCCAGCGCGAAATCGATCATCAGGATCGCGTTCTTTTTCACGATGCCGATCAGTAGAATGATGCCGATCAGGGCGATGACGCTCAGCTCGGTGTGGCACATCAATAGTGCGACCAACGCGCCGACTCCGGCTGACGGCAGCGTAGACAAAATCGTAATGGGGTGAATCGTGCTTTCATAGAGGATGCCGAGCACGATATAGACGGCCACCAACGCGGCGGCGATAAGAATAGGCTCGTTGGCCAAGGACGCCTGGAAGGCCTGTGCTGTCCCTTGAAAACTGCCATGAATACTTGCCGGCAGGCCGATCTCGCGCTCGGCGCTCTCGACGGCAGAAACTGCATCGCCGAGCGCTTTTCCCGGAGCCAGGTTGAAAGAAATGTTGACCGATGGGAACTGACCTTGATGGGGAACCACGAGCGGCGCCGTGGACGGCGCATAGTGCGCGAAGGCGCTCAGAGGTACCTTTTTACCGCCGCTTGCCACTACGTAAATGTCTCCAAGACTTTCCGGGTTCTGCAATAATCGTGGAGCTACCTCCATCACGACATGATACTGGTTTAGTTGCGTGTACATGACAGAGACCTGTCTCTGGCCGAAGGCGTCATAGAGCGTGTCGTCAATCATTTGGGTGGTGATGCCGAGCCTCGACGCGGTGCTGCGGTCGAGGACTAAGTTGGCCTGAAGTCCCCGGTCTTGCTGATCCGTGTTCAGATCGAGCAATCCAGTTACCCCGCGCAACTTCTGCAGCACGCGCGGCGCCCATTCCTGAAGTTCCTTCACGTTGTCGCTCTGCAGCGTGTACTGGTACTGCGCGTTGGTTGGGCGCCCTCCCGTCCGCAAGTCCTGCACCGCTTGCAAGAAAAGAGTGACTGCCGGCACTTCAGTGAGCTTCCTGCGCAGCCTTCCGATAACGAGGTCGGCGCTCATCAGGCGCTCCTCCAAGGGCTTGAGTATCACGAACATCCGCCCCGTATTCCCCGTACCTCCGCTCCCTCCGGTGAAAGCAACCGAAGTGTCCACAGCGGAATCCTGCATTACTGTACTCACCAATTGTTGGAGACGGCCGAGCATCGCTTGGAACGAACTATCCTGGTCGCCCTGAATGACGCCGATGAGCCCTCCTGTGTCCTGTTGCGGGAAAAAACCTTTGGGGATTTTCACGTAGAGAAAAACCGTCGCGCCCATCGTAAGGAAGGTAACCAAAAGCATCAGTGGCTGACGCCGGAGCACCCAAGCCAGTGAAGTCTCGTATTTGCTGAGAACCCATTCAAAGGCGCGCTCGTTGGCTCGATACAATCGTCCGTGTGTTTCTTCGTCCCTCCGTCTAAGTAATTTTGCGCACATCATGGGCGTGGTCGTCAGCGACACAAGCAACGACACGCCAATAGCCAGCGAGAGCGTCACGGCAAATTCACGAAAAAGCCGCCCAACGATACCACCCATCAACAAGATAGGAATGAAGACCGCGACCAGTGACAAGCTGATCGATATCACCGTGAACCCGATCTCTTTTGCTCCGAGCATGGCCGCCTCGTAAGGCGACATACCCTGTTCCAGATAGCGCGTGATGTTCTCGATTACCACAATGGCATCGTCGACGACGAAGCCGGTCGCGACAGTCAGCGCCATCAGCGACAAATTATCCACGCTGTAGCCGAAAAGATACATTCCTCCCAAAGTTCCGAGCAGCGAAATTGGCACAGCGACGCACGGTATGATCGTCGAGCGCACGCTGCGGAGAAAGCAAAAGACCACCAGAATGACCAAGACGATAGAAGTCAGGAGGGCGAGTTGTACATCATGAACCGATGCGCGAATAGTCGTGGTGGCATTCCACACCACGGAGAGCTTGATGGTCGGGGGAAGAGAAGCTTGCAGGGCGGGAAGCAGAGCCCGGACGCGGTCGACCGTCTCGATGATGTTAGCTCCCGGCTGGCGAAACATGATCACCAGGACTGCGGGTTTTCCGTTCGCCAGGCCGGCGGTTCGAATATCTTCAACAGAGTCGGTGACGTTTGCAACATCGGAGAGGCGCACTGCGCCGCCATTCCGATAGGCGACGATCAGCGGCTGGTACTCGCTGGCTTTCATCAATTGATCCGTGGCATTGAGTGCCCAGGTCCGCTTACTATCGCCGACTTGTCCCTTGGGGCGGTTGGCGTTTGCGCTCCTGAGCCCCGCGCGGAGATCCTCCAGGCTGATTCCGTAGTGATTTAAAGCGGTCGGATTGACGTCAACGCGCACGGCCGGTAGCGCCCCACCACCGATCACGACTTGCCCGACACCTTTTACTTGCGACAGTTTCTGCTGCAGCACGGACGACGCTATGTCGTACATTCGAGCCTTGCCGACGAGATCAGAGGAGAGCGACATGAGGAGTATGGGTGAGTCGGCGGGGTTGACCTTACGGTAGAACGGATTGCCCGGCAAATTGGTGGGCAACTGGGAGCGGGCGGCGTTGATTCCGGCCTGCACGTCCCGGGCCGCGCCGTCGATGTTCCGGTTCAAATCGAACTGCAAGACGATCGTTGTCGATCCAAGAAAGCTGGTCGAGGTCATCTCGGCTACTCCGGCAATACGCCCGAATTGACGTTCAAGCGGGGTGGCGACCGATGAGGCCATGGTTTCCGCGCTTGCTCCCGGCAACGCCGCCGATACCTGGATCGTCGGAAAGTCCACCTGTGGCAGCGGAGAAACGGGAAGGAATTGGTAGGCGATGGCGCCCGCAAGTCCAAGGGCTAAGGTCAACAGTGTGGTGGCTATTGGCCGACGAATGAATGGCGCAGAAAAGTTCATGAACAGTCTTGAGGCCGTAGATCGGGCCAGGGCGGTTGGGGCAAGAGCATAGCTTTACGGAGGAACGCAAAAAAAGAACACACATCGACTTCGGGTGCAGCGATCGTTGCGGCGGTAGCTTTGTTGGTCAGCTCTTGCGGTACAGTGATGTGGCAACTCGGTTCAGGGCGCGCTAGGTCTACGCATTAACTCATGCCCGAGTCTCAGCCTGACTAAACTGCCGGTCAATGTTATCCCTGTTATCCCTGATTTCAGCACTTCCGGCAGATAAGATCGCCCTTTGGAAACGGCAGGAGCACGCAGTCTACTCGCGGATCGCTGTGCGCGCGTTCCAGCAACTCCTTCTGGTAGCGTGGCGATGTTACGTTATCGACGACCAGCCAGCCCCCCGGCACCAGGCGTGGCACGATCAGTTCATAAATCTTGGCGTTATTTTCCGGCGGCTCGATATCGGAAAAACAAAACGCCAGCGGCTCAGACCGGCCGGCATAGTCGAACGCGTCGCCGTGAAAAACCTGGACAGAACCGCCGGCACCGGCCTGGGCGATGTTTGTCCGCGCTAGGGCGACTTTCTTTTCATCAAGATCTACGGTTGTAAGCGTGCCCCCTTTTGCGCGCGCGGCCAAGGAAAGCCACAAACTTGAGTAGCCGCCGCTGCTGCCAAGCTCGAGAAACGCGCCCGTCGGCGCCGACAGTGCCAGCAGCGTGAGGATGCGCGCAACATCGCTGTCGACGCTGCGGAGCGATCGTTGATCGCGCTCCAATTGCTCTTCGAGAGCGCGCATCACCTGTTGCATCTGCGGTGAAATGTCATGAAACACTTGCGCCTCCCTCGAGATTCTCAAATGGCACGCTGCGCCGATTGATCTGCGCTTCGATATCGTCGGGAAAAAGATTTTCCTTTATCATTGCGAAGTCGCCGTATGCGCCATGCACCGGACCGAGCAGGTTGCGCTCGGCCAGGAGCCCCGGCTTGCGCGTGCCGAACTTCGGCAGCTTGTCACGATATTTTTGGTAGAGCTCATACCACGTGCGCGTCATCAAAATGTAATAGTCCAGAGGCACCGGCGGCTGCTCGGCCTCTTTGCACAGCGCGGTCGACGGTTCGCGCCGCCACTGCTGCGGCCGCGGGAAAATGCCGCGCGACATCAAGTATTCGAATCCGGAAGTCATGGACTTGACCGCTTCCTCAACAGTCTTGAACCCATGCGGCCGCGCCATTTCGACGCCGGAGACAAAGCTCGGCTGCACCATGCCATTGCCGAACACTTCGACCGCGTCTTCCATCCAGCG
>WNGO01006709.1_pt1 | contig 10295 bp, 9 predicted proteins | sample 5400511 | NCBI WGS metagenome assembly WNGO01 (sample SAMN13153380, study PRJNA577476) | soil metagenome | isolation source: 20 cm soil or saprolite under Garry oak tree replicate 2 | place: USA:California | collected 2016-06-15
CGTGCAGGCGCCCTTGAAGAAGACGAAGGCGCGGCTGTGCGCGTCGAACACCATCTCCTGGGTCTCGCGCGGATAAGCCCGCACGAACAGCATCCGGCTGTGGCACAGCCGGACATGCGCGACCTTCACGGTCACCGTCGTGCCGTTGATCAGCACGACCTCGTGCGACCAGTCGAACTGGTAGGCCTCGCCCGGCGCAAAACTCAGCGGTACATAGGCCTCTGCCATCGCCGCGCCGTGCTCGACACGCCACCTCTTCGCGTACCGCCGAACCGCGTCGTAGCTGCCCTCATAGCCCAGCCCGCGCAGCTCCTCGAAGATCCGGATCAGCGTCAGCCGCTCGCGCGCGGGCTTGCCCTCGTTAGCCGACAGCATCCCGTCAAGATCGGCGTGCCACGACCCCAGCTTCGGCCGCGGCTGCACCACCCGCAGATACGCGAAAGAGGTCGCTCCCGATCGCAGAACCTTGAGCATCGTGTTGCGCGACACCTTCAGCGCGGGCACGATCTCCTTGATCACTTGCCCCGGACAAAGTGCTCACGCCTGATCCGGCCGATCGTCGATGACGCGTTGCCCGGGATGAGTGCATTCGAGTTGCTCGGCCTCTTGCGTTCCGAGGGCCTGCAGGCTCCTGCGGTCGTCATGGCCCGACGAGTCAGCTCCGGCGCCCAGGCGGCGGGCGACCGGCTTGGTGCGCTGCTTTTACAAAAACCCTATACGGGAGACAAGCTGATCGACTGTCTTGTCAAGACTTTCGGCCGCAATCGCGACAGGCCGATTTGACGGTCGAGATCTTGCCGTCGCATGGACTGACGGCAGGTTCGGGCACTTGATCGAAATCAATGCCGGTCGGCCAAGCGACGGGACACTGTAATAGAAGATTGAAGAGCTTTGCTCGGCGTGGATCGACGAACCGAGCGCGTTGGATTAATCCGGACAGGATGCGCCAGGGAGCTGATCGATGTGATGAACTGGCTCCTCCTGTTCATCCCCGTCGCGGCGGGCCTGGAAGCCCTCGCCCCGGGGCGGCACCTTCTCATTTTCGCGGCTGCGGCGCTCGCCATTCTACCCCTTGCTCGTTGGTTGGGACTAGCCACGGAACAACTCGCAGTGAGGCTGGGCGAAGGTGTTGGCGGCCTGCTAAATGCGACATTCGGCAATGCGGTGGAGCTCATTATCGCCCTCGCGGCATTGCACGCCGGGCTTCACGACGTGGTGAAGGCCTCGATTGTCGGCGCGATCATCGGGAACATGCTTCTTGTGCTCGGCGACGCAATGTTGGCCGCCGGCTTGCGCCGTCCGGAACAGCACTTCAATGCGGCTGGCGCGCGATCGGAAGCCACCATGCTGACGCTGGTGGCAATTGCGTTGATTCTTCCGGCCGCGTTTCAGGCAGCGCTGGGTGCTAAGGCGGCGGAAAGCCTGGGTAAGCTGAGCATCTCGATCTCGGTCGTGCTCCTTCTCATATATTTGCTTTACCTCGCTTTTACGCTGATCACCCATTCCTCGCTCTTCGCCGGTTCTGATCCGATTGAGGAGGGAGAATCGCACGAACCGCGTTGGAGCCTTCCTCGCGCCGCTTTGGTCCTTGCGATCGCCACCGCCGGGATTGCGTGGATGAGCGAGATCATGGTCCGCGCAGCCCTGAAAAACCGCATGGACTTGTCGCTCTCGATCGCAATCGGTTCGAGCATCCAAGTGGCACTCTTCGTGGCGCCGGTCCTGGTGCTCGCGAGCCTTTTTGTTGGGCCCGCACCGATGGATCTAGCATTCCCCGCCGGCCTCGTCCTTACCGTGCTCCTGGCCGTGCTGATCACGGGGCAGGTAGCGGGGGACGGAAGGTCCGACTGGCTTAAGGGCGCCCAGCTTCTTGCCGTCTACCTAGTTCTCGGTCTCACCTTCTTTTTTATGCCCGCTGCGTCCGCGTCACCCTGACACGGTTTTGGGATCGCGCTGGCCCCGGCGCTCATCAAGGGCGCGACACTGAAGCGTGGCGCTCGGATGTCTGGTGCCAGAGCCGCAGCCAGAATTGAGACAGCACGGAGGATCACAACCAAATGCTCGGGCAAGGGCAGCAATCGAAAGGCGCTTCGGCTGGCTGGGAAGGCTTCCAGGATCGCATCAGGGATCCGAGCCTAACGCTCATCCTGGTTCTGGAACTTTCGATTATTTTTTTATCGGCGCCCTTGGCGGCCAAAGGGCTGCCCTTGGCAGAAAAAATCCTCGACGTTTCGACCTGGACGATGGTCGTGCTGATCGTCCTCTTGTCGCATCGGTGGGGGGCGATCGTTTCGATTGTGCTCGCCCTGCTGCTGCTTTCAGCGGATCTGTCGAAAATGGTTTGGTTGCCGTTCGCCCCCAGCGTGCTCGGCCATATCGGCAGCATTCTGGGCTTTGGCGCATTGACCTGGGTTGTGATGCATGCCGTCTTTGCGCCGGGACGGATCACCTATCAACGTGTGCAAGGCGCCGTCGTCGTTTATCTCAATGTGGCGCTGATCTTTGCCTCTGTTTATCGGCTGATCTGGGAGCTCAGTCCCGCGGCATTCAACTATGCTCTGGGTGCCAGAGGTGGGCCCGGCGACCTCGGCACGTTGCTCTATTTCAGCCTGACGACGCTGACCACGACCGGCTACGGTGACATCACGCCGGTTGATCCGGTTGCCCGTAGTGTCGCAAATCTCGAGGCGGTGATCGGTCAATTCTACCTTGCGATCACGATCGCCCGCCTGGTCGCGCTCGAAATCGCCGATTGGCGCGGTTGACCTCACGCATTGTATGGCTTAACGCCTCCGCATTAATCCGCCGATTGCGCCGAGGGCTCAACCCATTCCGTGACCAAAGCATGGCCGATCGCCAAGATCGTTGGGCCGACGAAGATCCCGAGAAGGCCGAATGCTGCCAGACCGCCGAGCATCCCCAAAAGGATCAGTAATATCGGCAGGCTGCTGCCACGGCTGATCAGGTACGGCCGGAGCACATTTTCGAGCGGATTGAAGATCACGAATGACCAACCCAGAAGCAGGGCGCCGGGCACTCCCGCGATCCAAAAACCCGTGGCCGATAACACGCCCTGCACGAAATTCGTGCCAACAATCCCGTAAACCACGCCCTTTATCGTGCCACCCGCAACATCGAGAGCGTGAGTCGCCCGTTCGCTACCGATACGGGCCGAGAGCGCGTAGAGATATGAGGCCGCCGCAGCGCCGTCGCGATAGAGAAAAAAGGCGATGACGACGCTTAACAAGAGTTCGAGTATTCCGCCGCCCACGCTGGTGAGGACCGATAGCAGCCAACCGCCGGCGACCGACACATAAGGTTTGACCGCGGCAGCTAAATTGGCTTCGCCAGCCGCCAACGTTCCCCAGTAGTCCCGAATGGCCGGGCCGAGGAGCGGCAGCTGACCGACCCAATCAGGCGGCGGCGCTATGCCCTTGTCCAGGGCCTCACGAGCATCGGTGACGAAGCCCGCAACGCTTTCCGTAAGCGTGACGCTGACGAGGGCCAACGGAAGCACGATTACCGTTCCAACAAGGAGCGTCGTCAATATCCCTGCCAGAGATCGCCGGCCGCGCATCCAAACCTGAAGCCTGCGGTTTAAGCCCGAGGTCGAATAGGTGATGATGACCGCCCAAAGCAATGCGGAAATAAATGGCCGCAAAATGATGAACGTACCGATTGCGAGCAGACCCAACAACGCGAGACCGAGTACTCGTTCGACAGGTAGCGCTTGATCCGGCAAACCTGGCTCCATTGGCGGCTGCTCTCCGTTGGGATCATGCCTGCCAGTCGATGCCGCGCTTCAACATCTGGCGAGGCGCGCATGCGCTCGCTGACGCTTTCCGTTTAGGCGCATTCTGGTTGGAGGCATTGAGCTAAATCAGCACCTTGCAGACCGGCGTCATTGACGCAGCTACGTTGGCGGGATCCGCCAGGATCGTGGCAATCAAATCGCTGAGGTCGAGACGTCCGAAGACGGGTCTGGGGCGGCGACCGGCGAGCGGTGTTACGTCCGACCGTCGCCGAGCGCTCTTCTGACTTTCGCAACGAGTTCGCGTGCCACCACTGGCTTCTCCAAGAGGACCACATCGCTCCGATCGACCGTCGAGCGCAGAGCCGTCATATTTCCACCTCCGGTCATCAGGAAGGTCACCGTCATGCGGCCATCCCTGAGCAGCCGGGCGAGAAGGTCCATGCCGTCGAGTTCAGGCATGTTCACATCGACGATAAGGCAGCTGTTTTCAAGCGGCGGCGCAGCAACCAAAAACGCTTCGTGCGACGCGTAGCAGCGGACTTCAATGCCGTGGGACTCGAACAGTACATGGAACGAGTCTCTGACCGCCGCGTCGTCGTCAATGACATATACGATCGGCTTCGACACGATAGACTTACTCCACATCTGGGGAAACCATATACCCGACGCGGCGCGCGCCCATGCTAACCGTCTCTGTCGAAAGGCTCAGCGTGTCTTTTTTGCGATCACCACTCGCTGCTCTCGAAGATGTCGGATGGGTTGCCAGCGTCTGGATATCGTTTCCGCTCGGACGAGTCGTCCCCGGTAAGTGGTAACGCGTGCTCAATTGTGTCCATTCTCATCAAGAATGGCCGCCTCGAATTCAGCGCGATTCGTGATCTGGACGTACCGACGATTCCGGACCGTTATTGCCCCGCGATTTGCCAACCTTCGAAACGACCGGCCGACAGCTTCCAGCGATATGCCTACATAGGCGCCGATATCGGAACGTTTCATCGGCAGATATATTTCCTGTAAGCTTTCCCCGCGCGCGTTCTGGTTGGCTTCGAGCATCTGCAGGAAGAGACCAATCCTGGCTGTCGCACGATGCCTGCTGAGGAGAGTGGCATGGCGTCGAGCCTGGTGAAGATCGTGGGATAGCTGGCAAATCAGGTGAAATTCGAGGTCGGGATCGTTGCGTAGGCGAGGGCGGACGGCTGCCATGGGCATTCGGTATGCGGTCACCGGGGTGAGTGCCTCCGCCGAACCCACATGGGTGCAGTTCGGTGCCAGTCCGATCAGGTCATCCGGAAACGAAAAGCTCATGATGTGCTGCTTGCCGTCAAGAAAGGTCGTGTACAACTTCACCATACCGGTGACGATATGAAAGAGAGCCTCGACGCGCTCCCCTTCCTGGTACAGCCGCTCCCCTCTGCGAAGCCGCACAAACGAAGACGGCAGCGAGAATTCCGCGCGACCCCGTGGTATGGAAAGATGACCGGGATCGCCAACCCTTGCACCGGCCGCCATCACGCTGCGCCGCCCAAGGCAAAACGTGGGGCTCCGCTGCGCTTCATGACCCCCATTTGGCCCGGCTTCAGACAGATGGCCCGCGGCAACGCTGGGCCCTGGGACAGCATGCGCGAGCGTCTATCATGGGGTATGTATACGACGAGTGCCTCGGTAACGCGCTGTATTCTGCACAAAACCCGAGTAGCGCCCATTGATCTACCGCAATTAGTAGCTGACAAGGTCCTCCCGTTTTGAATAAATGACAAATCGATAGGTCGATAACGGCCCCTTCGTCCATTTTCAATTCTGATCCCTATACTCTCGGTTTCTTGACCGTGTACACCCCCATATCGCCGCGATCGGAGGCCCTGTTTTTGATCGTGATCAACTTTTGGCTGAAAATCACCCCTCGTCTTTTTCGTAGAAGGCATGTTAAGTTAAGTTAACTGAGCGTTACCAGTGGAGCGCCAGGACGAGGGGAGGATAAGGGAGAGGCGACAGCAGCACGGGGAGTCCTAGGGTTGTGGCAGACAGAAACATTGGCGCGGATGGCGTCCCCCTCGCGAGCGAGGTAGCTCCGACGGCGACACTCGTCAGTGAGCTGACCGAGGCGCTCACGGCGCTCGGTAATTATCTCGCTGCGGCAAATAAACTCGTGATCAGCCCGCTGCCCGAACCGCAGCGTCTCAGCGAAGCTCTTCAGAAAAGTCTGTGCCAGCACGGACGGGCGGTCGAAGCAATACGACGGCTGCGCGCTCTCAATCGCTGTCGCAGAGCCGTCAAGGGGGAGGGCCTTATCGGCCTCCGCTAGGCCGCGCGGTCAGGTTTGACGACTGGCTCGGCCTTTTCCGGGCGACGCATCCTGAATCCGAGGAGCGCGATCGCAATCGTCGCCAGCGGGTTGAGCATACTGAAGAACGCAAAGCCGGCGTAGCTCAGCGTCGGCACCCCCAGCGTGACCGCCATGTAAGCTCCGCAGCTGTTCCACGGGATCAGCGGCGATGTCACCGTGGCCGAATCGCCGACCGCGCGCGATAAGGCGACCGGAAGCAGGTGCCGCCGCTCAAACTCCATCCGGAACATCCGCGCCGGCAGCACGATGGCGATATACTGGTCGGAGGCGATCACGTTCAATCCGATGCAGGCGGCGACCACCGCGGCGACGAGGCTGCCGACCGATCGGGCCCCGCTAATCGCCGCCTCGGTCAATCGCCTGAGAAGCCCTGCGTGCTCGAGCACGGCGCCAAACGCAAGGGCCGTCAGGATCAACCAGACCGTGTTGAGCATGGCCTCCATGCCGCCGCGCGACAACAGGCGGTCGATTTCCGGTTGGCCGGTGCTGGAAACATAGCCGTTGGCCAAGGCCGACCAGATCCCCTTGACCACTGCCAGCCAGGGCGGGAGCGAAGGATCCTTTGCAAAGGCAATGACCTGATGAGCGTTGAACGCGGCTGCCAGGACACCGCCGAGCAGGGCGCCGGCGAAGATGGTGACGAAGGGGGGAAAGCGCAGAACCGCGAGACCGAAAACGAGCACCAGCGGCAACAGCGCCCAGGGGGTAATGACAAAATGCTGGTTCAGGCCGGACAGCATTCCCGAGGCATCAAATTCACCGGGCCGGCCGAGCAGGAAAAACCCGATCAGCGCCAGGACCAGCGCTGGAAGAGAGGTCCACAACGATTCCCTTATGTGCTGGAACAAATCCGATCCGGCTGCCGCCGCCGCCAAGTTTACCGTATCGGACAGCGGCGATGCCTTGTCGCCGAAATAGGCGCCGGAAATGACCGCGCCTGCGGTGATTTCCGGCGACAGCCCCATATTCGTTGCCACCCCGATCAGCCCGATGCCGATCGTCCCCGCCACCGTCCAGGAACTGCCAATTCCGGTCGCTATCACCGCGCAGATCAGCGCCGCCGAAGCATAAAAATAGTGCGGGCTGAGAAACTGCAGCCCGTAATACACCATCGTCGCGATCGTGCCGCTCAAAGCCCAGGTGCCGATCAGCGCACCGACGGCCAGCAGAATGAAAATCGCCGTCAACGCAGAGGCTACTCCGTCCACGGTAGCCTGGCGCAAACCCGACCATGACATGCCGTTCTTGACGGCTATACCGCACGCGATCAGACCACTAAAGAGCAGGGCGATCTGGTTCGGGCCCTGTGCCGCCTTGTCGCCATAGAACAGATAGGAGGTCGCAAGAAGGATGATCAGCGCGGCGGCAGGAATACAGGCGTCGAGCAGCGATGGAGGGCGAACGGTTTCTGCCCCGGGGGCCGGCGAAACATCGGTCATCGATGGTTACCTCTCAAACCGTGCGCGACCCGACGAACTGTTTCAGCCACGACGCGGCCGAACTTGATCTCGGGTCCAAGCCCGATGCGCTCTAGAAGGTGACCGTCGTGCGGACGGTGAAAACCGCTTCGGGGCTGGCATGAGGTGCCAGAGCTGGATCCCAAAAAACCTGGATGTCCGGCGTAATGTGCATGCCCTTGAAGATCGTCGCCTTGTAGAAGAGCTCGGTGACCCATTCGCCGTCGCGTACTCCGGTGTTTCCAGTAAAGCTGTGATTTGTCTTGTTCCAACCGACCGCAAATCCGAGCTGGTCGGAACGATTGCGGCGGATCGGGTTGTTCCACACGGCACCGGCGGCGTAGGACGTCCGGATCGGTATGTCCGAACCCGTCGCATTGTTGATGCGCAGGAAGGCCCCGTATCTGTCGGTCAGATCCTGCGAGATGCTAAGCGAAATGCCGGTCGACCGGCCGGAGAGGTTCGGCACGGACGGCTGCTCATAAAGCAACAGGCTATAAATCCCGTCTCCAAGGCCCGGAAACTTCGGCGTCCACTGCGCATTGCCCCAGCTGACAAGCTTCCCCCGGTCGATCCCTCCCGTCGTAAGGCGTCCGCCGCTCAGATCGGTGCCGCCTTGCACGCCGCCAGCGAAGTTGAATTGCCCGTCAGGCGTCTTGATCTTCCCGTACCCGCCAAAGCCGGCATTCGGGAATGTCTGCGTTGCGGTTTGCGCGAAAGAATAGCTGATGAAGCTGGTCTGCGCGTTGGCGGCATATTCGTTCGGATCGAACGAGAAGAGATTGTACTGGCCGACGGTCAACGATAACCAGCTGACTTGTCCCGGGAAGGTGTGAGTGTAAGCGAGGGTCGACCAGGTAACATTATCGCTCGTCCAGTCGTTCGCGAAGGTGATTATGCCCAAGCGAGCCGCTTGGCTGCTGGTGTTCTGGTTGCCGTGATAAGCCTGCTGCGAGGTGACCATATTGACCTCGCCGGAACCAAACTGCGTATCTTTAAAGGGTTTCCAGGTGACGTAGGGATAGAACACGCTGACATAAACCGGCTGCCCTTTCGTCCCCCATTGGGGAAAGAACGAGTAATCGATCCCGAAGTCGAGCTTGAACCGCTCGCTGACATCCTTCTTCGCCGCCAGCCATTGATTGTAGCCGTTATCAAGCCAGTCGGCGTATGGTCTCGACCAATCCTCTGATCCCGGGACAAACTGCGGCAGCAGCCGAAAGGCAGGCCGCGTTTTTGTCGAACCGGCATTCTTTTCGACGTCTACCACGTTTGAATTGGGCAGGGTGGGCACTTCCGGAGCTTGAGCAATAGCGACCCCCGCCGGACCGTCCATGGTTTGGGCAGTCGCTGGCAACAGTGTCGTCACCCAGCCCGTCGATCCCACGGTCAGTACCACTGCGGTCATGCGTCGGGCACGAGAGAATTGCCGCGGAATCATCGCCGTCCCCTAAGTGATCTGGCGCTAAAGACGTTGACTTCGTCACCGGTGTTCAAGGTGCTCAATAATCAGGCAGCGGCCCATTCGATTTCACGTACCGAATTGGTAATCGTGGTGCCCGCCTCGCCGCGCAAAATTGCCGCCAGGTCTTTGAGCGCGCCGATCCCCGCTTGTTTCCCGGTTGTTTCCACGAAATGGCACGCGGCTTCCACCTTTGGACCCATCGAGCCCGCGGGGAAGGTGTAGTCCCGGATCGCTGCCGGGTTGGCCCGTCGAAAGGCTTTCGCGGTCGGTTTTCCCCAGTCGAGGAAGACGGCGTCAGCATCGGTGGCCATCAGAAAGAAATCAGCCTCGAGCTGACGTGAGAGCAGCTCCGAGCAGAGATCCTTGTCGATGACCGCCTCGATGCCCCGTAATTTGCGCCCGGCCTCGTATACCGTCGGAATCCCGCCGCCGCCGGCCGCGATGACGATCGTGCCCCGTTCGAGAAGCCAGCGGATCGGCCTCACCTCGAAGATCTGCTTCGGCTGGGGCGATGGTACGACCTTGCGCCATTTGTCGCCGTCCGGCTTCATGACCCAGCCCTTTTCCGTCGTCAGCCGCTCGGCATCGCTTTCGGAATAGACCGGGCCGATGAATTTCGTCGGAAGGGCGAAGCCGGGATCGTCGCGGTCGACCTCGACCATCGTCAATATCGTCGCGAACGGCACCTCGAAGGGCAGCAGGTTGCCAAGCTCCTGCTCGATCATGTAGCCGATCATCCCCTCGGTCTGTGCGCCGAGCACGTCGAGCGGATACACCTCTTCTGGATTGTATGCAGCGCCTTGCAACGCCAGCAGACCCACTTGCGGCCCGTTGCCGTGGGTGATCACCAGCTCGTTTCCGGGATAAATCTCGGCGAGTGCAGCAGCGGCAATCTGCACATTGGCGCGCTGCGCGTCCGCTGTCATCGGCTCGCCGCGCCTCAGCAGCGCGTTGCCGCCAAGAGCTACCACGATTCGCATCGGTTCAATCTCCGAGGGTCGCGACCAGGATGGCCTTGATCGTGTGCATCCGGTTCTCCGCCTGCTCGAAGGCGATGTTCATCTCGGAGTCGAATACGTCGGAAGTGACTTCCATCGCGGTAAGCCCGAACTGCTCATGGATGTCGCGGCCGACCTTGGTTTCCAGATCGTGGAAGGCAGGCAGGCAATGCATGAACTTCGCGCGCGGATTGCCAGTCGCCTTCATCAGCTTCATGTCGACCTGATAAGGCTTCAAAAGCCCGATCCGCTCCGCCCAGACGTCTTTTGGCTCGCC
>WNGO01021121.1_pt1 | contig 10295 bp, 10 predicted proteins | sample 5400511 | NCBI WGS metagenome assembly WNGO01 (sample SAMN13153380, study PRJNA577476) | soil metagenome | isolation source: 20 cm soil or saprolite under Garry oak tree replicate 2 | place: USA:California | collected 2016-06-15
CGGGCAGGCGCACATCGCCCGCCCGCCGCAGCCGGCGCAAGCCACCGCGCAGCAGTGGGCGGACTATCTGTACCGCCGTGACAACACCCGCGGTGTGCACGCCGAGCGCTGGCGTCACACGCACGGCTGTGGTCGATTCTTCAACGCGCTGCGCGACACGACCACCGATCATTTCCTCGCCACCTACAGGCTGGGCGAGCCGGTCCCCACTGCCGCAGCCACGGTGCGCAGGTGAACGAGGGCCTGCGCACCCCGGAGGGCGGGCGTATCGACCGCTCGCGCGTCGTGCATTTCAGCTTCGACGGGCGGGCCTACACCGGCGTTGCCGGGGATACGCTCGCCTCGGCGCTGCTCGCCAACGGCGTGCACCTGATGGGGCGCTCGTTCAAATATCACCGCCCGCGTGGCGTGCTCGCATCCGGCGCCGAGGAGCCCAACGCGCTGGTGGCGGTGCGGCGCGACGCCGCGCGCTACACGCCCAACCTGCGCGCCACGCAAGTGGAGCTGTACGAGGGACTTGAAGCGCACAGTCAGAATCGCTGGCCGAGCCTCGCCTTCGACCTCGGCGCCGTCAACGATCTGCTCGCCCCGTTCATCCCGGCCGGCTTTTACTACAAGACCTTCATGTGGCCGCGGCGCGCGTGGCAGTCACTCTACGAGCCGCGCATCCGTGCCGCCGCCGGCCTCGGGCGCGCCCCCACCGAGGCGGACCCCGACCGGTACGCCTCGCGCTACGGGCACTGCGACGTGCTCATCGTGGGCGGTGGCCCCGCCGGACTCGCCGCCGCCGCGGCCGCCGCCGCGAGCGGCGCGCGCGTCATGCTGTGCGATGAGCAGAACGAGTTCGGCGGCTCGCTGCTCGCGGCTGATCCGCACGGGGCCACCGCCATCGAGGGCCGCCCCGCCGCGCAGTGGCTGAAGCAGACGCTGGCCGCTCTGGGTTCGAACGCCCGCGTCACGCTGCTGCCGCGCACCACGGCGTTCGGTTACTTCCCGCACAACCTTCTGGGGCTGAACGAGCGGCTGACCGACCACCTCGCCGACCCGCACCCGGAGGTGCCGCGTGAGCGCCAATGGGCGCACCTGGCTCAACCGCTATGCAGTACTGCCGGGCACGCGCGCCGTGGTGGTCACCGCATGTGACGAGGCATACCCGGTGGCGCTCGAGCTGCAGGGGGCGGGAGTGTTCATCGCCAGCATCGCGGATGTGCGTGGCCCGGAGGACGGCCCGTGGGCTGCGAAGGCGCGCGCCGCGGGCATTCCGGTGCTGACAGGAGCGACCGTGCTCGGTACCGCCGGACGACGCCGCGTGAACTCGATACTGTTCGCGCGGCTGCAGGACGGTGAACCGAGCGACACGCAGACACAGCCGTGCGACCTCGTGCTCATGTGCGGCGGCTTCACACCGAGCGTGCACCTGTTTTCGCAGTCGCGCGGCAAGCTCTTGTGGGATGAGGGGCTGCAGGCCTTCCTTCCCGGCACGCCGGCCGAGCGGGCACGCAGCGCCGGGGCCTGCCGCGGTGTGTTCGCGCTCGGCGCGGCGCTCGCGGATGGCGCCGCCGCCGGGGCTGGCGCCGCACGGGAGGCCACGGCTGCCGCGCGCACGGGCGTGTGCCCGTCCGGCGCTGCGGCCACCCCCGCCGTGCAACCTGCAGCCGGCGCCGGGGCGGGCTTCGCCGGCGCCCTGCCCCAGCCTGCCGGTGCCCGCGGGCGCGCGTTCGTCGACTGGCAGAACGATGTAACCACCAGGGACCTGACGCTCGCGACGCGCGAGGGATTCCGCTCGATCGAGCACGTGAAGCGCTACACCACCACGGGTATGGCGACGGACCAGGGCAAGACCTCGAACCTGAATGCGCTCGGCATCGTGTCGCGCGCCCTCGGCAAGGCCATCCCCGAGGTGGGGCTGACGAGCTTCCGCATGCCCTACACACCCGTGAGCTTCGGCGGCTTCGCGGGACCCGCGCGCGGGGAGCTGTTCGACCCGGTGCGCACCACGCCCATGCATGAGTGGGCGCGCGCGCAGGGTGCGGTGTTCGAGGATGTGGGCCTGTGGAAGCGCGCGCGCTACTTTCCGCGCGGCGCCGAACACATGCATGCGGCGCTCGGGCGCGAGTGCCTCGCGGTGCGCAACGCCTGCGGAATTTTCGACGCCTCCACGCTCGGCAAGATCGAAGTGGTCGGCCAGGACGCGGTCACGTTCATGAACCGCCTGTACGTCAATGCGTGGACGAGTCTCGCCGTCGGCCGCTGCCGCTACGGCCTGCTGCTGCGCGATGACGGCTTCGTATACGACGACGGCGTGGTGGCGCGCGTGAGTGAGAACCGCTTTCACGTCACCACCACCACCGGCGGCGCCCCGAGGGTGCTGGCAATGATGGAGGACTACCTGCAGACCGAATGGTCGGACCTGAAGGTATGGCTCACCTCGACCACCGAGGAGTGGGCGGTGATCGCGGTGCAGGGGCCGAACGCGCGCGCGGTGCTCGCCGGGCTCGTGGACATCGATCTCGCGGCGGCTGCGCTGCCGCATATGAGTGTCGCGCCGGGGTATATCTGCGGTGTGCCGATGCGGCTGTTCCGCGTCAGTTTCACCGGGGAGCTCGGCTTTGAGGTCAACGTCCCGGCTGACTTCGGGCCGGCGGTGTGGGAAGCCATCTGGGATGCCGGCCAGGCGCACGGCATCACGCCCTACGGCACCGAGACCATGCACGTGCTGCGCGCCGAGAAGGGGTACATCATCGTCGGCCAGGACACCGACGGCACCGTCACGCCGGATGATGCGGGCCTGGGCTGGGCGATCGGCAAGAACAAGCCCGATTTCGTCGGCAAGCGCTCGCTCGCGCGACCGGCCATGACCTCGCCGCAGCGGCGCCAGCTCGTAGGCCTGCTCACCACCGACCCGCAGACGGTGGTGGAGGAAGGGACTCAGGTCATGGCCCAAGCGGGCGCACGCGCACCCGCGCGTGCGCTGGGGCACATCACCTCGTCCTACCACAGCGCCGTGCTCGGCCGCTCCATCGCCCTGGGGCTGGTCGCGGGCGGGCGCGCCCGCACCGGCCAGACGCTGTACGTCTCCATTCCCGGAGGCGAGGTCCCGGTTGAGGTCGCATCGCCGGTGTTCTACGACCCGCAAGGCAGGCGCCTGCATGCGTGATCTCAGCGCCGCCCGCCGCCCGCCGCTCGTCAGCGCGAGCACCGCACTGCAGGCGCTCCCGCCCGCGACGCGCTACGTCCTGCGCGGCGGCGCCGATGTCCGGGCGGCGGCCGGGAGCGCCCTCGGTCTCACCTGAGACGCCGCCTCCCGGATTCGGCGCTGCGCTGGCTGAGGCGCTCGAGCGGCTGGCGCATTCGCTCGTGGATGTGAGCCACCGCCAGAGCGCGCTCGTGGTGAGCGGCCCGCAGGCCGCGACACTGCTCGCCGCCGGCTGCCCGCTGGATCTGGATGCGAGCGCCTTCCCGGTGGGCATGTGCACGCGCACCATGCTGGCGAAGGCCGAAGTCGTGCTCTGGCGCACCGAGCCGCAGGTGTTTCGCGTCGAGGTGTGGCGCTCCTTCGTCGCCTACGTAGCGCAGTTTCTCGGCGAAGCCGCGCGCGGCATCATTTGAGGAGAAAGCCCAAGTGAAGACGCATGTTCGGGTCCTGGTCATCGGTGGCGGCGTGGTCGGGGTGAGCACGCTGTATCACCTGACGAGAAAAGGCTGGGCGGATGTCGCGCTGATCGAGCGCACCGAGCTCACCGCGGGCTCCACCTGGCACGCCGCGGGCCTCCTGCCGCTGTTCAACATGAGCTACACCGTCGGCCAGCTGCACAAGTACTCGGTGGATCTGTACAAGCGCCTGCCGCAGGAGACCGGCCAGGACGTGAGCTTCCACGTCACCGGCAATCTGCGCCTCGCAACCTGCAAGGAGCGCATGGACGAGTACCAGAAATATTGCGGCACGGCCAACACCATCGGCGTGCCGTTCGAAGTCATCGGTCCCGCGCGCGTGAAGGAGCTCTGGCCGCTGATCGAGCTCGGCGGCAGCGCCGACACTCCCGCCCTCATCGGCGCGCTCTATCACCCGCACGACGGTCACATCGCGCCCGCCGATCTCACCATGGCGCTGCGCAAGGGCGCGCGCAACGCGGGCGCGGAGATCTACGAGCACACCGAGGCGCTCGCGTTCGAGCGCGTCGCGAGCGGAGAGTGGCGGGTACGCACCAGCCAGGGCGACATCCGCGCCGAGCACCTGGTTCTGGCCACCGGCAACTATGCACGCCAGACCGGGCGGCTGCTGGGACTCAACGTCCCGGCCATCCCGGTCGAGCACCAGTACATCGTCTACGACGAGTCTCCGGAGCTCAAGGCCTATCGCCAGGGCGGCGGGCGCGAGCTCGCGGTGCTGCGCGAGCCGGACAAGTCCTACTACCTGCGCGAGGAGCGCATGGGCTGGATCCTCGGCCCCTACGAGCACGGGGCGCCCGCGCGCTTTGCGGACGGCGTGCCGGATTGGTTCGGGCGCAGCCTCTTTCCCGGCGATCTCGATCGCCTCGTGCCGCACGTCGAGGCCGCCACGCGCCGCGTGCCGGCGCTCGAGCACTGCGGCATCAAGGACATCGTCAACGGGCCGATCTCCTACGCGCCCGACGGGAGCCCTCTCATCGGGCCGGCCTGGGGGCTGCGGAACGTCTGGATCAACGAGGGCCACAGCTTCGGCATCACCGCCGCCGGCGGCGCCGGCTGGCAGCTCGCCGAGTGGATCGTCGAAGGCGAGCCCGGCATCGACATGCTGGGGGTCGATCCGCGCCGCTTCGGCGCCTACACCAGTAAGCGCTTCCTCGTTCAGAAGAACGAGGAGACCTACCGCAACGTCTTCACCATCCATTTTCCCGACGAGGAGCGCCCCGACGCGCGACCGGCGAAGACGAGCGCGGTGTACGACCGCCTCGACGCCAGGGGCGCAGTCTGGGGACAGCGCTACGGCTGGGAGCGCGCCAACTGGTTCGCGCCGCCGGGCGTCGAGCGCCGGGATCGCTGGAGCTTCAGGCGCAGCAACTACTTCGAGCACGTGGGGAACGAGGCCCGCCTGATGCGCGAGCGCGCCGGCGTCATCGACCTCACCCCGTTCACCAAGCACGAGGTCACCGGGCCCGGGGCGGAAGCCTGGCTCGATGGGCTGGTGGCCAACAAGGTTCCGTCGAAGACCGGACGGCTGGCGCTGTGTCACGCGCTCACGCGCCGGGGCGGCATTCGTTCCGAGTTCACCGTCACCAAGATCGCCGAGCGGCACTACTACGTGGTGAGCGCCGGCGCCGCGGAGCGTTACGACAGCGATTATCTCTTCAAGTCACTGCCCGGGGACGGCTCGGTCGGGCTTCGCAACATCACCAACACCCGCGGCTGCTTCGTGCTCGCGGGACCGAAGTCGCGCGAGGTGCTGGCGCAGCTGACCGACACCCCGCTCGACAACGCGTCCTTCCCCTGGCTTACGGCGCAGACCATCGAGGCGGGACTGGCGGTCGAGGTGTATGCGCTGCGCGTGAACTTCGTCGGCGCCCTCGGGTGGGAGCTGCACTTCCCTGTTGAATACGCGCATCACCTGTTCGATGCGCTGTTTGAGGCCGGCAAGGCTCACGGCATCGGCATGGTGGGCATGCGCGCCATGGAATCGCTGCGCCTGGAGAAGTCCTACCGCATGTGGGGCAGCGACATGACGCCCGACTACACACCCTTCGAGGCGGGTCTCGATCGATTCGTGCGCATGAACAAGGGGCCGTTCATCGGCAGGGAGGCACTGGAGAAGCAGCTGGCCGCGGGCGTCCCCAACCGCTTCGTGACGCTCGAGGTGCACGGAGTGTCCGACGCCGATCCGCTCGGCAACGAGCCGCTGTTCGAGCCCGGCGGCCGCGTGATCGGACGTGCGACCTCCGGCTACTACGGGCACTGCCTGAGGAAGAGTCTGGCGATCGGCTATACCAGGGCCGAGTTCGCACAGCCGGGCACGCAGCTCGCGATCGAGATCCTGGGCGAACGCAAGCAGGCGACGGTGCTGCGCGAGTCGCCCTACGACCCCGACAACCTCGATTTGAGGGCCTGAGAGAGGCACGGACGGCCCGAGCCCCCAAGGGCCCGGGCCCGGCCCCGACTGCTCCGCGGGCTAATACCTGTCGCAATCAGGCAAGAAGGGCGTAAAATCTGGCATGTGGCATTCCCCCGGAGCAAGTTCGCGTTTCTGACCCTGCCGCGGTACTCGATGATCGCGCTGTCGACCGCGGTCGAGCCGTTGCGGATGGCGAACAAACTCACCGGGCAGTCGGTGTACGACTGGTCGATCGTGAGCCTCGATGGGCAACCGACGCCGGCCAGCAACGGCCTGCAGCTCTCCCCCACTGTGCCGCTCGAGCAGGTGGGACCCGTCGACATCCTGTTCGTTTGCGGCGGGGTCGAGGTGCAGGAGGCCGTGTCGCCGAAGATCGTGGCGGCCCTGAGGCGCCTCGCGGAGCGACGCGTGCCGCTCGGTGCGCTGTGCACCGGGGGCTACGCGCTGGCGAAGGCGGGACTGCTGGATAAGTACCGCGCCACCATCCACTGGGAGAATCGCTCGGCGCTGCGTGAGGAGTTCCCACGCATCTACCTGAGCGATCAGCTGTTCACCATCGATCGCGACCGCTTCACCTGCTCGGGCGGCGTGGCGCCGCTGGATCTGATGCTGCACCTGGTGGAGTCGAAGCTCGGTGTACGCGTCTCACAGCTCATTTCGGAACAGTTCATCGTGGATCGGGTGCGCAACGACCGCGACCGGCAGTACGTGCCACTGCGCGCCCAGATCGGTGTGAGCCACGAGAGCCTGATCAAGGTGGCGCAGCTCATGGAAGAGAACATCGAGAAGCCCCTGTCGCTCGATGAGATCGCCTCCGCCACGGGGCTGTCGCGGCGCCAGATCGAGCGCCTGTTCAAGCGCCATCTGAACTGCGTGCCCAAGCGCTACTACCTGCAGATGCGCCTGCGCCGCGCGCGCGAGCTGTTGCTGCAGACCTCGATGCCGATCATCGATATCACTACGGCCTGCGGCTTCCAGTCGCCACCGCATTTCTCGCGCTGCTACCGGGCGCAGTTCGGCTGCCCGCCGAGCACGGAACGCCAGACCCGTCTGGGTAAGCCGGGCACGCACGCACACCCCGCGGGCGAGGCCGCTCCCGGTCTGACCGCTGTCGTTGCCGGACATGCGGCGGTCGCGAAGTAGCCATTGCCTCCGGCACCCTCCCCTTACCATGTAAACGCGCGCCTACCCCGCTAGATCCCTGTCGCGCATGGAGATTTCGACAATGGCAGAGCAAGCCGACGCCGAATTCAAGCTACGCGATCTGAACGACCAGGAGCTCACCGAGCAGGTCCACGACGACCTCTACAACGGCCTCAGGGCCGAGGTGGAAGAGGCCACGCGCATCTTCCTCGAGCGTGGCTGGAACGCCGAGAAAGTGTTGAATGACGCGCTGGTCGAAGGCATGCGGATCGTCGGCATCGACTTCCGCGACGGCATCCTGTTCGTGCCCGAGGTCCTGCTCGCCGCGAACTCCATGTCCTGCGCCCGCTGCTGGCCGAGACCGGCGTGCCGCCCATCGGCAAGATCGTGATCGGCACCGTCAAGGGCGACATCCACGACATCGGCAAGAATCTGGTGTCGATGATGCTCGAGGGCGCGGGCTTCGAGGTCATCGATCTCGGCATCAACAACCCGGTCGAGAAGTATCTCGCGGCGCTGGAGCAGCACAAGCCGGACATCCTCGGCATGTCTGCGCTCCTCACCACGACCATGCCCTACATGAAAGTCGTGATCGACACCCTGCGGGAAAAGGGTATCCGCAAGGACTACATCGTGCTGGTCGGCGGCGCCCCGCTGAATGAGGAATTCGGCAGAGCGGTGGGGGCCGACGCGTACTGCCGCGATGCCGCGATCGCGGTGGAGACGGCCAAGACGCTGCTCGCCGCGCGGCGCGCCAACCGCGCGGCCTGATGGACACTTGCCGCACGTTGCTCATCGCCTGCGGGGCTCTCGCCCGCGAGATCGCAGCGCTCAAGCGCGCGAATGGCTGGACCACACTCGATGTGCGCTGCCTGCCCGCGCAGCTGCACAATCGGCCCGAGCGCATCGCGCCGGCGGTGCGCGCCGAGATCCAGGCGAACCGCGCTCGCTATGCGAAGATGTTCGTCGTCTACGCTGACTGCGGCACCGGCGGACGGCTGGACGCGGTGCTCGAGGAGGAAGGCGTCGAGCGGCTGCCGGGCGCGCATTGTTACGAGTTCCTGGCACGGCCGCAGCTGTTCGCGCAGCTCGCCGAGGCCGAGCCCGGCACGTTCTACCTGACGGACTTCCTGCTGCGGCACTACGAGCGCCTGGTCGTGCGGCCCCTCGGCCTCGACCGCCACCCGGAACTCGCGGCCGAGTATTTCCGCCACTACAAGAAGCTGGTGTATCTCGCGCAGACCGACCGTGCGGACGCCATCGGGCGGGCGCGGCAGATCGCGGACTCGCTCGGCTTCTGCTTCGAGTACCGCTACACCGGTTACGGGGAGCTGGGCACGCGCCTGCGCACTCTGGTGACGAGCCAGGACGCCCTGGCATGGCAAGCCTGACCATCATCTCCTGGCGCGATATCCCCGCCCAGGTCGTCGTCCGGCGCGGTCGCGAGACCGCCAAAGCACAGCTGTCGGCGCGCTTCCAGGAAGCGGTGGATCGGGCGGCCATGCGTGCCGGCCGCGGCAGCTCGGATGCCTATCTCGCCGACTGGAAGCGCAGCGAGGGGCGGCCCTGCGGTGAAGACATCCACGCCGAGGCGGCCGCGGAGGCCGCGCGAATCGAAGCGCGCTTCAGCGACGAGCAGCTCGAGGAGCTGATCCGGTCGAAGGGGCTGTCGGCGGGCTCTTAGGTGTACGCGGTCAGACAGTGGTCGGTCCGACACGCCCGGGGGCTGAACGCCTTCTACCGGGGCTTCGAATCCATACTCGTGGCACTGCATCCCTTGTGGAAGCGGCTCGGCTATCAACGCCTCGAGCGGCCGGTCGCCGCCGTGGAGCGCTCAGTGAAGGGGCTGTTGTTCGACTGCCGCATGTGCGGTCAATGCATCCTGAGCTCCACCGGCATGTCGTGCCCGATGAACTGTCCCAAGAACCTGCGCAACGGCCCGTGCGGCGGCGTGCGCGCCAACGGGCACTGCGAAGTGCGCCCGGAAATGAAGTGCGTGTGGACGGAGGCGGTGGCCGGCAGCGCGCGGATTCCTGGCGGAATGGAGGCGCTGCGGCAGGTACAGGTCGCCGTGGACCAGCGTCTGCAGGGCAGGTCTTCCTGGCTGCGCGTGGTGCGCCAGCGCGTGGGAGATCCGAAGTGATTTTCGAAGACGAACCGGTTCCGGGCTATCCGCTGCCCATTCTNNNCCCGGACACACCTCACCGGGACGCTTCGAGCGGGTATTGCGCGCCGGAACTTTCGCGGTCACCAGCGAGCTCGCGCCCCCTGACTCGGCCGATCCCGAGGACGTCTACCGGCGCGCCCGCATTTTCGACGGCCACGTGGACGCCATCAACGCCACCGACGGCAGTGGCGCCAACTGCCACATGTCTAGTCTCGCAGTGTGTGCGCTCCTCACCCGGATGGGCTACGCGCCGGTGATGCAGATCTCCTGCCGGGACAGGAACCGCATCGCCATCCAGGGCGACATCCTGGGCGGTGCCGCCATGGGAGTCTGCAACCTGCTGTGCCTGACGGGCGATGGCGTGCAGGCGGGCGACCATCCGCAGGCCCTGCCGGTGTTTGATCTGGATTCGCTGAGCTTGCTCGAAGCCGCGCGCACGCTGCGCGATGAGCATCACTTCCTCTCCGGGCGCAAGATCAGCTACGCGCCGCGGGTATTGCTCGGCGCCGCCGAGAATCCCTTTGCCAAGCCGGTCGAGTGGCGCGCGCAGCGGCTGGCAAAAAAGGTCGCCGCCGGCGCGCAGTTCATCCAGACCCAGTTCTGCTACGACGTGCCGCTGCTGAGAGCCTTCATGCGCCAGGTGGAAGAGCTCGGTCTGCTCGACAAAGTCTTCATACTCGTGGGCGTGGGCCCGCTGCGCTCCGCCAAGGCGGCCGAGTGGATCCGCACACACGTTCCCGGCGTGCACATTCCGGATGAGATCATCAGGCGCCTGGCGGGCGCGAGCGATGGTGCACTCGAGGGCCGCAAGCTGTGCATCGAGCTCATCCAGGAGATCCGCACCATCAAGGGCGTGCACGGCGTGCACGTCATGGCTTACCGCCAGGAAGAGACCGTGGC
>WNGO01006076.1_pt1 | contig 10292 bp, 5 predicted proteins | sample 5400511 | NCBI WGS metagenome assembly WNGO01 (sample SAMN13153380, study PRJNA577476) | soil metagenome | isolation source: 20 cm soil or saprolite under Garry oak tree replicate 2 | place: USA:California | collected 2016-06-15
AAGCCGGGCGCGCCGATATTAACTGCTAGTCTTACTTCCGGCAGCAACACCGCAAACCTGAGCTGGCCGCAACCGGACAACGGCGGCTCGCCTATCACTGGTTATAACGTCTACCGCAGTCACAACGGCGGCGCCTTCACCCTCATCGCCGCTGTGCCGGTAACAAATTACAGCGACACGACTGCTACCGCTGGCGACTTGTATCACGTAACGGCTATTAATCAGGCCGGTGAAGGTCCGTATTGCAGCAACGTCACGCCAACAGTTGTCGTCCCGCCGAACCCATGTGCTACACCGGGAGTCTTGGTGGTGACTGATCTGAATCCCGATGGCAGCGACAATGATAGTGGCCTGAACACGCCGCCAGACCCAAGCGTCAACATCCGTCAGCTGTACGTCGCCGAGCCCGATTTCGGCAGGGACAACAACGGCAACACCGTCGAGAAGCTCGTCTTTACGATGCAGCTCGCGCCCTCGTCCGCCAGCTCGCCACCACGCAGCAGCCAGTGGTATATTATTTGGGCAAGGCAGGGCTCAGATCCATCGGATCCGAACGACTCGCATTTCGATCGGATGTGGATTGGCATGAAGACCGGTTCTAGCGGCGCGCTCTCGTTCCAGTATGGTAAGTTCGGCGTGCCGCTCGATGCGACCCGAAGTTTCGAGCGATTGATGGCGGCTCGACCAAATACGTCGCCAACACGTCGCTCGGCGCAATTAACGTGCGCACATATCTGGCACGACCCGACGCCGGGCAGAAATCGCAAAACAATGCGAGTGATATTACCGGCAACGGCGCCTACACACTTGTAGGGAATGCCTTCTGTTACGTAAACAGACTACCTGTCGCCAGCTTGTCCGCTTCGCCGACGCAAGGCTTTGCGCCACTTACTGTCTCCTTCAACGGCTCAGGTTCTACTGACGCTGACGGCTCGGTAGTTTCCTACACCTTCACCTTTGGCGATGGATCGGCCAGTGTAACGCAGGCGTCTCCGACCATTCAGCACACCTACAATAATGCTGGCGATTACTTCGCCACGTTGACCGTGAAGGACAACACTGGAGCCACCAGCTCGAATATCGCGTCAGTCGAAATTGAGGCGGAAGCGCCACCGCCGATGCCGGACCTAATTGTTTCTAATCTGACGGCGAGTAGCAATCAGGCGAAACAAGGCGACAAGGTGACGTTCACCGCGACGGTCAAGAACCAGGGTACGGCAAATGCCAGCGTGACAACAAAGACCCAGTTCAAGGACGGCAATACCATCCTTGGTTCGACCGATACGCCGCCGATCAACGCAGGCCAGTCGGTGCCCGTTACATTTAATTGGTTCACAGCGAGCGCGAAAAAGGGCAACCACACCATAACGGCGACAGCAGATCAGCCCAGCGCTGTGGTCGAGAGCAACGAAACCAACAACTCCAACTCCACCGTTGTCAACATTCAGGGCAACAGAACAAGGTAAAAGGCGCGCTCCACGGACGTGATCGGGACGACTCTAAACATGCCGCGCGAACGCGCGGCATGTTTTTTGTACGCAAAATCGAAAATCATCTTTGGCCGCGTTCCTGATTGCCTCTTTCACAAAGATCCAGCGCGAGGGGCGCCGGATTTTTCAATGGAAACAATATGCGCTGACGCAGCCGCCGTTAGCGCTATTCCGAATATTAAGAAAGATACACTCCCATGAAAAAGAATCGTGCGTCTGAATCCGGACTCCTCAACTGGCGTTTCTTGGCGGCGCTGGCGCTCTGTTCAGCTGCTGGCCTGCTGGCGATGCTCAGCTTTGCCGCACCTCCGTCGCCCGTGCGGACGCCAATCTATCAAGCGGGCAGTTTCAGCTTCGGAACACCTAAGCAGTTGCTGCCTGGCAATCCCGTACTCGGGTTCCAAGACGTTGAGCCGGAGATCAAGGTCGACATCTTTGGTAACATCTACGTTACTGCCATTGAGGGTGTGCCGGCCGGAGTAGACCTGTGGAAATCTACAGACGGAGGGACGACTTTCGCATATCTGGGGCAGCCAGACGGCGCACAATGCCCGGCGGGCCAGACCTGCACAAATGACGCTGGCGTCGGTGGCGGCGACGATAGTATCGACGTTAGTACCGGCGGCTATTTGTACGTCTCCAGTCTATGGCTCGGAAATGTCACGATGTCGATGTCAATGGATGGCGGGACCGGAGGAGTTGATCCTGGGCAAAAATGGGAAGTGAACCCGGCCGCAGCGGGCGTGCCGGTCGATGATCGGCAGTGGATCGCGGCCTACGGCCCGCAAACGGTTTACATGAGCTACCGGCAAACACCCGGCAGCAACGTTATCTTCGTGGCCAAATCCACAGATGCGGGCAAGACATTCCCCCAGGTTGTGGCCACCTTTCCGGCCAACAGCAACGTGTTGGCCCGACGCGAAGGCAATCTGGTTGTCGATCCATATAGCGGCAATATCTACACCTCGTTCCGTCCGCAGGAGGCGAACGGCCATACCCGCGCGGAGTTGTGGTTCCTGAAGTCAACCGACGGAGGACTGAACTGGTCCTTGAGCAAAGCCTATCAAGGCCCGGCGGGAACTGATATTGGCAACGTGTTCCCAGTTATGGCGGTCGACCGCGGCGGAAACATTCATTTGGCATTCAGTCAGTGTGATTTCAACAGTGTTACACAGAACAGCTCCAACTGCGGAGTGTATCTGATGAGTTCGAGCGACCAAGGCAAAACCTGGCTCAGTCCCGTAAAGGTCAACGCTGGCGCCGACACGTCGTACGCAATTATGCCGTGGATCGTCGCGGGAAGTCCGGGCGTTGTCGATATTACGTGGTACGGCGCGAACATCCAAGACTCGACCCAGGCTGCCAATTGGCACGTTTACTTTACGCAAACCACTAACGCCATGTCCGCCAGCCCGCTGTTTGCACAGAACCAAGCCGTCGCTCAGGTCGTCCACAACCAGGATATCTGTCTCAAGGGCGGTGCTTGCGGCGGCAACCGCGATTTGGCCGAGTATTACTCGATTACCCTCGACCCCGACGGGAATGCAAACATCGCTTTCACCGACGACCTCAACAACAGCCCTGCCGGTTTTGGTCGCACCTGGTTCACGAAACAGACCAGCGGCACCAAGGGCTACGCGCCGCCAGCGCCGCCTCCCGCTTCAACCTTTGCTCCGAACGTGGCTCTGCCGAACTCTGGTGGAAAGGCGGAACCGAACGTAGCGGTGGACTCTTTCAACTGCATCTACTCCGCTGCGCCCGGTGGCGCGAATCTGTGGAAATCCGTGAATAACGGTGCGAGCTTCACAAAGCTGGCGAATGTCCCAGTGACACCTGCCGGTGGCCATGACGAAGACATTGTCCCGTTGCCGGCAACTGCGCGTCCGGCGATCCTCTATTACACGGACCTGGCACTCGCCACCGTCAGTGTTCGTAAGTCACTCGACGGCGGCCTAACTTGGTCTTCCCCCGGCGCGGGTGGAAGCGCAGGCGAGTTAAATGCTTCTTCGGACCGGCAATGGATCGCCTACGATTTTGTCGGCAGCGTTCAAAACATGTATGAAATGGATCATGAACTGGTGAGCGAAGACATCCGTTTCGCCAGTTCCACGAACGACAGCCCGTGGGTTACAACGAGCGGCATCACCGACCCTGTATTGCTTCTGAACACAGTACCCAATACTAACCCCGGCCCAGTGTTTGTGAACCACACAAACCACACCGTTTACGGCATCTTTACTTCCTCGATTCCGACGACAAACGCTAACCGGCCGCCATTCGGCAAGTTGCCGGACGTCTGGGTCGCAGCCGGCGCCGGAACAACCGGGGCGGGAAATCCGCCCGGCCCATTCACCGATTACCCTGTGTTTAAGGGCGTCATCGATTCCCCCACTACCCCAGCACCGCCAGCTGGAAGCACCACTTATGGCACGAACGCAGCCAATGACTTCCCAGGCGGCGATGTCGACTCCGCTGGAAATGTCTATGCCGTCTGGGCGATGAACAATGCCCGCACTAACCAATACGCCGTCTGGTTTGCCGCTTCACATGACGGCGGTAAGAATTTCTATGGTCCATTCCAAGTCAGTTCAGGTCCAGGCTCGGCCGAGATGCCGTGGATTGCGGCAGGCGACAACGGCCGCGTCGACATCGTCTTTTACCAGTCTAACGACCTCGGCGACCCGAACACCTCCAATCTGCGTTGGAACGTCATATTTGCGCAGTCGCTTAACGGCAACGCACGTGAGCCGGTGTTCACGGTCTCACAGGCGAGCGACCACATCACGCACTTCGGCCCCATCTGTAATCTAGGATTGCTCTGCAGTTCCGGCACGCGCGTGTTGCTCGACTTCTTCGAGGTCGCGATCGGCCCCGACGGACTGGCGAACATTGCCTATGCCGATACTGGCAACGCTAACTCGCCCTCGCACGTTACTTATGCTCGGCAAACTAGCGGCCCATTGGCGCTCAATAATCCCGTCATCAGGACCTGTGTGCCGTTACCCGACTTGATCGTCTCGAATCTCACCGCCAGTAATAGTCAGGCGCCACAGGGCTCGAAGATTCCCATAACCGCAACGATCAAGAACCAAGGTGAGGCGAACGCCGGCGCGTCTAGCACTACCTTCGTGCTCGACGGCAAAACAACCATCGGCACGGTTCCGACTTCCGCGCTCGCTGTTGGCGCATCCACGTCCGTCGTATTGAATTGGGACACGGCCAACGTGAAAAAAGGCAACCACACAATAACGGCGGCAGCGGACGGCCAAAACCAAGTCGCTGAAAGCAACGAAAACAACAACACCAGCAGCTCCATCAGCATCTTCATTCAGGGCAACAAGACCAGGTAAAAGTTACCGCGATTTAATGACGAACGGCCGCTTCCGAGTGAAGCGGCCGTTTTGCTTTTTCTGTCAACAGTGATGAGTCCGCCAAAGCCGCCTGAGAATAAACGGAGCAAGCGCTCGCCAGAATTCCCTCGGATCGCGGGCATCGTCTCCATCGCTTTTTTCGGGCAGGGCAACGCTGATCGGAACGCGGAGTTTGCCCCCATCCCTGCCGATGCGCAAGACGAAGCGGGGAACGAGCAAAAAGGATTTCCGTTTTATAGGAAAATGCTCGACAGCCTGTTTTCTATCGCGTAAAACGCCTCCATTGGCGAGGAGAAATTCGAAACAAGAAAAGTTCGACGATGCCTCTTCGCCGATCTGTTGGAAGGACAACCCCTATGCAAAAAAATTCTGCCTCGCAATCCGGTCTCTTTAATCTGCGTGTCGTAATCGCTCTCCTCCTGTGCGCGTTCGCCGCGTCACTGGGATGGCTGAGCTTCGCCGCTTCGCCCTCTGGCGGCACCATCACGCCATCCGGTCCGACCCTCACATGGAATGGCACGGCACCGGGCGTCCCGCCAACCGCGGGCGGCGAGTCATCCTGCACGGAAGGGGTGAACTGCGACAGCTATGCGCTGACAATTTTGGGCACACCGTCCGACTGGACCGGCAAGCAAGTGCACGTTCAAATTAACTGGACGCTACCGGCGACTGATTACGACATGTACGTTCACAAAGGCACGCTCAATGGGCCCGTCGTCGCATCATCCGGCGCGGGTGGCACTACTCAGGAACAAGTAGATCTTAACCCGGCAAGCTCCAGCATCGGCACAGGCCTTTTCACTGTTCACGTCGTTTATTTCGCGAACGCAGGGGCCGATCAGTATCACGGTGCTGCGAGCGTAGTTGCAGCGGGCAGCGCGCCCGTACCCGCGCCAACGCCCACATCTGGCGTTGCTCCGAGGTACGAGAATTTTACTCCCCCCGAGGCTGGCCCGGACACTCTCGGCCGCAGCTCAGGCGAGCCCTCCATCGGCATCGGATTAGGCATCGCTGGACACCCCGAAGGGAGAGCGATGTTTCAATCGGACGTTCAGACCCTTCGCGTCACTTTCAATGGCGCCTGCGCGAAGCCGCTATGGGAGAACAAGCCTGCGCCAACTTCGCAAGTCGACTTTGATCCAATCTTGTTCACAGACTTAAAGACAGGCCGCACAATTGTGTCGTTGTTGAGCTTCGCGGGGGACCCAGTCGCGCCCCAGATCTCATATACAAACACGGCGGCGCCGTTTAACGACGGAGATATATGGTCCCCCGGTGGTGGACCTCGCATTCTCTCGGGCATAGATCACCAGACAGTCGGTGGCGGGCCATACAGGACCGACCTTACAGCGGTGCCGCCAGTTATCCCACCGCCGCACCCGCTCTATCCCAATGCCGTTTACTACTGCTCGCAGGGGCTCGTCTTCGCCAGTTGCGCCCGCAGCGATGATGGTGGGGCAAGTTTCGCCACCAATCCTGTCATTCTGCCGGCCTACACGGACCAGTGCGGCGGGCTACACGGCCACGTAAAGGTGGGTCCCGAAGGGACAGTGTATCTACCGAACAAGGGCTGCGGAACAGCGCAGGGCGTAGTGGTGTCGGAAAATAATGGAATGAACTGGAGCATTCGCACTGTGCCGGGCAGCACTTCCGCCGGCAGTGACCCTTCCGTCGGCGTCGGGAGAGGTGATCAGACCGGCGGCATCGGGAGGGTTTATTTCGGGTACGCCGACGGCGACACTAAAGCGGTTGTCACGACATCGACCAACAAAGGCGTCACCTGGACGCAGCCTCTCGATGTCGGAGCGCAGTTCGGCATTAATAACGTTGTCTTCCCCGCGATGGTCGCGGGCGATGATAACCGCGCTGCGTTCGCCTTCTTAGGCACACCCACAGCGGGAGGTTTGCAAGGCCCGAAGTTCGATGGTGTATGGCATCTCTATATCGCCACCACCTACGACGGCGGCGCGACGTGGAAGACAGTTGACGCGACGCCGACTGATCCGGTGCAGCGTGGCTGCATCTGGCTCGCCGGTGGCGCAAATGTTTGCCGCAATCTGCTCGACTTCATGGATGTGCAGATCGATCAACAGGGTCGCGTGCTCGTCGGCTATGCTGACGGCTGCGCAGGAGGTGAATGTGCCCAAGCTGCCGCAGGCGCGGTCGGCAATTCCTACACAGCGTTGGCTGCAATTGCACGCCAATCAGGTGGACGCCGGCTGCTATCTGCGTTTGATCCGCCCGCCGGCGCAACCGCGCCCGGCAAACCGTTTCTCACCGCTCTGCGTAACGGCAGCATCGTCCATCTTGGCTGGTCCGAGGCGGATAACGGCGGGTCAGCGATCACGCAATACAGAATACTCCGTGGTACCGCCCCGGGAAGTGAGACGTTTCTTGCCGCGGTCGGCGGGAATCAGACGCGCTATGACGACACCACCGCGACTAACACAGCGGTGACCTATTATTATAAGGTGACCGCAACCAACGCCGTCGGCACCTCATGCGGTGATAATGAGGTCTCGGCCAGATACGTGGGCAATTCTGATACCGGATTCACTCTGGCTGCGGATCCGACAGGCGATCAAAAGGCAGCTCCGGGGAATGCTGACCTAGACGTGCAATCGCTTTCGATCGCCGAGCCTAATTCGGGTGCAAACGCTGGTAAGCTCGTCTTCACACTGAAGGTGGCGGACCTCAGCATCGCTCTACCTAACAGAATGTGGAGAGTTGTGTGGAACTCTCCGACTTCACCAGGTGGTCAGTACTATGTTGGCATGACCAAGGATACAAACGGCGTTGTTTCGTTCGAGTATGGCACCGTCGCGACGACTACTGCTGCTCTCGTGCTAGGCGTTCCTACGACCACGAAGGTTGGAACACCGGATGCGGCCAGCTTTACTGCGGGCGGCTTAATCACAATTGTCGTATCCAAGGACAAGGTAGGCAATCCGCGTAAGGGCGATTTACTAGGCGCTTTTTCGGTCAGGACTTATGCCAATGTCTCCACGACTATTCGTTCGACCGACGCGATCGACACGACCGCGAATGCTACGGCTAACGACTATTCGGCCAACGCCGCTACCTACGCGCTGGTCGGTTCGGGCCCGGAGGTCAACTCCGTTCTTTCCCGCAAGAGACATGGAACGGCCGGCACATTCGACGTGAATCTGCCGCGTGCTGGGGCGGTCGGTATTGAATGCCGCACCGGTGGAACTAATGGGACGCATCAGATTGTTTTCACGTTTGCTGATCCCGTTATTTTCGTCTCCGCTTCCGTCACGAACGGAACGGGCACGGTAAGCAGCTTCAGTGGTAATGGGACGCCGGTGATCACGCTAAATCTCAGTGGCGTAACCGACATCCAGACAATTCAGGTTACTCTGAATGTGAGCGACGGTTCGCATACCATCAGTATCCCCGTCTCGATGGGTGTGCTTGGTGGCGATGTAACTGGCGATCGCGTAGTTAATTCCAAGGACCAGAACTACATCAACTCGAAATCAGGGCAGATTCCCACCGCGGCAACTTTCCGCGCCGATGTGACTATCGACGGTCTTATCAACGGTAATGATGCCTCGTTTGTAGGAAACAGGAACGGCCACAAACTTCCCTGACGGTGTAATGATGCCTCGTTTGTAGGAAACAGGAACGGCCACAAACTTCCCTGACGGTTAGAAGCGCGGATTCGCGCACGGCTTCGCTTGGGGTCAATCGCAAGCTGCCGCAAACTCGCGTGCGGGGTTGCGTACCGCTACTGGCTGACCAACTCTACCATGATGAAGCGATACCTCCCCTTCGTGATTGTCGCGCTTGTTGCGATGCTCACCGTCGGAACCGGCACGATGCTTTACCGAGCGAAACGTCACTTTGACAGTCCCCAATGGAGTGATGGACTAGCGGAGTGATGTCAGTCCGGCCGGTGTCGGTGACGATTATCCACTCCTTCCCGACGGCTATTTTATCGTTCGGAATGCAAACGGCGCGCGCCAACACTTCCATTGACCGCTCTTGGATCCGTGTTGATGAAGAAGCTTGCAGTGCCAATTCTCACCGCCAGTAATCAACAGCAGGACAATGCCGTCGCGCTGATTCGGCCGATGTGACCCTTACTTAGAGACAAAATCAGAAGCGCTTACCGTAATTGAAGAACGAGCGGCGGGCTCTGTTCAACCCGGGCGCTCCACGTCAAGCATAAAAACCTGAAAAAAAGTATGAAAATCAAAGAAAAGTCGTGACCGCATCCGCCGATTGCCAAAAGATGGACGTTCCAGAACAGCTAGCACTAACCCGATGAAAAAGCTCTTTCTCCTCAGCTTATCTGCCGCCGCACTGCTGAGCTATCAAGCGTCAGCTCAAACGACCATCTCTATCACTGGAACAAGCGGCTCGATTAACCCGACCATTGGCAGCACTTTCGACAGCGCCATCACGCTTACAATATCGGGGACGCCGCCAGCTGATGTCGAGTCCGTGAATTTGCTGCTGGAAACGCCAACGACAGGGGCAAGTTCGGGCGTGCAGTACTTTACGGTTTCGGCGACCAGCGGGAGCGCGTCCTTCCCCACACTAAACAATCCGGGTTCAGTCAACGTTATGTTTAATACTGCTGGGGACTCATTCAACTCAGGTCGCACTGTGAGCGACCCGAGCTTTGATCTCGGCGCAAATGTGGGCACCGGCACACCCGTGACAAACAGCGGTAGCAATATCAACAATTTAGCCGTCGACACTGTTACGTTTACCGTCATTATCGCACCGCCTCCTGGAGTATATGACTTTTACGCCACATTGGGGCCTTACGATTCACAGGGAACGGCGGTTTTCGATTCAGAAGCGACTGAGTTTGACTTAAGCAGTAATCCCCTTTTCAGCATCACAGTAACCGAGGTCCCGGAGCCTTCCACATGGCTGGCGGGAGTTGGCGTGCTCGGTGCGATTGGTTACACGATGCTTCGTCGGCGCGCGACCGCCTAAAGAAAAAGCTTGCCGTTCTCTACGATGTGCCCCCTCCGGCAACGGAGCGAGCGCGTTCCGTTTCAGGAGTTTAGGTCTCAGGCGTGATGCCAGCGTCGCCCGATTTTGTCTTGCCACTCGGGAAAGCGACTTCTAGCATCATGTCCTCGCATTATCCTTCGAGCAATAATGTTCCTAAAATCACATCTCCTTGTTGTTGTCGTAGCCTGCATCGGCGGTCCACCATTATCAGCGCAGACGACGCTGACGACCGATCCGGTCGGCTTTACCACCACGTCGTGTCTGGGTAACTCTGACACTTACCTTGGCATTCCGTTCACGCGGCCGCCAGAGTTTACCGGCACAGTTCAATCAATCACCAATAGCACGCTAACGATTAATGGAACGCCGGGCTGGACGAACAATCAGTTCGTCTATGCTGCAGGTACGCAACCGAAGCACTACTACGTGCTCATTG
>WNGO01003361.1_pt1 | contig 10290 bp, 11 predicted proteins | sample 5400511 | NCBI WGS metagenome assembly WNGO01 (sample SAMN13153380, study PRJNA577476) | soil metagenome | isolation source: 20 cm soil or saprolite under Garry oak tree replicate 2 | place: USA:California | collected 2016-06-15
ACAAGTTAAGCTGAAAGCAGAACCACGGACGAACGTGGGACGCTCCGCCGTGCGCAAACTCAGAGCGCGTGGATTGATTCCTGCCGTCATCTACGGCGGCAACAATAAACCGCAGCCGTTGCAAGTAGCTACGCGCGAGATCAACGCCATGATGAGCCACGCTTCCGGAGAAAACGTTCTGGTTGAACTGGAAATTGCCGGCGAGGGATCAAGTCGCACTGCGCTCGTGCACGAGGTGCAACACTCGCCGGTCGGTGGCGAAATTCCTCATGTGGACTTTCACGCCGTCTCCATGGACCAGATGATTCAAGCCGAAGTTCCCCTGGAACCGGTCGGCACGGCAGTGGGCGTCAAAACCTTTGGCGGATTGCTAGAGCAAAGCTTGCGCGCGCTGGCGATTGAATGTCTGCCGGGTGATTTGCCGGATCGGATCACTGTCGATGTTTCACAGCTGAACATTGGTGATTCCATTCACGTCCGCGACATCCAATTCCCCTCCGGAGTAACGCCAAAGGTGCCGCCCGATCTCACTGCGTTCTCCGTGCTCGCGCCAGTGGTTGAAGAAGAGGCGCCCGTGGCCGAAGCGGAAGCGGCTGCTGCCGGACCGGAAGTCATCACCGAGAAGAAGGAAGAAGGCGAAGCTGCTGCGCCCGCTCCGGCTGCAAAGGAAAAGGCTCCAAAAGAAAAGGAGCAAAAGAAATAGCTTGGTTATTGCGAATCGCGGATTGAGCAGACGTGGAAGAATCGACTCCGCAGATTCGCTTGATTGCCGGTCTCGGAAATCCCGGCCCCGAATACGCAGCTACGCGTCACAACATCGGGTTCATGGTTGCCGATCAGTTCGCCGCGCAATTTGGATCGATATGGGAAAAGTCGTCAAAGTGGGACGCGCTTTCAGCAAAATGCGGTTCCGTTCTTCTCCTCAAACCGATGAGCTTCATGAATCGGAGTGGCCATCCGCTTTTTGCGCTGGCGCAGTTTTACAAAATCGAGCCACAGCAAATTCTGGTCGTGCTTGACGATCTTGCGTTACCGGTGGGTCGCTTGCGCCTGCGAGCGCACGGCGGGTCGGGTGGACACAACGGCCTCGAATCGATTATCATGCAATTCGGAACCGAAGAGATCCCGCGCTTGCGCATCGGAATCGGCGAGGCGCCGCATGAAGGATCGGTCGATTACGTATTGAACCGATTTTTCGATGAGGAGAAGCCGCTGGTTAGATCGACAATTAATCGCGCAGTGGAAGCTGTGAAATGCGCGATTGACAAAGGGCTCGTTTCCGCGATGAACACTTTCAACAAAACCGAAACCGAAGAAGTATGAACCGCCGTTACGAAGCCCTGCTGGTACTGAATGCTCAGGGCAAAGAAGACACCGTCAGGGAAATTATCGAGCGACTGGAATCGGAGTTTCAAAAAGAAGGAGCTCAGATCGAACAGGTGCAAAAAATGGATAAGCGCCACTTTTCGTACGTGGCCGGCCCGTTGGACTCCGGATATTATGTGAACTTTGTTTTCAATGCCGATCCGACACTTATCACGAAGCTCCGGGCGAAATTTAAGCTCGATCCGGAAGTGTATCGCCAAAGTTACGAACGTTTGCCCGAGAACAAGGAGAAGTCGGCAAAAAAGGTGGCTAAGCGAAAGTGATTTCGCTATAAGGCGAATATGGCCAGTTTCAACAAAGTCATTCTGCTTGGAAATCTCACCCGCGATCCCGAAGTGCGTTACACGCCCAAGGGCAGCGCAGTCTGCGATCTCGGCATTGCCGTCAATCGCGTTTATACCACTGACAGCGGAGAAAGACGCGAGGAAGTTACTTATGTCGATGTGGTGCTCTGGGCGCGCCTCGCTGAGATCGCTGGCGAATACCTGAAAAAGGGACGGCCAGTTTTCATCGAAGGCCGTTTGCAAATGGACACTTGGGACGACAAACAGACCGGGCAAAAGCGGACAAAGCTACGCGTGGTGGGCGAGAGCATGCAGTTGCTAGGGGGTCGTCCCGGTGGAGCTGGTGCTGGAGGAGAAACGACTGGAGATAATCGACAAACGAGCGCACCTCCCAAACCATCAGCACCAGCCCAGCCGGACGAGGACGAGATTCCGTTTTAATTTCGCGTCCTCTCAGCTTGAACGGATACGTGTCTTTGCTAGATTACACGTGTCGTGAAAGAGAAGCTGACATTGACGATTGAGCGGAGCGCGATTGCAGAGGCCAAAAAATTTGCAAAACAGAATCACACTTCGCTATCGCAGATTGTAGAGGACCAATTTAAAAGGCTTGCCTCCGGTTCATTCACTGAACGCTGGTATGGCAAGTTTAAGGTCCCTCGACCCGACCCAAAGGATCCACGGCTGACGTATCTGTTGCGCAAGTACGTTCACAACCGTTGAAGATTCTGGTCGATACCGACATTCTCATGGATGTCGCCTTGGGCCGACGTGATTTTGGTCCGGACAGCCGCGCTATGGTGGACTGGTGTGAACAAACGCCGCAGACCGCCGTGGTCGCCTGGCATACCGTATCGAACCTATCTTATTTAATCCGAGCTGCGCGCTCTGATTCCTTTGCGCGTTCTTTCATCAAAGAGTTACTCAATTTCGCTGCGGTGGCGAGTGGTGGCACTGAAGGAGTGCGACAGGCGCTCGCCCTGCGCATGAACGATTTTGAGGATGCGCTACAAGTAGCAACCGCAATTTCCGGTCACGCCGATTATATTATCACGCGCAACATCGCAGATTATCGGGGCTCCGTAATTCCTGCGCTCACACCCCGTGAATTTCTCACACGATTTGCCACCGAAAAATGAACGCCACTGAAGCGTGTATCGCGCTCAACATGCTCCCGACTGTCGGACCGGTGCGGCTGCGCAAATTGTTGGAAGTTTTCAACGAACCGCAACAAATCCTCGGCGCAAAACGTAGTGAGCTTCATAAGGTCGAAGGAATTGGCAACGAAGTCGCGGATCAAATTGCAAACTGGGAATCGACGATCGATCTCGCCGGCGAGCTGAAACGGGTGTGCGATTTTGGGGCCAGCGTCATTACGCAGGATTTGCCATCGTATCCCCGGCCATTGCGCGAAATATATGCGCCGCCGATTGTGCTCTACGTTTGGGGAGACTTGCAGGAGCGCGATCATCACGCCATCGGGGTTATCGGTGCGCGACGCACGACGCACTACGGCACAGAGTCAGCAAAGAAGCTGGCTTACCAGTTGGCTTACTCGGGCTTAACCGTAATCAGCGGACTCGCGCGCGGGATCGATACCGCAGCGCATCAAGGAGCGCTCGCAGCAAAAGGCCGAACGATCGCAGTAATCGGCGCCGGCCTGGCGAAGCTCTATCCGCCCGAGAATGCTGCTCTTGCCGAAAAGATTCGAGCAGGAAATGGCGCGATCGTGTCCGAGTTTTCGATGGAAATTGAACCAGACCGGCAAACTTTCCCGATGCGCAACCGGATCATCTCCGGCTGGAGCCACGGCGTTCTCGTCGTGGAAGCGGGTCTGAACAGTGGAGCACTCATCACAGCGGCGCAGGCGCTGGAACAGGGCCGGTCCGTTTACGCGGTGCCGGGCCACATCAACGCGCCGAGTGCAATGGGATCGAATCGTCTCATCCAGCAGGGTGCGAAGCTCGTCATGGACGCCAGCGACATTCTGGAGGATTTGCAGATTCTCCTTCCCGAAACGAAGCCATCAACCGAGGCCGCTGCGCGCCCGTTGCCGCCGCTATCTGATGAAGAGCGTCGCGTTTATGACGCGATTGACGCAACCGAGACCTCTATTGATGACGTTGCCAGTAAAAGCGAATTGCCAAGCTCCGTCGTTTCATCGACTTTATTGCAGTTGGAATTAAAACGCTTGGTCAAGCAGTTGCCCGGAAAATATTTCGTTAAGCTGGGTTGATGCTGAGATCGGCTTGACGAATGCATACTGAATGCGCATCATTGTATGCATGAGGACGACAGTCAACATCGATGACGAACTTTTGGCCAAGGCCCGTGATTACACGGGCGAACAAGAGAAAACGAAGCTGCTTCACCTTGGTTTGGAAGCGCTCATTCAGCGAGAAATCGCGAACCGACTGGTTGCCCTTGGAGGCACGATGCCTGATTTGAAAGTGCCGCCGCGGAGGCGATCGGCCAGAAAACGAACATGATTCTCGCCGATACCTCGCTGTGGGTCGACTTGTTTCGAAGAGGAGGACCAACATCTTTCGTTGAGTCGGTTAGAAGCAGGAGGATTCTCATCCATCCAGCAGTTCTCGGGGAGTTGGCGACCGGGAACCTGCGTGATCGAGCCCATACGCTGGCAATGTTGCGCTCACTGCCACACGCGAAGGCTGGAACCAGCGATGAATGCCTCGCCGCGATCGAAGCACATGGCCTCTACGGCAGAGGCGTAGGATGGATTGACGTTCAATTGCTCGTTGCGGCGCGACTGTCGCATGCCAAGTTATGGTCGTTGGACGAACCATTGATCAAAGCCGCGCAGCAACTAAAGGTCACATATAGCGAGAGCTAGACACGGTTCCGGCAAAGGCAGTGGGGGGACGTCACCCACTTGCAAAAGCAGTATAACTGAGTTCGATTCCTGCCCCATGTCCAAATCCCTCATAATCACCGAGAAGCCTTCGGTCGCCAGCGACATCGCCAAGGCGCTCGGCGGCTTTAAGAAAGGCAAGAACTTCTACGACAACGAGAAATACGTGATCTCGTGGGCGGTCGGCCACCTCTTTGAGCTCGCAGTGCCGGCTTCCATGAAAGAGCAGGACAAATGGGACATGAAGAAACTGCCCATCATGCCCACGGAATTCGAGCTCGATATCGCGGACAAAATGAGCGGTCGCGTCAACGTTCTTCGCAAGCTCATCAGAGACAAAGACGTTTCCGATATTATCAATGCCTGCGACGCGGGTCGCGAAGGCGAATTGATCTTTCGCTACATCATCCAATACGCCGGAACGAAAAAGCCGATCAAACGTCTTTGGCTTCAATCGATGACGCCTGAGGCCATTCGCGATGGGTTCGCTCGGTTGCGCAGCGACACCGACTTGCAGCCGTTGGCCAGTGCTGCCCGCAGCCGAAACGAGGCGGACTGGCTCGTCGGCATCAACGCTACGCGCGCATTTACGTTGCGGCTGAGCGGTGGCCGAGGAAGCACCGTCACGTCACTTGGCCGCGTTCAAACACCTACGCTGGCAATCATCGTAGATCGGGAGAACAAGATTAAGGAATTTAAGCCGCGCGAGTTGCACGAGATCATCGGCACATTCCGAGCCGCAGGAGGCGAATACGCGGGACGCTGGTTCGATGAAGCATTCCAAAAAGACGAAGATGAAATCGAGCGAGCAAAAAGACTGCTTGCTCGGCTCCAATTGAATTTGCCCGACGCTGAGCAGCGGTTTGACTCTGAATACGGATCGCTTTGGGAGGAGCATCGCGCTGCGCCGCGACTGTGGCATCGCGAAATCGCCGAGGCAATCCAGCGCAAGTGCAGTGGCAGGCAGGGCGTGATCGAACTCGAAGAGAAAAAACCGAGCACTCAGGTCGCACCGCAGCTCTACGATCTCACTGCTCTGCAGCGCGAAGCGAACAGCCGCTTCGGTTTCTCCGCGAAGCGCACCCTGCAAATCGCGCAGGCGCTTTATGAGAGGCACAAAGCCATCACATATCCGCGCACGGATTCGCGCGCTCTGCCGGAAGATTATTTGGCTACAGTAAGATCGACCTTGGGAAAGATCGATCCCGCCGTTGCGGGATTCGCGCGCAAAGTGCTCGATAATAATTGGGTCAAGCCCAATAAACGGATCTTTAACGACGCCAAAGTGGGTGATCACTTTGCAATCATTCCGACCGGCACCGTTCCCCGCTCCCTGGACAATTCCGAGCGCGCAGTGTTCGACATGGTGACCAAGCGTTTCGTCGCAGTGTTCTTTCCACCTGCACAATACGAGAACACCACACGCATTACACGCGTGGAAGGCGAACCGTTCAAGACTGAAGGAAAGATTCTCGTCGCGGCCGGTTGGCTCGAGGTTTATGGACGCGAGGGTGCCAGTGAAAAGCCGGATGAAAATCTGCCGAGAGTCACGCAAGGCGAACGCGTCCAGACATTGCGCATCGAAACCAAAACGGATGAGACGAAGCCGCCAGCTCGCTACAACGAAGGGACGATACTGAGCGCGATGGAGGGGGCGGGCAAACTCGTTGAAGACGAAGAATTACGGGACGCGATGAAAGAGAAAGGGCTTGGCACGCCGGCTACGCGCGCGTCGATAATTGAGACACTGATTACAGCGCATTACCTGGTGCGACAGGGCAAAGAACTGCAGCCGACACCGAAGGCTATCCAGACGATCACGCTCTTGAAGAATGCGGTGCCTGAATTGACCAGCCCGGAACTAACGGGCGAATGGGAGTTCCGCCTGCACGAAATCGAGCATCGCAAGCTTACACGCGACGCTTTCATGCGCGACATTCGCGAGCTTACGAACGACATCGTCGGCAAAGCCAAGCATTTTCATCCCGACGAACACATGCCCGACACCGAGCCGTTCGGGCAGTGTCCAAAATGTGGTTCACCGATCGTCGAGCGGTTCAAGAGTTTCAGGTGCACCAATAACGAATGCGATTTCACGATCTGGAAAACGATCGCCGGCCGTTTGCTGAGCCGCGATGAATTCGAAACTCTCGTGCGCGATAAACATATCGGGCCGTTGAGCGGTTTTCGCAGTAGGAAAGGCAAACGGTTTCACGCCGTGCTCAAGCTAAGCGACGGGTTCAAGGCAGAATTCGATTTTGGTCCGAACGGCCAGGAAAATGGCGCGACCCAACCGGTGGATTTTTCAAGCCAGGAGCCGCTTGGCAAATGTCCCAAGTGCGGCGGGCGCATATTCGAATTCGGAATGAGCTATGTCTGCGAAAATTCAGTTGGTCCGAACAAAACGTGCGACTTTCGATCGGGCAAAGTCATCTTGCAACGTTCGATCGATCGCGAACAGGTGAACAAACTGCTCACAACCGGCAAGACCGATTTGCTTGAGCGGTTCATTTCGCGCAAGGGCCGACCTTTCAAAGCGTATCTCGTGTTAACCGACAAAAAAGACGTCGGGTTCGAATTCGAAAAACGCGATCCAAAGGCGAAAAGCGAACGGAAACCGAAAGAGCCGGTCGCTAAAATTGATTTCACAGGCAAGGAGTCAGTCGGCAAATGTCCGGAGTGCGGTGGAAAAGTTTTTGAAACTGAAAACAGCTACATTTGCGAACGTTCGCAGGCCGACCGAAAGCCCTGCAAATTCAAGCTAGGCAAAACAATTCTTGGCCGGGACATCCCAAAAGAGCAGGCGCAGAAACTCATGGAAAGCGGAAGGACTGATCTCCTCGAAGGCTTCATCTCAAAACGCGGGCGCCCATTCTCCGCGTATTTGAAACTAGAGGACGGCAAAGTCGGTTTCGAATTTCCGGAGAGAACGACAGCAGCCAGCGAATCCAAGCAAGACGAGTTAGCCTGGCATAGGAGGAAGAGCTCGTGAGTGCAGCGACGCAGGTTTACTACTCACCTTGGGGTAAGCAATGTCGCCGCCGAGCAAATTGCCGAGGCGCAATCGATCGCTCCGGTGGTGTGCGTCCAAAACTTCTACAACATCGCCAACCGTCGCGGTGACGCGCTCATCGATTCCCTTGCCGAACAGGGAATTGGTTATGTGCCGTTCTTCCCGCTCGGTGGTTTTACGCCGCTGCAATCCGAAACGTTGTCGAACGTCGCTGCTCGTTTAAATACCAAGCCAATGAGCGTCGCATTGGCGTAGGTGCTTCAACGTTCGCCGAACATCCTGCTCATTCCCGGAACATCATCAGTGGAACACCTGAGAGAGAATGTGGCTGGCGCTGGCCTTCAATTGCCTCATGAGGCAATTAAGGAGTTGAACGCCATCGCCCGCTAAAACCTCAGATCGCGTGGGCTGAACACCTGTAGTGGCAGGCGTGTCGCCTGCGATCTGACTGTAGCCGCTGTCGCTGACTGCGGCCTTCTGCTCGCCCGCGCATCAACGGAGCCACGGGGAGTCGAGCGGGCATAGATGGCAAACCGGCAGGTCGAAATGAGCGAGAGCGAATAAGTCAATGCTTTCGGAGTTTAGATGCTTCGGCAACGATGCAGGAATCCGATCTGCAAGTGATTGAGCGTCTCTGGCCAGTTTTCTTTTTTTTCTGCATCAACTGTTCCCTGGCGCGCCGTAGCTCAGGAGGGATTCGAAATGATAGTGACTGCTCCCGGGCGCAACGATTCAATCTGCTCCAGCACTTCTTTCATCAGTGGCAGCGTTTCCGACAGCCGTGTGCTTCCGGCTCGCAGGACTACAACCGCCACACCCGCCGCCGGAAGGTGTTGCTGGAATTGCAAATTTCGATCGCCTGTGATTAAAACGTCGAACCGCTCCTGCCGCATCTTGTCCAACAACTCACCATTCTTAATACCGCTCCAGCCCATCCGCTGCACCGACGTGCAGAAATGCCCGCGTAGCGCGCGGCCGAGCCGCCAGTTGAGGCACTCATCGATGAGCACTCTCACACCGTTTCGAGCATTCGCAGCTTGGCGGCCTCAATCACTGCGATCACCTGTTCGCGTTTCACGGAAGGAAATCCGTCGAGGAAATCTTCGATCGATTCGCCACCTTCCAGGGAATCGATCAAGTTCTGCAACGGAACGCGCGTTCCGACAAACACGGGTGTGCCGCCCATGATTTCGGGATCGGAATGAACGACGTCTTTGAGATCGTCAGCGCTCATAGTTGAAACGTAACGCAATCAGCGATCATCGGCGAGCACCAATCGCCGGAATGGTTAATGTTCTTCAACTGTTCCCTGGCGGACCGTATCGCGCCCACCGCGGCGAAGGAGGCAAGTGTTCACGTCGCCGAAGGTTGAATGCTAATTGCTGCGCTCGCGAATGGAGCCGGCGCGAGTCGAGCGACCCACCTATGCCAAGGCTACGGCGAGGCGGGCATAGATGGGCAAACAGACACGTCGCCGCGGCGACCCGAGCGAATGGAGGTTTTGGAGAAAGCGACATAGAAGGTAAAGCCTCGATGGGTAGCGGCGAGTGAGCTGGGAAGCCAACGAGTTTCAAATAAGCGGGAGCGAATAAGTCAATGCTTTGGGAGTTTACAGGCGACCTCCTTACGTGCCAGCGAACCTGACAGGGAACCGTAATATCTCGCGCGACGAAGCTGTTGCCATTTAGATTTGATTGCATTGAAGCTCTGTAGAGGCTTCATTTAGCGCCGGTGCACAAGCGTGAACCTCATCTACTAAATGCTGGACTTTATACCGTACCCGAAGCTGCGCGGCTTACCCGAATTTCTGTCGGAAAGGTTCGCCGGTGGCTGAAAGGTTATGATTTTCGCAGCGGTACGTCGCTTCGTCATTCGGATGCGGTTTGGCAGGGCGAAATTGAGCCGATCGAGAACAAACTCGCGCTCAGCTTTCGCGATCTCCTCGAATTGCGTTTTGCAGATGCGTTCATTCGCGCGGGCGTGAGTTGGCGCACGATGCGCCGCGCGCACACGAAGGCGCGGCAGAAATTGCGCACTACCCATCCGTTTTGCTCGAACCGGATCTTCACCGATGGCCGAAGGATTCTTCTACGGCAGGGCGAAGAGGATTCCGATCAGGCGTTGATCGACTTGGCCAATGATCAGGCTGAGTTTGCTCGCATTGTCGAACCGTTTCGGAAGGAACTTGAGTTCTCTGGCAATGACATCGTCTGGTGGCCGCTCGGCAGGGAGCGCCAGATCATAGTTGATCCGAAACGTAACTTCGGCCAGCCAAGCGCCGCGCGTTCGGGGGTACCGGCACGTGTGCTCGCACGTAGCGTGAAAACCAACCGGTCGATTAAAACCGTAAGTCATTGGTTTGAGGTGTCCGAAGCTGAAGTCCGCGATGCTGTGGAGTTCGAGACACGCTTGGCTGCTTGAGATTCTTTCTCGACAACAATCTCGCGCCCAAGTTGGCTCGCGGTTTCCATCAGTTCGTTCTCGGCGAACATGAGGTCGTCCATTTGCGCGACCGCTTCAGCCAGGAGACGCCTGACGTCGAGTGGATGCAGCAGTTAGCTGATGAGAGCGGCTGGGTTATCCTATCCGGAGACGTCGCGATCGGGCGCAATCCTCACGAAGTGGAAGCTTGGAAAGCTGCCGGCCACACAATTTTCTTTTTGAAAGCCGGCTGGACGAACATCGAGTTTTGGCAACAGGTCCAAAAGCTCGCCCGCTGCTTTTCGAACATTATC
>WNGO01028795.1_pt1 | contig 10290 bp, 12 predicted proteins | sample 5400511 | NCBI WGS metagenome assembly WNGO01 (sample SAMN13153380, study PRJNA577476) | soil metagenome | isolation source: 20 cm soil or saprolite under Garry oak tree replicate 2 | place: USA:California | collected 2016-06-15
GCCTGCAGGCGGCCGACATCCCGGTGCGCGTACGTCTCGAACCCGATGCCGCCCTCCGGACGGCGCGTGGTTCGGGCGAGCACGACATCGCTCTCGCCGAGGCCACCATCGCGGGCGGTGACCCGCATCTCTTCCTCTATCCACTGTCGACGAGCGAAGGCGCCAGCCGGGGACCACAGACGCTGAACTTCTCCTTCTATAGAAACCCCCGGCTCGATGACATGCTGATCCGCGCCAGCCAGATCGCCTTCCGGCCCGAGCGCGCGCGCCTGTACCAGCGCGCCCAGGCCGTGCTGTCCGAGGAGCTCCCGTGGATCCCGCTCTACGTGCGCCTGGTGTGGGCGGTCGCGCGGCCGGAGGTCCGGGGACTGCGTCTTCATCCAACCGGCCTGCCGCGCCTCACCGCGGTCAGCCTCGAGCCCTAGCCCTCCTTCCCTAGCCGATGCCGACGATCGCCGAGACCACCGTCGAGAAGATCGAGATGGTGTTCCCCGAGCACGCGGGCGCCCCCGGCCAGATCCACGGCGGCCGCATGATGCAGTGGATCACCGAGGCAGGGACGATGGCGGCGGCCCGCATGGCCCGGGGCCAGGTCGTGCTCGGCGCCATGGACGACATCGACTTCCTGCACCCGGTGAAGGTCGGCGAGATCGCCATCCTGCGTGCTCAGGTCGAGTACATCGGGCGGAGCTCGCTCGAGGTCGGCGTGCGCGTCTGGGCCGAGAACGTCAACACCGGTGCCCGCAGCGTGACCTTGAACTCTCATCTGGTCTTCGTCAGCGTGGGCGACGACATCCGTCCACGGCCGGTGCGGGAGCGGATCGAGCCGCGGGGCGCCGCGGAGATGGCACTCGTCGAGGCCGCCCGGCAACGCCGGGAGCAACGTCTCACCCGATGGGCCAAACGCCGGGATCTAGCCACCGGAACACAATCGCGCGAGTCGGAGCCACTTCCCACCTCGAACGGGCCACCCTCGGCTCAAGCCGGGCACGCGGACCCCGCTACAACGTGGCGGTTCGAGTCGGTCCGGTCTGTGCTCCCTGAGGATGCCCTGTTCGGGACCACGATGTTCGCGGGCAAGCTGCTCATGGCACTCGACGAGGCAGGCGGCATCCTGTCGATGCGATACTGTCGGGGTCTGGTCATGACGGCCTGTCTCGACGCGATGGACTTCTACGCGCCGATCTCGACGCACGAGGTCGTCACGTTCAAGGCCGGGTTGAATTACGTCGGGACGTCGTCCCTGGAGGTGGGCGTGAAGGTGGTGACGGAAAAGCCGTGGACGGGCGAGGTGCGCCACGCCTGTACGGCCTTCCTCACCTACGTGCATCTGGGGCCTGACCTCCGGCCGCGGCCGTGCCCGCCGTTCACGCCCAACACGGTGGACGAGAAGCGACGCTGGGAGGCGGCCAGGGAGCGAAGGGACCTTCGGTTGGCGCGGGTCAAGCGCCTCAAGGCGGCTCTCACCGGTGAGAGCCCGGCGGAGAAAGGGTAGCGGCGATGTCAGGGCATTCCCGGTGGTCTCAGATCAAGCGCAAAAAGGGCAAGGCCGACGTGCAGCGCGGGAAGCTGTTCTCGAAGATCCTGCGCGAAATCACGGTTGCCGCCAGGAATGGCGGCGGCGATCCCAAGGCCAACATGCGACTCAAGGCCGCCATCGAGTCGGCCAAAGAAGCGAACATGCCCCAGGACAACATCAAGCGCGCTATCCAGAAGGGCACCGGAGAGCTGCCCGGTGAGTCGTACGAGGAGATCACCTACGAGGGGTACGCGCCCGGGGGCGTCGCCATCCTGATCCGTGTGCTCACCGACAATCGCAACCGCACCGCCCCCGAGATCCGGCACACGTTCGAGAAATTCGGCGGCAACATGGCGGGATCGGGCGCCGTCGCGTGGATGTTCGAGCGCAAAGGCGTGATCCGCGTGGACGCGGCCAAGATCGGCGAGGACGATCTGCTCGCCAAGGCGCTCGACGCCGGGGCGACCGACATGACACGCGAAGAAAAAGTTTTTGAGATCACGACTGGTCCTGGTGAAATGGACGCGGTCCGCGGGGCGCTTGAAGGAGCCCGGGTTCCGGTCGTGGAGGCCGAGGTGACATTCGTCCCGCAGTCCACGGTGCGCGTGGAGGGCAAGGACGCCCCCCAGGTGCTGCGCCTCATCGAGGCACTGGAGGAACTGGACGACGTCCAGGCGGTCTACGGTAACTACGACATCCCGGACGAGGTCATGGAGGCCATCACGGTCTGAGCGACCGTCGGGCGGCCTGCCCGCCCGGGTCGTCGGCGTCGATCCCGGCCTCGTCGGCACCGGCTTCGCCGTTCTCGAATCCGGTCCCGGTGGTATCCACGTTCTCGGCGCCGGAGTCATCGAGACTCGCGCCAGCATGCCCCTCTCCGAACGCGTGCACGCGATCTACGACGGCGTGTTTGCGCTCCTCGACAAGCACGCGCCATCCGCGGTGGTGGTGGAAGACCTGTACGCATCCTACGACTTCCCGCGCACCGCGCTGCTCATGGCCCACGCCCGCGGCGTCATCTGTCTGGCCGCGCACCAGAAGGGGTTGCCGGTGGTGACTCTCGCGCCGGCGGAGGTCAAACGAGCGATCGCGGCCAACGGGGCGGCGTCGAAGGAGCAGATCCAGCACTCTATCCAGCGGCTGCTTTCGCTTGCCGAGTTGCCGCGGCCGTCCCACGTGGCCGACGCGCTCGCCATGGCGTTCACGGGCCTGGGCCGCATGCGCCTGCTGCGGTGATGGCCCCATGATCGCTTCGCTGAGCGGGCGTTTACGGCGGCGGCTCGAGGATCGCATCGTCCTCGAGACCGGGGGCGTCGGCTACGAGGTCTTCCTTCCCCCGAACGTCATGCGGCAGATCGAGCACCTGACCCCCGACGACAGCGAGAAGGCGAGCGAGGTGAGCCTGGTCACTCACTATCACGCCACCCGTGACCAGCCGCGTCCCGTGCTGATCGGCTTCACCCACGAGCTCGACAAGGAGTTCTTCGAGAAGCTGATCACGGTGAAGGACATGGGACCGATGGTGGCGGCGCGGGCGTTGGCGGTGCCGGTGTCGGAGATTCCGACCCCGGCGCCAGCCGCGGCCGAGGGCCAGGACAGCCTGCGCGAGCTCGTGTGGGAAGTGCTCGTCAAGCAGCTCGGCCATCGCCCGAGCGAGGCATCGCAGCTCATCACCGACGCCCTCAAGCGCCGGCCCGGCATCATGAGCGCCGAGGACCTGTTCGACGAGATCTACCGTGGAGCGAAGGCCTCGTGAGCCCAGCCAGCGCTCCGACACCTCCCGAGGATCCGTCCGTTGCGCGGATCCTCAGTCGGGCCGCCGCGCCCGAGGAGGCCCAGTTCGAGCGTCAGCTCCGTCCGCGGTCGTTCGCCGAGTACGTGGGCCAGGAGCAGGCGGTGGCGAGCCTGCGCGTGTCCGTCGAAGCCGCCCGAGGCCGCCGCGAGTGCGTCGATCACGTCCTGCTCTACGGCCCGCCCGGTCTGGGCAAGACCACGCTCGCGGGCGTGATCGCCAACGAGATGGGCACGAACCTCGTCACGACCTCCGGGCCGGCGGTGGAGCGGGGCGGCGACCTGATGGGGATCCTGTCCAACCTCAACGAGCACGACGTCCTCTTCATCGACGAGATCCATCGTCTTCCGCGGGTCGTGGAAGAGCTGTTGTACCCGGCCATGGAGGATTTCTCGGTGAACTTCGTGATGGAACGCGGCATGTATGCGCGTGCCCTCAAGCATCGGCTGTCCCCGTTCACCCTGGTGGGCGCCACCACGCGGCCGGGGATGCTCTCGGCGCCGCTTCGCGAGCGCTTCGGGATCTTCCACCACCTCGACTTCTACTCGGAAGCCGAGCTGACCCGCATCGTGCTCCGCTCCGCCGAGATCCTCGGCGCCAAGGTCGAGCCGGGTGGAGCGGGCGAGATCGCCCGGCGCGCCCGCGGCACGCCACGGATCGTGAATCGTCTGCTGCGTCGGGTCCGCGACTACGCCCAGGTGGCCGGCGACGGGATCATCACGGCCGCCATCGCTCGTGACGCGCTCGACAAGGAAGGCGTGGACGGCCGAGGTCTCGATCGGCTCGACCGGCGATTCCTGACCGCCATCGTCGAGCACTACGGCGGGGGTCCCGTCGGCATCGAGGCCGTCGCGGCCACGATCAACGACGAGGCCGAGTCGCTCACGGAGATGGTGGAGCCCTATCTCTTGAAGATCGGCTTCGTCGTGCGCACGCCGACGGGTCGGCGGGTGACCCGTGAGGCATACCTGCATTTGGAGAGGCAACCGCCCGCCACGCAAGGCGGGCAGGGCGGTCTCTTCGAGTGACGCCATGTCGGATGTTGGCCGAGCCCTCGTCATCGTCGGCGCCGTCATCGCGGTGGTTGGCATCGTGCTGATGCTCGCGGGGCGGGTGCCGTGGATCGGCCGGCTGCCCGGCGACATCTATATACGCCGCGGCAACTGGTCCTTCTACTTCCCCCTGGCGACGTCGCTCCTCCTGAGCGTGATCCTCACGCTGATGTTCTGGTTGATCGGTCGCCGGTGAGGCTCCTCCTCGGGGCGCTGGCGCTGCTGGTCGCCTCACCAGCCGCCGCCGTCGCCTCAGGGATGATTCGTGTGGCGCTGGTCGAGTCCGCGCGGGCGGCCGACATCCGCGGCTTCGACATCGATGTGACCCCGCTCGGCGACGGGTGCCCGCGCTGTCCGGGCGTGCCGTGGCGAGTCGACGTCGTCCGCGCCACGGCCACGGCGACGGCCGTCGAGATCGACGGCCGGGCGGCCGCCGCCTTCCGGCTCACGAGCGAGCGCTCGCTGCGGCTCAATGGTCGTGAATACGTGGCGCCGCTCGAGATCATCCGCCATGGCAGCGGCCTCGCCGTGATCAACGAGTTGCCGATGGAAGAGTACGTGGCCGGCGTCCTGCGCGCCGAGACCGGTGAGCGCTGGCCGGCGGAGGCCCTGCGCGCCCAGGCCATCGTGGCCCGCACCTACGCGGCGTACCAGCGCTCGGTCGCCGGCGCCAAGCCCTATCAGATCGTAGCGACGACTGCGCATCAGCTCTTCGCCGGGCGCGTGTCGCCGACGTCGCCGTCGTGGAACGCCGTCCAGGACACCGCCGGCCAGGTCCTGCGCTGGGAGGGCGAGCTGTTTCCGGCCTTCTACCACAGCGAGAGCGGGGGCTACACGGAAGACCCGCGCACGGTCTTCGCCGCCCGCAACATCCCCGCGCTCAAGCCGGTCGTGTGCCCGTTCTCGACCGGCTCGCCGCACTACTACTGGAGCCTCGACGTCCGCCTCGGCGAGCTGACGGACATCCTGCGAAAGGGCGGCGTGGACGTCGGCCTCGTCAGCGCGATCGAGGTGACGGAGCGCACACCGTCGCTGCGGGCGTCGGTGGTGACCGTTCGAGGCACGCGCGGCGCTGTCCGGGTCCGAGGCAACGATCTCCGACGCATGGTCGGCTTCGAGACTCTGAAGAGCACGCTGTTCGCGGTCGCCATCGACGGCGAGGCGGCGCACTTCGCCGGTCGCGGCTACGGCCACGGCGTCGGCCTCTGTCAATGGGGCGCCAAGGGCATGGCCGAGCAGGGCCACCCCGCGCGGCGAATTCTCGAGTTCTACTACCCTGGGGCGACGCTGGGCTTCCTCGACGGCGGGTAATCGCGCATTCCGATCACGTGGCAGGACTTCGAGAAGGTCGATATGCGCGTCGGCGTGGTGACCGACGTTCGTGAGTTCCCAGAGGCCCGTCGCCCGGCCTACCGGTTGTGGATCGACTTCGGTGAGCTCGGTGTCAAGCGCTCCAGCGCCCAGATCACCCGGCACTATCGTCCTGAGGAGCTTGTCGGACGCCTCGTCGTTGCCGTCGTGAATTTTCCACCCAAGCAGATCGGGCCATTCGTGTCCGAGGTTCTCGTCCTCGGTGCGTACGACGACGTTGGCGAGGTGATCCTGCTCCACCCCGATCGCGCTGTGGTTCTCGGCGCAAAGATCGGCTGATCCCGGCCCCACTGGCAACGCTCTTGCACCCGCTCGGGGTGGAGCTGCGCCATGCGCAGAGGGTGGATCTGGACCGGGAGTATCGTCGGGGCGCTGGTCGCGCTCGCGATCGTCGCCACCTTCTTCATCGACGAGCCGTTGCGGCGACGGGTCGAGTACGAGATGAACCAGCGCCTGCGTGGGTACTCCGTCCGCATCGGCGCGCTCAATTTCCATCCGCTCGGGTTTTCCATCGACTTCAAGAACATCGTCGTCACGCAGGACGCCTATCCCGATCCGCCGGTGGCGCGAGTGCCGCTGCTCCACGCGAGCGTCCAGTGGCGAGAGCTCGTCCGGGCCAAGCTCGTCGCAGACTTCCTCCTGGACCGTCCGATCGTCTATTTCGACCGCCGCCACGCCATCGCCGAGGTCAGAGAAGGCATCCCGCCCGACAAGCGTGGCTGGCAGGAGGCGCTGCAGGCGATGTACCCGCTCAAGATCAACCTGTTCAGGATCCGCGACGCCTCGGTCACCTACGTCGACCAGCCGACCCAGCCGCCTCAAAGAGCTCTACGTGCGGGCGGAAAACATCCGGAACATCCGTTCGAAGGACCGGGTGTATCCCTCACCGCTGAAGGTGAGCGCCGTCGTGTTCGATCACGGCAAGCTGAACCTGGACGGTAGCGCCGACTTCCTCGCCGAGCCCCATCCGGCCGTGCTGGCCAAGGTCGCGCTGGACGACATCACGCTCGATTACTTCAAACCAGTGCTCGCGAGCTTCAACATCGCCATCCGCCGCGGGACGCTCTCGGCGACGGGCGACTTCGAGTACGGGCCGAAGATCAGCGCCGTGCACCTCGAACACGTCGTGCTGCGCGGTGCCGACCTCGACTACGTCTCGACCAAGGAGACGAAGGCAACAGAGAAGGCCCGGGTGAAGACGGCCGCCAAAGCGGCCGACGCTAGCGCCAACCGTCCGGACCTCGAGTATCGAATCGACCGCCTCGAGATCGCCGACGGAAAGTTCGGCTGGGTGAACGAAGGCGCGACGCCCGCCTACAAGGTGTTCATCACGCGGACGAACCTCGTGCTGGAGAACCTGAGCAACCACTTCACGGCGGGCACCGCGAAGGTGAACCTCACGGGCCGCTTCATGGACACCGGCGACACGTCGGTCACCGGAGCGTTCCGATCCGAGCTCGATGGCCCGGACTTCGATCTCAATGCCCAGATCGTCGACGCCGATCTGCGGGCCATGAACGACGTGCTGCGCGCCCACGGCAAGTTCGACGTGGTGTCGGGCGTCTTCTCGCTGTACTCGGAGGTCCACGTCAAGGACCGGTGGATTCGTGGCTGGGTGAAGCCGCTCTTCCGGGACGTGCAGGTCTATGACAAGGAACAGGACCGCGACAAGAAGTTCATGCAGAAGGTCTACGAGCGAGCGGTCGGGGTGGCCGCCAAGATCCTCAAGAACCGTCCGCGCAAGGAAGTGGCGACGGTCGCCGACATCTCGGGTCCGCTCGGCAACCCGAAGGCGAGCACGCTCCAGGTCCTCGGCCGGCTCATCGAGAACGCGTTCTTCCGCGCCATTCTTCCTGGGTTCCAGCGCGACGTCGGGAAGAACCACGCCTGATCCGTCCGTGTACACTCCGAGGTCGTGGACCTCCACGACTTCGAGTACGAACTGCCGCCCGAAGCGATCGCCCAGGCGCCGGCGCTCGAGCGAGACGCCGCGCGCCTTCTCCTGATCGACCGCGCGCGCGGCGCGCTGGAAGACCACGTCGTTCGCGAGCTGCCCGAGCTGCTCCGGCCGGGGGACTGCGTCGTCGTCAACGACTCACGAGTGATTCCGGCCCGCGTCCTCGCCCTCGACGCGAGCGGTCACCGGGTCGAGCTGCTCTTCGCGGAGCCACAGCGCGACGGCCGATGGCGCGCGCTGGTCCGGCCCGGCCGGCGGTGCCGCGCGGGCGCGGGGCTGGTGGTTCCTGGTGCGATGGAAGCTCGCCTCCGCATCGTTGCGGCCGAGCCCGACGGCCCGCGCATCGTCGAGCGCATGGACGGAACGATCGACGACTTGCTGGCCAGTCACGGCATGCTGCCGCTGCCACCGTACATCGCGCGTCACGCCCAGCCGACCGCGGACGATCGGGAGCGCTATCAGACGGTGTACGCCCGGTCGCCAGGCTCGGTGGCGGCGCCCACGGCGGGGCTTCACTTCACGCCATCGCTCCTCGATCGTCTACGCGCGCGATCGATCGAAGTCCATGCGCTGACGCTCCACGTCGGGCCGGCGACCTTCCGGCCCATCAAGAGCGAGCGCGTCGAGGATCACGTCCTGGCCGCCGAGCGCGTGGCGATTCCCGCCAGCGTCGCCGACGCCGTGAACTCGGCGCGGAACGAAGGGCGCCGTGTCGTGGCGGTCGGCACGACGACGACGCGCGCGCTGGAGTCCGCCGCCGGGGCCGATGAACGCGTTCGAGCGCACGACGGCGCCGCGGAGGCTTACATCACGCCCGGCTACCGCTTCCGTGTCGTCGACGCTCTCGTCACCAACTTCCACTTGCCGCGGTCGTCACTGCTCGTCCTGGTCTGTGCCCTCGCCGGACGTGAGCTGATCCTCAAGGCCTATCAGCACGCGCTCCGCGCCGGCTATCGTTTCTATTCGTACGGCGACGCGACCCTCATCGTGTGAGCATCCGGCGACCATGACCTTCGCTCTCCTGGCCACCGACGGCGCCGCGCGGCGCGCACGGCTGACGACCGCGCACGGTGCGGTGGACACGCCCGCGTTCATGCCGGTGGGCACCCGTGGGACCGTGAAGGCGCTGGGCCCCGACGATCTGATCGCGGCTGGCGCCCAGATCGTGCTGGCCAACACCTATCATCTGCTCCTGCGGCCCGGCCACGATCTGATCCGAGACCTGGGCGGCCTCCACCGTTTCATGGCGTGGGACGGCCCCATCCTCACCGATTCCGGCGGTTTTCAGGTGTTCAGCCTGGCGAAGATCAGGACCATGAGCGAGAACGGCGTGGAGTTCCGGTCACCGATCGACGGATCCACGCATCTCCTCACACCCGAGCGGTCCATCGAGATCCAGCACGCGCTCGGCGCCGACATCATCCATCCCCTCGACGAGTGCCTGGCCTATCCGGCCACGCGAGAGGCAACGGAGCGCTCGCTCGCATTGACCCTGCGCTGGGCCCGCCGCGCGCAGGCGGCCCACGCCGAGGGCGCGAGCCAGGCTGCGCTGTTCGGGATCGTTCAGGGTGGCGCCTGGGACGATGTGCGCGAGCGCGCCGTCGCCGAGACGGTGGCGCTGGGCTTCGACGGCTACGCTATCGGCGGAATGGCCGTCGGCGAGCCCAAGCCGCTCATGTACACACTGACGGCGAGCGTCGCAGCGCGCCTGCCGGCGGCGCAGCCACGCTATCTCATGGGCGTGGGCAAGCCAGAGGATCTGATCGAAGCGGTCAGCCAGGGCGTGGATCTCTTCGACTGCGTGCTGCCCACGCGGAACGCCCGCAACGGCCAGTGCTTCACGACTGAGGGGCCGCTCGTGATCAAGCACGCGGAGTATGCGCGCGACGCCCGGCCGCTCCAGGACGATTGTGGCTGCTATGCCTGCCGGCGGTTCTCGCGCGCGTATCTCCGTCACCTCTTCCTCTCCGAGGAACTGCTCGCCTTCCGACTCCTCAGCCTGCACAACGTTCACTTCTTCCTCGGGCTCATGGCCAGCCTGAGGAGCGCGATCGCCGAGCAGCGTCTCGAGGCATTCAAGACTCGGTTTTTCGACCGCTATCCCGTGCCCGCTGCGGAGAGGTCGTCCGACTAGTGCTGCCGGAGTAGCCGGCCGAAGCCGCTCACCTGATCCGTGATCCCGTTCTTGCGCAGCGCGTACCACAACGTCGCCGCGTTGATCGCAACGACCGGTTTGCCCAGCCAGCGCTCCGCCTCGTCGGCGAGGCGAAGCATCGACAGGTTGGTGCCCACCTGGACCAGGGTGTCGACCTCGGGACGGTTCACCTCGAGAAGGGCGCGACGCAGTGTGGGCTCGTCCACCTGGGCAATGCTGGTTGCGGTCGGACAGCGCAACCCGGTCAGGGCCACGACCTCGTAGCCGCACTCGGAGAAGAAACGCCGAACCTGAGCGTCGCCCACCGGCTGGTAGGGCGTGACGACACCGAGCCGTCGGGAGCCCAGCAGCGCGAACGCTCGTTCGCAGGCGTTGGCGCCCGTGGCGATCGGGATCCCTGCAAGCGCTTGCAGGGATCCCGATCGCCACGGGCGCCAACGCCTG
>WNGO01003362.1_pt1 | contig 10289 bp, 11 predicted proteins | sample 5400511 | NCBI WGS metagenome assembly WNGO01 (sample SAMN13153380, study PRJNA577476) | soil metagenome | isolation source: 20 cm soil or saprolite under Garry oak tree replicate 2 | place: USA:California | collected 2016-06-15
CTCTGCGATGCCGTTGAACAACAGATCGCCGAGCGGGTCCGGTGTGAAATAGAGGCTGCTGTAGCGCTGGAAGGCGGACAGTTGGAAATCCATCGGGCCCAGCTTCTCCTGCAGCGCGACCACGCCGTAATGGGTGATCTGGCGCTGGTTCTCGTTGAGCTGCGCCGAGTTGAAATCGCTGATGCCGTTGACGGTGAGCCCGAGCCCCGGCATGAGGCCGGGCGTGTTCGGGATCTGGAATTGGCTGCGCGAGGTCCCGAAAATGCCGGTGATGCGCGCCGTCGGGTCGATGATGCCCGAGAGATAGGCAAAGCCGCGGTATTGGTTTGTCTCGTCGTGCAGCGGGTGATAGCTGCTTGTCGGGTTCTCGATGCCGATCGTGTTGTGCAGAAATTCGCCGGTGACGAAATAGTCGAGCTGGCCGACCCGGCCGCCCCATTCGAAGCTCGGCTGCGCCCAGCCGTGCGAGCCGCCATACATTGACACCGAGCCGCCCGGGTCGATCGTGCCGGTCTTGGTCTGGATATCGATGATGCCGGCGGTACGGAAGCCGTATTGTGCGGGCAGTGCCCCGGTGATCAGCGCGATCGAGTTGGCAAGGCGGGTCTCCAGCGCCTGGCCGAACACATTGATGCCTTCCGGCAATTGCACGCCGTTGAGACGGAATTGCAGATTGGCGTGATCGCCGCGGACATGCAGCTGGCCGAACGAATCCTGCGTCACCCCCGGGGCCTGCAGCAGCACCTGGTTCAAGGGCGCATTGTCGCCCTGCGGCTGGTTCTCGATCGCCGGCCGGCTGAACTGGTAAACGCTGGCGCCAAGGCTCGGCTGGATCTGGTTGCGCGCGATGTCGAGCTGCTTGGCGATGACATCGAGGTCGAGCGACAGGCTTGGCCCGGGTTGGTCTTGCGCGAGCGCGGGCGTGCCAGGAAACAGTGGCGCGGCCAGACTTCCGAGGAGAGAACCGGCAATGCGGGCTGGCGCGGCGATGACGCGCCGCCGCAGAAAAGCGGAAAATGCCATGACGTACCTCGGGTCTTGAGACAAGCGCCGCGGCAAGGCCGCGTGGCGCTCAGCCAGGCAGATCAGTGGGCTGGTATTGTCTCAAGCACTAGGAGGGGCGCGGGCATCGAAGCCGCGAGCAACCGCGCGGCATATAAAGACCGGACCGATTGAACCGCTGGCAGCCGAAGTCGCCGAGGGGCTCCGTGTAAGGAAGAAGGCGAGGGGTGCGGCGGTTTGCTGATGCAGCACGACGCAGATTTCGCAAAGATCCTCGGCCGTCGCCGGTGCAAGCGGCTGGTCGGCGCTGTGGACGCTTGCGATTGGCCCGGAACCTCCTGGCACCGGCACCGCATGATGATGCCAGCCAAACAGCAGCGCCTGCAGCAGGATCGCTGCAATGCTGATCCCCGCAGCCCGGCGCCGGGCCGTACCGACTGATCGATTGCCGCACCCGCTCACGGCTTTAGCGTCGCCGGTTCGGTGAGGAGGCGCCGCCGGCACGCCTGGGTCGCGCTGACAAAGCTCGTCACGCCGACGCCGAGAACGACGACCATCAACAGCAGCAGCGGTAAGCCGAGCGTATCGAGATTATGGACGCGCAGCGGCGTCTTGAGCGCGATGTCGGCGGCGCCCGGAAACGCCAGCCCGAACACCCCGAACACGGCGAAGGCGAGCCCGCCCCAGGTCAATGTCCGCGCCGCGGTCGTCAGCGCGATCGTGCGGATCGCTTCATTCGGCAGGCCGCGCCGCATCGCCCAGGCGCCAAACGCCGCGCCGGCCGCTGCCTGCACGCACAGCGTGCCGCAGCCGAACACAAACCCCGGCATCCAGCCCGTTGCCGCCGATGGCATCGCCGGCGCCAGCGTCGTGTAAATGATCACCGAGAAGGCGTCGATTCCCCAGCCGGCGATAAAGCCGTGCACCGCCGGCATCCACCATTTCAGTTCGCGCGGTTGCGCGGGCGTCTGTTCTTCAGAGCGCCGCAGTCCCGGCAGATGGAGATGCGGCAACACCCCGCGTCCCATCGCGAACAGCCCGGCGGCGGCCATGACGATGCCGACCGCGACATAGACGATGTTGTCGAAGGCCGCGATCGTGAACCATTGGGTAAAGCCGAAAAAGGCCAGCTCGCTGGCGAATGCCGCCTGGATCGCAAAAGCCAGCGAAAACAACAGGCCGGCGCGCAACCCGCGCGCCGTCGAATAACCGCCGACCGCATAGCTGAAGGTGATCGGCCAGGTATGTTCATCGGGGGTGACGCCATGCACGATGCCGAGCAGAAAGGCCGTCAGCAAATCGACCGTGAAGCTGACATGCGTCGGGTCCCACAGATTGACCCCGCCGATCATGCCGGCGCTCCGCTCTCGCTGCCGAGTTCGCGGCAATCGCGACAGAGGCCGCGCAGCACGACTTGATGGTCCAGGATTGCCGCGCCGGTGGCCCGTTCGAGCGCGGCGAAGCGCTCGTGCTCGATGAGACACGGGACCGGCACGAGCTCGTGGCAGCGCGTGCAATAGAGGTGATCGTGATGCACCCCGACCGGCTCGAACCGGGTGCGTCCGTCATCGAGCACGATTTTGCGCGTGATGCCGTCGGCGGCAAGCTTCTCGGCGGCGCGAAATACCGATGAAAAATCAGTCGCGTGACCCTGCCGCCCGAGCGCTATGTGCAATTCCTCGAGCGTCCAGGCATGGCGCTCGCCCTGTGCCATCAGGGCGACCATCGCTGCCGAAACGCGGGCTTTCCGAGCCATTCTCCAACTCTAATCGTCCGACGAGGCAAAACGCAAGTCGCTTGCGAAACGGCATAAAGCGGCCGCCCACATGAGCCTCTCAAGGGAGAAGCTGTGCTAGACAGGTACGGACGTCAGATCGCCGCAGCGGTGATGGTGCGATGAACCACGACAGCTATCCGGACGAGTATCTGCGCGACATCCTGACCGAGGTGAAGACGGTTGCGGTGGTCGGCGCGAGCCCGCGTCCCCACCGGCCGAGCCACGGTGTCATGCGGTATCTGCAGCAGCACGGCTACCGTGCGATACCGGTCAACCCGTTTGCGGCGGGTGTGATAATCAACGGTGAGCGCTGTTATGCGAGCCTCGCCGAGGTGCCGGAGAAGGTGGACATGGTCGATGTGTTCCGCCGCAGCGAGGCCGCGGGCGAAGCGGTCGATGCGGCCATCGCGACGGGCGCCCGGGTCGTGTGGATGCAGCTCGGCGTGCGCGATGCTGCCGCTGCCATGCGCGCCGAGGCGAAGGGCCTCCGTGTTGTCATGGATCGCTGCCCGGCGATCGAGATCCCCCGCCTCGGGCTCGGCCCGCCCGAACGCTGATGGAAGCAAGGCCCGCTCCGTCTCGTACGGCCCGGCCGCATCGCCGCCGCGCGCGCTTCCGCTCGCGGCCGCGATTCTTGATAGCGGCAGCAATCGGCGTCGTCGTCGCGGTCGGAATCCCCGGCATCCATAACCCGAGCCTCAGCGCGGTAATCGGCTGGGATACCGGCGCGGCGGTGTTTTTGGCACTGCTGCTGGCGATGATGGCGCGTGCGACGCCGGCTTCGATGCGCCGCCGTGCGCTGGCCGAGGATGAAGCGCGTTGGGCCTTTCTCGCGTTGATGGCAGGTGCCGCGTTCTTCGGCCTGTTCGCGATCCTCGGCATCATGCCGGAAGCGAAAAAAGCCGGCGGCCTGACGATGCTCGGCCTCAGCCTCCTCAGCGCCATGACGATCCTGTTGTCGTGGTCCGTCGTGCATCTGAACTTCGCGGTGCACTACGCGCACGAATTTTTTTACGAGGTCGAGCACCGCGAGGATCCCGGGCTCGACTTTCCCGGTGTCGCGGACGAACGAGGCGAGCTCGATTACTGGGATTTCTGCTATTTCTCGTTCGTCGTCGGCATGACGGCGCAGGTCTCCGACGTACAGGTGCGGACGCGCCATTGGCGCCGCATGGTACTGGCGCACGGCATCCTGTCGTTCCTGTTCAACGCCGCGATCCTCGGCCTGTCGATCAACCTCCTCGCCGGCTTTTTCTGAGCCCCTAATGCGCCATGAGCACCGGCACCGTCATGTGCCGGAAGATGCTGCGGCTGACCCCGCCAAGCACGAATTCGCGCATCCGCGAATGGCCGTAGGCGCCCATGACAAGAAGATCCGCGCCCAGATCGGACGCGCGCGACAGCAGCAAATCCTCGACGCCGATGTCGCCCGAGGTGTCGCTTTCCGGCTTGGCCGCGATGCCGCGCCGGGAGAGCGCCGCCGCGACTTGCGCCGCGCTCGCCGCCGGCGCCGCGACGCCAGGCGCGGGCGGGTCGATCTCGATAACCGTCACAGCCTCGGCGCTCTCGAGCAGAAACATCGAATCGTGCAGCGCGCGCGCCGCTTCGCGGCTGCCGTTCCACGCAATCAGCACGCGCCGGCCGATATCGGCAAAGGCGCCGGCATACGGCACCACGAGCACCGGCCGGCCGCAGCTCAACACGATCTCCTCCGGCCGCAATCCGATGCCGCCGGTGAGCCCCGCATCGGGGTTGGGCTGGCCGACGACAACGAGGTCGTACAGCGCCGCCTCGGCAACCGCGCTGCCGGTCTCGTCGGCTTCGCGGAAAATCCATTCGCCCCGCAGCTTGCCTTGCGTCAGCGCCTGGCGGAAGGCCGCGCCGGCGGCGGCCGCTTCGCGCCGCTGCGCCTCCATATAGGCGTCGACGAGCTGCGACCATCCCGAGACATCGCCGTAAGAGGCCATGATCGGGTAGCCGCTCGCGAAAAAGCCGGTCAGGCGGGCGCCAAGCCGCGTGGCGAGCGCTGCAGCCGGCGCAATGCGCTGGGGCACGGCCGCCGCGTTCTCGATGACGACCAGGATGTCGCGGCTTTCCATCGCGGGACTCCTCTGTCCGGCTGCTGAAGCTGCCGTCGGGCGGCGGCTTACAGGTCGAGCGCCGCTTCGCGGCATACCAGGATCCGTCGCTTGGCGCGCACCGTGCACAGCAACGGCGCCTCGCGGGGGGCGCTGCCGTCGCGCAAGGCCAGCGCCCGCGCCAGCATGAATTGCGTTACGTCACGGAACGGCACAAGCGGCCGACGCGCGATCGGATGCCAGCCGACATCTTCGAGCTCGTCACTCGACGCCGGCTCGCCGACGACATCGCTGCCGTCGGCCACAAAAAACCGTGTGTTGAAGCGGCGGAACACCGGGGTCGGCGTGATCGCGCGCCCGACATAGGTCAGCGCGTCGAAGGCAGCGGTGATGCCGGCCCCGCCATAGGCCGCTTCAATCGCGGTCAGCGCGGTTGGCGGGGTCGCCGGCACCGCGCCGCGCCGGCCGACGAGGACGCCGACCTCTTCCCAGGTCTCGCGCAGGGCGGCGCGGGCGCAACGCAACAGGCGGGGTGGCAGGTGCGCGCCACCGCTCTCGACCTGCCACGGCTGGTTGTCGTCGCGGTCGACCGCGCCGCCGGGAAATACCCAGACCCCGGGCATGAATTTCACATGGCCGGGGCGGCGGCCGGCCAAGAGTTCGAGATCACGGCCCTTGCCGCGCAGCAGGATCAGCGACGCGGCGTCGCGCGGCCGCACGATGGTCGGCTTGGCGGCATGGCCTGTCCGGGCCGCTTCGCTCATATCATTCATTGCGGCCAATATGAGTGAAGCGTGCCGCCGTGACTACCCTCACCCGGCCTCGCGCTGCGCGCTCGGCCACCCTCTCTCGCGGTGCGGAAGAGGGAGATTACTGCCACGCGCTGAGGCCCCTCTCCCGCAGCGCGGGAGAGGGAGGGGCCCACGCCGCAGGCCTGGGAGGGTAAGGGCGACTACGCTTCCTTGCCGGGTTCGGCGACTGCGGCGGACCACGGCGACATGACATCGCTGATGCCGTAATTGAGCCCGTCCTCGCCCCGCATGACGAGGTTCGGGCAAGCAAAGCGTTGCGGCCATACCGTGTGCTCGACGAGTTGCGCGCCGCGCCTGGTGCCGAGCCGCTCTCGGATCGCCTTGGCGAGGCGGCGGTCGATCGCGATGCCGGTATCGCCGCTCACATCGATACGCGGCTGGTGCGCCGCCTCTTCCGGGGTCATCGCAAAATCGATGATGAAGCTCGCCATCTGCACGACGGACGCGAGAATGCGCCGGCCGCCTGAGGCGCCGACCCCGAAGCGGGCGCGCCCGTCGCGCGTCGCGACGAGCGGGCACATATTGGTTAAGGCGCGCTTTCCCGGCCCGATCGAGTTTGGCCGCCCGGGGCGTGGGTCGAACCACATGATGCCGTTATTCATCAAGATGCCGGTCTGCGGCAGTACGTACCGGCTGCCAAAGCTCGACAGCAGCGTCGTCGTCAGCGCGGCGATGCCGCCCTCGCGATCGATCGCCGTGATGTGCGTCGTGCAGCCATCGTCGCTCCCCTGCGGCCGGACATCGCCGAGACCTTCGAGCCGCGCGTGATACGCCTGCTGCAGCGCATCGATCAGCGTCTCGAAATAGACCGCGTCCGGCGCTTGCGGAAAGCGCTTGCTCGACAGCCGGTCGATCACATCGGCAAGGGTCGGCGCGGCGGTCAGCCCGCGCGCCGCCTGCAGCGCATAGCTGCGATAGGCGATCTCGAGCGACGGTACGATGCGGGCGCGGCATTCGGCGAGATCGGCTGCGGACAGAACGCCGCCCGCCGCCGCGCTGTCGGCGGCGATCGCCTGCGCGATCTCGCCCTGGTAAAAATCGTCGGGACCGGCTTCGGCCAAGCGCGACAGCGTGTCGGCGAGGCGGCCGAGGATCAAAGCCGGCGGTTCGCCCGATGACGGGCAGACCGGCGGCAGATTGTCCGGCAGCCACACCCGCCGGCTTTCGTCATAGCGGCGCAGATCTTCGGCGGCATTGGCGGTCTTCAGCGTCACATACCAATCGACCGGCAAACCGGCGCGGGCCAATGCCACCGCCGGCGCGACGAGGTCGCGCCACGGCGTGCGGCCGAACCGCTCGACCGCCAGCGCATAGCCCCGAACCGCGCTCGGGATCGCGAAGGACAGCGGGCCGTGCATGTTGCGGTCGCCCTCGACGCGCGGCCAAGTGAAGAGCTCGGTAATGGTCTCGCCGGTGAGCGCGTAGCTCGCAGTGTCGAGGCCCGCCGGCGCAATCGGCCCGAAATCCACGATCTCGGCGCGAGCCCCGCCCGGCGGCTGCACGACCATGAAGCCGATGCCGCCGAGGCCGCTGTTCCACGGCTCTCGGACGGCAAGCGCGAAAGCGGCCGCGACGACGGCGTCGACCGCCGATCCCCCCGCCGCCAATATCTCGGCACCGACCGTGGCGGCGACCCCATTCTGGGAGGCGACGACCCCGCCGCGCGAGGCGGCGACCGGTTTCCGCACCACCCAGTTCTGCATCAATGCCACCATTTCAGATCACCTCGATCGCATCGATGCGGCTCTTGTAGAAGGCGTAATGCCCGGCGAGCCCCATCGCCTCGTCATAAGGCGCCCGATAGGACCAGACCGCATTTTCCGCGCGCTTCGTGCTGCCATCGACCTCGATCGTCCAATAGGAACAATCGCCCTTGAACGGGCAATAGGTCTGGTGATCCGTCGGGCGCATCAGATCGAGCCGCACATCCTTCTCCGGAATGTACTGCACCGGCTCGTGGCCCGTCTCCTCGCAGCGCACGGCCGCGGTCGTGTCGGCGATCGTCTGACCGGCAAAGGTGACGCGCACGCGGCGCGATTCGGGGAGCAGGTCGACGCGGTGCTCGGGTTTTTTCAGATAGCCGGGGGCGGGATTTGCCATCGCTGCTCTCCTCGCCTCAGCGAATCGTCTCGGATGGCGGCGGCCGGTTCGAGCGACGCGCCGGCGCTGCCCCGCATTGGAAGGTGGCGACACAGCTGTCGTAAAATTGCGAGCCCTGAAGCGGCCCGCATTCCTGCGCGATGCGCTTCTGGCGGAACGCGGCATTCGTGCACAGCAGCCGCTCGTACTGCTCGCTCTCGCGGAGATTCTGCTCGCTGCTCTCGCTGGGCGGCGCGGCGAGGGCGAGATTGGCGCCGATCATCACAACGGCGGCGAGACAGCCCGGAACCAGTTTCGGCATGGTCGTGCTCTCCGTGTGGGTGGACCCGATAAGCGAGCTAGCAATAACCGTTTGGCGAAAATGCGGCGGGGTCAATCCACCATCGTCAATCCACCGCTGACGCTCAACACTTGGCCGGTGATGTAATCCGAGCGGCGGCTCAAAAAGAACATGACGGCTTCGGCGATTTCCTCGGGCTGCGCAATGCGGCGGAACGGGATCGCCCGGGTCAGGGCCTCGCGCATGCGTTCGGGCTGTCCCTGAAACAGCGGCGTGTCGGTCGGGCCAGGGCAGACGCAATTGATGTTGATGTGATAGCGCGCCATCTCACGCGCTAAGGACTTGGTGAACGCGATGATGCCGCCCTTAGCGGCGGCATACACGGTCTCGCCCATGCTGCCAACGCGGCCGGCATCGCTCGAAATATTGACAATCTTGCCCTGCTGCGCCGCGATCATCGGCGGCAATACCGCGCGGCTGAGGCGCACCGCGCCCAGCAGGTTGATCGCGATGAGCCGGTCCCACATCTCGGGTGGGTTTTCCATGAACGGCTGGATGCGGTCCCAGCCGGCGCCGTTGACCAGGCCATCGACGAACTCGACGCGGGCCTGCACCGCGGCGGCGAAATCCGTGATGTTGTCGGGCTGTGTCAAATCCAGCGGCAGGGATTCGACCGCGAGACCCTCACTCGCGGCCTGTGCCGCGGTCGTTCGCCCGCCCGCTTCGTCGATATCGCCGATAAAGACCCGCGCACCTTTGCGCGCCAGCAGCAGCGCTGTCGCGCGGCCGATTCCCGACGCGCCGCCGGTCACGATGACGGTGCGGTCCTGCATCTCCATCGCGCTGCGCCCTCCGCTGCCCGGCTCCCGCGATGTTCGGCAGAGCCGATGCCGGTGTCAATCGCGTCGCTCAACATCGTATAACTGCCGGGGCCGGCGATGCGGATGGGCATCGGCACGGATTGACAAAGATGCCGGCCGTCTTACATGAGTGTATATGCGCTCATTCGGCATGTAGCAGCATTCCCCAAACCAGAGCGAGGACGTCACCATGACCGAGCTTCCCTATCGCACCGCGCTGATCGTCGGAGCGGGCGCCGGCATCAGCGCTTCAGTTGCTCGCGCGCTGGCGGCAGCCGGCCTCAAGCTCGGTCTGGCGGCGCGCAACATCGATAAGCTCGCGCCGCTCGCCGCCGAGACGGGGGCCGAGCGCTTCGCCGCCGATGCGTCCGACCCGGCTGCGGTCGCGCAGCTCTTCGAGGAAGCCGACGCGCGGCTCGGCTCGGCCGATGTCGTCCTCTATAATGCGAGTGCCCGGGCGCCCGGCTCGGTCGCTGAGATCGATCCCGAAGCGGTGCGCAAAGCGATCGAGATCTCGGCTTTCGGCGCCTTCCTTACCGTGCAACAGGCGGCGCGGCGCATGGTCCCGAATGGACATGGCGCGATCCTGCTGACCGGCGCCAGCGCCAGCGTCAAGGGGTTCCCGCTCTCCTCGGCCTTCGCAATGGGCAAGTTCGCGTTGCGCGGCCTGGCGCAGAGCACGGCGCGCGAATTGGGGCCGAAGGGCATCCACGTCGCGCATTTTATCATCGATGGCGGCGTGCGCAGCGCGCGGCGCCCCGATCCGCCGAACCGCCCGGACAGCACGCTTGATCCGGATGCGATCGCCCAGACCTATCTCGAAGTGCTGCGCCAGCCGCGGAGCGCTTGGTCGCTCGAGGTCGAGATGCGGCCCTGGGTCGAGACCTTCTGACGACCCCTCCGCCGAAATCCGCGAGGAGCACTCCGATGAGCGCAGCGGCTCAGGGGGCTGGATTGTCGGGTCTCGACCAGATCCGTGCGATCTTCGCCGGCGAGACCGGGTACGAGGGGATGGTCAAGACGCTCGACCTCCATCCCGTCTCGGCCGAAGAAGGCTTTGTCGTGTTTGAAGGGTCGCCGACGCGGGCGGTCTACAACCCGATGGGCTCGGTGCATGGCGGTTATACGGCGACCCTGCTCGACACGGTCATGGGATGCGCCGTGCACACCTGCGTGAAACCCGGCCAGGGCTACACGACGCTCGAGCTCAAGATCGCCTATCACCGCGCTTTGACCGAGGCGAGCGGTCCCGTGCGCGCCGAGGGCGTCGTCGTCTCGATCGGCAAGCGCGCCGCGTTTGCTGAGGGAAAGCTTCTCGACAAGGACGGCCGCTTGTGCGCGACCGCGACGACGACGTGTCTGTTATTCAGCCCTAATGGA
>WNGO01003365.1_pt1 | contig 10288 bp, 9 predicted proteins | sample 5400511 | NCBI WGS metagenome assembly WNGO01 (sample SAMN13153380, study PRJNA577476) | soil metagenome | isolation source: 20 cm soil or saprolite under Garry oak tree replicate 2 | place: USA:California | collected 2016-06-15
CGCGGGATTGTCAGGCGCCCCGCCTTTCGACGCGACGACAACGTACCGCTCCCCGTCGCGGTGGTACATCACCGGCGAGATGCGCTCCTTTCCGCTCCGCGCCCCCACCGTAGTGAGCAGTAGGAGCCGGTCCCCGAACCCTGCGATCCCCTTCCCAGCCTTGGCGTGGAATTCCCGGATGGTGGCGTCGTTCCAGTTCGGCATCGCTACCTCCTTACCAACGACAGGTAGGGCGTGAAGAGCTGGACCGGGCTGCCGGCGAGCAGCGCTTTCAGCTCTGCGCTCGGCTCGCCGAGGCACGCGCTGGTGACCGAACCCGTCGCGAGGATTGCCTGCGAGAGTTCGCCGAGGTTCGCGCCGTGCTCGATGAGCGCTTCGGAGTCCCGGTACCGCTCCAGGACGATGCACTCGGACTGATCGTCGTTGAAGTAGATCTCGTATTGCAGCGTTCCGCTGTCCTTGGCCCGCGCGATCTCCATGGCTCGAGCGGACAGGCGCTTGAATTCCTCGAGCTTGCCTTCGTGGAACTTGAACCGATTGATCCCCTGGAGCTCACTCGTCGCGACGGCCATTTTCGGTACCTCACGGACGGACATAGGAGGCAAACCCCAGGTCGAGGCGAATCGACTCCATGACCCAGAAGGTGGTGCTCTTGGTGTAGACATCGGCGGCGCCGAGCACGCCGGCGTACTTCTCGATAACCGGTGCTGCGCCGGCGTCAGTCCAGGCGTCGAAAAGAGCGCTTACCGCAGCCCACGGATTGTCGCCGTACTTCTGAAAGAACGGAGTGGGGTCGACGCTGACCAGCGCCCTCCTCACACTTGCGTCGATGTCGGCCATGTACTGCTGGTGCAGGGTCACGTCGTCGCGTGTGCCGAGCCTGCCGACGTGGCCTCCGATGAAGTGCTTCCACGGGTATTCGAGCGCGATGGCCGGGGCCGCGACGTAGCCAGGAATGTCTTCGGAGAGGTTGGACATCGAGATCGGCGCCCATCCAGGGTTGACGATGTCGATCAGCATCAGCGTGTCGTGGTCCGGAAAGTGGATGTAGATGTTGTCCGGTGTGTGATTCGGGCCGCGCCACGCGAGCTCGATGCGTTCGCCACCGATTTTCAGCGTGCGGCGGTCGGCGAACGTCTCCTGGGGCGCCGGCCTCGCGGGGTCGTTATCCCGCAGCAGCAGACGCTTGGTCTCCTCGTGTCCGATGCGGATCACGTTCTTGTCGAACAGCGAAGACGCACCGGCGTGATCGGCGTGGTGGTGAGAGTAGACGAGGTGGGTCACCTTGTTGCTGACGCCGTTGGCCGAAGCGATTTCGTCGACCGCTCGCCGGATGTTGCCTCCGATGCTCGGCGGCGCGTCGAAGAGAACCACGCCGTCCTTGGTGGTGAGGAACGCCGACTGGTAGCTGCCGTCGGTGACCCAGTAGAGGTTTCGCTCCACGCGTCCCACGTAGTAGCCCTGCTCGTTGAGGGCGGGGCCGATTGCCGATCGAGGTACCGGCGCATAGTCTGCTAATGCCTCGGCGCTGATCTTGGTTGCGGTGTTCTTCGTACTCATCAAATCCTCCTTGTTCTTTTTGATCGCGGTCGTGTCGTTACCGTCCAGAGTCCGATACGTATGCGGCCGGTGGCGCCGGCCCGTTCAGCGGCCTCGTGTCCATCCATCGTCTTAGCCTCACGCGTCGTCTGGTGAGTGGTCATCGCCTGATTCAGGCGATTGGGGTCCGGCTCGGATCCGTCGGAGCGGAGGTCGCCCCGGCGCTTCGCGAGGCCGTCGCCCCGCGTGCCGAGGATGTGCGGACGGGCGTATTATTGGACTTCACCGGACCGGAGGATTTAGATGCCCAGCTCGCCGACGGCACAGCGGGCCGAGCGTTCCGCCCGGCCGACTTTAACTGGCTTCTCGCGCGCCGCCAGTCTCCTCCGTCGTGAAGACCTCCTCGCTACGCTGGATCGCGCGGTCAGGAGGAAGGTGACGGTGATCTCTGCGCCGCCAGGGAGCGGGAAGACGTCGCTTCTACGTACGTGGTCTGACCGCTCCAGCAAGGATCGCCGGGTCGGCTTCGTAACGGTCCCGCACGACCAGCAGGACGCCCAACAATTCTGGCTCGCCGTTCTGGACGCGATCCGCCAACCGGCCGCGCGGGCGGATTCCCGAAGCCGAACAGCTCCCCCCGCGTTCGATGGCGACGCGATGGTCGACACGATCGTGTCGGAACTTGCGGAGCAAGCCCCAGTCTTCGTGCTGATCATCGACGATGTCCACGAGCTCCGCTCGGTTGACGCCTTCAGGCAGCTCGGGCACTTGCTCGCGATTCTGCCGAGCTCGGCACGCGTGGTGCTGTCATCTCGCCGGGATCCGCCGATCAGGCTGCACCAGCTCAGGCTTGCCGACGAGGTGGCCGAGATCCGGGCCGGCGATCTACAGTTCAGTGAGCACGATACGCGCGAGCTGCTTGCTGCGTCCGAGATCAGTTTGTCCGACGGTGGGGCCGCCGCGTTGCACCGGCGGACGGAAGGTTGGGCGGCCGGCCTTCGCTTGGCGGTGATCTCTCTCAGCGGTCATCCGGAGCCCGAGCGTTTCGTCGATGAGTTCTCTGGTACCGACAGGGCGATTGGGGAATACCTGATGGCCGAGATGCTCGAACGCCAACCGAGCGAGGTTCAGCGCATGCTCTTGCGAACCTCGCTCGTCGAACGGTTGAACGGCGAACTCGCCGACCTTCTGGCCGACCGCTCGGGCTCGGAGCAGATACTGCTGGAACTGGAGGACGCCAACGCCTTCGTCGTGTCGCTCGACGCTGAGCGAACCTGGTTTCGCTACCACCAGCTTCTCGCGGATTTCCTGCGCCTGGAGCTCCGTCGAACGCTGGCCGGTGAGATTCCTGAACTCCACCGCAAGGCCGCACACTGGTTCGCTGATCACGGCGAGGTCGTCGAAGCCGTCCGACACACGCTCGCGGCTGGCGACTGGCCCGATGCGGCGCGGCTACTTGCGGATCACTTGTTCAGTTTGACGCTCGACGGACAGGAGGGAGCAATCGACGTGCTGCTGCGGTCGTTCCCCGACGGGGCGTCAGCCGATGATCCCGAGCTAGCTTTGGCTCGTGCGGCGGTGGAGTTGGCACAGGGGCGGTTGGAGGAAGCAGCTGCTCGGCTGGCGCTAGCGGGATCGCACGTCCAGAGCATGCCTTCAGCCCGCCGCCAGCGCGTCGTGGTGGCGGTCGCGTCGCTGCGGTTGGCGCTAGCACGGCGCAGCGGTCAGTTCACGGAAGTCATGGAACAGGTGAACCTGCTTGATGCCTCCATCACGCACGAATCGAGCGAACCGGTCGCGATGGGTACTGAGCTGCGCGGAGTCGCGCTGATGAATCTCGGGATTATCGAGACGTGGTCTGGGCGATTCGAGGACGCCGAGCGACACCTCTCCGAAGGAGCGGCGCTAGCCCAGAAAATCGGCCGACCCTACCTCGAGGTCACGTGTCGCGCGTATCAAGCGTTTCCGTCAACGCTCGTCTCGCTCACGAACGCGCGTGAACGCGGTCGTCACGCCTTAGCCCTGGCCGAACGCTATGGCTGGGACGATCGGCCGGTACTCGCGCCCGCGTTAGGGGCGCTTGCCGCCATAGCCTTGTGGATGGGCGAGTTCGAGGAGGGAGAGCGTTTGCTCCGCCGCGGTTGGGAAGTCGTCCACGCAGACATTGACCCTGCGGTCGCGGTGCTGCTGCACATGGTGACGGGTATGTTGCATAGCGGTCGCGGCGAGCATCAACCGGCACTCGAGGCACTGACCGCGGCGATGCAGGCCCAGTCGCTTCTCACCGGCGTGCACATTCTCGCGCCGGTGATCGCCGAATGGCTCGCTTGCCTCGGGATGCCAGATGAAGCGCGCGCAACGCTCGATGAGTTCTCCGCCGGACACGAATGGATGGACGCCATTGACCTCGCGCGAGCAGCAATCAGCCTGGCCGAGGGCGACCCCGCCACGGCGCTGGCTGTCCTCGGAGACGTTCACCGTATGATGCCGCCACTCAGCTTTCCGGCGTACGCACTCGTCGAAGCACATGTGCTCGCTGGCCTCGCGCACCTAGCTCTGGGTCATCGGAGCGCCGCCGCTGCCGCCGCCGAGGCAGCGCTCGCTGCCGCCGAGCCAGATCGGCTGATCTTCCCGTTTGCCATGTACAGGGCCGCGGAGCTGCTCGACGCGCTCCCGAGTCACGAAACGGCTCATGGCGCGCTTCTCGCCGACATCGTCGACCTGCTGCGCGGCGCACCGGCGCCGAGCACCGAACGAGCGCGCCTGTCGCAACCCGAGGAGCTCAGCCCGAGCGAACTCCGCGTACTGCGATATCTGCCGACAAACCTGACGCGGCCGGAGATCTCGGGAGAGCTCTACGTCTCTATCAACACGGTCAACACGCACATCCGCAGCATCTACTCCAAGCTCGGTGTGCGCGATCGATCTTCCGCCGTTCAGCGCGCACGGCAGCTGCGGCTCCTCTCAACCGGGCTCTCGCGAACCTCGCCGAAATAGCCCGTAGCGCCGGCGCGCACGCACAATCACCAGATTCTGGTGTGGCCGACTCACTAGGTCGGGCGGCAGGATGGTCGCGTGGGCACAGCGCTGGGGCTGTACACGATCCGGATAAAGGGGCGGCTCGGAGCTACTGCCCTATCCGCCTTTCCCTCGATGGTGCCTCAGCTGAACGCAAACGAGACCGTGCTCACCGGTTGGCTTGAAGATCGGTCCGCGTTGTTCGGCGTCCTTGCACAGATCGAAGCGCTCGACCTCCAACTGCTCGAGCTCCGACGGATCCGAGCGGAACCGCAATCGCCGCAATCAGGCGACGAATGAGAGCGTCACCGTGACGACAACCGCCAGTCGGCGCCGTGTTGTCGAAGCGGACAAGTGACGTGACACGCTGGACCTTCGAGCCGGGACATGTGATCAGCGAGACATCCGACCAGGCGAGCCCATCGAGCAGCGAGCTGATTGTGAAAAGAAATATGCCGGCCATAAAAACGCGCCGGCGTCCGAGCAGGTCAGCCAGGCGTCCCCCGAGCAGCAGAACCCCACCGAAGCAGATCGAGTAGCCAGTAATCACCCACTGGAGCTTTTCCTGGGAGAAGTGAAGCTCGGTCTTGATCGATGGCAAGGCCACGTTCACGATCGCCGTGTCGAGCACGACCATGAACTGCGACAACACGATAACAGCGAGAGCGAGCACGCGGCCGTCTCTCGTTCCGACGGCATCGCTCACCGAATGCGATGGTCGCCCCGATCCAGGTGAGTCGCCATCACCTGACGCTGGTGATTCTCCGTGCGGCCGATCCTTCCTCTCGCAACGCGGTGACGTGTTCTGCGCCGGCGAGATGCGCTGACAGGAGCTGTCCAGCTTCATCCAGCGCAGCGGCCGCTTCGTCAAGCAGCGGGGAGTAGGCCTGGAAAACGTGAGGCACCCCTGGGGTGATGCCGAGCGTGACCTCGACGTCGGCGGTGGCGGCCTGTCGCGCGAGGCGAAGCGCGTCGTCGAGGAGAACCTCGTGACTTCCCGCTTGGATGATCAGCGGGGGCAGGCCGGTCAGGTCGGCGAATACCGGACTGATCAGGCCAATTGCGGCGGCTTGTCCCTGCGTATAGTCGGCAACGCGGGGTTGGAGGAGTTCACGGCTAAGCAGCGGGTCGACGTCGCGCTTGGTTTCCATAGTGGTCCCGGCCAGGGTGAGATCGACATACGGTGACATCACGAACGCAGCGGCTGGCAGGGCCAGCCCGTGATCGCGAGCATTGACCAGGGTGGCGATAACGAGCCCGCCGCCGGCGGACTCTCCAGCGAAGGCGATGTTCGAAGGGGCGACTCCGCTGCTCAGGAGCGCTTCATACGCCGCAAGCGCGTCGTCAACCGCCGCCGGATACGGGTGCTCCGGAGCGAGCCGGTAGTCGACGGAGATGACCTTGGCATGAGTCCGCCGACCGACCTGCGAGGCCAGGCCCGCGGCGAGGAAGGCGTCCGACATCACGTACACGCCGCCGTGGAAGTACAGAATCACATCGCGAGGTTCGATTCCGTCTACTGTGATCTCGGCGGTTGGAACATTGCCCAGTGCGGCTGCGGTCACGGTCACGTCCGCGGGCAGCGGCTGCGCCGATACCGCCTCTCGGAGCAGTCGCCGTTGCTCCTTAACATTGCTACCGACAGGGAAAGCTGATTGTCGCAGGATTGCGTCGAGGGTCTGTCGCTGCTGGGTGCTCATGAAGATCTCCTTTCCTAGGGTTGGCCGCGCTCCGGGCCCACGCGCCCTGCCAAATCCGCTGCTGAAATGTCCTGATGTGGCCCGGCTTACCCAGTCTTGCCGCCGGGTAGGTGAGGAGGCATCGCCGGATCACGGCGATCCGGGCGAACGGAATACCCCAAAGGGATCTTCCATGTTGTTCGGCGTCCTCGCCCTTGTAGAGGGACTCGACCCCGAGCTGCTCGACCTCCGGCAAGTCCGGGCGCTTCCGCGATCGCCTGAACGCGGCGCCCCCTAATCGTGCGCAATCGCCTGAATCAGGCGACGACCGCTCACCACAAGGGACGTCAAGCTGAGGGCCATTGCAGAAGGAGGAATTGGAAATGTCTATTGAACAACCGGTTAGCAGCATCGATCACATCGGCTTGCCGAATGCCGCACCGTCGACAAGCCGCCGCTCGTTCCTTGCCGGCGCAGGCGGCGCCGCGGTGGCCCTGCTCGGCGGCCGGCTGACTAGACTCGACAATCCGCTGGTTGGTGACGCGCTTGCGGCGGACACGGGTTGCCCACCAGCCACATTCGCGCCATTACCGGCAGGGGCGCTCGGGCCCCAGCTCAACGCCGAGGGCTACTTCGTCGGCCGGATCAGCGGTGACTTGTACTGGGTGACCGACTCCGTCTACATTGCCATGTTCCTCACCACCCGACACGGCGTGGTCCTGGTCGACGCCCCGCCGAGCATCGGCCACAATCTGCTGCGTGCAATCAGCGCGGTCACCGAGGCTAACGGAAGACCTAGCCGGGTTACCCACCTGGTTTATTCGCACTCACACGCCGACCATACTGGAGCATCCTTCCTGTTCGGCTCTGATGTGGTGCGCGTCGGCCACCGTATTTGCCGCGAACTCATGCTGCGCGACAATGACCCCCACCGGCCACCCCCGACGGTGACGTTCGACGACCATCACGTGCTGAGCGTGGGGGGCGAGCAGCTGCATCTCGATTACCACGGCCCCAATCACTCTCCGGACAACATCTTCATCCACCTGCCGGACCACGACACGCTCATGCTCGTCGACATCGTCAACCCGGGATGGGTCCCGATCTATCAATCGAACCTGACGGAAGACATCCCCGGCTACCTCGACGCCCCCGCGCTAGCGCTCGAGTCCGCCTGGAAGCAGTACGTCGGCGGCCACGTTGGCCGGCTCGGGACGCGCGCCGACATCACCCTGCACCAGCAGTACATGGCCGACGTCGATGCGAGCATCCGGACAACGCTTGCCACCCTCGATCCCACGCCGTTCTTCGTAAAGTACGGCGCCAACGGCTGGGCCGCCACAAGGGGCTACCTCGACGCGGTCGCGGACACCGCGGCTGTTCCGGTGATCGAGAAGTACACGGGAGTCTTGGCCGCCGCCGACGTGTTCACCGCCAGCACCGCGTTCCAGGTGATGCAGTCGATCCGCCTCGACCTCGGCGCTGCGCTTTTCGTGCATCCGTAAAAAGGAACGGAGGTAGCGATGGCGAGCTGGAACGTCTCGGGAATCGCGCCGCATGAGCCGCCCCTGCGGCCCAGGGCGGGACGTATGGCTACGGTGACGGTGGCAGCCACATATGGAGCAGGCGGAAGCGTGATCGCACCGGCCGTCGCCAAACGCCTGGGGTTGCCTTTCATTGATCGGGCTATCCCCGTGGCGGTGGCGGAGGAGATTCACGAGCCTCTCGAAGCGCTCTGCGACGACCTGGACCCCACGCCTCGGGTCGCCCGGCTGCTGGACTTGGTTCTCGCCACGAGCGGGCTGTTCGTTGGGGTGACGGCCTCAGCCGAGCAGCGTGGCGCGCTACCTGAGATCGCCAGGACCGAGGAGACGCTCCTTCGCATCGCCGACGCAACTGGTGCCGTGATCCTCGGCCGTGCTGGGGCCTTCTGCCTCAAGGACTGCCCGGGAGTACTGCACGTGCGGCTGGACGGCGACGTGGAGGCGCGCCGGCGCGCGGCCGCCGCGCGTTACGGGATCGACATGGCGGCGGCCGCTCGCGTCCAGCGGCAGACGGACCGCGCGCGCCTCGCGTACGTCGAACATTTCTATCCACGGGCGGGCGCATTGGACGACCCCCGTCACTATCACGTCGTGCTCGACAGCACTGTGCTCTCGCACGACGCGTGCATCGAGATCATCGTCAGGGCCGCACGGGACCTCTTCAGCGAGCCCGCAACCGCATCCGGGAGGTCTTGATCACGGTGACAGCCGCGGAACAACCGGAAGGGCGAACGGAAGCCGCGATGTCGCCGGATGGTGCCCAGCCGTCGCAGTCGTTGCTGCTCTTGCCGCTGCGCAGGAAGCTCGCCATCTTGGGCGCGGTCCTCCTGACGCTGTTCCTCGCGTCACTTGACCAGACAGTGGTTGGCACCGCGCTGCCGCGCATCATCACGGACCTCAACGGCGCGAAGCTCTACGCGTGGGTCGTCACGGCGTATCTCCTGACGTCGACGATCACGGTGCCGATCTACGGCAAGTTTTCAGACGTGTTCGGCCGCAAGGTGATGCTGATGAGCGGCGTCTGTCTGTTCCTCCTTGGGTCCTGGCTGTCAGGCGCATCCCAGAACATGACACAGCTCGTCCTGTTCCGCGCCATCCAGGGTCTTGGCGCGGGCGCGCTCTTCCCGATCGTGCTAGCAATCATTGCGGACCTGTACAGCCCTCGCGAACGAGGGCGTTTCCAGGGATTGTTCGGAGCCGTGTTCGGCGTCAGCTTCATAGTCGGCCCGTTCATTGGCGGCTGGATCACGGACAACATTAGCTGGCATTGGGTCTTCTACGTCAACGTGCCATTCGGGATCGCTTCGCTCGTGGTGCTCTGGAGGACGTTGCCGGGCATTGTCCGCCGGTCGGCCTCGGTCGGTGACCTCGACTACCTCGGCATCGGCGTGTTCACGGCCGGTGTCGTACCTCTGATGGTCGGACTGAGTAACAAGGGGTTCGTCAACAGCGCGGGCGAGCTGCCCAACTGGACCGACCTCAACGTCGGCGGCCTGATCGTCTTCGGCCTTGTGATCCTGGTTGGATTCGTGTTCGTCGAGCTGCGCGCCAGGGAACCGATCATCCCGCTGGACCTGTTCCGGGGTCGCGACTACTCGGTCAGCATGGCGGCCGTCTTCGTCTTCGGCGTCGCTATGTTCGCCGCCATCTTGTTCATGCCGCGTTTCTACCAGACCGTCCGCGGCATCAGCGCCACCGCCTCCGGATACTACATCTGGCCTCTGCTCGTGGGACTGATTGGCGGGAGTATCGGATCGGGGCTGCTGATCACCAGGCTAGGCCGCTACAAGTGGCTCATGGTCGCCGGCGCTGTCCTGATGGTGATCGGCGGTTACCTCCTCACGGGTCTGACCGCCGACATTTCCGACTGGACGCTGTGGGCTTACATGCTGATCCTTGGGTTGGGCATCGGGCCGTCGCTGGCGGGTTTCACCGTTGTTGTCCAGAACTCGGTTCCGCTCAGCCGCCTCGGAATCGCCACCAGCACTTTGACCTTCCTCCGCCAGATAGGAGCTTCGGTTGGTCTCGCCGTCGCCGGGACGGTGTTCTCCACAGAGTTCGCAAATCGCCTACCGCACACACTTGCCGCTCACGGAGTGCCCCAGCAGGCGATCCCGCAGCTGGTCAAGCTCTCCGAATTGCTGCAAAGCGTGGGCAATGGTCGGCGGGTGCTCGAGCACATTTTCGCCGGACCTGCAGCCGTGCTCATTCCGAAGATCGTCGCGGCCGCCAACGACGCACTGGCGCTCGCGATCGGGGACCTGTTCTGGGTCACGGTGATCGCTGGAGTCTTGGGTCTGAGCTTCACGCTTATGCTGCGCGACCGGGGCCTACGTTCCGCGATCGAAATTCGGGCCGAGGCGTCAGGCGCTCAATTGGAACCGACGCTTGCATAGGCAAGTATCGGACTCTCGGAGGTCATCCCAAATGGTCGTGAAGTCTCAGTCACAGTCGCGGAGCAGCTTCGGACGCCTCGCTGCAGCAGGAGCGATCGCAGCGATCATCGCT